>Ga0074046_10000713_pt1 | contig 30566 bp, 35 predicted proteins | sample BogForMeECP23OM3_FD_94441 | JGI IMG/M metagenome (GOLD analysis project Ga0074046, IMG submission 94441) | Bog forest soil microbial communities from Calvert Island, British Columbia, Canada - Bog Forest MetaG ECP23OM3 | ecosystem: Environmental > Terrestrial > Soil > Wetlands ... | reverse complement strand
ATGTGAACCTCCGGGCATTATCACTTTCATCTATTGAGTTTGACGTCACGATCCGGGTGCAAAACGCAAACCCCATTGGAGTGACCCTGCGGGAGATGCCGTTCACCGTCTATTGCCGGGTCGGGAACCAGGATACGCAGATCGCAACAGGAAATACCGGGCGAGTGAAGATAGAGGCCCGGGGCAGCACCCTGATCCACGTCCTGGTCAGATCAGAAAATGCGGCACTCATAGGAGCGCTTGCAGCATTCGTCACACGGGGCGGCGTGCAGGTCACGATCCAAGGGGTTGCCATTATCGACTGCTTCCTCTTCCGCTGGTCGGTTCCTTTCACGAAGACTATCCCGGTGACGATGGAGCAGGTCGCCGGTGCAGTTGCCGGGCAGAAGAAGGAATAATGAAACCGGAAACCATGCAGACCCGGGTCGCATTTCTCCGCGGGATAAATGTCGGCGGGAACACAATGGTTTCCATGAAAGAGCTGGCCGCGCTATGCACGCACATGGGACTTGCTGACGTGCAGACCTATCTCAACAGCGGGAATGTCGTCTTCAGAAGTCCCCTTCCGGAAGCGGAGCTGCAGAAGGCCCTTGAAGAGGAATTATCGGGGAAAACAGGGAAGGAGATCAGGGTTGTTATCCGCAGCGCCGGAGACCTGGAACAGATCGCAGAAGACAATCCCTTTCCGGAAGCCGTCCCCTCTCATGTCGGCGTACTTCTCGGGACAGCACCGGTTCCGGAAAACATCCTGTCGGAATTCAGCACCCCCGGCCGTGAGAAAATTGTGGCTGGAAAACGGGAGGTGTATATTCACTACCCCGACGGCATAGGCCGCTCAAAACTGAAGATCCCTCCCCTGCTCAGGGAAGGGACCATGCGGAATATCAATACCATTTCCGGTCTTGTCCTTCTCATCGCACAGAGCCGGAAATGAACCGGTCAGTGGGAGTGCACCGTAATCGTGTTATGGAAGATCAGGCACGGAGTTTCCCGTGGCATAATGCGCTGGCAGATTTTGTTCATACCGTAATCAGCAAATCCGGTTTTTCAATCAAAGTCCGGTTGATCCTTAAACGATTTTCAACCGGGATCATGATCGCGATGAAATTTTAAAAATCGGGGTTTGATGAAAAAAATTTCATCAAAGTCTGTCGGAAAATTTTCAATCAGAGTCTAGTTGCTAAAAGTTAATCGGATCTGTCTCTGGTCCATTGGATAGTCTACGACGAAGACTTGATCATTGTCCTGTTTTTCAATCAAGGTCTGGTTGAAAATATAAAATCAAAGTGTGCTGAAAAATTTTTAACCAGGGTTTGATGAAAAAATGAAAATCAAGGTTTGATTGATCCGCAAGTGGATTTCAATCGGGATCGTGATCGCGATGGAAATTTTACCCATACGGTAGGTTGAATGATCACGTGCCGATTTCGGGACATACTATCTCCGCATGGTTCTGGTTGTTATACTCTGGAAAATTCAGGAGAATCCGTGGTTGCTCCTGATAGATTCGACAGACAATGATCCGGATTACGGATCTGCAGGATTCCCGGTGATTCACCCGGAGGAACATTTCAGTACCTTCCATCCGGCTCAATTTATTGCATTAAATCACCAAATAAGCCTGAATTTCAGCCAGATTTTTCAAAAACCGGGCCTATAATAAAAGCCCATTATACTACAGGCCAATGGTGTTCTGTCAAAGGGGCCTCAATGACCCGGCCGCGGGGAACGGAAACATCCCCGTACAAGGGAAGTCCGCGGGGCGGATTCCCAGCCAGACATTACAAAAGGAGAGAAACACCATGGCAGACTTTACCACAAGCAACACCACAAAGAGCGCGGTACGCAAGCTCGCGACCCCGCTCGCAGATGTCACTGCCTTCGACAACATTGTCCAGGGCATAGTAACGAACAACCCCTTCCAGTGCGTTGGATACCATGCCGGGGGAGTCGACCACCCGCCGGTAGAGCGCAGTAAGCAGGGATACACTGCGCGGGTCATCTACCAGGATGCGGATGCAAAGACCATCGCTCTGATCACGATCAGGGCACCGACCATCGCGGCCTTCACGGGTTCAGCCAACCAGATCGTTGCCAACACCCAGCTGGCGACCGCCCTTGGCGGGACACCGGTCCGGGATTTCGGGAACGAGCGGTTTGCCGCCACCGTGCGGTGCCACGATGCCAACGGCGAGATCTACTTCGTGAACTTCAGCCGGGAGCAGGTGACCCTCACCTCGTTCTCGGACGAGGCGATCCGGAGCAGGGTCGAGACGTGGGCGGATACGGTGGCGGCGCTGGGGTGAGCCTCACCAGGCCGTCCTAAGTAGCACATGATGAATAAATCGGGCGAGGTATCCCTCGCCTTCTCTTTTAATCGGTCGGAGATGACGGAGGGGGCAGTGCCTGTCCCCCCGGACCACCCCTGCGCCTTGCGATGATGCGGGAATTACCTGTTCGGGCCTTGTCGCAATCGGGGGCTGCCACAGCGGGTGGAGGGTACCTTCTTATTTCTCTTGAAGTGTCATTCCAGTAAAAACTTAAAAAAGAATAAGGTGATTGCTTAATTAAAGCCACTAGGAATGGCTCTGTAGAAATCCTCAAAGAAGGTCTATAATTCCATCGGAATCATCGACAAATACCTCTCCCCGGTGTTGAAGAAAAAAGATTAGTTCCCGTTCTTTCGGAAAAGGAAGACCAAACCGCACAAGGCGATTGCTCCGAAGACAGGTAGTACATCAAGCCCGGCTCTGGGTGTTGTGGTAGTAACCGGCAGGGTCGGTGCTGGTGTTGGTTTTTGGGTGGATGACGGTGAAGTTATTACAGGAGATACAGTTGCCGATGATCCTGCCAGATCGCCAATGGTGAGCACAGTTGGTGCTGGAACCAGATCCTGTGAACCTGCAGACAGGGTAGCATTCCCGGTGATCGCAAACCGGGAGAACCCGGGGGTCGTTGATTTGATACACTCCCGAAGACAACCTCATAAATTTAAAAAAAATTGATTACGCATTATAGTTTTTTTACAATTTCTATGAATTCACGGAATAGAGTTTCTTCCTTTTCATTTTCCTTTCTTCTTCCCCGTCCCGAACAGCTCATTCACCATCTTCACCGCACAGAGATCCCCGCACATCGAGCAGGTATCCGTCTCCCCGTCCCGCTCGTGGATCTTCCGGGCATGCTCACCGTACAGTGCCAGACGGAACTGCCCGTCCCAGTCGAGCTCATGCCGGGCCTCCGCCATCTGCACCTCGCGTTCCATCCGGAACCCCTCGGGCCTGCGGACGGTATCGCCGACATGCGCCGCGATCTTTGCGACCCGGGTGCCCTCGATGATGTCCGAAACATCCGGCAGGGCGAGGTGCTCGCTCGGCGAGACCATGCAGAGGAAGTCGGCGCCGTTCAGGCAGGCAGTAGCACCGCCGATCGCCGCTACCACGTGGTCGTAGCCCGGTGCGATATCGGTGACGAGCGGGCCGAGCAGGTAGAGCGGGGCGTGATCGGTGATCTCCTTGATCATCCGGACATTGTAGCCCACCTGGTCGAGCGGCATGTGGCCCGGGCCCTCGATCATCCGCTGGACCCCTGCAGCGTGCGCCCGCTTTGCCAGGAGGCCGAGGGTATTGTATTCCACCGACTTTGCCAGCTTTTCCGCGTCCTGCAGGCAGCCGGGCCGCATCCCGTCGCCGAGGCTGACCGTAACATCGTACTCGGCGAGGATCTCCAGCAGGTAGTCGTACTCGGCATAGAGCGGGTTCTCCTCCTCCCGCTGCATCATCATCGAGCAGTGGAAAGACCCGCCCCTGCTCACGACCCCCATCAGCCGGGGGTCCGCTTTGAGCGCATCGAGCGCCTGACGATTCACGCCGCAGTGGAGGGTAAGGAAGTCCACGCCCTGTTTGCAGTGCTCCCGGATCACTTTGAAGAGCAGGTCGGCCGTCACATCGCCGGCATTTCCTGCCCTGCGGACTGCTTCGTACACGGGAACGGTCCCGACCGTGGTATCAAGTTTCAGGATCTTCTTCCGGATCGCCACGAGGTCGCCTCCCGTGGAGAGGTCCATCAGGGCATCGGCACCGTTGTCGAGCGCGGCCTGCGCTTTCTTCATCTCAAGCGCCGGGTCGCACCGGGAGCCCGAGGTCCCGATATTGATATTGATCTTGACGGTGCAGTCCTCACCGATCGCACAGGCCTTGTGCTTCCGGCCCGGGTTCTTCGGGATTACGATCCGGCCGTCCGCAATGCCCCGGGCCAGCCGTGCGGGTTCCATTCCTTCCGCCCGTGCCACAGACTCAAGTTCTTTCGGGAGCCCTTTCCGGCACCTGCGGATCAGCAAATCCATAAGAAACATCTGCCGGGAGTCCTTATTATTGTGCATGCAGGTCAGGTGGATTCCCGGTGAATCGGCATTTGCCAACGCGTATCTCTACGGGAGCGTGCTCGTGGATGCAGGGGTCATGCCGATGGCAGTGGCTCCCTATAAGGAGCAGATCGAGACGGTCGTACTCTCGCACTGCCATTTCGATCATATCGCACGGGTGAAGGAGATCGCGCACATGTGCAAAGCGAAGGTCGCCATCCATGCAAACGATGCCGCCGGTCTTGTAGAGGACGCCCGGAGCCTCTCGATGCATTTCGGGGCCCGGTCCCCAGGGATTCTGCCTGACATTAAGCTGGCTGACGGTGACACTGTGGGGGAGCTCGTGGTCATCCACACCCCGGGCCACACACCGGGGAGTATCTGCCTTTGGTCTGAGACCGACCATATCCTCATCTCCGGCGACACGGTCTTTGCCGACGGGTATTTCGGCCGCTACGACTTCCCCGGCGGGAGCAGGACCGATCTGGCCCGGTCGCTCGACCGACTCTCGGTGCTGGAGGTCGAGGGGTTGTACGCGGGCCACGGGAACCCGACAGACGAAGGCGGGAGCCGGTGTATAGCCGCGGCCCGGGGACTGATGAAGAGCGGGTATGGATAAGGGAATTTACTGTCTTGTTTTCGAGAACCCGGCCTGCACGGTCGGTATCGGTGCCCTCGGCCCGGTCCCGTTTCCTGCCGGCTGGCACACCTACATCGGTTCAGCACTCGGGAGCGGGGGGCTCGCCCGGCTCTTCCGTCACATCGCCCTCTCCCAGGCAAAAGACAGGACGCCGAAGTGGCATGTCGATTACCTTTCTACGGACAGCCGGTTCACGCTCAGCTACACCGTCCGTGCTGTGACAGAGGAGCGCTTCGAGTGCCGGCTGGCACGTGCCCTCGGAGAGCCGGGCATCACCGGTTTCGGGTGCAGCGACTGTTCCTGCCCATCGCACCTCCTCTCCCGTGAAGCAGATCCCAAAAAAGAGATCCTCTCCACATTCCGGGGCTTTGGTCTTGTCCCGGTTACCACAACCATCATGAGCCCGTACTACAGTAAGGGTAACCTATGAAAGTCCTGGGACTGTCGGGAAGCATGCGAAAAGACGGAAATACGGCGATCCTTGTCAGGGAGATCCTCATGCGCTGCGAGGACGGGGGTGTGAAGACTGAATTTGTCTCCCTGGCCGGCATGAAGATCCATCCTTGCCTTGGCTGCGAGAAGTGCAGGGAGAAGAAGTGGTGCGTCATCGGGAACGATGACTGGAACGAGATTGCGCAGAAAGTCATGGCATGCGATGTCCTCGTCATCGGGTCGCCAACCTACTATTATGATGTCTGCGGGCACCTCAAGAATTTCATAGACCGCACCTATTCCCTCTACCATGACCGGAAACTGGCCGGGAAGAAGGGTGTCGCTGTCGCCGTGCACGCCAACAAGGGGGTGAGCCGGACGATCCAGACGATCGAAGGGTTCCTGAATACCCACGAATTCTCATCACTCGGATCCGTGAAGGGAACCGGGTACCACGTGGGGGACGTGCTCCACGACGAGGAGGCACTGAAACGGGCCCGGAAGACCGGGGACCGGATCGTGAGGCTCCTCAAGCCCCGCCATGACTGATTTACCGGGCGGCACTTAGTGCCTCTGTTAGTACCCGTGTTTCTTTCCAGTCATCTCTCCGACTGCGATTTTTACTACGCAGACGCACTCCAGCTCCTTTTCCGTAAACCGGTGGTCTTTCTCTCCGTAATGCCGGATGATGCAGTTGAGCGCCCGGGTCTTCTCCTGAAAATCGGTCAGCATGTGCGCAGTTCCAGTGCAGATGACGCTTTTGTACCGGAACTCCCAGCTGCAGGGGTTTTTGTCGGGAATGGAGCCGTCGCAGAGGTCCACTTCCACACAGCAGCGGGGGTTCTTCGCAAGCATTGCAAGCTTCTTTCCCACCAAGGAGGAGTGGAAGTAGATCGCATTGTCCGGAGCCACATAGGCAAAACAGAGCGGGACCACGTAGGGCTCCATCCCGTCCGCCAGCGCCACATGGCAGACCAGCGCCGTTTCGAGGACCGCTTCCATCTCTGCACGGCCCGTAATTTCCCGGTCCTTTCTTCTCATGGCAGTATTCCTCCCCCTGACATCACACCAGCTCGTAGAGCGTTGTGCGCCTGCGCAGGGGCCGGCCTATGTCTTCTGCAACCCGCTGCATCTCGGCAGGATCCAGGTAATCGGTATTGGCGGCTCCCGCTCCCTTCGAGATGCTCTCTTCGAACATCGTCCCCCCGAGATCGTTGGCGCCTGCGATCAGGCCGAGCTGGGCCATCTTGATCCCTTCCTTGACCCAGCTCACCTGGATGTTCCGGAAGTTGTCGAGGAAAAGGCGGGCTACTGCGACCATCAGGAGGTCCTGCCTGCCCGTAGCCCCCGCCCGGGCGTTGCCTGCCCGGAAGATCGGGGTGTTCATGTGAATAAAAGAGAGCGGGACGAATTCGGTAAACCCTTGAGTCTCGTCCTGGATCTTCCGCAAGATCGCAAGGTGCGCTACAATATCAGTGTCGGTCTCGCAGTGCCCGTACATGATGGTGGCTGTTGTTTTGATCCCCATTGCGTGGGCCTCGCGGATGATGCGAATCCACTCTTTCGTTGGGATCTTCTCCCGGCAGATCTTCTCCCGGACCTCATCCACGAGAATCTCTGCAGCAGTTCCGCACATCGAATGGAGCCCCGCCTCCTTCATCGCCGTCAGCACCTCTCCGCAGGTCATCCCGCTCCTCTTTGCCGCATAGGCCACCTCCATCGGGTTGCTCGCATGAAGATGCACCCCGGGGGCCGCTTCATGGATCCAGCGGTATACATTAATATACGACTGTGCGGTGAAGTCAGGGTGGAGGCCGCTCACCGTGCAGATCTCTGTGACCTGCCGTTCCTTTGCCATCCGGGCCTTCTTCTGGATCTCCTCCCGATCATGGAAGTAGATCCCCGGATCGCCGGGTTTCTTTGAGTACCCGCAGAAACCACAGGCATTCACGCAGAGGTTGGTCACGTTGATATTCTGGTTCCGGACCCAGGTCACGTTATTGCCTGCAAGCGTCTCCCGCACCTCATCCGCCGCGGCAGCAATTTCCCAGACCTCCCGGTCCCGGGTCGAGAAGAGCGTGCGTGCATCCTCTGTCCCCAGCCGGTGACCGGCCCTCGCATCGTCCAGTATCCGCCTGAGTGTCTGCTCCATGAAACTCCGCCGTTTCTACTACGCAGTGTAGCCCCGCAGATGAGGTAAAGCTATCGAACCTGTGAGAAAGAATCTACAGGTACCCACTTGCCGCAGGATTATAATCCCGTGCGTCAACAATATCTGTGGGAGCTATGCATCAGGTAGATATTCAGCTGAATAACAAGAAAGCAATCGGATTTGTCGTTCCTCTTGGCCCGGCCAATCTCGTTGCTGTCAGGACCGATGTGGGAATGGTTGGGTGTGGGGCGTTCGACGTGGCAGCCCTCGACTCCTTCAGCTACCCGGCAGTGAAAGTGCGCCCGGCGCTCGGTCCGTCAATCGTGGATACGAACGATATCCTCACGGGAATCGTGAGGGAAGCAAACCGGTCCGCCCTTAGCCGCGGGATCCGGACCGGCATGACCGGCCGGCAGGCGCTGGAACTGCTCTGATCTTTTTTTAAACGTTTTGGGAGATCCGGTTTATTCGATTTTCCAGGATCTACATCAGCTCGTACAGCGTAGTCCGCTGCCGGAGCGTCCGCCCGAGATCGGTGACGATCCGCTCCATATCCTTCGGGTCGAGGTAATCGGAACCCGAAGCCCCTGCGTCACCGGTGACATCATCCGTGAACATGGTGCCCGCGAGATCGTTGGCCCCGGAAAGAAGGGCCAGCTGGGTCATCTTCAACCCGACTTTTCCCCACGCCACCTGGATATTGTCAAAGTTATCAAGGAAGAGCCGGGACACCGCAATCATCAGGAGGTCCTCGCGGCCGGTAGGCCCGGCCCGGGCAATTCCCTGCTGGAAGAGCGGGGTGTTGGCGTGGACGAAGGGAAGGGTTACAAGTTCGGTGAACCCGTGCGTATCATCCTGGAGATCCCTCAGGAGACCAAGATGCTCGGCCTGGTCAGCCGGCGATTCGTACGAGCCATACATGATGGTCGCCGTGGATCGCAGGCCCATCCCGTGTGCCTCCCTGATGATCCGGATCCAGTTGGCGGTGGGTACCTTGCGGGGGCAGATCACTTCCCTCACAGAATCCACGAGAATCTCCGCTGCCGTGCCCTGGATGGTCCCGAGCCCCTCCTCTTTCAGCCGGGCAAGCACGTCAGTAGTGGGACAGTGCAGCTTTTTTGCAGCAAAGGCCACTTCGTCAGGGCTGAAAGCATGGATATGGACTCCGGGTGCCGCTTCGTGTACCCAGTGGATCAGGTCCACGAAGGTATCGATGGTGAACGCCGGGTGGACCCCGGAGAGGAGGCAGATCTCTGTTACTTTCCGCTCGTACGCAAGCCGTGCCTGCGCCTGGATCCCAGTCTTGTCATGGCAGTATGCCCCGGGATCTGTCGTCTTCCTGCCAAACCCGCAGAACCCGCAGAGGTTTTTGCAGATGTTGGTCACGTGCAGGTTCTGGTTCCTGACGTACGTAACGATATCCCCTGCCCGGCGCTCCCGCATCTCGTCCGCCGCCGCGGTAATATTCCAGACGTCCCGTCCCCTGGCCTTGAGCAGGAGTTCTGCTTCGCCATCAGTGAGCCGGTGGCCACCGGCCGTATCTGCGAGAAGTTCTGGTATAGTTGTCATGGCCCATCTTCCTGCATTGTACTAGTAGATTCTGAATCGCTATCTTTTCCCTTGCGCCGGCTCGGCCCCATCCAGGTTTTCCTTAATTTTTCTTCTTTCCGGCCTTCTTTTTCTGTTTTCCACCCGATTCTCCCGTCTCCTCGCTCTCGCGGAACCTGAGGTAGAACTCGTAGAGGATCATGATCACGGCAACGACGATGACCACCTCAACGATATGGAGCGGGAGGTACCCGACAAGAGGGATGGTGAAGAGGGCCTTGCCCACGATCCATTCATCTTTTACCGGTTCCGGTGTGCCTATGCCCGGGTAAGAAACAAACTGGTCCGGGACTGGGTTGTTGTCGCCCCACGTGATATACCCGTCATGGGCCACGGTATAGTTCTCCTTGAGCGGGTCGCCACGGATCTCGGTCAGGGGGGTAGTGGTCGTGGCATAAGCAACCGCCCGGTGGATGATCGGGTGGACAGTGGTCATCCCGTTGGGTTTGTAGATGATAACGTCACCGTAGCCATTGAATTTGGTGACATTCGCCTGTTTCCCCTGCTCCCAGGTCATGAACTCCCCGAACCGGTCCTTCTGGACCACGACCACGAGGTCGCCGATGTTCATGTTAGGAGTCATGCTTCCTGACTCGATAGTGACCACGGCGGGCCACGTACCGCAGATGAGGAAGAGGATAAGGGCGATGGTGCCGACAACTCCTGCGACCCAGAGAAGGTCGCGGGCGAGCGAGACCATCCAGTTGTCACTGGTCCTGAACTGTGCGAAAAGCGTACGGATATCCCGGGGTTTTTCCTTGTCTGCCATGGCGAAGCCTGTACGAATATCTGTATAGTGTTAAACCCGCGGCACATTAACCATGCGGAAGAATATGGACACGGGTACTTTGGAGGTGCGGGGGCCAGGACACCGGCCGGATCACCGGATAAAGACCCCCGACAGGTAGCAGATACCAAAGAGGACGAGGAAGACCCCGCAGGCAGCCATGATCCGGTGGTAGGTGGTATCGGGGAGGACGGTCTTCCCCCGGGAGACGGCCGTGGATACGAACGTGAACCACCCGGTATCGGCGCACCAGTGGCCGATCATGAAGACGATCGCAAGCAGGAGACCTCCTTCGAGAGTTTTTATCACGAGGGCACTCCCGACCGAGAGCCACCAGATCCAGAAGTAGGGATTCGCTGCACTGGTCAGGAGCCCGGCCATGCAGGGACTGGCCACGGCACAGGAGGGTGTGGTGCTAAGCGTCGCCTTCCTGCTCCCAAAGATAGTCATGATGCCGAAGATGATGAGAGCAGTCCCGCCCACGGCAGCGATGACGGTCGTATAGGGACCGGCAAAACTCGCAAAACCAAGGATGATCAGGAGGAAGATGACGGATTCCACGACCATGTGCCCAAGAGAGATCTTGAGCCCTGCGGTCCAGTTCCCGGCAAGGGCGGCGTTGATGGTGGCGACCAGCGTGGGGCCGGGAGCGAGCGCCCCGGTGAGTCCGATCAGGAATCCCAGTACCAGCGTGGATGCAATCTCGTACATTTCCATTGTGTCCGTCCGGGGAATGCCGTACCAGATATTACTGCCCTGTCATATCAACCTGCACGCCGCACCCGCTCCCTAGGAGATCATTCAGGATGGAGATTGTGCAGGAAGGGCAGGATATATTTTACCGGCCGCCCATGATCTGGTATGCTGGATGCGCAGGAGATCACCCACCGGTTCCTCGATACCAAACTGATGGTCCACCCGGAAGTGGTCCGTTATATCCTGGAGAACAACGAACCGGACCTGATCGAGCGCATCATCGCCTCGGTGCCAAAGGACGCTGTTGTCGTCTCCGCAAAACACATTCCGGGAATCCGGCCCACCCGGGACGGGACCCGGTTCCTGGTGGACCCCGAGGTCGAGGTGGTCGCGGGTTCTGCAGGTACATCAGGCGCGATAAACGGGACCAGCGATTACCTCCACTATTTCCGGGACCGGTACGCCCGGCTCGGCGGGATGATCCGGAGCAGGGCCGGGGCGATGCCCATCGAAGGGCTGACCAAGAACACCCGGTATCGGCAGGAGGAATGCACGGTCATCGGGATGGTCGTTGAGGTGAAGACCACCACGAACGGCCACCGCATCGCCGAGATCGAGGACTCGACCGGGACCATCCCGGTCCTCTTCCGCAAGGACCGGCCGGCCTTTGCCGATGCAGAACGGATCATCCCTGACGAAGTGATAGGAGTCAAGGGAAAACTCTCAAGCGACGGCAAGCTCTTCTTTGCCGAGATCCTCTACCGCCCCGATATCCGGATTGACAATGCCCCGTTCAGGAGCGAGCAGCCGGGAAAGGCCGTGTTCATCTCCGATGTCCATGTGGGCAGCGACACGTTTCTCGAGACCTGCTGGAACAAGTTCGCGGACTGGCTCTCAGACTCCGATTACTCCTATCTCCTCATCGCCGGTGACCTGGTGGACGGTATCGGCATCTACCCGGGGCAGGAGACGGAGCTGACCATTAAGAACATCTACGAGCAGTACGATGCGTTTGCCGCAATGATGCGTGATCTCCCCTCCCGCATGAAGATCATCGTTGCTCCGGGTAACCATGACGTGGTACGGGGTGCAGAGCCCCAGCCGGTCCTCCCCGAACAGTTCACGAGGAGGTTTCCCTCCAACTGCGTGCTTGTCGAAAACCCGGCGCTTGTCCGCCTGCAGGGGGTCCGGGTGCTGATGTACCATGGTCGGTCGATCGACGATATGATCGGCCTGATCCCGGGGGCGTCCTATGACAACAGCGGGCTGATGATGGAGGAGATGCTCCAGCGCCGTCACCTCGCACCCGCATATGGTCGCAGGACCCCGATTGCCGCCAGTAAGACCGACCGTCTGATCATCGATCCCCTGCCCGAGATCCTGCACACAGGCCACGTCCACATCAAGGGGATCACCACATACCGGGGCGTGCTCGGGATAAATGCCGGCACCTGGCAGTCGCAGACCAAGTTCCAGAAGCAGATGAACGTGAATCCGACGCCGGCGCTTGCGGTGGCAGTGGACCTGCAGACGCTGGTACCGGAGACGTTCTCGTTCGCGTAAGTTGTGATCTTAAAAAATCGAAAGAGATTATTCCTTCGGCTTCGCCTCATCCGTCGCAGCCGGCTCCTTCTTCTTCGGGCCTGCCACGGTATATTTCTCCTTGCCACCCCGGGCAGTCAGAGGGGCACGGTACTGGGTCTCCATAGTGAGGCACCTGGTAGGGCAGACATCCACGCACGCGGAGCAGACCACGCAGCGCATGTTGTCAATCTGCCAGCTCTTTTCCTTCACCTCAACGCAGATTGCCCCGGTCGGGCATTTCCGCTGGCAGGACCGGCAGGTGATGCAGCCTTCCGGTTTAATCGATACGTGGCCCCGGGAAAGATTCGTTTTTTTGGCCGGCTTTGCCGGGTACATGAGCGTTGACGGCCCGCGGAACAGATTTTTTATGACGGTCTTGGTCATCTGGAAAAAGGTCATTGTTCTCACCGCTCCGCACAGCCGATACAGGGATCGATGGTCAGGACAATTACCGGCACGTCCGCAAGCTCGCATCCCTTGAGGAGCTTCACGAGCGGTGGGATGTTCGTGAACGTCGGCGTCCGCACCCGGTGGCGTACGAGGTTCTTCTTCCCGTTGCCCTTGATGTAATGGATCACTTCGCCCCGGGGCTGCTCGGCCCGGGAGAAGTATTCCCCGTCAGGGGCTCCGGTCACTTTGACGTCCACGGGACCATCGGGGATCTTTCTGACGCACTGCTCGATGATGTCGATCGAGGTGAACATCTCTTTTGCCCGGACTGCACAACGGGCATAGCAGTCGCCGTCATGTTCGACGACCGGCCTGAAATTGATTTTGTCGAATGCCGCATAGCCGGTCTCACGGATATCGATGGCAAGACCGCTGCCCCGTGCCGTCGGGCCGACTGCACCGAGCTCGTAGGCATCCGCCTTCCCGAGTACGCCGATTCCCTTCAGCCGGTGACTGACCGATGGATCGTGGAGGAAGACGCTCGTAAGGTCATGGAGATCCTTCTCCATTCCCTTGAGGCCCTTCACCATATCGTCCAGTTTCTCATGGGATATGTCCCTTCGGACACCGCCTACCTTGCATACACCCTGGATCACCCGGCCCCCGGTGGTTGCCTCGAGGTCATCGAGGATATGCTCGCGCAGGCGCCACGCGTTCATGAAGACACTCTCGAATCCCATTCCGTCGGCAAAAAGCCCGAGCCAGAGCAGGTGCGAGTGAAGTCTCGAGTACTCAGACCAGATAGTCCTGAGATACTGGGTCCGCTCCGGCACTTCGATGCCCATGATTGCCTCGATGCCCTGCACATAGGTCTGGCTGTGGATGAAACTGCAGATCCCGCAGATCCGCTCCGCGATGAAGACGTACTCGGTATATTCCCGCTTCTCCACGAGCTTCTCGAGGCCCCTGTGCACGTACCCGATCGTGGGGATCACATCGATCACTGTTTCATCTTCAAGCACGAGATCGAGGTGGAGCGGTTCAGGAAGCACCGGGTGCTGCGGGCCGAACGGTACGATTATTTGTTTTGACATGCATCGTCCTCCTTCGTTATGGTCACAGAAAACGGATGTTTGATCGCCGTCTTGTAGAACGTGCCCTTGAAATCGATGTTGATGCCGCTGACGTGAAGACCGTAGAGGTCGTGGATCTCGTTCTCGTACACGAAGGCTCCCCAGTACACCCCGCTGATGCTCGGGATCGTCTCGTCGTGCTTGACGGTGATCCGGTAGTTCAGCAGCTGGTAGTCCTTGTCATACACGTAGATGATCTCGTAATCATCCCCGATCTTCGTGCACCCGATCTGGACGAGCCGGTGGCCGTCCTTCTTTGCCTGTTCAGCCTTTGCTACCACATCTCCGGTACTGATCGGAATAATTGCCTGTACTCCTATTGCTGCCATTAGTGCGCACCTCCGGTCTGCGAGATATGTTCAGGACGGAGCCCGGCATGCCGGTGCTCTTTCTCTGCATCGGCATCGAGCACCATCTTCGTCCGTTTCTCTTCGAGGATCCCGAGTGCAGTTACGATCCCGTCGATGATGGATTCGGGACGGCAGGCGCAGCCCATCACATATACATCAACCGGTATCACTTTGTCGATCCCGCCGGCCACATTGTAGCACTCCCGGAAGACCCCGCCGGATGTGGCGCAGATACCGACAGCCACTACCACATTCGGCCGGGGCATCTGGTCGTAGATGTTCTTCACAACCTCCCGGTTCTGCTCATTGATCGAGCCGGTCACGACAAAGATGTCGGCGTGTTTCGGGTTGCCGGTGTTGATGATGCCGAACCGCTCCACGTCATACATCGGTGTAAGGCAGGCCAGCACTTCAATATCGCAGCCGTTGCAGCTCGAGGCATCGTAGTGGATAATCCAGGGTGACTTCGCCAGGTAGGTCATGATATGCCTCCGTTCAGGAAATAGAGAGCTGCAAGGTTGAGGATGCCCATCACAGCCGCAATCGCCCACGAGCTCTTGACGGCGAGCTGCCACTTGACACGGGCATTCGTGTTGTCGATGAAGAGCTCGAAGAGGTAGACCACGATCACTGCGATGGCAGCGATGACCGGGCTGAACCCGAAGAAGAGCCATACAAAGCCGAGCAGGAAGACCGTCTCGTACCAGTGGGTGATCTCGATCCAGCCAAGAGAGGGGCCGGAGAACTCCGTTGTCACACCCTTGACAATCTCCTGGTGGGCATGGTGGGACATAGAGATATCGAACGGGGACTTCCGGAGCTTGATAGTCAGCACGTAGAGGAAACCGAGGAAGATGCCCGGGATGAGGAGAATGACCGGGGTGGTCGTTGCCGCGATATCGCTTACGTTAAAACTCTTCGTTGCCGCGTACATGCCAACCGCGGTCAGGATCACCATCGGCTCATAGGCCATGATCTGGAGGAGCTCACGTTCCGCTCCTATGTAGCTGTAGGGAGAATTTGCCGAATATGCCCCGAGTACGAGGAAGATCTGGGCGAGCGTGAGGGCGAATACCACGAGCAGGAGGTCGCCACCGGCAAAGAAGAGCGCGCCCGTGAATGCCATGAAGATAACGTAGCAGATCGCATAGAAGATCTGCGTCTCGTTCACGACTGCGTTCTCCTTCTCAAAGAGCTTGCCCACGTCCCAGAACGGCTGGAAGATGGACGGGCCGAGACGACCCTGCATGCGGGCAGAGATCTTCCGGTCGATACCGGCAATGAGGCCACCGATGGCCGGTGCAAGGAGGACAAAGACAAGTCCCCAGACAAGGTTGATCACAGGATCACCCCGCGAAAGGCGGTTGCAATGAACATGATACCAATCAGGGCGGAGCAGAGCCAGACACCTATGGGCCGGAGCCGTGCTTCACCGAAGTACCGGGTCAGGTAGTAATTTGAGAGGACGACCTTCTTCTGGACACCGAGAGACCCGGAGATCCGCATGTCCTGAGTGGTAGTCCGGCCACCCATGTAGGGTGCGAGGTGCCGGTGTTTTCTCTGTGGGAGCAGGATCGAAAGCGGCAGGACCAGGATCAGGAAGAGCATCAGGATCATGATGATGATGTTGTCCTGCGAGAGCTGGGCCACCTGCCCGTAGTTCTCCAGAAGGAATGGCTCTAGGAGTTTGACCGAGAGCAACGGGAATACGAGCGTAGTAATGAACGAGAGGCCGGCAAGCGAGACGAGGGCTGCCCACTCGCTCCTGTCCACCTCCCCTTCGATCCGCTTGCTGTCAGACGTTACTGTCAGGAGCTTCCCCATCCACTTCGCCCAAAAGAAAACCGTCATGGCGCTGCCAAACGCAAGTATAACTACAAACAGGAAGCCGAACGGCGCATCGATGAATGCCCGGATTGCCGCCCACTTCGAGATCAGCATACCGAACGGCGCAAGGAACATGCCGGCGATCCCGATCACCATCATCGCGGCGATCTTCGGCATCCGCACGATCAGGCCGTTCATGTCGTCGATCTCGCGGCTCCTGATCCGGTGCTCTACCGTTCCCGTGGCAAGGAAGAGGAGGGACTTGGAGATCGCGTGGAAGACAATCAGGAGAATCGCCGCCCAAATCGCCTCGTACGTGCCGATACCGGCGCAGGCCGTGATCAGACCAAGATTGGCAATCGTCGAATACGCGAGCACTTGTTTTGCATTGCTCTTCGAGATTGCAATCCCCGATGCGATCAGGAAGGTGAAGGCCCCGACAAAGGCGAGCGCGTAGCCGGTGACGGTCCCGTGAAAGACGGGTGCCAGCCGGACGAGGATATAGACACCGGCCTTCACCATGGTGCTGGAATGGAGCAATGCCGACACCGGCGTGGGGGCGACCATTGCCCCGACAAGCCAGGACGAGAAGGGCATCTGCGCTGCTTTCACCAGCCCGGCAAATCCGATCAGCGCTGCGGGGATGAGTGCGATCGCTTTGCCGGAAACCAGGAGCTGGTCAAGGCCCATCACGCTGTTGCCTGCCATGCCAAGCCAGAGGATGGCGCCGGCAAAGGCAATCCCGCCCAGCAGGTTCATCCAGAGGGCGTCGAATGCATTATTTGTTGCCTCCTCGGTCTTCGTGTAACCGATGAGGAGGAACGAACAGAGGGTAGTCACTTCCCAGAAGAAGTAGACCCAGAGGATGTTGTTGGCAAAGACAAGGCCGAACATCGCGGAGATGAAGACGAACATCACGAAGAAGAATATGTTGCGCTTGTCGGGAATGGTTGCGTGGTGCTCGTGGAAATGCTTCATGTAGCCAAGCGAGTACACGCAGATGAGGCTGCCGATGATACCGATGATCAGTGCCAGGATATTGGAGAACTCGTCCACGAACAGGTTTGACGTGACAGCGGCGGACTGGGCATACGTCAGCTCATAGAAGATCATCATCACGGACTGCACGAGGATGAGCGCGATCACGTGGTATTTCCGGTGCCGGATACCAAGATAGAGGATGAAAACCGCGATCAGCATCTCGAGGATGAACATGACGAGCCCGACAGGCTCGGCGGGAATAGCAGGCGAATAGAGCGCCCCCTTGTCAAACGTGGTAATGAGAAGCCAGATCGTGACCAGCGCGACGGCCACTGCTGACAGTTTCACGATCCATGTGCGCTCGATCTCTTTCTTTGCAACGAGCATGAACAGCGCCGTTACGAGCGGAAACAGGATCAGGAATATTAACAGCTGTACGAATTGCACCAGATACCCTCCCTCTCTGAATATGGGAATTTTTCATTATTAATCATATTGAATTGTGCACGATTCTCCATTGCAGGGTCTGACCCGTTCGCAGAAGAGGGGGTGGGGAGATGTCAACAGGAACTGAGGAAACCTCAGGACCGGGGGGTTTACGGCCTTTATACAATGAGATTGGGAGGTTTTTTATGAGAAATGCCGGTCCTGGGATCTGGCGGGAGTTCAGGAGTGCACATCCGGAGTAAAAGTTTAATGTTTCAAGAATACATTATTGATCTCTTAGGATGGGTTATGTACGTGTGCACGGCATCCCCGGAGCCATGAGCGCCATCCTTTGGTTCCCGTCTGGCAGGTTACTGCCGATGCCAATTTATCACACCTGATGTGTTATCCGGATCCTCATCCCGCGGTACGGCTTCGTACAGTCAATACGTCCCGTTCCTCCGGTCCATAAGGAATTCCCTTGGCACAGCAGGGAGGTCATGGAATGATCGACTTTGCATTACTAATCGTGATTGCGATATGTATTATCGCACTGGGTCTTGCAGCAATCCTTACGCGTAATCTCCTCTCTCAGGACGAGGGTACGCCCAAGATGCGCGAGGTCTCCGATGCGATCCGGGTGGGTGCGGAAGCATTCATCAAGCGTCAGTACTCGACTATCGCCATGCTGGCCATCGTGCTGGCCGTGGTGATCTTTGTTGTCTATTACTTCACCGGACAGCAGTCGCTTGCCGTCTCCACGGCATCTGCGTTTATCGTGGGTGCTACCTGCAGTGCCGTTGCCGGTGTTGTCGCCATGTGGATTGCCGTCAGGACGAACATCCGTACAGCAGCAGCAGCCCAGACCAGCGACGGGAAGGCCCTTGACTTTTCGTTCCGGGGCGGGGCAATCTCCGGCCTGATCATCACTTCGATGTCTCTTCTCGGTGTCTCGCTCACCTACATTGCTCTCGGTGCAGATCCGACTCACACCCCGTTCGTCATTGTCGGGTTCGGTTTTGGTGCCTCGTTCGTTGCCCTCTTTGCCCAGCTTGGGGGCGGTATCTACACTAAGGCCGCCGATGTGGGTGCAGACCTTGTCGGCAAGGTCGAAGCAGGTATCCCCGAGGACGATGTCCGGAACCCGGCCACCATTGCAGATCTTGTCGGTGACAATGTCGGTGACTGTGCCGGCCGTGGCGCTGATCTCTTCGAGTCTACTGCTGCTGAGAATATCGGTGCCATGATCCTCGGTGTCGCGCTCTTCCCCATCTTTGGCGTGAACGGTATCCTCTTCCCCGTCGTCATGTGTTCGCTCGGTCTCCTTGCAAGCATGATCGGTATCCTCTCCGTCAAAGGTAAAGACGGCGCAGACCCGATGGACGCAATGAACCGCGGGTACTATATTACCGCAATCATCTCCGCGATCTTCCTCTTCTTCGGGGTCCAGTGGCTTCTCGGCGCAGCTCCCGGCTGGATATACTTCTTCTATGCCGGTCTCGTGGGCATCGCACTCTCCGTATGCTTCCTCCGGGTTACCATGTATTACACCGACCACCACTACCGCCCGGTGCAGGAGATTGCCGATGCTTCTGAAACAGGTGCGGCAACCAACATCATAACCGGGTTTTCGGTAGGTCTCGAAACCACCGCTATCCCGGCTATCATGATTGGCCTCTCCCTGATCATATCCTATGGATTTGGAACCATGAGCGGCATCCCGAGCGGCGGCCTCTATGGAACCGCTGTTGCAACCGTTGGTATGCTGATGGTCTGTGCCTACGTTCTCACCATGGACACCTTCGGCCCCATCGCCGACAATGCAGGCGGCATCGTCGAGATGAGCCAGGCCCCCGAGGAAGTCCGCAAGCGCATGGACAGGCTCGATGCAGCCGGTAACACCACAAAGGCACTCACCAAGGGATATGCCATCGGCAGCGCCTCCCTCGCGGTGTTCCTGCTCTTCAACGCCTACATGGCCGACATCGGCAAGCTCACCGGCAAGGCATTCACGGTCGTCAACCTTGCAAGCGTGAACGTCTTTGTCGGGGCACTTCTCGGCGCCATGCTCGTCTTCCTCTTTGCGAGCCTTGCCATCCGAGCCGTCTCCAAGACCGCACAGTCCGTGATCGATGCAGTCCGCATCCAGTTCAAGGATCCCGCAATCATGGCAGGCACCAAGAAACCTGACTATGCAGCCGTCATCGACATCACCACCCAGGGTGCACTGAAGAACATGGTCCTTCCGGGCGTGCTTGCGATCGGGTTCCCGATCATCATCGGTGTCACCATGAAGTACGAAGCCCTCGCCGGTTTCCTCATGGTGGGAACCATCACGGGCATCCTCCTTGCACTCATCCTGAACAACAGCGGTGGTGCATGGGACAATGCCAAGAAATACATCGAGTCCGGTGCACACGGCGGCAAGGGCAGCGAGGCCCACAAGGCAGCCGTCATCGGCGACACGCTTGGCGACCCATTCAAGGACACCGCCGGCCCATCGCTCCACGTGCTCATCAAGCTCCTCGCTACGCTGACGCTCGTGCTGGCACCGCTCTTTATCTGAACCAATTTTTTTCTTTATTTCCGGTAGTGTGGGATTTCCTTGCGGGGGGGTGTCTGGAAGATCCCGCAGTGAACTTCTGGTGATTCTTGACCGGGTTGTACGCGGCAAGAGCATCCGCCGCCACGAGATGCTGATGACTACCGGGATCGGCGCAGTGTTCGAGGTCCTGATCTCTATCTCTCCGATCACGGGAGGAGAACGGGGCAGTTGTCGGCGCATCGTCCATTCTCCAGGACATCACCGGAGAGAAGATGGAGCATTACTTCCGCCGGCATGAGGACCAGTACCGCACACTCATGGAGGATCCCGATGTCGGGATCTACCGGAGCACCGATGATCTCCGCGGCCGGTTTGTATGGGGGAATACTACCCTCCTCAACTTCCTCGGGTATCATCCCATCTCCGATCTCCGGGAGGTGCCGGTCATCGATGTCTTCAACGAACCGGACGCGCGGCTTGAACTGCTTGAAGAACTGCGGAAGAACCGGTTTGTGAAAAACCGTGTGCTTCACTTAAAAAAACCGGACGGTACGCCGTTTTCCGTGAATGTTACGGCGCTTGCGGAGTTCGATGAGAACAGCAATGTGGTATTCATCAACAGGATCGTCCAGGACATCTCCCGCATTATTGCACAGCATGAATCCCAAAAATAATTTCATACTTTCCTGCCATATCTCCCGAAGGAGACAACGGGGATGAGCCGGACCGCTCCCTGAAAATGGGGCCCCCCCAAACAGCCATGGCTCATTTGCAGCTGCTGAGATCGACACTTACGTCATTTGCGATCCGCGTATACCGCTTCGGGTTCTCCTCAAACTGTTTTTTACAATAATTGCAGCAGAAATAGTATTTCTGGTTCTTGTAACTGCTCACATGCTTTGCATCGTCTTCATCGACGATTGCCAGACAGACAGGATCGGTAGCCATGGCGGAATCTCCTAATCGTATACCACAATCGGATCTGTTACCAGATATGCCCTTGCACACTCTTGATCATTTCCGGCATTACAGAGTACGGTAACAATGGTATATGACCGGATCCCGGCCGACATGAATGTCCGGCCGAATAAACGGTTAAAGGATAGCTGATCCCTTCCCTTTTTACACTTTTCTGCCCGGCCCCAACTATTAAGCCGCCGAACGATAATGACCTGATCAAACATGTCCCCGACCATACGTCAGGACTGTCCCTGCCCGAAGGTTACGTGCAGCCGCTACGGTTTATGCGACGAGTGCGAGGCAGCCCACGCGGGAAAGGGTGGGTTGCCGATGTGCATGCGGCCGAAACGGTCTTTATGGGGCCGGATCCGGAAATGGCTTGGGACCGGCCGGTAATCTTTTTGGCAGCAGGATTCAGGAGCCTATTTCCCGCCAAGCGTTCGTTCGTCCTCTTCGATCCAGGTCTCCAGTTTCCGCATACCTTCCGCAATATCCCGGATCCGTACCTGTGTTTCCGCTAACCGGGCAGTTGCCTGTGCTATCTCTTCCGTGTTCCCACAGCCATCGATAATTAATCGCAACCGGGCCGCACCGGCCTGGAAATTCTCAAGGGCGGCCGCTGCTTTCCGGTACCGTTCGTAATTGGCGTCGAGATTCTTCCGGACCCGCAATTCGAATGCCATTTTCTGCGGAGGCTTTTCCGGTGTGACCAGACGCCATGCCACGTCATGCGCCCGCCGGACTTCCTGGATCCGGTCAAAACAGGTTTTCTTGTGTTTTGCTATCATCTCGTGCTTGAATTTCGCCAGCAGGTCGGCAGCATTTTTAAGCGGGCAGCCATGTTCCATAAGCGTATGGACATCCTGGCCGGTGGCGCCTGCGGGGAGCCGGGCAAGGTCTACCTGCAGGAGGATCTCATCAGCGTGTCCCCGTGACAGGGATTCCAGCGTCCCGTACTCTGTCTTCTGGTGCTCCTTCACCTCCAGGCAGAGGGCATTGAACTGCTTCCAGAGCAGGTCCCGGTCACTTCTGGCAACCGGCTTCAGCTCCCGGAATAAGCTTGAGATCGATTTTGCCAGGGCCCAGAAATCCTGGTATTTGGTCACGATCGGGAGGTCCGACCTGATCGGGCCGGTTAACGAGGTTAGTTTCCTGATCTCCCGGTCTAGGTGTTCTGCATTGGCATGGGCATCCCTGAGCCAGGGATCATCTTCGGGTTTCATAAAAATTCTCTATCATTACATTCAATGGATGGGTTTATGAGTTTCGGCCGGCAGAAGGGGATACCATTCCGGGTGGCAGGTTGGCAGGGGTGTTCCCGCAAAGGAGTCATTGGACGGCTGTCACGCATTTGCGGGTACGAGGCCGGAATGAAAGAGACACCTCTGGCCGGGGCCTGATTTACCGTACGAAACATTAAAAGAGTTCATATCGTCACACGAAAAACTACCATGCTGGATGTACTGATGTCCGGCAATATAGTTCCGGGCGGAGGATCGAACCATGTGGACGCCCGATGTCAGGACACTTTTTCTTGTAATTTTTCTGGTCAATGCATTCCTGGCAATGATGCTGTTTATCTATTGGAAGACCCAGAAGACCTATGACGGATTCATGACGTGGACGATCAGCCTGCTCCTCTTCGCTGGCGGATATTTCCTGTTCCTGCTCCGGGGTTCTATCCCCGACCTGCTCTCTATCGTTGTTGCCAATAACCTGATTATCCTCTCGGTCATAATGAGGGTAGACAGTTTCCGGAGATTCATCTCGTCGAAGGCCCTGCCTGCCTGTATCTACGGAATACTCCTGCCGGTCTTCATTCTTTTCCTGTATTTTACCTTCGTCTTCGACTCGATCATGATCCGGTACCTGATCTCCATTCTTATCATATCCGCCTGTACCGTTACCGCCATCGTTTTTATCATAACCGCACTCTATCCGGAAAACCGGTCACTGCGGTTTGCCATTGCGGCTATACTCCTTCTCATAACGATCCTGTTCGTCTTGAGGACAGTATTCTTGCTGATCGTTCCCGCTGACAACTCACTTTTCAGCACGAGTATTACGAACACGTCCTTTTTCATCGTCACCGTTATCACGGATGTCCTCTTTACGGGTATGTTCCTGATGCTGAATATGGCCCGGGCCCAGACAGAACTCCGTGCAAGCGACGAACGGTACCGGATTCTCGCCGACAACCTCCCGGATTATATCATCATTCATGACGGGGAGTCTATCCGGTACGTTAACCCGGCGGCAACAAAAATTGCCGGAATCGCCCCGGAATCACTCGCCGGCCAGCCTTTATATTCGCTCCTCTCCCCATCAGGTACGACCGCTATACGGGAGACCTTTGCCGGAAATTCCCCGACTTCGTCCGGTGAGATCGACCTCCGGTTCCGTGACGGTGCGATCCACCACTGCATTGTAAAGACCGTGAAGATCAATGACCGGGGTGAATCATCATACCTTTCAGTCATTACGGATATTACCGAACGGAAGGTGGCAGAAAATGCCCTGTTCCAGTCAAACAGGAAACTAAATATCCTCGCTTCCATCACCCGCCATGATATCAGGAACCAGCTCATCGGCCTAAAGGGATATCTGGATCTTTCCAAAGAGTTGCTGGATGACCGGTCCGCTATAGAAGAGTATATCCGGGAAGAGGAACGGATCGCAGATACCATCAACAACCAGATCGAGTTTACGAGGATCTACGAGAATATGGGTGTGAGGGCACCTGTCTGGCAGAATGTGGAGGCGATCGTCCGGAAAATGGCTGCCTCCCTGCCTGCCGGGAGGGTCCGGGTGATCGCCGACCGACCGGATCTTGAAATTTATGCCGATCCGCTGGTTGAGAAGGTTTTCTACAACCTGATCGATAATGCCCTCAGGTATGGCGGCGGGAACATGACAAAAATCCGGTTTTTATCACATGAGGTTGATGCAGGATTCATCCTCATCTGCGAGGATGACGGGGAAGGAATCTGTGACGGGGACAAAAAGAACCTTTTCGAGCAGGGCTATGGGAAAAATACCGGCCTTGGCCTCTTCCTCTCCCGCGAGATCCTTTCGATCACCGGCATCACAATCTCAGAGACCGGCGAACCCGGTACCGGTGCCCGGTTCGAGATGATCGTGCCGAATGGAGCATACCGGTTCGGGAAACAGTGATACCTGCAGAAAAACCGGAAATCCCCACTCCCACCGGCAAGCATTTATCCTTCTGCCTGCGACGCTGATCATGGCCCGGCTGGAACATGTCCATATCATCACCGTGAGGGAGGCAATCTACCCATTATGCGCCGCTGCTGTCCGCGATCGCCCGGATATCACGCACACCTTTGTTTTTACCGACATGGAGCTCCATCCCAACAATCCCCGAGACGAAAGTATGATCAGGACGCAGAAGGAGGGGACACGGGATGCCGTAACGAAAGTCAGGGCCCTCTCGGCATCGCTGAAGATTCCCGCGTCGTGGTCTACGTCATTCCCACGGCCGATGCCTCTGTCTGCGATGCTGTCCTGAAGGTTAAGAAGGAGCACCCGGATACTAACCGAAAGGAAAAATACTACACGATCACTCCTCTGGGGAGTTGGCTTTGCAGCTGGTTCTGATCAAACCGCAGAAACCGTGAGTCACATGTACATGTGACAAAATCTCTCTTCTCACGCCGGACAAAAAAGGCCTGGGAGTCAAAATGCACCTTCATGTGCTGCGGGAGGGGGCAGCCGGTTTTTCAACTGATAGGCAGGACCCCAAAAAGGGGTTACCCGTGCTAAGGATGCAACCTCCCCTGCCACACGAGCCTTACTCCCAGTTCAAAGGCCCGTCTGCAGTCTTCCGGGAAGATCATCTTCTGCCGTTCTTTGCGCTCCACCGGATCGAAGTAGCTGAAGACCACCTTATTGTAATCCTCGAACTGAAACGTCTCGTTCGCGAAGAAGGATTCCGCATGCCCGAACATCCGTGCGAGCACCTGCTCGTTCGCATCGATAAAGGCACCATAGTTCTCCTTCATCAGCTGCTCGGAGACGTTCATCGTATAGATAAATGCGGTGGGGATCTTCTTAGGATAGAGCGAGGCGGGAGGGCGTGTATAAGTGAGGTACGGGAAGAGCAGACGCTCCATGAAACACCGCATCTCCCCGGTAACATTACCGAAATAGATCGGTGAGCCGAGGATGAGAGCGTCCACATCTTCTATCTTTTCAAGGATAGGCGTCAGTTCATCCTGCAGAGCACATTTCCCGTAACTCTTCCCGCCTTTCAGTTTGCAGGCAAAACAGCTGGTGCAGCCCTTGAAATCCAGATCATAGAGGTGGACAAGTTCAGTCTCCGCTCCCTTTGAAGCCGCACCCTCAATGGCATGCTGGAGCAGTGTTGCCGTGTTCCACTTCTTTCGCGGGCTTCCGTTGATTGCAAGAACGTTCATGTCTGTGCTCCTGTTTTCTTATGCAGGGTTACTGCCACGTTACCTCAAGGGGTTTCCGCCGGGGGATCCCGTAGATCCCGTACTGCGGGTAGCCGAACATCATCGCGTACGCAGATTTCCGTCCGGCAGGAATACCGAGTTCCTCCTGCAACGGTTCATAGGACGTGGCGGCCATGGCGAGAAAACCTGCCCAGCAGGTTCCGATACCGAACGCCGGTGCTGCGATATCGAAATGCGTGAGGGCGATGATGGCATCAACGGATGCAACCGGGTTGTCCTCCGGTATAGTGGCGAAGAGCAGGTGCGGGGCGCCGCGGCAGATAACGTCGTGTCCCGCTTCCCACGCCCCGATCAGCCCGGGTATGTAGCCGCTCATCGGATGGTTCGTATTCTGCAGGGTCTTCATCCATTCGATAGTCAGCCCGGCGATCTTTCTGACCTTCTTCTTTCCATAGACAACGTTCCACTGCACCGGTTGCCCGTTGCCACCTGAGGCAGCATACCTGACGATATCAAGAATTCCGAGAATCGTCTCCTTCGGTACAGGATCTTTGGTGAAATGCCGCACGGACCGGCGTTTTTTGAGATAGAATGCCATGTCTTCAGCAGAGATCATACCGGCACTGCCAGGAAGGACCATCTTCTCGTCAGGGCGTATATTCAACAAGAGCGCCTGCGACGGGCAGGAGACCTCGCAGTGCCCGCACTGGATGCACATACCGGCCTTCGTATCCTGAACCCGGGGCAGGGTGTTCTCATCCGCAGGATCAACAATTGAAGCCGGGCAGACGACAGAGCAGATCCCGCACCGGGTGCAGAGATACTGGTCAACAAGTATCGTAGTCATGATTGTTTCCTCAATATGTGTGCGTGGAGTCAGTGTTTTTTCGATTTTTTGGCCGGCATCTCTGAGGTTTTCATCAGCTCCAGCAGCCATGCCATGCTCTTACCGGTATCCCGCGCCCAGGCCATGCCCTCGTCATCATTCATCACATCACCGATATTTCTCCCGACCCCGATAGGTGGCAGGCCTGGAACCACCATCCCGCTGATCAGCAGGAAATGGAGGAGCGAGTCGAGCGTATGCATGGCCCCGGCACGCCGGACCGCGATGGCTGCGGATCCTACCTTGCGCCGGAACAGACCCCCGTTTGCCATTGAGACGAAACCGGCCCGGTCGACCAATGCCTTCATCTCGGCCGTAATATCCGTGAAATAGACCGGGGAGCCAAGGATGATCCCGTCAGCCTCCGTCATCTTCCCGATACAATTGTTCACGATATCGTCATCGATAATACACCGTTTGTCCCGGTTCTCGAAGCATTTCATGCACGCGGTGCACCCATGGATCTTCTTTCCGCCGACCTGAACGAGTTCCGTGGTGATACCTTCCTTTTCGAGTTCCTGCAGCACCTGACCGATCAGGATCCTGGTGTTCCCTTCCGGCCGCGGGCTTCCGTTAAATGCAACAACCTTCGTCATTTCATCACTCCATTATCAGATTCTTCCCGGCACTCCACGCATCTCCGGCGTACTTCCCGAGTTTCCAGTACCGGTTGTCCGGCATGGTCAGGAAGAGCGGATCGATCTCCGGGAAGTCGGGTTGTCCTCCCGTGATCACCCTGCCATCCGCATATGCTCCTGCAATCTCGCCGATGAAGAGCGTGTTGGTCGGCAGCGGGACGGTCTGGACAAGCCGACACTCCAAGGTGACCGGGCATTCTTTGATCATCGGGGCTGTTTTCAGCGAACCGTAAAACACGTCGAAGACCCGTGACTTGTCGGTCTTCTCACCGGATACGATCCCGCAGTAATCGGTCTTCTCCAGAAGGGATGAAGACGGGATATTCACCGAGAAAGTCTTTGTCTCTGCAATACCCTTCGGGGTATAGTGATGGTTCCCGATCCCGCAGATGATCATCGGCGGGTTCGCGTTCGCCCGTGCGCACCAGCCCACGGTCATGAAGTTGTCCTTCCCTGCAACCTGTGTCCCGACAAGGACTACTGGCATCGGGATGAAAAAATTCGGTCCGATCTGTTTCTTTTCCATGTTTTCCTCACTCCCCACGACATGCAGAGGATCCTGACAGGAAGCCATAAGCAGGAGATATGCATACTATTCTTCTGCAAGGGCAAACTGAACCATTAAGATAAAATCTGCCTTAAGTGAATATATAAGAAATACAGTTAATAAAGTAACAAGCTTTCATTGAGGTAACCATGACCTATACCAAGAACGGCAAGACCTATCACTGCCCGGTCGAGGCGGCACTGGATGTGATAGGTGGCAAATGGAAGCCGCTTATCCTCTGGGCTCTCGGAGACAACGTAATGCGCTTTGGCGAACTTCAGAAGGGGCTGCCGGGAGTCAATGCCAAGATGCTGACAAAACAGCTCCGCGAGCTCGAGAATGACGGGGTTATTACCCGGACCGTCTATCCCGAAGTGCCGCCCAGGGTGGAATATTCGATTACGGAGTTTGGCAGAACCCTCATCCCAATCCTGCAGGCCCTTTGTACCTGGGGAGCACACTATCTCGGGATCGAGGAGGGCGTAAATATAGATGGTTCCTCATACCAGTGCCCTGCAAAAGGCCGGAAAAAGAAGTGATAATCTTCGGGGATTGGGATTATTCACAGTCGAAAAATTACGTAGTCGTTTTTATCGCGCCTGGCATTCATCGGGATCCTACCTTTTATTCTCCTGTACTTCCCACGATTAAGAGAACATGACACGCTACGGGTTTATCGGCACGGGTTCCATGGGCAGCATGCTGATCAGGCACTTCATCCGGACAGGTGTTGCCGCACCGCAGGATATCGCAGCGTGCAGTAAGACAGGTGCATCCGCACGGGCCCTTGCCACCGATACAGGCATTACCGTAAAAGATTCGGACCGTGATGTGGCACAGGATGCTGAGGTACTGTTTATATGTGTCAGGCCCCTCGATGTCCATGGGGTGCTGGCAGGGATCCATGACGTGCTTTCAAAAAACACCCTTCTTATCTCGATCGCCAGCTGCGTGACACTTGCTGACCTTGCCGCATGGTCGGTGCCGGGCGCACGGTGCGCCAGGATTACCCCCAGCGTGACGGCAGAAGAGCACTCGGGAATCTCGCTTGTGGCATGGGGCAGCTGGGTTACACCGGAAGACAAAGAACTCGTCTTCTCGCTCTTCTCGGCAATCGGGACGCCCGTGGAGATCGAGGAGAAGCATATCGAAGTGTACTCGGATCTCACCAGCTGTGCACCAGCACTGTTTGCTGCCATGATGCAGGAATATGCCGCTGCCGCAGTACGGAAGGAGGGCATCCCTCCGGCCCTTGCAGAGTACCTTGTCCGGCATACCCTGATCGGAACCGCGTGGCTCCTTACCTCAAAAGATACAGATTTCGAGACGATTATCCGCCGTGTAGCAACCCGGGGCGGCATCACCGAAGAGGGCGTGACGATACTGCGCAGCAGGCTGCCGGTAGTATACGATGAGCTACTCGATGCGACGCTTGAAAAGCACGAGATCATCAGGCAGACCATCGCCCTTCAGAATAAAGACAACTGACCTGCAGAGGAGACCTGAAAGCAGCAGGATGCAGCTTCCCCCCGCATGCGGCATCCTTTATCTCCCTCAGGTCCCCATCTTTTTTCATGGACCCGGTCATCGCACACATCCGGCAGGAACTTGGAGCTCTGGCAGATCCGGAGATCCAAAGAACCTCAAAGCGGTTTTTCAAAGAGGATATCGCATGCTACGGCGTGAAAACTCCGACAGTCATGAGAATAGCGAAAAAGTACTGGAAAGAGATCGGGACACGGGACAAGCAGGAGATCTTCGCGCTCTGCGAGGAACTCTACCGGTCAGGGCACATCGAGGAATCCTTCATTGTCTCGAACTGGACCTATGCCCTCTCCGGACAATATGAGCGGGAAGACCTCGCGGTGTTCCGGCGCTGGATCGAGACCTACATCACCAACTGGGCATCGTGCGACGGGTTCTGCAACCATACGATGGGCGACTTCATCGAACAATATCCGGAATACGTAGACGAACTGAAACGCTGGACGCAGTCGGAGAACCGGTGGATGCGCCGTGCAGCAGCAGTCTCGCTCATCGTCCCGGCCAAACACGGGAAGTTCCTCTCCGAGGCCATGGACATCGCGGACCTGCTGCTGATAGACGGGGACGATATGGTGCAGAAAGGCTATGGCTGGCTGCTGAAGGAAGTGAGCCGGAAGCACACGCAGGAGATCTTCACCTATGTTATGAAAAACAAGAGAGTGATGCCCCGGACTGTGCTACGGTACGCCATTGAACTGATGCCCGGGAATCTGAAGGCCGAGGCGATGGTGAAGGACTGGTAGTCCCGGTTTTTCATACCGGAAACGCTTGTATTCCTCCCATTTTTCATACCTGCGAAAAAACCCGCATTTATCGCCAGATTTAACACCATCGGGCTGCAATTTTTCCCCATGGAAAACACTGCATTGGCGGTGCTGGTATGCTCCTTCCTCCTGGTTCTCGGGATATCACTGGCGGGATGCACCGGCACTCCGGGAACCAATGGGGAGATAATCCCACCATCACCCACCCTGTCATCTGTCGTTATATCCCCCGCACCGGGAAACACTACGGGTGTAAGTGCGGCAGACAACCAGTTCTCATACGATCTCTACCAACAGCTGGCAAACGGGCCGGGCGCTTCCGGGGGAAATATCTTCTTCTCCCCGTATTCCATCTCGTCCGCCCTGGCTATTACCTATGAGGGCGCCCGCGGGACAACTGCCAATGAGATCCGGTCGGTCTTCCATTTCCCTGCCGATGATACGATCCGAAGGCAGGGATTTGCTTCCATCAACGGAGTAATTAACAGCAGGGATTCCGGTTACAGCCTGGATACAGCAAATGCTCTCTGGGCGGAAAAGACGTTTGCGTTCCTTCCGGAATACACCGGCATTGCCGGACAATGGTATTCAGCCAATGCCACCAACCTCGACTTTACCGGCCAGCCGGACAACTCCCGCCTCGCGATCAACAGCTGGATCGGGGAGAAGACGAACAATAAGATACAGGATCTCCTGCCACCGGGTTCTGTTACTTCCCTGACCCGGCTCGTGATCACGAATGCGGTGTACTTTAAAGGTACATGGGAGAGGCAGTTCGATGCGAACATGACGCAGGATGCCGGGTTCCGGGTGTCTTCCGATACTACAACCACCGTCAAAATGATGCAGAGAACAGATGATGATGCCAGATACCCT
>Ga0074046_10000712_pt1 | contig 30571 bp, 22 predicted proteins | sample BogForMeECP23OM3_FD_94441 | JGI IMG/M metagenome (GOLD analysis project Ga0074046, IMG submission 94441) | Bog forest soil microbial communities from Calvert Island, British Columbia, Canada - Bog Forest MetaG ECP23OM3 | ecosystem: Environmental > Terrestrial > Soil > Wetlands ... | reverse complement strand
GCACCCAGTCGAGATCCGGACGCCCGATCTCGAACATGTCCAAGGCGCGGCGTCCTGGCTTGCCAACTCCAAGATAAGAGAACTCACGCTTCAGGACGGCATAGTCGTGGTTGGCAAAAACTACTGTCGTCACTTGAAGCCCCTCGCGCGCCATGGTCCAGAGCGCTTGTAGCGTGTACGTCGCACTGCCGTCGGCAGTCAAGCACAAGACTTTACGACTCGGGCAGGCCACTGCCGCACCCACTGCCAGCGGCAACGCAATTCCAATCGACCCGCCTGTATTACCCAACCAGTCGTGCGGAGGAGCGTTTCTCGTGGCGGCCATCATTCCTCGTCCCGAAGTCATCGATTCGTCCACAACAATGGAATTCTCTGGGAGAAGCGCGCCCACGACGGCGGCAAGTCCTGCCAAAGTAATTTCGCCTTCAGGCAAAGCGGGGCGGGCTGCGTTTTCTTGGGGCTGGGCCTGCGGCGATTTGATGGGGGCGAGCGCTGCTTCCAACGCCTCCAGGGCACCGAAATAATCCTGACCAGAGCGCGCCAACGTGTGAATCTCACAGTCCGGCGAAGTGAACACGCTGCTTTTTCCGGGGTAAGCAAAATACGCGACCGGCGCGCGAGCGCCCACCAGGATCAGCTGTCGAAATTCCTTCAACTGCTCGACCGCCTGCTCCAGCACGTACGCAACGCGATCGACTGCCGGCGTTCCAAGCCCACGTTCCTGCCGCGCTAGCGGATAGGGAGATAGAAGTTTAGCGCCCGTAGCATTCGCGACGCGTCCGGCCGCCGCCAAGCCAGCTCCATAAAGCGCATTCCCGGTGAGCAAGATCGCGGTTCGTAGACCTGGCCGCAACATCGCCGCAGCTCGCTCGACCGCAGCGTTACTGGGCATCGCAGCTTTCGGAATCTCTGGAATCGCACTGACCTTTGCGCCATCACCCCAGGCGGCATCGGCGGGAACAATCAGAGTGGCGATCTGACCTGGTGCGGTGCGTGCAGCGACTACCGCTTCAGCTGCATCGGTGCTTAGTTGGGTGACAGACGAAGACTTGCGTACCCATCTGGAGCAGGGCCGTGCAATAGCCTCAATGTCGGAAGTAAGCGGTGTATCGTAGTGCAGATGCGAAGTGGCATGCTGGCCAACCACGTTAATAAGCGGGACTTCGGCGCGTCGCGCATTGTGAAGATTAGCAAGACCATTCCCGAGGCCCGGTCCCAAATGAAGCAGCGTGCACGCCGGTTTGCCTGCCATTCGCGCGTAACCGTCGGCTGCGCCCGTAGCCACGCCTTCGAAGAGACCAAGCACGCATCGCATTTCAGGAATGCGGTCGAGCGCGGCAACGATGTGCATTTCGGAAGTGCCCGGATTCGAAAAACAGGTATCCACGCCCCCGGCCAGCAGCGTGCGGATCAGGCTTTCTGCTCCATTCATGCCAATCTTCTCTTTGTTCTTTGTCAGGTGCAGAATTCGATTTCGATATCGCGCAATCCAGCTTCTCCTGAGAGTATGGCCCCAGCGCAGAGATGAGTATACCCAACGGCGGATTTCGTTATGAGCTGACGGCAAGTTCAGCCATGGCTTCCGATCGTCTCCTCCTCCTAGGTGTGAAAGAGATTTGGCATCATAATGTGGTGGGGTTTGGTCCCTATGTTTTCAGGTAGGATACGGCGCAAAGCTGCTTTAAGACTGTTAGGTCCCTGCTTGATTGCAGGATTCATGTCTGCGTGTTCTCACACCCGAGTGAAGGACAGGACAACGTCCTGGGACCCGAAGGCCGCAGCCTCCTACCTCGATCAAAGGGAAGTCGCTTGGAGGGGATGGATCCCGGCTGAGCAGGACCACGACACTTTTTGCATTGCGTGCCATACGGCGATCCCTTACGCACTGGCGCGGCCTGCGCTACGCAAGATGCTCGCCGAGGGTGGCCTGTCAGTCGACGAGAGCAAACTTGTCGATAATGTCACCAAGCGTGTAAAGCTGTGGAGCGATATAGGTTCCTTTTACGGCGGCGAAAACGCTGCTCGATCGCGCGGTACGGAATCCGTTCTCAACGCTCTGATTCTCGCCAGCTACGACGCACAGAACGGTCATCTCAGCGACAGTACCCGTACTGCGTTCCACGACATGTGGGCTCTTCAAAAGGTGGAAGGCGATGATAGAGGTACCTGGTCCTGGCTTCAGTTCGGTATGGAACCTTTCGAGGCCAAGGACTCGCCGTACTACGGCGCATGTCTGTCAGCGATCGCCGTAGGCTTGGCCCCGGAGAACTATCGTTCGGCTCCGGAGATTCGCGAGAACCTCAGAATGTTGCGCGAGTATCTCGACCGCAAATATGAAACGCAGTCCACAATCAATCATGCGGTACTGCTATGGGCGTCGACGAAACTGCCCGGTCTGGTTCAACCGGAGCGCCAGAAGTCGATCATCAACGAACTCTGGGACGACCAGCACGCAGACGGAGGCTGGGACCTGCCTTCCCTGGCATTTCCACGAGATGGGAGCCTTCATTCGTTCGTTCGGAAAAGATTGCGATCTGATTTCACTCTGCAAGAGTCGCGCAGCGACGGCTACGCCACAGCTTTGATCACATTCTCGCTCGAGCAAGCAGGAATTCCCAGGACCGATCCCCGCCTTTCGCACGGGCTCTCGTGGCTGGCGCACAACCAAGATAGAGCGGAAGGCCTCTGGCCATCAGCATCGGTAAACCTGCACCGCGATCCATCGTCAAACATCGGGCGCTTCATGGACGATGCCGCGACTGGGTTTGCCGTACTCGCCTTGAGTGGAGACACTGCGGCGGTCAAGAGTGAGGACACCGTGAGCAAGCCTCAATTGGCGAGTCAGAATATCGAAAGAAAGTAAGGATTATTTCGGCAAAATTTATCGAGAGCATGGACACCGCAAGTCTAGCGCCCCGCCAGAAATCCTCCGTCCAGAGCCAAAGACTGGCCCGTCATAAAAGACGCGCGGTCTGAGCACATCCATACCACGGCTTCGGCGATTTCTGCCGGTCTCCCGAAACGGCCGATGGGATGGCAACCAAGAACGTACTTGTGGACCGCAGGGCTGCTATAAAGCCGCTCAGCCATGGTCGTTTCGACCGCTGCGGGACACACGGCGTTGATGCGAATCCCACTCCTCGCGGTTTCCAGCGCGGCAGCCTTCGTCAGCCCTAAGACTCCGTGTTTGCTCGCGCTATAAGCTGCTGCGCCGGCAGTGCCAACCAGGCCCACAACTGACGCCATGTTTACGATAGCCCCGCCACTGCCCTGCTTGAGCATCTGCTGAATCTCATACTTCAGGCAGAGCCATACTCCCTTGAGGTTGATGTTGATTGTCCGATCCCAGTCTTCTTCCGACTGTTTCACGATGGGTACCCAAACCCCCTCAATCCCTGCATTATTGAAGGCGATGTCCAATCTGCCAAATTTCTCCACCGCCTTCTGAACGAGCGCTTCGACTTCGGAGGCTTTTGAAACGTCGGTTTTCACAAATAGGCCATCCCCGCCTGCGGCGCGGACGAGTTCGATAGTTTCCTCGCCTTCCCGTTCGCGCCTACCCGAAACCACTACTTTGGCTCCCGCCTTCGCGAAAAGTACGGCGGTCTCGCGCCCAATACCCGACGTCCCGCCCGTTATGAGCCCAATCTTGCCTTCCAATTCCTGTGCCATGGGTTCCTTCTCAAATCAGACTTCTCAAGATGGAAGCGCAGAGTTTAGGCTCGGGGTGGAGCTTGCGTCAAACGGGTGTGCTCAAATATTTTCAAGGAGAAGGCTGGCGAATGCCAAGCGGCTTTCTTCTTCCACCAGCCGCTTTTTGACGAGTGGGGGCACGCTTTGCGAATACTAGAATTATAGGTGGGGATTCAGGATGAGAACTGCAGCCGATGTGTCTGGGCCCACAAGCGACAAACTGGTAGGCACCTGGAAACTGGTGTCCGCCTCGAGCACTACGTCAGCCGGAGAGCGAAGCGAGAGTCCCTATGGACCCAACCCGGCAGGTTTTCTCACCTATACCGGGGACGGCAGGGTCACCGCGCTGATCAGCTACGGCGGGCGAAAGGCGCTTTCTTTCGGCGGAGGGACGCCGGAAGAACAAGCTGAAGCGTTTCAGACATTTCTCGCCTACGCCGGGCGATACTCATTTGACGGTGACAAAGTGACCCATCATATCGAGATTTCATCGATTCAGAACTATGTAGGCAAAGACCTGGTCCGGAGTGTCAGGTTCCAGGGCGATCAAATTGTATTGGTAACGCCCCCGACGCCGGTGAACGGAAAAGTCCAGAACGTCGAATTAATCTGGCAGCGTCTACCGCTAGGCTCCCAATAAAACGGAGCCCGGAACATGGTGAATTTCTGCGCTTATATCACGTTGAATCCAGGTGAGTTGAGAATGGGTTGCGCAAATTGTCGGAAACCTTCTGTTAGACTCAACCTCAATAAATTACCGCTTTCGGCATCACTGAAATTACGATCTTTCAAGCAGGTGAAGGGTGTCCAAGGTTAGCGCTCCGGTCAAGAAGGTTCTTTTCAGCGACGAAATTCTGCAGGATCCGTATCCCACATATGCCCGCTTGCACGAGGAAGGTCCCTTGCATTACGTGGACGTGGGCAGCAAATGGGCGGTGTGGTCGATTTTCAGCCACGCGGAGTGCTCATCGATCGCGAAAGACCCGAGGCTTTCCGCGAAACGAGCGAGGCAGATGTTGTTGCCTCTGCCTCTCAGCCGCCAGTCTGAGTTCAGCGAACTCGCGCGGATGCTGAGCTTGTGGCTGATTTTCATGGACCCGCCGGAGCACACCCGGCTGCGCAAACTTCTTAACAAGGGATTTTCGGCCGCAGCGGTGGAAGGCCTGCGTCCGCAAGCCGAAGCCATCGTGGATCAAATGTTGAAGCCGCTCCAGCGCGGCTCAGACGTCGAACTCATGAGCGAGTTCGCCAATCCCATGCCTGTGCGCATCATTTCGGAATTGCTCGGTGTGCCGCAGGCTCTGCATGGCACGTTCGTCAATGCTTCGCGAGCCATCGCGGTTTTTCGGGGCAATCCCAACCGAACGGTGGAGGAAGCGCGCGCGGCACAAGATGCTCTCATCGAGTTAACCGAGTTTTTCCGAAAGACCGTGGCAGAGCGGAGACGCAATAAGGGCACCGATCTGATCAGCCTGCTTATCGACATCGAGGAAGAAGGAGAAGTGCTGACCGAAGAAGAGCTATACGCGCAGTGTATCGCGCTGCTTTTCGCAGGGCACGAGACGACTCGAAATCTGATCGGCAACGGGATGTACACGCTCCTGAAAAATCCGCAGCGGACAGCGGAGTTGCGCGAGAAGCCGGAGATGATCCGTTCGGCTGTGGAGGAGCTTCTGCGTTTTGAAAGCCCCGTACAGTTCACGGCACGCGTGCTCAAGGAAGATATCGAGGTTTGCGGCCAGCACATCCCGAAGGGATGGACGGTCCTTTGTATGCTCGGTGCGGCCAACCGCGATCCAAAGCAATTCAAGGAACCAGATCAGCTGAATCTTGGCCGGCTCAACAACCAACATCTGGCGTTCAGTGCAGGGCTGCATTTCTGCATTGGAGCTCAACTCGCGCGGCTGGAAGGACAGATTGCGATCCTGAATCTGGTGCAGCGCTTCCCAGAAATGAAACTCGCTGGCCCCCGACCGGAGTGGGCCTCAACATTTGGATTCAGGGGCCTGAAAGGTCTTCCCGTGATTCTCTGAAAGCTCCTCAATCAGTTTCAGCGGTGCTTAGCGAGGCCCCTTCCTGGTGCAACCTCTGAAGCCCCGCCTGCCAGACTTTTTTCAATTTCTGCAACAGTTTGCTCCTGAGCAGCAGCTTCCGAGCGCACATATCAATCAGCGAAGTACTCGTTCTAAGGCAATTCAATCTCATCCCTTTGAAGGACGGCGCATACAAATACAACGGTCCGTCTTTCCGGGATTGATTGCAGATCGTGCGTTTATACTGCCGATCGCCCCATCCCAAATCGATCTCGGTCGCGCGGTGATCGGGTTCGAAACATTCTTCGATGCTGTGCATCAGAATGTAGAGACCGGGAGAATATTTTCCGAAGCGCGAATCGAACCCCATGTAGTTCCCGTGGAACGTGTTCTTGTATTGGTTCCCGATGAAGAATGCGCAAGGCTCGTTAGCCAGGTAGAGCACGCAGCCTCTCAATCCTCCTCGATGAGCCGCTAGCCGCAACGATTCGAGAGTCTCCACATCCGTCTTGAATCCCACCCCAATCGCCCGCTGGTAGGTTTTTTCCGAAACCTTGTCGACTTCCTCCGCCAGGTCCTTCAGCTCTTCCTCTTTGCGGTAGCAGTGAATGCGGACCTGCCCCGCGAACTCATCTTTTAGCTTCTTTTCATGCCGCCGCAGCTCGTGCCGGTTCTTGCGCGACATCCCTTGCAAAAACTCATCGAAGCTGTTTGGAAGTCTCGCGGACCGGTGTTCATGAATCGGCGAAAAATGCCCCCGACAGAAAAAACTGGGCTTCGAGCTGGCAGCGCGATACAAGCTCGAATCTTCGCGCACCCGCCGGAACTCGGCAGCATCTGCTTCCCCGTTTTGAAGGCACGACATAATCCCGTTGATCAGCAGCTCAGCGTTCTCCTCCGATTGGTTCCCGAAAAATCCTCCCTGGACGAAGAACAGCCTGCGCACGCAGGGTCGAAACAGAGCTGCATACCCCACGGTAAGATTCAAACGCGAGTGCTCCAGGCGCCCAATCAGCATGCAATCCGGCTGGCCGGCCCGGCAGACGACCATCACGTGTGGCCTCACGAAGTCGCTTCTGAATTGCGCCGAGGCGAGGAAGTAGTCGATGTCGGCATTAGGATCCTCGCACCAGAGGCTCCATACTTCCCTGAACGGTGCGATTTCCTCAATCGTTCTCACAATTCTCAGCGTTAGCTTTCCTGCCTCGATTCCTCGCCCCTTCGTCTCACAGCTCAAGATTTTTTCTCTCCAAGGTTCGCCAATACTATTGGTCGGCGACGTTATGGGGGAGTCTGCGTCATGCCGTAGGGGAAAACTGAGTAGAGTTTGCAGGGGAGGAACGACTTATCGATACCGAATTATCTCTCGATAAGGAACGGAACGTCTGTGATCGAAGTCACTATCGATCGGCATCGCTGCAAGAGTATTCAGACAGAGGAAGCGTCTGGCTCATTCTCTTTGGATGCAACGCATTTCGGCACCCTGGTGACCTCTGACAATCCACCGGGCCGATTTGGACAATGGCTTCGATTCAGGCAATCTCGACAACTTGGCTTGCGCGCCAGCCGGAAGACGACAACGCCAACCAGACCGTAGAAGCCAGCTAAACCATAGATCAAGTGGGGGACTGAGAACATACTGCATTCCTTTTGCGGCTGCAAGTATCCCACTCTCTTGGAGAAGCCTTTGTGACCTCCCTCATGCTTGGGTGTGATTCCTGTCACACTGTTGCGTGGCGGTTCCGTGCCAGTCGTTCCAGCAACCATCGAACCGCATCGGGACGCGCGAGCGTAGCGCCGATGGCAGCACCCAGCGTGTTCGTGATGATGTCCGTGACACCAGAGACCCGTTGCGGAATGAAGGCTTGCAGAACCTCAATTATGAAACTCAGCGTTCCCGCAGCGAGAATTGTGAGGAGAATTGCCTTTCCGCGGCTGTGACGCGACGCGAAATATAGACAAAAAACAAGGCCCAAAGGAACAAACCCAGCGATGTTCAAAAGCACATACTTCACGTAACTCCAACTTGCCTGGAATTCTTTCATGGGGGATGCCAACAGGGCTTTGTGGGGCACCGTGAAGCTCTTCGGAATTTCAAGATCGGGTCCAGAACCCAGGGCGCTGTGGATTTTGCGGCCCGTTCGCTCGGTGAATGAATAGAGAACAACGGCTCCGCCTGCATCTGAAGGATCGACTCTAGCGTCGCCAGTCCAATCTTCGAAGTGCTTCAGGACTTGTGTTGGGGTAAGTTCGCTCGAATAAATCGCAAGGCCCCCGACCTCGCCCGGCCAGGGCTCGTTGTCGACCGCTGAACTCCCAAGGATGATCTGCCCGGATAAATCCTTCGACGAGATATTGAAGCGCGGAACAGCCTGCGCCAACTGTCCATTAGCATAGACGAACGTCCCATTCGGCCCGGACACAATCGTCAGCAATAGCAGCTTGCCTACTTGGAAGACATGATCCACATCGGACTTGGTGCGTCGCAATTTGTTGTTGGCGTCAACGACATCGTGCGACATCGCCAGATCGTCCATCCACTGTCTCACGAGAAACTGCTTCGGATTACTCGGTGTGTAAAAATTCAAGATGGTATAGAACGATTCGGTGTCCGCCGGCTTGAGCAAGATTTCCAGGCTGCAGGGCCCCGGGCCTCTCTCGGCGGAGTTCAAGGCTGACTCGCTTACAACCAGGCCGGCGCCATCGAACGCAATTCCATTCCCTTGCGTCAGCCAGCGAACTCCGTTCGGAGGAACCGGATTGAAAGGCCACAACGTGGCGGCCAGAACGGCTAGAACCGCGACCACGCAAGTAATTCCAACTATCTTCCGTTCTCGCCGCAACGCGGCTCGGTCGTTCACGGTTGCGGCCCGACCTGCACGTCGCCTGCGGGCGAAGCGAAGTTACCGTTCATATATCTCGATCGGCAAGCCATCAGGATCCCGAAAAAAAGTAAAGGATTTACTAGTAACTTCATCGATCCGAACCGGTTCGACATCAATTCCCTGGTCTCGTAGTTTGCGGACAATGCCTTGCACGTCTTCAACTTCGAAGGCGACATGGCGCAGCCCGCAAGCCTCGGGAGACGATAGCCGCCTTGGCGGATTTGGGAATGAAAACAATTCAAGCTGATATTGGTCCCCCACCTCCAAGTCCAGCTTAAAGGACCTCCGGTCTTCGCGATAGGTTTCCCTGACAACCTTAAGACCGAGAGTGTCGACGTAGAAGTGCTTTGACGTCACATAATCTGAACAGATGATGGCCACATGATGAATCCGGCTGAACATTCGTTCTCCCGATCGAGATAAGGTACACGCTCGCACAAACAGCAATCGAATTCTAGTTAGGACCAGGTGACCCGGGAACCAGATCCTCCCCGGCCACAGCTCTATCCTCTCGGCTAAGGCTGCCAAGTTGCTCCACATCAACACGGAAGCCTGACGAACTCGCGGCCCGAACCAGCTTTATCTTGCCACGTTGACTTGCCCAGCACGTGCCCCTAATATGGTCGCGCACGGAGCGAAGCTTCCTCATTGATCGGCCAAAACATCTCGCACTACCGCATTGTCGAGAAACTCGGCGGCGGCGGCATGGGCGTTGTCTACAAAGCTGAGGATATAAAGCTGCATCGTTTTGTCGCTTTGAAGTTTCTTCCCGACGAGATCGGAAAGAATCCCCAGGCTCTCACCCGCTTCCAACGGGAGGCGCAAGCCGCTTCTGCCCTGAATCATCCGAACATCTGTACCATCTACGAAATTGACGACCAGCACGGCGAAGCTTTCATCGCCATGGAGTTTCTGGACGGCCAGACGCTGAAGCATCTGATTGGAGTTCGTCCCCTGGACTTGGAGACGCTGCTTTCACTGGCCATCGAGATTGCAGACGCGCTCGATGCGGCCCACGCCGAGGGCATCGTGCACCGGGACATCAAGCCAGCCAACATCTTTGTGACCAAGCGCGGCCACGCCAAGGTTCTGGACTTCGGCCTGGCCAAGGTCACGACGTCGGGTAGCAGTGGACTGAATGAGGCCACGCGAACTGAAGCACATTTAACCAGCCCAGGTTCTACAGTCGGCACCGTCGCTTATATGTCGCCGGAGCAGGCGCGCGCGAAAGAGCTGGACACCCGTACGGACCTGTTCTCCTTCGGAGCCGTACTGTACGAGATGGCTACAGCCCAGTTGCCCTTTCGCGGAGAGAGTTCCGCAGTCATCTTCCGCGAGATTCTGGATCGTGACCCGGTTCCGGCAGTGCGGCTGAATCCTGACCTTCCCCCCAAGCTGGAAGAGATCATCGAAAAGGCGCTGGAGAAAGATCGAGATCTCCGCTACCAGAATGCTGCGGATATGCGGACCGACTTGAAACGGCTGAAACGCGAAACGGAATCGCGGCACGGCGCAGCGGGTGGTTCGAGGTCAGGGGCGGCTGTACAGGAAAGTGGTTCCGGAGTTTCACAACCAACGGTCGCTCAACCGCCGTCGTCGGCATCCGGATCCTCCCCCGCCGTTATCCGATCTGCATCCTCGGGAACAGTGAAAGTATCTGAACTTCCTGCACCGAGGAAACTCTGGAAGGTTCTGGTTCCCGCCGCAGTGATACTCGTGGCTCTTGCGATTGGCGGAACATTCTTCCTCCGCTCTCGTTCGGCGGCACCGGCGGCAAAGGCTACGCCGCTCACCGAAAAAGACACGGTCGTGCTCGCTGACTTTACGAACACCACGGGCGATCCCGTCTTCGACGACGCCCTGAAGCAGGCACTGGGCGTCCAACTCGGACAATCGCCCTTCATTAACATCCTGTCCGACCGTAAGGTAGAAGAAACGCTGCACCTGATGGGCCGTCCGTCGAATGAACGGATCACGCGCGATGTCGCGCGGGAACTCTGTATTCGGACTGGCAGTAAAGCGATCGTATTGGGCTCGATTTCGAACCTCGGTGGCCAGTACGTGATTGGTATAGACACCGTCGGATGCAGCAGTGGAGATACGCTGGCCCAGGAACAGGAAGAGGCGGCGGGCAAGCAGGATGTGCTCAAGGCGCTCGGTAAGGCAGTTGCCAGCCTGCGCGCCAAACTCGGCGAATCGCTGGCCACAGTGCAGAAGTTCGATGTGCCCGTGGAAGCGACCACACCGTCCCTCGAGGCGCTCAAGGCCTATAGCATGGGCATCACAACAGGACGCACCAAGGGAGACGCAGAAGCTATCCCGTTCATGAAGCGGGCCATCGAACTCGATCCTAACTTCGCCATGGCCTACGTAGGTTTGGCCGTCGAGTACTCGAATCTTGGGCGGGCAAGCCTCGCCGCCGAAAATGCTAAGAGAGCCTACGACTTGCGCGATCGCGTCAGTGAACGGGAGCGCTACCGCATATCGGCTTTCTACTTTCAATATGTCACCGGCGAAGTGGAGAAGGCCACGGAAGCCTACGAACTTTGGGCGAAAAGCTACCCACGGGACATGGTGCCGCATGTCAATCTCGGGGTCATCTATTCCGCTCTGGGCCAGTATGACAAGGCGATCGCGGAAACCGAAACTCAGCAGCGACTGGAGCCTTCCATTGTTGGCTATGGCAACCTCGCAGGTGACTACATCAACGTGAATCGCCTCAAGGATGCCCGGCAGACGCTCCAGGAAGCACAACAGAAAAATTTCGATGGCCTAACCATTCGGGCCGATCTTTACTCCTTGGCGTTTCTGGCTGGCGATGACGCCGAAATGGAGCGACAAGTCGCATGGGCGGCGGGCCGCCCTGGCGAGGAAGACCAGATGCTGAACGGTGACGCGGATACACAGGCCTACTATGGACGCCTGGAAAAGGCGCGTGACCTGGCCCGGCGGGCCGCTGACTCCGCCGTGCGTGCGGACGCCAAAGAAACCGGCGCCCAGTGGCTCGCTTATCAGGGGCTCCGCGAGGCTGAACTGGGTAACGTAACGGCCGCCCGGCAAGGCGTCTCCCGCGCGCTGGCGCTCGCTCCAGGACGCGATGTTAAGGTTCTCGCTGCCTTGGTGCTGGCGCGCACCGGCGAGATTTCTCAAGCGACAACCATTCTCGAAGGACTACAGAAGTCCGAACCCGGCAATACTTACCTCAAGGTGTATTGGTTTCCGGTAATCGAGGCATCCATTGCAATGGCGCGGCAGTCCCCCGACCCAGCGCTCGTCGCGCTTGAACCCTCCCTGCCCTACGAACTCGGAGGACCTCCGCCCGGAACCACAATGTATCCCGCCTACGTTCGCGGTCTGGCGTACATCGCAAAGAGGAATGGACCGTCGGCGGCTGCGGAATTCCGGAAGTTCCTCGATCACTCGGGGGTCGTGCAGAACTTTTTGTTAGGCTCGCTTGCTCATCTCCAACTCGGTCGTGCCTATGCCATTTCCGGTGAAACAGCCAAGGCTAAGGCGGCGTACAAAGATTTCCTGAGTCTTTGGAAAGACGCCGATCCCGACATACCCATCTTCAAAGAAGCGAAAGCGGAGTACGCGAAACTACAGTGAGCCGCGATTTTCATCCACCAGACTTTGCGACGCTCGCCTCGTTCACGTAACGGCTTAGTACCGCGGCGAGGCCTTCGTAGCTCGTCGAAATCATTCCCACGTGATTGCCAGGCACTGTTTCGACTGTAAACTTAGCCGCTAAGTGGGACCATACCGCGGTCGGATCCTCGGGAAAATAAGTGCTGATCTCGGCCCGCACGAATCGGATGGTGCCGGGATAGAAGTGAGGATGATAGCGCTCCCAGGCCACGTACCCTGTGTCCTCCATCCATTGGGCTACTCCGTCAGCCGGTAGGGCAGAATGATGGCTTCTATGCGGTGGATTTCCGTCCTTGTCTGCCGACGTCCGCGCCCGATTCCTACCTAGAGCTGATTTCATCAGCGAACCTACTCTACGTTTCGTCACGCTAAGGGACAAGTGCATACGTTGCGAAGCAGAGAGGTGATTTTTGTGGGGATAGGAATCCACGAGCGCCAACAGGGCTACCTTTTCGCCCTCGGCCAACAAGTGTCGGGCTATCTCGAGCACTACCAACCCTCCGAGGGAGTAACCAATCAGGAAATAGGGACCGCCTGGTTGCAACTCCTTGATCGCGTCGAGATGGAACTGCGCCATCGCTTCGATCGTGGTGAATGGTTTGTCCACTCCGTCAATTCCTCTGGCCTGCATGCCGTAGATGGATTGCGAGCATTTCATTTTCTCAACGAGGTGGAAGAATCCCAACACGGTGCCACTAATGCCATGCGCGATGAAGATCGGAAAGTCAGGCCCAGCCTTCAGCAGAACGATGGGCGGGACTCTTGGTGGGTCGGGTTTGTCCAGGAGTTCCGCCAGAGTGGCGATCGTGGGCGCTCGATAGATCAGCACCGGAGCCAGATCGCGGCCATAGCGCTCCGCGATCTCAGCAAACATCCTCTCGGCTAGCGATGGATTGCCTCCGAGATCGAAAAAATTGTCATTCACCTGAACTGACGGCCGCTGCAGCACGCGCTGCCAGACGGGAACCAGAAACTCGACTGCGGTCCTCTGCGTCATGAATGCGCGAATTCCCAGTAGAGTTCTCTGGCCTTCTTATAGAGAGGGCCGAACTCAAGTTGACGGTTCCCGATCCGAGTCACGGGAACTACCTTGGAATAGTTTCCGGACGCGAAAATTTCATCTGCCTTCTCAAAGTCCTTGTAAGTGAGAGTCGTCTCGACTACCTTCACTCCTGCAGTGCGCAAGAGCCCGATCACCCTCTGTCGAGTGATGCCTGCAAGAAATGTTCCATTCGGGATCGGTGTCAGCACTACGCCATCTTTGGCCATGAAGACATTCGAAGTCGCGAGTTCAGCGACGTTGCCCAGCATGTCGCATACAATCGCATTGTCAAACCCCCTCTCGTGCGCTTCAAAGAGCGAGCGTGAATTGTTGGGATAGAGACATCCCGCCTTGGCATCGACCGGCATGGTTTCGATTGTGGGCCTGCGATATGGGGAGAGGGTAATCGAGAAGCCTTTCGGGACGCGCATCGGCGCTTCATAGATGGAAAGACACCAGCGCGTCGAGTCGGGATCGTGCGCCTGCACCCACGGCCCTTCTTTTTCCGCCCAATACATCGGGCGGATATAAAGTGCTGCATCCTTATCGAACTTCGTGATTCCTTCCCGCGCCAGCCTTACCCATTCTTCGGTCGAAACCGTCGGTTTGAGATAGAGCTTCCTGGCAGAATCGTTCACCCGCGCACAATGAAGCTCGAGATCGGGTGTGACCCCCTCAAACGTGCGAGCGCCATCGAATACCAGGGAGCAGAGCCATGCGGCATGCGTGCGCGGGCCCATGATTGGCACATTGCCCTCGTGCCAGCCTTCCTCGAAATACGTCCAGGTCTTGGACCATCCAGTTCCGAGTCCCATGTGTTCACTCCCCTGCCCCATCCATCGTAAAGTAACTCTCCAACCGAGGGTCGAAGACCTTCAGGATCTATTTATTACCGCTGGCATAACCAAAAACGGCTTTCAACTCCAGGAATTCTTCCAGCCCGGCCTCACCCCATTCGCGGCCGTTGCCTGACTGTTTGTAACCGCCAAAACAACCGGCGAAGTCGATTCTGGCGCCATTGATGTGTACATTGCCCGCTCGAATTCGCTTGGCAACCCGGTGCGCGCGTTCGAGGTCTCCGCCAGTTACGAAGCCCGACAGACCGTACGGCGTGTCATTTGCAATTCGGATAGCTTCTTCTTCGTTCTCGTACGGGATGATGCAGAGAACTGGGCCGAAGATTTCCTCGCGCGCGATCGTCATATCGTTGCGGACATCGGCGAACACTGTAGGTTTCACGAAGTATCCTTTGTTCATGCCTTCCGACCGTCCCGGCCCGCCAGCCACTAACTTCGCACCCTCCGCCACGCCCTGCTGGATTAGACGCTGCACTTTGTCGAACTGAGCCTTGCTCGCGAGCGGGCCGATGCCGGTCTCCTTGTTAAATGGATCGCCGACGACGGTGCCGTCGGCTATCTGTTTCGCCACTGCCGCAGCATCGTTCATTTTGGAGCGAGGAACAAGCATCCGCGTAGGAGCATTGCAGGATTGTCCGGAATTGCGAAAGCATTCCTGCGCTCCATGCTTGACCGCACCCTCCAGGTCGGCGTCATCTAGAACGATGTTCGCCGATTTTCCGCCCAACTCCTGTGTGACCCGTTTCACCGAAGGGGCGGCGGCTACAGCGACGGTGACGCCGGCTCGCGTGGATCCCGTGAAGGAAACCATAGCCACGTCTGGATGCGAGGCAATTGCTGCGCCAACTGTGGGTCCGTCGCCATTGACCAGGTTGAAGACGCCAGCCGGAACGGCCGCTTCATGCAGGATTTGCGCAAGGAGATAAGCAGAGAGCGGCGCAACTTCACTGGGTTTAAGGACGATGGTGCACCCGGCTGCCAGAGCGGGTGCTACCTTGCAGACGATCTGGTTCATGGGCCAATTCCACGGAGTGATCAGTCCACACACTCCAATCGGCTCTTTCCGCATGAGGGTCGAACCCTTAAGCTCTTCGAAGTGAAAGTGCTCCAGAACCTTCACGATCTCAAGCAGATGGGCCAGTCCGGCGGGCGCTTGCGCTTTTCTGGACAGCGCGATCGGAGCGCCCATCTCCAGCGAAATCGTCTCCGCCATCTCACCGATCTTCGATTGATAGACCTCGATGATTCCGCGTAGAAGGCCAAGACGTTCCTCCGGACTCGTTTCGGAATACGTTGCGAAGGCTCGTTTGGCCGCAGCCACCGCGCGGTCTACATCTGCGGCACCGCCGAGCGAGATAATCGCAACCGGTTCTTCGTTGGAGGGGTTGATGACTGTGAAATCGTGGGTCACACCAGGCTCGACCCATTTCCCATCGATGTAAAATTGCCGGCAAGTCTTCATTGGTCGCTGTCTCGTAAACGGGCCCGTGGAGTCCCATTCTCCTCGCGCTCCATTCGCAAGCTCCCCAACCAAAAGATATCATCCCTTTGAAACGCGCGCCCTTACAGATTTCGGATCCCAAGGCGTCAATTCAAAGTTTGCTCAATGTTACGTTGGTTTCAATTCGCAGCTTTCGGCGGGCTGTCAGAGCTGTTTTTCGAATCGAGGGGCTCGTATGATCAAGGTGCGTGACGCAGAGCGCTGATCTCAATGACAGCCTTTGAATCCACTAACTCAGAGTTTGGACCGATTCCCAAGCACGCGCCGGCGATAGCCGAGATCCTGACTCCGATTTGGCAACGGCTGCTGCAGCGACCATCCATCGGGACCGAAGAGAACTTCTTTGAGATCGGAGGTACTCTTTCCTTGGCCGATGCGTTGTTCGAAGAAGTTGCACGGAAGTGTGGGCGCGAACTGCCGAGTGCAACGCTCTTCCACGCTCCCACGATCACGGCTTTGGCTTCCGTGCTGGAACAACCCGTGCTTCCTCGGTTCTCCCCCTTTGTCCGGTTGAAGGCTGGAAACGATCAACCGCCAATCGTGATTGCACACGGCCTCGGCGGTCATCCGAATTTTTTCCAGCTTGCAAAACACATTCACACGGGTCATCCGATATACGGGATCCAAGCCAGAGGTCTTGACGGGATGGAGGAACCGCAGGATCGTATCGAGGATATGGCCCAACTCTACCTCGACGAACTGAACAAGCTTCAGCCGAAAGGCCCTTACATTCTGATCGGTTATTCATTCGGAGGTCTGGTGACGCTGGAGATGGCGCAGCGCCTATCCAGGGCGGGAGAAAATATCGGCCTGCTGGTGCTGGTCGATACTTACCCCGATCCCCATTTTCTCTCAAACGGGCAGCGGCTTTGGCTCAGCGCGCGCCGGATAAAACGGCATATTTCTGAAGTGAAGAAAATGCGGCCCCGTCGTGCAATCTCGTACTTCATTCGCGGGCTTGAACACCGCTTGGGGATTACCTTACTACCCATCCGCGGCAATCCTTCTTCGGAAAGGGCTGCTCTGTCGTTGGAGCGGACACTCCTGCACGTCAAGGAAAGAGCGTACGTGGCTTTGAGGCATTATCGGCCCCAGTTTTATCAAGGCAAAATAAAATTCGTAGGAGCCGAGATCAGTCCCTACTTTCCCAACAATCCGACTTCGGTTTGGAGCAAGCTGGCCGACGAATTCGAAGCCGAGATTGTGCCCGGAGGCCATTTGGAAATTGTCACGATGTGTTTCGAGGGTCTTGCCGATGTGATTACGAGATATGTGGAAGAAACGTGCCCACAAGGATAGTCGAGGGACGGTACCCTCAGCTGGTAGCTGTTATGTTCTTCGCGGGGGCACTAAAAACAATCGGCCGCGAGTTGTGACTGCAAGTTCTCCCTCTGTTTCTGTCGGAGCCGCTCCTCCAAAACCCTGGCTAAAACATCAACTTCCTTCCGGCATCTTCTGATCTCCAGCACCGCTTGCAGCGACTCGTTGATTTTCTCCTGCACCTCGCGCAGGTAAGCTTCGTGCCTGGCCACGATGAGCGACTGAAGATCGGGCGCCTCTTCTGGTTCTGCCCGTACTTCACAGAACTCAAGTCCAAAACAGAAGCCCGAACGATTGCGAACGACTCCGGCAATCTGGACCCTCCCCGATGTCTGAAACTCCACTTTCATCAGTTCGCCAGGCTGCAGATTGATTCCTCCATAGAGCTCCATGCCCGCGCGGCTCAACTCACACACCATTCCGGGTACCGCTTTATTTGTGGCCCCAGGTTTGGCCGCAATATAGACAGGCAGGTGCACATGGTATCGGGGCCATCGACGAGTGTTGAGCGGGCTCATCTCGAAGAAATGTCATCCAACGCATTTATTTCAGCAAGCCGAAGTGCAGCAGGTACGCCGCGGCCGCCACCCCGATCGTGAGTAGACCGACCGCTCTTGCCAGCTTGAATCGCCCCGGCCGGGGCTCCTTGACCTGCCCCGATGCGGTTCGGAGTTTCTCGATCCAATCGTGCTCGAATTTGTTCTGATTTGACTGCTCCCAGATCAGAGCTCCCAGGCGGCGGTGATCGTCGGCCGCCAGCGAAACAAAGCGGAATGGCTGCATCCCATTCGTGACCGGGCGCAGCATCTCTGCTCCTCCAAGCACAGAACCGGCTCCGGTCAGGAACATGAGCTTCACTCGCGATCCCTGCACAACCGGCGGAGAGAGTGAAAGCAGGCCACCGGTCAGTGAGATCACCTGGATGTTGGCCCCGACGCGCTGCCCGTTCGGGAACCGAAGCACAGCGGCAGTATTGCCTTCAAGATGTGCGCGCGGAACACGCCACATCTGGCGGGATTGGGGGAGGCTGTCCATAATAGGCATCCAGTATGTAGCCGCAGTGGTTACTAACAGAAGATTACGTAGGTGCCATCCATGGTCTGGTTACGGCCATGCCGGGAGGGGCACTTCTTTCGCCGGTATAATGGCCCGAGGCTCATGAAGTGGGTTCGGGCCATCCCCCGGCTATTCGATTCGGAGCATGGCGCAAATGACCGCCTCGCTCCACGATGGCTCTTTCTGCGGGCCCTCGGCGGCATCTACTTTTCCGCCTTCTTTTCCCTGATTTTTCAGATCCGGGGGCTGATTGGCCCCCACGGGATTTTGCCCACAGGCGAATATCTACGAGCAGTAGTGCATTCGCTGGGGTATAGCCGCGGTTTATGGTTTGCGCCAACATTGCTTTGGCTCTCGAGCAGTTCACATGCGCTCACTGTTTTGTGCTGGGTGGGCATGGGCGCGTCGGTGCTGTTGATCCTAAATGTATGGCCACGTGGAATGCTGGCTATCTGCTTCGTCTGCTTTCTTTCATTCGTCAGCGCTGCGCAAGATTTTTCCGGTTATCAATCGGATGGCATGCTGCTCGAGGCCGGTTTCATCGCGCTTTTCTTTGCTCCGCCCGGGTTTCGCCCAGGCATCGGTCGAGCATCGCCTCCATCTCGCGCCAGTTTGTTCTTGTTGCAATGGGAGTGGTTTCGCATCTACTTCGAATCCGGGGTCGCGAAGATGGTCGGTGGGGATCCCGAATGGCGCAATTTTACGGCGATGGATGAGTACTATCAGAACGGTCCACTGCCCACATGGATCGGTTGGTACGTGCAACATCTGCCGCACTGGTTTCATGCTTTTTCTGTCTTCGCCACACTTGCACTGGAGCTGGTTTTGGTGTGGATGTTATTTCTGCCTCGCCGCTGGCGCATCGTCTGCTTCCTTATTGTGACTCCCTGGGAACTGGGCATCATTCTCACGGCCAACTACACATTTCTGAACTATCTGGTTCTGACGCTGGGATTTCTTTTGCTGGACGACCGCTTTTTGCAGCGCTTCTTGCCTCAGGGATGGAGGAAATGTTTCGTCGCAAGATCTGAGGAAGGCCCGGCAGAAAATCCAGCCGGCTTAGGTTGGCGCCTTAAGAACCTGAAACTCTCTCTGACCGGCATCGTTCTGGCATGGATTTTCTACGCCACCACAGCCCAGTTGATCTGGATGTTCTACCCTCTGCCGCTGCCGACGGAGCCAGTAGCGGCGTTGGAGCCATTCCGGATCGCCAATCGTTACGGACTCTTCGGAATCATGACGCGGGGCCGTTACGAGATGGAGTTTCAGGGTTCGGAGGATGGCCAGAACTGGATTCCTTATCCCTTCCGCTATAAGCCGCAGGATCTCGACGAGCCGCCCGGAATTTACGCCCCCTATCAGCCGAGATTCGATTGGAATTTATGGTTTGCCTCGTTAGGCTCCTGGCAAGATTATCCAATTGTGCCGAGAACCGAAGTCTGTCTGCTATCCAACGAGAAAGGTGTTCTCAGGCTTTTCAAAAGCAATCCGTTTCCAAATAAACCTCCGCAAAAAGTGCGCACCATTCTCTGGCAATATTGGTTCACTACAATGTCAGAGAAACGGACTACGGGTCTCTGGTGGCGCCGGCAATTGATTGGACTCTATGCGCCCACGCTGGAACGCGAACCCGACGGCGCCATCCGTGCCATCGAATGGCCTACGACCGGTCCGCGCGAGTGAGGTTAGCGGCGATCGGATTCTTCCCGCCGTCACCCCTTCAACCTCGACAACGCCGTCCTCGCCGCATGATAGCCGCACATGCCGTGCACTCCTCCGCCGGGAGGAGTAGACGCGGAGCAAATATAGATATCTCGCGCCGATGTGCCGTAGTGTCGCCATGTTGGACGAAACAAAAACTGACGAATATCCAGAATGCCGCCCCCGATGTCACCTCCCACAAGATTCGCGTCCATGTTCTCCAGATCTGCCGGAGAAAAGACGCACCGCGCCAAAATGCACTCGCGAAACCCGGGAGCGAAACGCTCAATCTGATTTTCCAGTTTCTCGATCATGTCTACTTTGGAACCGTTTGGCACATGGCAATAAGCCCAAGCTGTGTGTTTACCCGCTGGAACTCGCGAGCTGTCGAAGAGACTCGGTTGGGCCAGCAGAACAAACGGACGAAGTGCATCCCGTCCGTCTCGGACAGCCTTTTCCGAGGCAGCAATCTCCTCGAAGCTCCCACCCAGATGCACGGTCGCCGCTCTCAAACAGTCGTTAGCCTTCCATGGAATGGGGGCGTTCAGAGCGTAATCCACCTTGAAAGCCGCAGCGCCATAACGGTATCTTCCGAGCTGCCGCTTGTAGCTCTCGGTCAATTTTTGGCCCCCAACCTTGAGAAGCTGGTGGGGAGTCAGGTCACAAAGACTCACTTCATACCCCGGCAACGCCGACAAACTCTCGACCTTCGATGAAGTGTTTATCCTGCCTCCGAGAGCGGAGAGCACACCAGATAAGGCATCGGTGATGGACTGTGCACCGCCACGAGGAATCGGCCAACCCACGGCATGCGCGGGCACAGCCATCAGAATCGCAAAGGCCGCGCTCAACGGTTCGTCCAGGCTGAGGAAAGAATGAGCGGCCAGGCCCGCAAACAGGGCCCGGGTTCGCGGGCTCCGGAATCGGCGAGCGACAGCTTTGGCTGACTGCAGCGCCAGTGCTCCAAAACGCGCCATCAGCCACGGGTGTCTGGGAATGAATGGAACCGGACGCAGCACCTCTGGAGCAAATTCGCTCCACTCCTTGACGAACGGACGCATGAGCTTTTCCCATGCTGGTCCGTCGTCCCCAAGAGAGTCGCGTGCTTCGCCGAGGTCACGTTCCAACAGGACTGCCGTCCCATCGTCCAGTGGGTGAGCCAACGGAGTAGGCGAGTGAATCCACTGCAATCCATGGTGGGCGAGGGGCAGCGACGAGAAGAATGGCGAACTTGCGCCCAGCGGATAGATGGCTGATCCGAAGTCGTGCCGAAATCCTGGCATCGTTAACTCCAGGGTGCGAGCGGCACCCCCGGGTGTCGACTCAGCCTCGAACACGTCTACCTGCATGCCAGCTTGGGCCAGTACGATGGCCGCCGCTAGTCCATTCGGCCCGGCACCGATGACACATGCCTTACCGCTCATCGCGGAATCACGTAACGCGAACCTCGAAAAACAGTTACTTGCTGGCCTCGCCGATGAATACTCCGTAGGGCCTGAGCGAAACTCGGTCTCCCGTGGCTGCAGATTTTTCGGTAACCAGGAGAGCAGTAGCTGATCCGAAGCCGTTAGGTTTGAGCTCCAGCTGTATGTTTTGGGGAGCGTCGGTCATATTCAACGAGACGACCACGGCTTGATTCTTATACACCCGCAAGTAAGAAAGTACGTTCGCGTTGCTTTCGTTGATCGCTTTATAGTCACCGTTTAGTAAAGCGCTGTTCGTGTGACGCAGCTTGAGCACGCTCTTGTAGAACTCCAGTATCGAATCCGGATCTCTCGATTCGTCGACCACGTTGTGCGTCTTGTAGGTCGAAGGGACCGGTAGCCATGGAGTGCCTTTCGTGAAGCCGGCATTCGAGCTGTCATCCCATTGCATCGGGGTGCGTTCGCCGTCCCGCCCTTTTTCCGTCGGCCATCCCTTACGACCGATCGGATCCTTTACATCCTCTTGACGTGTCGGCGGCGTTGTTTTCATGCCGATCTCTTCTCCGTAATACATGATTGGAGTTCCACGCAGGGTGAGATAGAGCGCGGCCGTCAGCTTCGCGATCTGGTCGTTGTGCTTGCCATCTCCGTAGCGATCGTAGGAGCGCACGATGTCGTGATTGCTGATCACGAATGTCGGCCAGCCCGACGCGGCATCCACCGCCGCAATTTGCTTGCGAAATTCCGCGGGCGACAGTTTGTTGACCATGGTGAAAAGAAAATCCATGGGCAACTGCAATTCGTTATTGCCCTTGCCGTAGTACTGGTTTAGTTCGGCTACGTCGGCCGTCCACGTCTCTCCAATCAACACCGCATCATATTCATTCGCCACTTGGCGCAATCCGCGCAGAATGTCGTGGACCTCGGGCAGCTTGCTGTTGTATTTGTTCTGCTCAAAGGGGTCTCCGAAAGCGTTTTTGCCCTGTTTCAGAATCGGATTGTCTTTCAAGTTCGGATCTTCAAACAGCGTATCCACAGCATCAAGACGGAAGCCCGTAACCCCACGCTTGTACCACCAGCGCGTTACATCAAACATGGCATCTTTCACTGCGGGATTGCGCCAGTTCAGGTCAGGCTGCTGAGGATAGAAAATATGGTAATAGTACTGATTCGTGGTTGGATCGAATTGCCAGGCCGATCCGCCAAAGATCGAAACCCAATTGTTTGGAGGTTGTCCCGGTCCCTTGCCATCTCGCCAGATGTACCAAGCGCGATAAGGCGAAGTTCGCAACGATTTCGAAGCCAGAAACCATTTGTGCTGGTCTGACGTGTGATTCACCACGAAGTCGAGGATGATGTGGATGTTTCGCTTCTTCGCCTCGCTTGCCAGGAAATCAAAGTCCGCCAATGTCCCGTACATAGGGTCGATATTTTCATAATCGGAAACGTCGTAACCGAAATCCACCTGCGGCGATGGGAAGCAGGGCGAAATCCAGATCGCGTCCACGCCAAGGTCTTTCAAGTAATCCAGCTTCGACGCGATTCCCCTGAGATCGCCAACGCCGTCATTGTTGCTGTCGGCAAAGCTGCGAGGATAAATCTCGTAGAAGACCGCATGTTGCCACCAGGGATGATCAGCGCCGTTCGCCGCGCCGGAAGACATCTGCGCGCAGGTTGGCAACCATGAAATACAAGCAAGAACCCACAGCGCAACCCATCGTACGATTTTCTTCATGTTAAGGCCTCGACGCACCCAGTGCCTCCCAGCCCGTAAGAGCGACGCTTGACCACTCGGCAGGAAGCCATGCGGAGCTTGCAAAGTAGGAGTTCACTGCATATAAGAATTAGGGGCGAATTCTAGCATGACCCGAGTTGCGAAGGTACCGACCTCTTGTCTCCTTCACGCCGTCTATTCCTGAAATCTCTCAGCCGATCGGGTCTCGTCCTGTCGCTCGAAAGCATTTTATCGTTGCCGCGTCCCGCCTGGATGCAAACTGGAGCCGTTTCCGAAAAGAAAAATGGCGCCCAGAAGAATTCCGTCGATGATAAGGAACTCGGCGTGAGCTTCGTGAATGTCGCTCGCGAATCCGGCCTTCACGCGAAAACATTTTTTGGCGGCGAGCACAAGAACAAGTACCTCCTGGAGACGACCGGCTGCGGCGTCGCGTTCTACGACTACGATAACGACGGCTGGCTCGATATTTTTCTGGTGAATGGTTGTCGGCTGGAAGGGTTTTCGCCCGGCAGCGAACCTATCTCGCATCTTTTTCGCAACAATCGCGACGGCACTTTTACCGACGTCACCACGAAGACCGGACTCGCACACTCCGGCTGGGGACAAGGCGTTTGCGTCGGAGACTACGACAACGACGGCTGGGACGATCTTTTCGTGACCTACTACGGCAAGAATGTTCTTTACCATAACAACGGAGATGGAACCTTTACTGACGTGAGCCAGAAGGCGGGCGTGGCTGGCAAAGGGACGCGCTGGAACACCGGCTGTGCGTTTGTCGATTACGATCGCGACGGGCGCCTCGACCTTTTCGTTGCCAACTACATTGATATGGACCTTGCCACCGCCCCGGTGCCGGAGTCAGGGCCGTGTCTTTACAAGGGAGTGTTGGTGGCATGCGGGCCGCCCGGTCTGCAGGGCGGAAAAAACATCCTCTACCACAACAACGGCGACGGCACTTTCACTGACGTCACGGAGTCTGCTGGAATACTCCACACCACCAGTACCTACGGTCTGGGTGTACTCTCTGCCGACTTCGATAACGATGGCTGGCCCGATATTTACGTTGCCAACGATTCCGCCGCCAGCGCGCTCTATCACAACAAGAAGAACGGAACGTTCGAAGACATCGCCATCGAAGCCGGTTGCGCCTTGAGTCCAGATGGTAAGCCGCAAGCGGGCATGGGCGTCTCCGCCGCCGACTACGATCTTGATGGCAACCTCGATCTGCTCAAGACCAACTTCGCCGGTGACACGCCTTCTCTTTACCACAACCAGGGCGGCGGGAACTTCGAAGATGCCACCTTCACCGCGGGACTGGGGGCGCACACCCAATTTCTGGGCTGGGGCTGCGGGTTCTTCGACTTCGACAATGATGGCTGGGCCGACATCCTGATCTGCAACGGCCACGTTTATCCCGAGGTCGAGCAGTTAAAGACTGAGGCAGGTTATCCTCAGCGCAAGTTGCTTTATCGCAACCTGCGTAACGGCCATTTCGCCGACATATCCCTGCAGGTTGGATCAGGAATTTCTGACCCCGCGCCTTGCCGCGGTTGCGCCTTCGGCGACTTCGACAATGACGGGGACATTGATGTGGTAGTGAACACGGTCAACGATTATCCGCAACTCTTGCGTTGCGATTCCAGGCTCGATCACAACTGGATCAAGATTCGCACTATCGGGACGAAATCGAATCGCAGCGGCATTGGAGCGCGGCTTACTTGCATCACGCATCCTGTGGGGGAAGAAAAGCCCCACCAGCAGATCGACGAAGTGCGCAGCGGCGGAAGCTACATTTCACAAAGTGATCTGCGTATTCATTTCGGCTTGGGAAAAGCGGAAAAAGTTGATGTTCTGGAAATCCGCTGGCCCAGCGGCCTTGTGGACACGCTAAAGGATGTGAAGGCAAACCAGTTGATCTTCGTGAAGGAAGGCGAAGGAATCAGTCGGATGGTGCAGTTCGATAAGAATACGAGGTTAAAACGATAAGGTTGCTATTAACGCGGGATGACTGGCCTCGGTTCCAAAGGGCGATCTTGCTCCGCCGCCAATTGCTCTGCCATTTCCTTGGGTAAGGCGTGCAGTAGTTCGAGGAACGCCGCATTGGTCCATCCGAAACCTACTACGTTCATCTTGTAACCGAGTTCCGCATGGACGTCGGACGAGCGCGTTACCACATTGTACTTCTCGACGATATAGCCGTCGCGACGAAAATTCTCCGCCACCATCGACAAAAACTCATACGATACTCTGTCCGCATCCGCGTTGTAGCCGTAGCGGCGCAATCCTCCCACTGCCAGCATTTCAATGTTTCCCCAGCCGTACGGCAAGTCCCACTGCGCTCCTGAGTCTTCAGTACTCATCGCCAATCCGCCCGGCCTTTCAAGGGTTGTGATATTTTTTTCCACGGCACTCGCCTGCCCGGGTGTGGCTAGCCCTGCCCACAGCGGATAGAAGGTTGTTGCGTAGCGGTAAGAGGATCTCTGTCGGGCGATGAGATCGTAGTCGAAAAAAAAGCCGGCCTTCTCATCCCACAGGTAGCGAGTGACCAGTTCCTTGCGCCTCTCGGCGCGCTCGCTCCACTTGTCGGCGTCGGCGCTGCGTCCCAGCCATCGGCTGATCTGCTCCATATCTCTCTCGGTTTTGTAGAGCAAGCTGTTCAGGCACACCGGAGCGTAGTGATGAGTGCCGGCACCGAATGGCCCGAAGCGGAAACTAACATCGAAGCCGGATTCCCGCATCGAACGGTCGCCCTTGTAATAGTCCGAACTCAGCTGGTATTCGTGAGGCTCATCGCAAGCCGCGTGCGCCATCGTATGCGAAACATCGCAGATCTGCAGTGTGTAAGGCGATCCCGCGACGGACTTCTCGGCCCCGGGTAAGCTTTCGTGAATGTAGTCATCCGCTTGGGTGGGATGAAAGAAAAAATAAGTCGCAACCTTGCGATAGAAGCCGGTCTCGTCCTGCACCGCCTCCGGCGGCGGGCCTTCCCCGAAATCGTAATAACGCGACAAGCCCGTCTCTCCGGCAAGGTGAGGACCGCGATTCCACAAGTGGTAATCCTTGTCGAGATCGGCATAGGCCTTCTCCAGCCACGCACGATCTGAGTGCCCGGATTTCTGCAGCGCGTTGTACACCTCCACAAACATGGAGCTCAGAAACGGTGGCTGAGAACGGGTCAGATAATAGGTCCGGTTGGCGTTGAGCATGGCTCCGTAGTTTTCAACTTCGAAAAAGAAATTGTCGACCATGCCGCGAGCCAGCTCGACGCGGCCGGCTCGAAGCAGCCCCCGAATGATGAAGTAGCTGTCCCAACCGTACATTTCGTTGAAGCGGCCTCCGGGGACGACATACTTGTTCTCGAGATAGAGCAGACCAGGAGGTTGTAACTTCGCAGTATCGATTTCGCCGAGATGATGAATCACGACGGGCAGATACTCGACTCGCACATCACAATTCATGGTCAGTTTTTTCAGGGCATCTGGTTCAGCAAAACCCGCGGGCAAGTAAATTGTAGGTAGGGCCTTGATCTTGGGATCGGCCACGCTCTCACATTCGCTCATCGAGCGCGTCAGGGTATCCCACGCTGAGGAGATGTATTCCAGAATTGGTTTTAGGCCCTGCCCTTGTCCGGCTTCAGATTCTGCCGCGGAAGTTGAGCCGCAGGGCGCCGGAGACGACAGGACCAGCCAGAAACCAAAAAAGACACCTAGGCCGCGACGAGCAAGTCTGAAATAGCGCGATTTCATTCGCCTGGAGGATGCGGTCGTCATCTTATGCCGCGCCGCCATCTTGGCGGGCTCACGGGTTCAGACTAAACGAACCTTTCACCCGGATGTCCCGGGAAGAAGATCCAACCAGCACGTCGAACTGTCCGGGTTCGGTCACCCAGCCCTTCTTCTCGGTGCTGTAGAAGGCCATTGCGCTCGGGTCAAGCTTGAAATGGACATCCTTCGACTCTCCCGCCGCCAACGCAATTCGCTGAAAGCCCTTCAGCTCCTGGACGGGGCGATCCACGCTGGAATGTCCGTTATGTACGTAGAGTTCCACTACTTCGGCGCCCGGTCGTGACCCACTGTTGCGGACGGAAAGGCTCACCTCAACCGGCCCGCCCGATGTCTGGTTCGGCGAAATCTTCAGATCACTGTAATCGAACTTCGTGTAGGAAAGTCCATAGCCGAAGGGAAACAGCGGCTCGATTTTGCGCTTGTCGAAATATCGGTAGCCTACGTAAATGCCCTCGGCGTAATCGACCTGCAAATTCTTGCCCGGATAATGTCCGTAAGCTGGAGAATCTTTCCACTGCTTCACAAAAGAAACCGGCAGCTTCCCTGAGGGATCCGCATCGCCAAATAAAACATCTGCGATTGCATTTCCACCTTCCTGCCCTCCATACCACATGTCCAGAATCGCTGGAACCTGCGCGATCCACTTCGACATGATGACCGGCCCGCCGGCATTGATCACCACGATGGTGTTTTTATTTACTTTTGCCACTGCCTCGATCAAGGCGTCCTGTCCGGCCGGCAGATCGAGCGATTTGATATCAAAATCCTCCGACTCAAGCTTCGCATATCTCCCCACCACGATCACGGCAGCGTCCGCTTTTGCGGCGGCGTTGACGGCTTCTTTTCTAAGTTGCTCTCTGGCCTCCGGAGTATCTTTGCTCGGATCTTCGCCCTCCATGCTCACGCCCAACGAATAGCTCACTTGCAAGCGCTCGCCGGCGCGATCCTGAATGCCTTTGAGCGGAGCGACCGAATATTTTGGGGTTACCAGCGAACTGCCACCGCCACCGGTCCTTGCTACCGCTGCGTTGGGTCCGATCACAACCAGGGAGTGGATTTTCGTCGGATCAAGAGGTAGCAAATCGCTGCCGTTCTTGAGCAGAACGATACTTTCGGTGGCCGCCTTCCGCGCGACGGCCCGCTGCTCAGGAGTATCGATCTCCCCGGTCGCGGTATGAGGCTTGTCAAATTCTCCGCTAAGGAACATCACTCGCAGCATGCGGCCCACGTTGTCATCAATCGTGGCCACCGAGATTTTTCCAGCCGATATTTCCGGAAGCACCTTCTCTGGAACCAGCCAGCCACCGCCATTCCCGGCCGCCAGCGTCTTCGGCTTTTTCAGCCAGTCTTTCATCGGCTGACCGCCGGGCATCTCCAAATCCATTCCGGCATTCACAGTGCCCACGGTGCTGTATGTGCTGCCCCAGTCGGAAACGACAAAGCCTTTGAAATCCCATTCTTTTTGCAGCACATCCTTCAGCAGGAAAGAATTCTCAGCACAGTAGGTTCCGTTAAGCTTGTTGTAAGCCGACATCACGGACCAGACTCCGCCTTCTTCCACTGCTGCTTTGAAAGCCGGGAAATAGATTTCGTGCAAGGCACGCTGATCAACGATTGCATTGATGCGATGCCGTTCGAACTCCTGGTTGTTCGCGGCAAAGTGCTTTACGGTTGCGATCACACCCTCGCCTTGAACGCCCTTGATGTAAGCCACTCCCAGGCGGCTCGTGAGATAGGGATCTTCGCCGTACCCTTCGAAATTCCTGCCCCAAAGAGGAGTACGGTTAATGTTGACGGTTGGGCCCAAAATCATGTCTCGTCCCACAGCTTTCACTTCCTGTCCGATTGCCTGGCCCTCGCTTTCCACCAGTTCGGTATCCCAGGTTGCGGCCATGGCTACTCCGGCAGGAAAGGCGGTCGTGGCGACTTTCGTCTTGGCAAACTCCGCGCTCATCTCGGAGGAAGGGCCCGCCCACGATCGTATGCCGAGCGGGCCGTCGGCCATTTTTATGGAAGGAATACCGAGCCGCTCGTTTGCAACGCTCTGCATCCAGTCGGCGCCACTCAACATCGCAACTTTTTCCTGCAACGTCATGCGGCTCAGCAAGTCTTGAACTCGTTGCTCAACCGGAAGACTGGGATTCTTGTATGGCGGAGTATCGGAACCGCTCTGACCCTGTGCACTACTGAGTATGGCCGCCAAGAAAATGAGAACGGTACAAAGCAGACGCTTCATTTATCAACCTCCGCAGAGTGGGGATCGTTTTACAAGTTAAGCTTGCAGCAGAATCATACGCGCCAAGCTTTCAAATCATCGCGCGAATTACAATCCTGACGGTAATCGGGCGATAATGGGGAAGATGCCTAGTCTCCGAATCAACCGGCTCTACGGATTGCGACCGCTGCGGCAACTGGGACAGATGAATCTACATCTAGCAAAAGCGCGCAGTCAACGAAGTAACTCCGCTTAGCCTGATCATGAGAAACGCAAAGATTGCTCGATACTCTCTCATCGTTCTTAGTCTTATCGCGATTCCAGTACTCTGCTCGCAGTCAGCCAATTCGCAATCCGGCGCAGTAGGCGAGGCCGTCGTCCTGAAAGACGTTCGTGTGATTGACGGACTGGGCGGGCCGCCGCTGGAGCATGCCGCCATCGTGATCGAAGGTGACCGCATCGTTTCCGTTGGTCCGGTTAAAAAGGCGCGCTGGCCAACGTCCGCACGAATCATCGACTATGGCGGAAAGTCGGTGTTACCCGGCCTTATTTCCGACCATTCGCACGTCGGGCAAGTCGATGGAACCGGGACCGGACCGCAGAATTACACCCAGGCAAACATTTTACGCCAGCTGCGGCAATACGAAGCCTATGGAGTAACGACCTTGATGGCTCTCGGCCTGAATATGGATTTGTTCTACGAGCTGCGGGCTCAACTACATTCCGGTTTGTTGCCGGGCGCTGATCTCTTCGGCGCGGACCGCGGAATTGGCATTCCCGATGGTGCTCCGCCAGTTGCGCCGCTCAATTTGGGAGATAGTCACCTTTACCGCGTCTCAACGCCAGAACAGGCGGTCCAGGCCGTCGACGAGATGGCAACCCGCAAGCCGGACCTTATCAAAATATGGATTGATGACTTCCACGGCAGCCTGCGGGTCAAAATGTCACCGGAAGTCTACGGCGCGGCGATCAAGGAAGCGCACCGGCTGGGATTGCGCGTGGCGGCTCATATCTATTACCTCGCGGATGCAAAGTCCCTGGTGAATCATGGCGCAGATATCATCGCTCACGGAGTCCGCGATCAGCCGTTGGATGCGGACTTCATTAATCTGATGCAGACTCGTTCCGTCTGGTACATTCCAACCATTGGTCTGGACGAGTCCGGTTACATTTATGCGGAGAAGCCGGAATGGCTCAACAATTCATTTCTGGTCCACGCGCTACAACCGATGCTGGCCGCTGAGTTCCATGATCCTGCCTGGCGCGAAAAAACCTTGAGCAATCAGCAACAGCTTGAGACTGCCAAGGCATCTGTTGCCACGAGCGAGCGTAATCTGAAAACCCTCTATGACGCGGGCGTGAACATCGGGTTTGGTACAGACTCCGGCGCAACGGCAACTCGTATTCCCGGTTTTGCCGAGCACCGGGAATTGGAATTGATTGTGGATTCAGGGCTGACCCCCTCGCAGGCGATCAGCCTTGCGACTTCGAAAGCCGCGGCACTGCTCCATCTTGACGATCGTGGAGTGCTGGCCCCAGGAAAGTTGGCGGATCTGTTCGTGGCCGAGGGAAACCCCGCGGCGCAAATCAAAGACATCCATAACATCGAAGCCGTCTGGCACCGGGGAAAGTTGGTGAGCGGCCGTGTCCAGGATTTCACGCCCTGAATCTTATTG
>Ga0074046_10000710_pt1 | contig 30612 bp, 32 predicted proteins | sample BogForMeECP23OM3_FD_94441 | JGI IMG/M metagenome (GOLD analysis project Ga0074046, IMG submission 94441) | Bog forest soil microbial communities from Calvert Island, British Columbia, Canada - Bog Forest MetaG ECP23OM3 | ecosystem: Environmental > Terrestrial > Soil > Wetlands ... | reverse complement strand
TTTCCTTGTGGACGTCCATGCCGATATATTTGGTGCTGGTCATAAAGGGCGTTCCTCCTCTGGAGCGGTTGAGCTAGCACTCAAAACCGTACTCCATAAAGGGCGCCCTTTTATATTGCGTCGGGTTCTCGGGCACTAACCGAAAGCGTCTCTGATTTTTACGGATTGACGACGGTGCCTACGGGCATTCCACAGCCCGAGGGTGGAGCATCTGGGTCTGGCTCCAAACGAATATCTATCTTGGTCACCTCGCCGGGCTTCAAGTTCAACGGTCGGCTCTGAGCCTTGACCGTCGTCCCGGGGTAATACCAAAACTTGTGTCCCCCGTGCCAGACCTTCATCAACACATCAGTGCTGGACGGCACCAACACTCGATACTTCGCGTTGACCAAACCGGTCCCAGACAAGAAGTTGGAGAAACCCGTTCCCCGTCTGAATTCCACGCACGGATTCAAAGGAGCATTCGTGACCGCGTCGACTACTGTACCGACCAAAATTCCCGCCTTGGGTCCAAGCGGAATAGTCACGCTTGCCGCTGGATTGCGAGAGGTCAAGACAACGATTTCAAACTTACCGTCACTGTAGAACTGGTTGGTCATATTCGCGTACCCTTCGTCCTCCTTCTCTCCGCCAATCAAGATTCAAGCTTCATCCATTGGCATACTGGGGAGCCGTTGGTCTCTTTCCAGCCTTCTTTTTCCTTTACCAGCAAATGATAGGAGCCGCTGCCGCAATCCGGACCGCAGACTGCCCCAACATAGGCGATGGCGTGAGTTCGGGAAGCGTCAAAACCGACAGCGGACACCTGATACACGGAAGTCTCGAAGAGCGCCGGAGGAACGCCTTTATTGTTTTGCGTCGGGGCCAGCCAGGTGTGTTTTCCTGTGAGATTCGTAAATTTGTAATTAAACTTCAGATTGATTTTCTTTGTTAAGTTCCAGTTTTGCTTATTTTTGTCGCGAAAATCCGCGGCGGCACCAGCAAACTCAGTTGGAACTCTGTTACACGATTGAAAAGAGTCGGCGTTTATGCCCGATACGGTTAAGGGAGAAAGTAGAAAAGGGGCAAGTAAAAAACTTGGATCCATCTCCGAATGAGCGTGGCTCAGAAGGATGGAAAGAACGACGTAACCATCGGCATCTTCATAGTCGGCGGCCTTGGGAGGAGCGGGGGTTTTCTGGGCGAATAGAGGTACTGCGCAAGAAAGAAAGCACAGGACAGCCAGGATGAGTTCACTGCCCGTCAAGAAACTCAAGTCAACTTCCTTTTTCAGTCCGTACATATGACGGAGCATATCATCCTCAAGTCCTAGTTACGAAGTAACCGATAACGTCAAGTACTAGCAGGACATTTCCGATTTTGCGACTTGCCGAGCGCTACTTCCGGATTGCTCGTCATCCACGCAGAATCGGAAATCAGCCAGTCCGAGTCGCGAGCGCGATGGCCTGGTAACCGAAGTTGGCCGCAACTGGTCGGCTTGCTGTATCTTGCCAGGCGCCTAAAACCTGGTTCCCGTGTATACTCCCCACTCGTTCAGGACTGCTCGCGGAGTGACCGAGGCAATAGCTGGCCCCACTATGAAGACACCCAACGCGACGCAAATCAGCGAACACACTCGCCGCGTCGTCGGCTTGCGCCTGCTGCCCTTCCTATTCATCCTGTACATCGTTAATTATGTAGACCGTACAAACTTGGCCTACGCGGCGATGGGCATGTCGCGCGATCTAGGGTTCAGCGATCACGTGTTTGGCTTGGGCGCGGGGATCTTCTTCATCAGCTACCTGGCATTACAGATTCCAGGCGCGCTGCTTGTAGAGCGCTGGAGCGCACGCCGCATGATATCGGCCACCATGATTGCCTGGGGCTCCCTCACGGTGCTGACCGCGCTGGTGCACACCCCTTTGCAGCTCTACCTGGCGCGTTTCGTGCTGGGCGCTGCGGAGGCGGGCTTTTTTCCGGGTGTCATCGTGTACTTGAGCCACTGGTTCATTTTCGAAGATCGTGCCAAGGCCACCAGCAACTTCATGGGCGCCATTCCGCTGTCAGCGGTGCTGGGATCACCGCTGGCGGGCTGGATTCTGGGCCGCAGCTGGCTGGGGTTCCCGGGATGGCGCTGGCTGTTTGTCGTCGAGGGAGCCCCCGCGATTCTGCTGGGATTAGTTGCAGTCTTCTTTCTGACCGATTGGCCAAGGGAAGCTGAATGGCTCAACGCCGAACAGCGGAAATGGCTCGAGCAGAAACTGAAAGAGGAGACGCCGCCTTGCACTGCCGCGATCACAGTGTGGCAGGCCATGCGATCGCCGACGATTGTGTGGATGGCTGCACTCACCTTCCTCGCCTATATCGGCCAGTACACTTTCGTCTTTTGGTTTCCCACGATGCTGAAGCGGCTGACGGGTTTCACCGATATGCGCGTTGGGATGGTGGGCGCTCTGCCGTTCCTGGCCGGATTCGTAACTATGCAGGTCAATGGCTGGCACTCTGACGAACAAGCGGAGCGACGGTGGCATGCAGCAATGCCGCTCTTCGTTGCCGGGATAGCTTATTTCTTCCTCTCCGTTCCGGGCCACTCGGTGGTGTTCACCATTGGATGGTTCACGGTCGCGGGCGTTCTGATAGCTTATATCTCCACCTTCTGGGCGATCCCCACCGAGATCTTGAGTCAGGCAGAAGCAGCTACGGCCGTGGGGCTAATCAACTCGGTCGGCAGCATAGCGGGATTTGCCGGTCCTTACATATTCGGCTTCATATACACCCGCACCGGAGGGTCATTCTCTGTGGGACTGAGGTTTGTGATGGCGGCGGTGGTCATCGCGGGGTTGATGATTCTGCGAATTCCCAAGGCGGCGCCCAGAATCAGCGCAAGTCAAATTGTGAGACCTGCCCCGGTCAGCTCTTAGCAGGCTCGCCTGGTGTAGGGGGGAACACGCCTACTGGACTACCGACGGAACGTGACCTGTCCGAGGTTTTGCCCGCTCATGATGCCGGAATCGGCTCGTGACTTGGCGTATGGTCGGCCAAGCGGAAGTAATTCTGAAAGTCACAAATTAAGCGGTGAAGTCCTGGTAAACGCCGAAATCGGACACGTGTCCAATCAGCCTTGTGCCGGGGAAACGTTTGGCCCTGAAGGTTTCCCCGACAAGTATAAAAATACATATGTGTTTGAATTGTTACACTCGAATGGGAAGAAACTTCACCTTTGCGAATGTCACATCGAATGTTATTGGAACTTCTGGCCATCATTCCGCGACGCGATTTGAGACATTTGGCCCGTAACACAGCGACGTAGCTCCTGGGAAACGCATTATAAAAGGGCGCGGTTTCCGGTAATCCGCACGACTTATCAGGAGCTGACCGGGTAGGAAGAGTTGGCTCTCGGAGACCGCGGGCTGGCCGGCTTTATCTTCCCACCGGAAGATCGAGGTAGCTATCGCTATACCAGTGAATCTCCAAGGGAGCCTTGGCGTCTTGGACAGTCTCTGCGCTAACGTCCTTGCCCGTGCCGTAATTGATCTGACGGCCTGGCTCTTTAATCACTTTCAGTACTGCGACGACTCGGCTTCCTTGCTGCAACTGCCGACTCATCAAACGAACGCTGCGGAAATCCACGCGCTGCCGCTTGCCGGCGGTTAGCAAGCGCCGGTGGCTGCGGTCTCCTACATAGCTGGTCCGCGACCAGTAGGGGGCCAGCTGAACGTAATCACCGTGCGGCGTGAGCTCATACAGGTCGATCTCAAAGTCAAAATCCTTCTTGTTCGTAGCAAAGTCGAGCCATCCGGAAAAGAGACCACTCAGCTCGGTGGTTTCCGTCAAAGGATCGCTGATGAACTCGATGCCGTTCCAGGTGTCCACTCCCGTGTCGAGAACACCGCCGCCGGGAACTTTGCGATTCGCATCGCTGCGGTCTGCGAGGTCTACCCGCAGATCGATTGATGCGTCATGCGTGTCCTTTTGTTCGCTGAGCCTGTACGCGTGATCGGTCTTGATGGCACTCAGGTAAAAGCGCCGCGTTCCGCGAGCCATGGTCGCCATCGAAGACGCGTGCTTCCATATGTTGGCGCCGGTGACTTCATAGTTCACTCTGTCCTTGAGCAAATCAGGGCGCGGGGAGTCCCTAAAGACGTAATCGAACCACTGATAGCGAAGATCGGTGAGGTCAAGCACCGCCACGGGGTCCAGCGTCAATCCAGACAAAGACGTGAAGCTGTTGCCCAACAGCCCGAACGGGCCATACTGCGCCTCGATGTGGCCATACGGTCCAATCAAGAGGTAGTGCTCTGCCGCGGGATTGTACTTCTCATGCTGGCTGAAGTAGTAAACGCCTGCACCGGGCCCGCCGCCGTAGTATCCAATGGTGATCAGGACCGGGATATTGATGTGCGCAAACTGCCCTTGGTAGGGAATCAGGCGCTGCCAGTAGGTGTCGTAGCTGGGATGCTCGAGCCAGCGGTCAAAGATCGGGTTCGATGTGCCATCGATCTTGTCCAGGTCGCGATACGCCCGCCCGCTCACATACCAGTCGTGATCAAGCTTCTGCCAGCGCTTGCGGTCGTTATAGGTCGCGTCGTCAGCACTATGTCCGTTCGCCGTATAGAACGTCCAGGGATAAACGAAATTCCAGAAGACGTTTCCCTCCATCGGAACATCGATGCCCGGTGCAGCGGGTGCGCCGGTCATCATGGCCTGAAGACCTTTGGGCATGTACTTGGCCGTGGCCCATTGAGTAAACCCGTTGTAGCTGCCCTCGTACATGCCGACCCGGCCATCGCTCCATGGCTGCGCCGTAATCCAGTCGACTAACGAGGCGGCATCGGCACCATCATGTTCATAGGGAACCGGCTCATCGGGGCTGCAGGCTTTGCCGCGAGTAAATCCCACGACACTGGCATAACCATGAGCCGCAGTCAGCCGCGCATCGTTCAGGTTGTCGACGAAGTCATAATAGATCGTGAACAGTAGGAGAGTGGGAAGGCGGCCGGGCGAAGTTCGCGGGCGTGCGATGAGAGAACATACAGTGGCGCCGTCCCCGGTCTTCACCTGAATGTCTCTCTCGATGGTGTAGCGGCGGCTGTCATCCTCAGCGATCAAAGCAGATCGCAGAGAGGCAGAATCGCGGTAAGCCTGCACGGATTCGTAATCGCGCACCAGGGCCACCGCGGCGTCAAGTGCGATGCTGGACTTGCCCTTTTGCGCATCGAGGTCACTCTGAAGCGCGGGATCCATCCAGCTTTCATCCACGACGTTGAAGAGAGGCATGGACCTCGCCGAGGTGCGATCGTCGAGCTGTGCAAACACTGCGCGAAAGGCCTGCTTGTAGGCTTCGTCGAAGGGCAATTTCTGTGCGGAAGCGGCAGCCTTCGCCCGAACATAAATCTCAAACTGGAGGTCACGCCAGGCAGCATTGCTTAGGTGGGCGGAGCGGCGGAAGTCACGCAGGGCCACAAAGCTCTGAACAGCTTCAGGATACTGGCCCGCTACAGCTTGCAACGCCGACAGGTTGCTGAGATATTTCTCTGGGTCGTCATCTTTATAAACCGCGAGAACTTCCCCCGCCAATCCCATGACAGCTCTGGACAGCGTCGCCGGATTCTGCGCAGCAGATTCCGGGAACTCAAATTGCTGGGCACCCGCTCGGGGAATCAGGACAAGAACGAGGAGCCCAGAAAATAAGAGTTTGCCCACACCAAATTCCTTGTCAGGAAAGAATTTCAGCGCTACGCCGCTCCCGGCAAAAGGCGGAGCCCGTCTCCGAACCGAACACCGACTCTTCGCAGTGCGCCTCCTGTCGTGGAGTCGGTAACGGTAGCCGGCCGCACATCAGTATCCGTACAGGACGAGGTGGGGGTCAACGAGTTTCGCAACACCCTCAAACATTGCCATAGCAGCCGAAATCGGGAGTGGAGTGTCCTATCTCAGTTTTTCCTCAATGAGGCGAACGGCGACTTCAACGCCATTCTCTTTGGACATTTTCTGGCCAATCACAGTCGCATGGGTTGCCATCTCGGGGTGTGCGAGCACTTGAGCAATTGCGTCAGCCAGTCGTGCAACTGAGAGGCCTTTGCGCCGCAGTGTTGTGCCTGCAACACCAAGGCGCTCCAGTTCCGCGCCCCAGAAATACTGGTCGGCCATGTGCGCGACGATTATGGAGGGACGGCCCGAGAGCAGACTGGATTGAGTTGTTCCAGCGCCCCCATGGTGGACAATCACAGAGCATCTCGGGAAGACCCGCTTGTATGGCGCGCGCTTCACTTTGAAAATGCGAACATCTGAGGGGAACACTGAAAGCTGGTCCCACGGTAACTGGATGACCGCACGGCATCCCAACTTGCGGACGGCTGAGACCCAGATATTTGCGGTTTCCTGAATGTAGTCGAGACTGTTCGGCATCATGCTGCCAAATGTGAAATAGAGTGGGGGAGTGCCGTCCTGCAGAAAATCGTCGAGACCTTCAGGAAGCTCTTCCGTGGCTAAAGCTGCTGGGGGATTCAGGAATCCGCAAACGTGATGTCGTGGTTCCCAGTCAGGGGGTCTAACGCAGATGCTTGGGCTAACACCGACAAGGTTCAATTTTTCCGCTGCCCAAGTCTGACTCATCAGGTCATCATCGGCTTGCAAACCTTCGCGTGTACGCAAGGCGTTCACCCGTGGCAGGAAAATCCGATTGACCATCTTCCTGACAAGTCTCCAGCCAAGGGGATAGAACCATCTTCCAAGGTCAGGTATTCCCGGGGGATTGATGTATCTCGAAGGCAAGCAGTTGTGGACCACGTTCACTGTGGCGATCGGGACGTTGACCTTTTCTGCGGCAACGCGAAGCGGAAAAACGAAGAAATGACCGATAACCGCATCGGAAGTCGCACAAAGTTGTCGAGCGGCGGAGTACATGACTTCCGTCACCGGGTCGAACCCATACTTCATTATCAGTTCAGACTGCCGAATCGGGTTGCCGACCTCGATGATTCTTCGCCACACTTTTTCAACTTCGTCAGGGGCGGGGTTCTGGGGATTCGGAGCGGCTACAACGCGGTAGCCAAAGCGTTGCCCTAATCCTGTGTAATCTCGCCCGACGTTATCGGTAACAACCAGAGTAACTTCATGCCCTGCTCGCACCAAACCCGCCGCCAAGGCCGTGAAAGGTTGAATGTCACCTTCGCTTCCCCACGCTTGCAAACCAACTCTCATAGAGTTTCCATGAACACGCCGGTACGAGATTTTCGCTCGAAAGATGGATCTGTATCTGAATATGAAGGTGTCATAGAGAGCGGTCAACCCTGATCAAGGCGGTTGCCGGAGAAGTGGTTCATCGCAGCCCAGTTGGACGAGAGTGGAATCTGGCTAGGAATACGCCATGGAAGGGCAAAAAGAACTACAAGCAAGATTCAGCCGGATTTGGCAGCAAGGACCCGAAGAGTTACCGGTACGATGTCTCGCCGGGATGTGGAAACGAACGCCGTGATAGCAGGTGGTGGCATGTGGGGTCACTCGATACAAGCCAACTTGCGAATTTAGAAGCACAAGCACCCGAAAATTTCCTGAATCCTTTTTCCATCGCGACCGCTCTTCCCCTACAGAGGGTCGAATCAAGATGCGAAAGATCGAAGTATCCCAACTGGGCACAGTGTGTGAGCAAGGGGGTGCGGCGCAATTTGTGGACGTGCGGTCCGCCGGGGAGTTTGCCGCAGGCCATGTGCCCGGAGCCGTGAATATTCCTCTGGAAGAGATTGAGCGAAGGTTTGGCGATCTCAATGCCGAGCAGACGCTGGTGCTGGTCTGTAAAGGCGGGACGCGCGCAGGGATCGCGGCCGAATGGCTAAAAGATAAGCGGGGAAACCTGGCGGTCCTGCAGGGCGGCACAGAAGCCTGGGCGAAGGCCGGGTTGCCGCTGGTGGTCAGCGCGAAGTCGCGGTGGGCGCTGGAACGCCAAGTGCGGCTGGCGGCGGGGCTGCTAGTGCTGAGTGCGGTGGTGCTGTCGTTAACGGTATATCCGCCGATGGTTTACCTGGCGGGATTCATCGGCCTGGGACTGACCGGCGCGGGATTGACGGATTTTTGCCCGATGGCCATTCTTCTGGCGAAGATGCCGTGGAACCGCGCGAGCAAGAGCGCTCCTGTGTCCTGCAGTTTGCACGCTGGGAATTGACGGGGAACGGCGGGCGCAACCATGGACCGAAGAGAACCACGCGCGACTGGCATAAACGGCAGCATGGTGGAAGACTGGCGACATGGAATTCGAGACGCTTGCCAACCAACACAAAGACGAAGTGTATCGCCAGATGATCCGCGCCTGCGGGAACCGCGAAGACGCGGAGGATGTGCTGGTGGAAGCGCTGGTGAAGGCGCACGGGCATCTCGGCCAGTTGCGAGATGCGGGAGCGTTTCGCGCGTGGCTGGCGCAGATTGCGCGGCGGGTCTGCTGGCAACTGAAGCAGCACCAGGGGTTGCAGCCGTTGCTGCAGCTATCCGTGATGGAGGAAGAAGGCCGGGAAATTCCGAGCGGCGAGCAGCCGCTGGAGCAGCAGATCGCTCTGCGGCAGATGAGTTCGCTGCTACATGAAGCGGTGGACAAGCTGAGCGAGGAATATCGCAGCGTCTATGTGTGGCGCGACCTGGAAGACGTGCCAACGAAAGAGGTGGCGAAGCGGCTAGGGATTTCGGTGGCGGCGGTGAAGTCGCGGCTGCACCGGGCGCGGGAAAGCGTGCGGAATGTACTGGACGTGGCGCTGATCCAGCAGCCGGGCGCGAAGAAGCTTGGCAGTAAAAAGGCGGGAGTTTCGCAGAGACATAGAGGCGAGGCGGGCAAATTGGAGGGATAGATGGAAATCACAGTGGAGCATCTGGGCGCGGTGCAGTTTGCGATCAAGGCCAGGCAGCACAGCATGGTGAGCGATCAGCCCGCGGAAAATGGCGGGTTCGATGAAGGCATGACGCCGCCGGAACTGTTCTTGTCGTCGCTCGGATCGTGCGCGGGCTTTTACGCCGCACAGTATCTGAAGAAGAAAGGGCTGGCGGTAGAGGGAACGATAGTGCGCGTGTTTGCGGGCAAGGCGAAGAATCCCGCGCGACTGGATAATTTCAGGATCGAAGTGGACGTGCCCGCAGCCGTGGATGAAGAGCATCGCAAGGGTGTCGAAGAGGCCGTGCAGCACTGCCTCATCCACAACACACTGCGGCATCCGCCGACCATCATGCTGGATGTAAGGGCCGCCGCAGTGACCGCAAAGTAATTGCGGGCCGCGCTGGCGGGCAGAGAGCCAGGGGGTTAAAGACCGGACGGGTTTATCGCAGTCCACTTGGACGAGAGTAGAATCTGGCTCGGAGTACGCCATGGAAGGCCAAGAAGAACTGCGGGCAAGCTTTAGCCAGATTTGGCAGCAAGGACCCGAAGAGTTACGGGCACGATGTCTCGCCGGGATGTGGAAACGAACGCCGTGGTATAGCAGATGGTGGCATATGGCGCGAAGCACGCCTCAGTGGTACTTCTGGCGGCTGTACCTGGCGACTTTATCTTCGTTGACGATGCGGAAACACCAATCAAAGTGAGCGGCCAGGCAGCTCCATTGTGTATGGGAGATGCCGGGCCCAGTTGAGTGGTGTGTGCTGTGGAAGGCAGGCCTGCGATCGTGCCAAAGGAGTTATGCTGCCTTCACGCTTTGGTGGTAATCCACACCGCGATTCTGCGGACGGCCTTGTCTTCAAGGCCGAAAAAACCATGATCAGACAAAGCATTACAAGAGTCTGTCAATGGCACAAGATCGCCACTCGGAAGTATCTCGTTGTGAACCTTCGGAGAGCTCGCTAGAGCACCCTTGACGGTTGCATTGCCTGCCGGCAAGGTACTGGCACAACTGTCCCCGCTATCGCCGAGAAGAAGGACCGGAACTGTGATGGCCGAAAGGTTGGCGGCAAGTAGCGAATCGGGATCTGTGGAGCTGTTGACTGGCGAGGTGAACACCAATCCGTCAGGGCCGCCTAAGCCGGGGCCATACTGTGCGGCCACAAAAGCACCTGCGGTCCCGCGGCTCGTTCCCACGAGCCAGACTGGCAGGCCGGGTTCTGCGGTGCGTGCCCAAGCGATGACTTGGAGAACGTCGGTAACGTGAGCCGCACTGCCTTGTTCATCTTTCAAACCATCTGGGAGCAACTGGAAGTCTGAGGCAGAATTGAGCGTGATGGTGTAGAACCCATGGCCGGCGAAAAGCCAGCGGCTACGGACAAGGAAGTTGTTGGAATTAATGTCCAACGTGCCATCCGAGCCAGCCGGAGTTAGCTGGATGTTCCCATCTCCTCCTGGCAGCAGAATGACTACGGCGGTTGGAGTACCAGGCGGCGCGGTCACGATAAAACTCTGCGTAACGGGGGTGGGACCTGTCACCGGCGGACGAGTGACTGTAAGCGTTTGCACCACATCCACCTGGGCAAACGCCGTGGTCGTGAGGAGCAAACAAACGACCAGAATCGCCAGCGAAAACAAGTACTTGCCGCCGCCATGTTTAAAGTAGGAAGGAATTGCGATCATGCGAAACCTCCAGAAAACCTTGTTGGCTTCGATCCTTCGTGCACGCCCTGGTTAAAATCCGGACAGGGATATCATTTCCGTTTTCTGGCGAGGTTACGGAGAGAACAAGGTTCGATGAACAATGAAAAAATGGCTGGGGAGCCAAGTTCGGAGAACGAGTTCAGGGTGAGTTGATTGTGGCGAATCTGGTAGAATGCGCGGAATGAAGAGACGAACCTTGCTGATGGCGGCGCCGTTGGCGGTGCTGGCGCCGAGCGAGATAGCACAAGCGATGAAATTGACGTTCGCTTCAGTCGCGCATGAGAGTTTGACAAGAGGGAAGAGCGAACAAAATGGCGCGGTAGGAGGAGCAACTGTGGTGTATGAACTGCGGATTTATCACGTGGTCCCCGGGAAGATAGAGGAGCTGGTAGCGCGCTTCCGGGACCACACGATGAAGCTGTTTGCGGATCATGGAATGAAGAGTGTTGCGTACTGGACGGCGCTGGATGAACCGGTGAAAAGCAGCACGTTCTTTTACATTCTGGAGCATCCGAGCAGGGAAGCGGCGGCAGCGAACTGGAAGGCCTTCCAGGAAGACCCGGAGTGGAAGAGCGTGAAGGCGAAAACGGAAGAGAATGGGAAATTGGTGGAGAAGGTTGACTCGACATTTTTGACGCTGACGGATTTTTCGCCGCGGTTGGAGTGACTAGGCTTCCACAGGAGATTGCGAGACGTTTGTTCTTGTTCGGCTATGCGGGGGGGTTGCGTCAACTCCATGCTGCGAGATCCGCCGTGGTCAGGGGGCAAGACGTCTGTTGCAATGGGGCTAGGCAAGACCTACGCGGCGGACTAGATCTGCAAAGCGAGGGTCGCCGCGGACCGGGTCGAAGTATGGATGTACCTTGAGAAACTGGAGAATATTGGACTGTTCCGTGTAGGCGTGCTCGAGCCAAGCGAAGGCCTGGTCGTTTTCGCCGAGCCCTAAATACGCATTCACAAAAGCGCCGGCGGGAACATAACCTGCCTCTCTCCGTCTTTTCAGTTCCGCGAGAAGCTGAAGCGCATCGCTGCGGCGCCCGGCGTGAGCATAGGCTCGAATCAACACGCCAATCACGGCAGGGCTGCGGTTCGAAACAGACGCAGCCTTGTCCAGGACGGGAATGGCATCGGCGGGTTGATTGTTGGCGATCAGCGCGAATCCAAGCACCAAAAGGGCACTCGCGTTGTCGGCTTGTACCGCTAGTGCGCTGCGCGACTCGTGTATGGACTCATCGTAGCGATGGGACTGAAACAAAATCCACGCGACGTCGGAACCGGAAACCGAGAGTGGATCGAGTGCACGGCCACGTTGCGCCCAGGCAAGAGCCTCGCCGGTTCGTCCCTGGCATAGCAGCCACGAAGCAAATCCGTCATGAGCCGTAGCGTCGTTGGGGCTCAACTCGAGGGCGCGCCTGTACTCCACCTCGGCTTCCGCCCAATGCCACAGTTCCTGCTCCGCATTTGCGAGCAGAACGTGGGCCTCGGAAAGATTTGGATCGAGTTCCAGGGCTTTTCGGGCAGCGCTGATTACTTTCGGGCGCGTCTCTGCTGGGGGAGCGCCGATAAAAACGGTACCGAGGTAGCTATACGCGTCGGCCAAGCCCACGTAGGCCGGGGCGAATGTGGGGTCTATTTTCAGCGCGTCCTCGAAGTAACCGATGCTTTCCTCGATGTCAGCTCTGCTGTTGCTTTTGTTGAGAGCGGAGCGACCCTTGAGATAGCTCTCATAGACTTCGGGCGCGACGGGATGCGCGGCAGTAAGCCTTTCGTGCTCTTCTCCGGTGACGGTTACCTGGACCTTTTCGGCAATGGATTGCGCCAGCTCGCTCTGCAAAGCAAGAGCGTCGCGAAGTTCGCGATCGTAGGTTTCCGACCAGAAGTGCTCGTCGGTCGCAGCACGAATCAACTGGGCAGTGACACGAATCCGGCTGCCGTCTCGAATTACGGAGCCTTCGACGAGGGCATCGACGCCGAGCGTTCGGGCTATGTCTGGCGCGGAGAGTTGAGGATTTCTGAAACGCATCACGGAGGTGTGAGAAACGACGCGCAGATCGTGGATCGCGGCGAGCCGTCCGATGAGTGCTTCGGTCATGCCGTCAGCGAGGTATTCCTGTGTGGGATCGCCGGACAGGTTCTTCAGAGGCAGCACCGCCAGCGACTTGATTTTGGAGCGGGCGGCATTGTGTGTGCGATCTCGGGAGGTGACGTAGGCGATGGCGAGCAGACCGATTACAGCCGCAACGATCATTGCGAGCCAGCGGCGCGCCCATGGTGTCGGTCTGTGAGTGTGGGCGGGGCTTACGTGGACGGGTACTTGCGAGGAGGAATCAGGAGGAGATAGAGGCGGTGTTGCGGCCGGGGGTTCCTGTGGGGCACCCGGCGGTTCGTCTGTGGTGATGAGTTCAACCGGCACCTTGATGCGATACCCGACCTTAGGCAGGGTCTCAATGTACCGGGGATCGCTGGCGGTGTCGTTCAACACGCCGCGCAACTCGCTGATCGCGGCGTTCAGGCCGTGCTCAAAATCCACAAACGTTTCCTTGGGCCAGAGTAGTTCGCGCAACTCCTCGCGAGTGAGAACGTCGCCAGCGCGCTGGACCAAGGCTTTCAGCACTTGAAAGGGTTGCGGGCGGAGCCTGACCTTTACGCCGTGTTTGCAGAGTTCACGAGCGCGGCTTCGCAATTCGTAAGGACCGAAACGATAGTCTCTAGCCTGCATGGTCGTAGAAGCAGTGGGACGTGAGTAGGATATTGCCGCAGATTCGCGTGTACGGCAATTTAAAACTTGTGTAATGAGTCAATTGGACCCTGACCTGTATCCCAGCTTTTCCTGAGCTTTCCTGCATTGACCCTGCGGGCCGCGTTTGCGATACACGGGCGTAGACGGTCGGCTGCACGTTGTGCAAAGCAGCACTTTGTGAGCCCCGGACAAGGAACGAAATCGAGGCGGTAGTGCTTATAAAGGAGATACACACATGCAACGGGTTAAGATTTTTGTGGCGGTGGCGGTAGGGCTAGTGGGTTCGGTGCTATCGGCTGGGGCCCAGAACGTGGTTACCGATTGGACCACCATTGCTTCGCAGACGATCGTCAAGAATGGGGCAAAGTCACCCGCGGCATCCTCAGTCTGGTTTGCGTATGCGGCGATCGCCTCGTACGATGCGGTTAACGCCATCGAGCGAAGGCACGAGCCTTTTTACTATTTCGTGAGAGCGCCAAAGAGCGCCTCGAGAGAAGCGGCGGCGTTAGCGGCGGCACATCGCGTACTGGTGCATTATTTCCCGGCGCAGCAACCTATGCTGGACGCGGACTACGCGCTGTCACTCGCTGGGATTTCGGCGGACCCGTACGCAAAGAACGACGGCGCCGCGGTCGGCGAAGCTTCTGCCAACGCGCTCATTACCGCGCGCACCGGCGACGGCTTGGAAGCGAGCGTCCCGTACACTCCCGGCAGCGGGCCTGGTGTCTGGCAGCCGACTCCGCCAAGTCACTTGGCTGCAGCAACGCCGTGGTTGGGTGAGTTGCGGCCGTTCACGATGACGAGTCCGTCGCAGTTCTTGCCCGAAGGACCAACGCCGCTGAACAGCGTGGACTGGGAGCGCGACTACCTCATTACCGCCGCGTTCGGCGCCGGCACCGGTTCGCTGCGCACGCCCGCGCAGACGGAGATTGGGCTGTTCTGGACGGAACACACCGGGCAACAATATGCCCGTGCATTTAATTATCTTGCCGAAAACCAAAAACTCGATGTTTCGGAAAGCGCTCGGATGATGGCGATTCTGTGGACGGGGTATGCCGATGCCGCCATCGGATGCTTTAACGGCAAGTACCACTACAGCTTTTGGCGGCCAGTGACAGCGATTCCTGCGGGCGGTGGAAACCCGGCGTTGAGCGAGAATATGGATTGGCTCCCACTGGGCATTACTCCCAACCATCCGGAGTATCCAGCAGCACATGCCTGCGTGACCAGTGCGGTTTCCCATTTGATTGAGGGCTATTTCGGCACGCCCACTGTGCACATTGTGGTGGACAGTCTTGCCTTCACCGACGGAGTTCATACCCACGTTTTTGAGAATAGCAACGACCTTTTCAGTGAGGTATTTTGGGCGCGGATCTACGCTGGATTCCATTTTTATCATTCGCTCGAGGATGGCGGCACGCTAGGAGGACGCGTTGCGCATCAACTGTTGCGCAACCATTTTGGCGTGCCCGGCGCCAGCGATGATCACGATGGTGATGGCGATGACGGGACACGCTAGGCGAATACCCATGAGTTACCGGGTTTGGATTGTGCTCCTGTTGCTGGCAACGAATTGCTACTCGCAGGAAAAGGCGCGGCCGAGGGATGGGGACAGGTCTTCCGAGTTCAACCCAGGATCGCAACTTATGCGATCGCTTTCCGAGCCAGCGAATGTGAGTAGGTACTCAGCGCCAGAAGGTCCAGGAAAGCTATCCGTAGAAGAATTGCGACTTCCCCCGAAGGCGGTCCAAGAGCTGAAGCTTTCGGCAAAAGCGTACCAGTCCGGAGACTTGCGAGGCTCCGCGGCACATCTGGAAAAAGTGCTGGTCATTGACCCGCAATACTGGCCAGCACACATCGCGCTCGGCAAGCTGTATGTCAGTCTCCGTGAGTATGACCGAGCAGTCGAAGAGTTCAAGAAGGCCTCCGCCAGTGAGCCTGTCCCCACAGAGCCACTGAAAAAGTGAGCGCGACTCGGCTCGATCTTGATCAGAGCCCCAAGTGAACGGACGAGCGGCCAAGTTGGTGGTCGACACCGGTTCTAGACGTACGATTCTCAGTTCGGAATTGCTGCAAGTTCGCGCTCTCGCCACGGCGCGTGCGGGTGCTCCGGCTTACAGATCGGGTTACGCCGGCAGTGCGGTACGGGCATTGCGTGCCACGCGGGTGAAGTTATCGCGAGTTGACCCAATCGGTCTGCAGTCGTGGTGGTTGCAGCAAGGTCTGCATAACGACACAATATTGTTCGGTTTTTTCCTGCAAGCTGCGCAACTGCTCCGGTGTTGCCTGAGGCGCATCAATGTCGAATGTGAGCCGGATGCCCTCGAAGCCAACGGGCACATCCTTTGCTATACCGAGGGTGCCTCGGAGATCCAAATCTCCTTCGACGGTGACCTCGATGCGGTTCGTCGGTATACCCATGGCTGCGGCCACCATCTGGCAAGTAAGTTGTGCGCAGGCCGACAAAGCGCCGAGCAGCATATCGCCGGAACAAGCCGCAGTACCCGCGCCTCCTACCCCGGTGTGCGCTTCGGCACTGTACATGGCGCGACCGATGGCAACCGAGCAGGCAATGGGTGTCTCGGTTTGTCCGCCTTTAGCCTTAAGAGTGATTCGCGAGGCGGAGGGATCCTTGCGGTATTGTTCTTTCAAGGGTTTCTGAACAGACTTAAGATCCACGATGACCTCCGATGCCGGGCGCAATACGGTATTGTAGCAAGTCTCGGAGCTTGCTAGCATTTGCGTGGCGGAGGTTAGCACATGCCGAAGTTCGTGATCGAGCGAGAAGTACCCGGAGCGGGAAATCTGTCGGATGCAGAACTACAAGAAATCTCCCGGAAGTCCGTGGCGGTTCTGAGGGCAATGGGACCTGAGATTCAGTGGCTGCAAAGCTATGTCACGGGCGACAAAGTGTACTGCGTGTACCTTGCTCCCGACGAAGCCACGATTCGAGAACACGCAAGACGCGGGGGCTTGCCGGCGAACCGTATATCCGCCGTGCGGCGACTGATCGACCCCACCACTGCAGAGTAATGTTTTGTCGAGAGCTTCACGCGGACGATGAGCTGACTGGTTGGGCAAGCGAAGGGCACGGAATCAATGTGCTACTTGTGTTGAACCGGAAGCAGGGCGAAGCAAGTCTTCAATGGATTTTTCGATGGGCATGACCCAGCCCTCGAGCCACGCAGTTCGACTGGTTGCGATCGGCAAAGCGCGCCGAGCCGGCTCGAGGCCTTGTTCCAACTTAACTTGTTCCGCGGGGACGAGAGGGGCGCCAATGCTTTGGCGAAGGGCGGCCGCGGCACCTGCCAGGCGCAAAGAGCGCTCCGATTCCGACTGCGCAGCGGCGGAGCAGGCGAATGATTCCAAAAGCCGGGCGATCCCGCGCTTATATTCCAGCTTCCGGAAAATCCCAAGGCTCTCCCGGTAAAGCGAGTCCGCCTGACGGTAATCCTGTTGCTCTCTGGCGAGGTTTCCCAGGTCGGCGAGCGCGCCCCCGACGCCCCAGCGATCGTCGAGCTGCCGAAAAGTGGCCAAGCTCTGCTCGTAAAGAGCCCGTGCGGCAGCGGAGTCGCCTTGTTCGCGAGCCACATCTCCCTGATGATTGAGGGCCCGAGCATATCCGGCGGTGTCGCCGAGTTGGCGAAAAATCGAGAGACATTCCTGGTAGAGCAAGCCGGCATACGAAAAGTCGTGTTGTAGCTTGGCGACGTTGGCAAGATTACTAAGAGCTCGAGCAACGGCGAGCAAATTATGCAGATCCCTCCACAGCGCCAGACCTTCTTCAAAAAGGGCGCGGGCAGAGGGCAAGTCGCCGCGATCGCGGGCAGTGACAGCGAGGGCGTTCAAGGCGATGGCGACACTCTGCTTGTCTTGCAATTGCCGGGCGATGTCTAAACTCTCGGTAACAAGAGAGTCGGAAACAACGAAGTCTCCTTGCCCGGCGGCGAGAACGCCAGCGGCGAAAAGGGCTCGCAGCCGAGCGTTGCTTGGGACGGACGCAGCTTCGAGTTTGAGAAGCTTGCCAAGACGATCGCGGCCTTCGCTGAGGTGCTCACGCATCTCCCAGAAGCGAAAAAGAGCTACACCCAAGCGGAGCCCCCATTCGGCGTTGGCGGTTTCTGTAAGCCAATCGAGAGCCGCGCGAAAGTTGTCGTGTTCCCGGTCAAAGCAATCGAGCCACGCGGTGTGGTTCGTGCTGATATCGTCGGCAGCGCCTTGCTCGGCCAAGACGAGACAGTAAGCGGCATGGGCGCGGCGCACTAGTGGTTCTTCGGCGCAGGCCGCCAATTTCACGAAGGCGTATTCACGGATGGTTTCGAGCATGGCGAAACGGGGCTCGCCGTCGGCTTGCTCGGTCTGGCGAATCAGGCTTTTGTCCACCATTGAAGACATGCCTTCGAGCACATCCAAGCCGAGATCTTTTTTGGTGTCGCAGACGGCTTCCACGGCTTCCAGGGTGCATCCACCCAGGAAAACGGAAAGTCTTCTGAAGAGTTTCTGCTCGGACTCGGTGAGAAGGTCGTAGCTCCAGTCGATAGCCTGCCGAAGAGTTTGCTGTCGCGCCGGCAAGTCTCGTGGACCACCGGTCAATAGCTGGAGGCAACTAGCCAATCTGGAGCGCAAGGCAGAGACGGAAAGCAGCTTGACACGAGCAGCGGCAAGTTCGATGGCGAGAGGCAAGCCATCCAGGCGCGCGCAGATCTCCGCGACAACAGGAGCGTTCTCTTCCGTGAGTTGGAAATCGGGTTTCACCGCTATGGCGCGCTGGACGAAGAGGGAAATCGCCGAGAACCTTGAGAGTTCGTTGAAGGAAACAAGGGATTTGGCATCTGGCACGGCGAGTGGCGGAATGGGGAATTCATGCTCATTGGAGACATGGAGAGCTGCACGACTGGTGACCAAGAATTTCAGATGGGGTGCGAGGGCGAGAAGTTCGGTGAGTAAAGGGGCGGCTACAACGAGGTGTTCAAAGTTGTCAATCAAGAGCAGGATCGGCGAGCTGGAGGAATTACAGAAATAATCCTTTAAGGTGTCCATGGGCGCGTGGCCACTGGTCTCGCGAAGGCCGAGGGTCTGAGCGATAGCGAGAATAATCAGGTTTGGATCGGAGACCGCAGCGAGTGGGACGAAATACACACCAGAAGCGAAGTGAGCGGCCAGATCCCGAGCGACCTCGATAGCCAAACGAGATTTGCCAATTCCGCCGGGGCCGGTGACGGTAACCAGGCGGACATCGGGACGGAGCAGGAGCTGTTTGAGGGCGGCAAGTTCCTTGTCGCGGCCCACAAAGGCGGTAGTGGGCACGGGCAAATTGCTGGGACGAGCATCCTGGCGGTTAGAGTGAAGGTCCGAGAGGCGGTCGCGGATGGCCGTGAGATCCCGAAGCAAGTCGCGGGTAGAGAAGTAGCGTTTCGCGGGTTCTTTGGCGAGGCAGCGTTCGATGACCCAGCAGAGAGGAGGAGGAACCTGGAGGTTCAGGGAGCTGATAGGTTTGGGCTCTTCGTGGACGATGGCCATTAGAGTGTGCGCCTGTGTCGGTCTTCGGAAGGGGTGCTTGCCGGTAACCAATTCGTAGAGCACAAGACCGAAGGAGAACTGGTCGGAGCGAAAGTCGAGAGGTCGGCCGTTGGCCTGCTCGGGAGACATATAGCGGGGCGTGCCGGAGACTGCCCCAGGTTCCGTGAGGATGGTGTTGGTAAGGCAAGTGTCGAGGAGTTCTTCGTTTTCCAAGCGAAGTTTAGCCAAGCCAAAATCGAGAATCTTGACCACTTCGGGGGAAACAATTATGTTCTCTGGTTTTAAGTCTCTATGAATGACGCCCATCTCATGAGCCTTGGCGAGGCCTTCGGCAATCTGGACGGCGATAGAAATAACGGTGCGCATGGCGGGGATGCCGGCGGCAAGCAGTTTACGCAGAGTCTGTCCTTCGACGAACTCCAATACCAAAAAGTCAGTACCTTCATGGTGCCCGATGTCGTGGAGGGTGCAGATATTGGGGTGGGAGAGTTTGGAGACAGTGCGCGCTTCATGCTCGAGGCGGCGGCGAAGATCGACATTCTGAGAAAGGTGCTGGGGAAGGACCTTGATGGCGACAATGCGGCCCAGGCGGCGGTCGCGAGCGCGATACACTTCGCCCATGCCACCGGCGCCGAGTGGAGCGAGGATCTCGTAGGGGCCTACATGGGTGCCTGGAGCGAGGGCCATAGTGGGGCGAATTATAACCTTACACGAACCTTTAAGGTACCGTCGGCCGCTTAAATTCGAAGGGGCCAGACGGAAATTGTCGCGGGTCCAAACGGCTTGGGATACGGAGCGGCGCTAACGATTAACGCCGAGCCAATGCTCCCCGCAATGCAGCGGCGCGCGCGATTTTCTGGTGGGCTGTGGGGACCGCCGGTGGACTTGTGTCATAGTATCGGAACAGTCAAAATGGTGGCGCTATGCGTTTTGGGAAAGCGTACGTTTTGCTACTCGCTTTTCTTGGAGCCAGCGCTTTGCTGGCGCTGGATATCGGCGAGCACACGATTACAGGGTTCGTGCGCGAAGAAGGGAGTAGCACTCCCATCGCTGCTGCCACTCTGGAAATATCGGGTCCTGGAAGCCAAGGAACGCCTTCGGTGATTTCCGGCACGGACGGCGAATTTGTTTTCCGCGGCCTTCAAGAGGGAGACTACGTAATCACGGCGAAGAAAACCGGATTCGATTCCGCGAGCATAAGTGTGGCGGTAAGGCGGACGGGCGTGCCGCAGGTGACGATCTCACTGCGCAAGACGGCTTCCGCCGGTGGCGGCGAGCCGGGCGTCGGTGCGGTGTCCGCTCATCAATTGCAGGCGCCCAAAAAGGCGCGCGCAGCCTATGAAAAAGGCCGCAGGCTGCTGGAAAACGAAAACAATCCGGCCGGCTCGATTCCCGAATTTGAGAAAGCCGTGAATCTGTTTCCTTCTTACTACGAGGCGTACACGAAGTTGGGGATCGCCAACTATCACCTGGGCAAAGTTCCGGAGGCAGAAGCCGCGCTCAAGAAGGCGGTGGAACTGAGTGACAGCAAATACGCCGAACCTCTTTATCTCCTTGCCGATCTTTACAACGGTCAACGAAAGTATCGGGAAGCCGAACCTTTTGCGCGGCAAGCGATCGCTCTCGATAATTCCAGCTGGAACGGTTTTTTTGAGCTGGCCCGCTCACTGGTGGGATTAAAGCAAGCGGCCGAGGCGGAAACCAGTGCGCTGCGTGCGAGCGAACTGGCACCGCAAAACTCCCAGGTCTACCTGGTGCTGGCCAATGTCCACGTACTCGAAGAGAATTACCCGGCGGCGGTGAAGGACTTTGATGCGTACCTGAAACTTGAACCTAACAGCCCGAGCAGCGAGGCAGTTCGGCGTACGCGAGACAAACTGCAGAAGCAAGCTCAGCCGGCGCCCGGGGCCAATCCTTCCTCGACGCCCAAACCCGCGTCACCGCCGTCGTCGAGCAATTGAGATGTGAGCCAGTCATTGTTTCCGGCTAGGCGTGCGGGGGCTGGCGGCTAGCGACGGCTTGATTTACCAACTGCGACACTGAAAGTGGGCCAGGACAAAAAGGAATGCTACGTCCTGACGATACAAATGCCCGGAGGCGCCCAAAAACAAAAACTGTGGGTCGACAAGACAGCGTTCACCATCTGGAAAAGCGTGGATACGGGGCAGAGGGGGAATACGAGCATGAGTGGCACGTATGATCGGGGGGTCAGTTTACAGACGACCGTAACTGTGACCATGGAGCAAATGACCTTGAACCCGTCTTTGGACGACAGCAATTTTGTTTTCACACCGCCGGGCCAAGCTAAGAAGGTCGATTCGCTGAGACTGTCGGGCGACAATCCGTTCTAAGTGAAGGCGCTCTGTTCGGTTGTTGGTATCAGGGTGCGTATTGGGTGAAGACGGAGTCGCGAGAAGCTTTGGCGTGGCAGGGAGCGCAGGTTTTGAGTGCCGCCTCGGTGCCAGGTTTACCGTCCTTGTCGAAATGTGCGTATCCCCAGCCGCCGGTGGTGGCGTATTTTTTTGAATCCTTGACCATAAATTGGACGTTGGTGGGTGGTCCGGGAACGAAGGATTGGGGATCACCAAAGACTTTGTCATTTTCCTCGGAGGGGATGTGACTGTAGTGCAAAGCGGCGATGATTGTGCCGTCCGGAAACGGGAGCGTCCCGTCGCGGTAGGCTTTGATCGCCACATCATTACCTAAAATGGCGGCGAAACTGTGCAGGGAGCCTTCTTCGTGGGCCACGGAGACCAACCTCCAGTCCCGGTATCCGGGCGGAATCTTGATTCCGAAAATCGGGACGGCGTCTCCCCCGCCTTGTCCAGATGCAGGAGCAGTTGAGAGGGCGACGGCAGCTCCCGTTGCGACTGCAATAAGTAAGAAAGCGATCCATCTCATAGGGTCTCCTTCTAAAAGCGCTTGCCAGCTACGCGCGGGGAACACATGCTACCACTGGGAAGACTTGCAGTCACCAGCGCGGACCGTCCAGCGCGAATCACCAAGAGAATGAACTCACTTCGGAATCATCCCAATTGTCCGCAGCCACGTTTCTACCAACTGCGGCCATCCCGTGATGGGTAATTCTGTGCGGCGCAACCCGAACGCATGCCCGCCGTGCGCATATAAATGCAGCTCCACGGGAACGCCAGCGTTCTTCAAGGCGATGTAGTAAACCAGCGAGTGGTTTATGTTGTCCACCGGGTCATCCTCCGCTTGCAGCAAAAATGTAGGCGGAGTGTGGCTGGTGACATGAATATCCGGATCCAACTCGAATTTGTCCTGGTGAATCCACAGATGGCCCGGGTAGAGAGCCACCGCAAAATCGGGCCGGCAGCTTTCTTTGTCGGCCGCATCCACAGGTGTGTACAAACGTTTCCTAAAATGGGTGCTGATCGCAACCACCAGATGCCCGCCCGCCGAAAACCCTAGTGCTCCGACCTTGTGTGGATCAATGTGCCACTCGGCGGCGTGCAAGCGTACCAGCCCAAGCGTCCTCTGCGCATCTTGCAGAGCCGTCGGCGCTTTGGGATAGATGTGGCACTTGCATTGGCGGTCCCAATGAGGCCCGGAATCCGGCACCCGGTACTTCAACAGCACACACGTGATTCCCTTGGAAGTCAGCCAGTCACAGACCTCCGTGCCTTCCAAATCGATGGCCAGACCCTGATAGCCCCCACCAGGGAAAACGACCACCGCAGCGCCAGTGTTATCTGCCGCTGGCGAATAGACCGTCATGGTAGGTCGCGAGACGTTCGCTACATAAACCCACTGCTTGCCGGCAACCAAAGACCCCCCGGGCTCGGTCGTTTCGACATGCAGCTTGGTGGCAGGCAGGGCGTCGGGCACGGCCTTCGGCCATATCGGGATTTGTGTATGTCCCAACGATGGCTGCCAGACAGGTGTCTGAGCACGGACACTGGCGGTTGCAAACACAAGACCGAGAGCAAAGATCAAGGGCTTCATCACAATCCTCACAGCTCAATATAACCGGTGACTCCCTGAAGCCCTTGAGCAGAGACTGTGAGGGTTATCGAAAGCCTAAGTCTCGTGCAGATCGTACAGGTGGGTTCCAGGAACCGAGGTACGGGTCAGGCGAATCACCAGGCACGTGGCTAACCCCTACGGTTGGCCGGGAGAGCCTGGTCATGGTGCGAAATTTTGCAACCAGGGGGCTGTGTCGTGAATCAGAAGGGGAATCGGTTATGAATCATCAGGTGATTCAGGGAGGAAAGAATGAGCACAGCACCAAGGATGTCCGAAGAGAAACAAGTTGTGTATACCGCAAAAACGCACACCGTCGGGGGCCGTGAACATGGTGAGGGCCGCAGTTCGGATGGGCGGCTGGACGTCAAACTCTCGATCCCTGGGTCAGCGGGGAGCGGCACCAATCCAGAACAGCTGTTTGCGGTGGGCTGGTCAGGGTGCTTCGAAGAGTCGATGAAGATCGCAGCTCGCAAGATGAAGATCAGGCTTCCGGAGGAAACAGCGCTGGACGCCGAGGTAGATTTGTGTAAGACCGGCGAAGATTACTTTCTGCAAGCGCGACTCAACATAAGCGTGCCGGGGCTGGAGCGCAGCGTAGCGCAGGAGGTGGTGGACGCCGCGGAGCAGATTTGCACGTATTCCAAAGCGATTCGCGGGAACGTGGACGTCACGATCAAACTGGTCTGAGCGGCGGCAGGCGCGTCGAAAACGTGGGTCGGAGAGATCCGGGCAATGTTCCAAGCGCTGAGCGAGACGGGAATGGAGCTGCGACGTGCCAGTCTGTCCGGGTGGCAACAACGCAGTGTTCTGAGATGCACACGCGGCGGGCGGGCGCCTTGGGGGAAACGCATGGAGACTCTTACGTTCGATCAAGAGAGTACTGCACTTCGAAACTACAGGAAGTGATCAGCGGGCACCGCCGCCCCCACCTGTCGGCCCTCCGTTTTTTCGGTGCTTGCCGTAGGAGTGAATATGCGACTCCCCAGAAATTTCTTCTTTCTAGCGCTAGCCCTCATTATCGTTTGGGTATGTTCGGCGCAAGATAATCAGAACCCAGTCCCAAGGAATGAATTCGAAAAGAAAGATTCGGGGACAACCATCAAGCCTCTCGAAACTGAAAGCAGCGAACGTTCCACCGAACAGAGCACCAGCACGGCGAACATGGAATTGGGCAGACTCGCTCGTCAGGCGTATGGCCTGTCAGCGGATCAGGCGAATCGGCTAGAGGAAAGTCTGATCCACGATCCAAACGATTTGGCCGCTCGGGCACAACTGCTGGGTTACTATTTTGCGGCGAGCCCTCGGCTCAACCCTGAGACCGTGCACGAAGCACGTGTCCGGCACATTCTCTGGGTCGTGCAGAATCAGCCGGAATCGGAACTAGCGGGCATGTCAGAGGCGACTATTGATCCGGTTGGGGATTCGCTTGCGGACCCTGCGGGATATGAGAAAGTCAAAGCGCTCTGGCTCGAACAGGCGAAGTCCCACCCGGACAAGGTCATGGTGCTCGTCAATGCCGCATGGTTTTTCAAGCTTCCGGATAAAGCAATCGCTGCAGATTTGCTGACGCGAGCGCACGCTATTGACCCCGGCAATCAGAATGCGTCGGCTGGCCTGGGGCTCGTTTACGCGGCTGCAATCGTGGGGCTGACAGGGATGAATCAGAATCGCTTCCCTACTGAAACGAAACCCGAAGAAGCGGGTAGTGGGTTTGCTCAGAAAGCGCGAGAGGAACTGAACAAGTCGCAAGATGCCCAGGTAATTGGTACGGCCGGCTATTACCTCAATTTTTGGGGAAGTATTTTAAGTGCGCAGGGAAAAACTCTTACGGATTACGAGGATCTAGGGGAAAAATGCCTTACCAAGGCTCAGACACTCGATCCAGGGAACCCGGAGTGGGCGAGAGATCTCGCAAGCCTTTACAAACTGCGAGAGATGAAGGCTAAATCCCGGGAAGCGCGAGCCGCTGAAATGAGTTCGGCGCAGGATGTGACATGGACGGATGCCGGGACAGGCTTGATGTGGACGAAGAAGGACAATGGCAGCAGGATCAACTGGAATGAAGCCAACCAGTACTGCCGCGATATGAAGGTGAAGGGCTACTCTGATTGGAGGCTGCCGACGATCGAGGAACTAAGCGGGATCTTCGATAAAACACAGAACGTCGGTGGTTATCACATCAAAGGCGGGATTCACCTTAGCCTGTGCTGCGAGTGGAGCAGCAGCACTGGGCTGGATTCGAATCAGAGGTGGCTGCTGCATTTCATGGGCGGCGGACGCGTGTCCGGGCGGCTCGACTACACCTTCCCGGTCTTGTGCGTGCGCAATGCCGCAAAATGAGACGGGATGAGCGGAGCAACCGGCGAACGAACTGATACAGTGCGCGACAGATTAAGCAGCAAAACCCACATAGGTCGCCTAGGGTAAATTCTGAGGCGATCGACACGGCAAATTCGCAAGAAAAGGAATTGAAGCGTCCTTGACAACAAAAGTTGTCAATGGTAGCATCCGCGCGTGCTTGACATTCAAGTGATCGATGATCCGGCGGCGGCGACAGTGGCTTTGGAGCCGATGCGGAGCCGACTGCTCTCCGAGCTAGTGGTGCCCGCCTCGGCGGCGACGTTGGCCACGCGGCTTGGACTGGCGCGGCAGAAAGTCAACTACCACCTGCATGGGCTGGAGGCGCACGGACTGGTGCGGCTGGCCGAGGAACGCAAGTGGGGCGGGCTTACGGAACGGTTGCTGGTGGCGACGGCCGCTTCCTACGTGGTTTCGCCGAGCGCGCTAGGTCCGGTCGGAGCGGATCCGAACCGGGAAATCGATAGGCTGTCCGCGAGCTATCTCATCGCCCTGGGAGCGCGGGTGGTCCGCGAGGTGGGCGACCTTGTTCGTCGCGCGAAGGAGACGGGCAAACGCCTGGCGACCCTGGCGGTGGATACCGAGGTTCGCTTCCGGTCGGCGGCGGACCGTGCGGCTTTCAGCAAGGAACTGACCGAGGCCATCACGAAACTGGTTTCGAAGTACCACGATGAATCCGCCCCGGGCGGCCGCGCACATCGCCTGGTGATCGTGGCGCACCCTCTGCCGCAGAAATCCCATCCCAAGGAGCCATCATGAGCGTAAAGAAAGAAGCCTCTGGACGCCATTCCGTCCAGGTCGAAGTCGAGGTCCCCGGCACGCCGGAGGAAGTCTGGCAGGCCATCGCCACGGGGCCGGGTATTTCGTCCTGGTTCGTGCCGACCGAGTTCGAGGAGCGCGACGGGAAGCCGGTTGCAGTGAAGTTGGACTTCGGGCCGGGCATGGAGTCCCGTTCCGCAGTGACGGCGTGGGATCCGCCTCGGAGGTTTGCGGCCGAGGCCCCTGGGTGGGCGCCTGGCTCGCCGCCCATCGCGGACGAGTGGAGCGTGGAAGCGCGCGGGGGAGGAGTCTGCGTGGTCCGCGTGGTGCATAGCCTGTTCGCCAGCACAGACGAGTGGGACAACCAACTGGAAGGCACCGAGTCCGGCTGGCCCGGCTACTTCCGCATCTTGCGGATGTATCTGACACACTTCCGCGGGCAACGCTCCGCGATGATGCAGTGGATGGCTCCCGCCGCGGGAACCGAAGTGGAGGCCTGGGAAACGCTGACCACGGCATTGGGGCTGAAAGGCGTGAACGCGGGGCAGCGTTGGACCGCCGTGGCGGGCGTCCCGGCACTCAGCGGCGTGGTGGAGCACGTCAGCCAGAGTCCGTGCAACGCGCTGCTGCGGCTGGACAAGCCGGGGCCGGGCGCCGCGGCCCTTGGAGCCGTCAACTTCGGCGGCCAGAGCATGGTGACGCTAAGCTTCTACTTCTACGGCGATCAGGCGGCCGAGACTGTCGCCCGGGAGACACCGCTGTGGCAAGCGTGGATTGAAAAACGCTTCCCGATGCCGAAGGAGACGAGCAAGAGTGAATGATCGCGTGGTGGTGGGAGTGCACTCCCGTCGTCCCGTCGTTGCGCTCGCTGCCGCTTCATCAGTTGGGCGACGTACCAGGCATAGTCGGATTACTGTTGCGGCAGTATGATGATTTCAGGTTTTGATGCGTCCCACACCGATCATGAGTGGGTTAGTGTTCGTGGCCGCCAGTGCTTACGTTCTGGTGGTAGCGACGCTGGTGCTATGGCTTTCGGGCGATTGGCGGTGGGTGGAGGGGTGGATCTTCGGCGTCTGGTTGGTGTGCTTCATTGGCGCGCTTTTCTTGTGGCTGCACTACAAGGATCCTGGGCTGCTGGCCGAGCGCATGCGCATGCCCGGCAGCGGCGGTGAAACGCGCGGCGATATGGCGATCCTCATCGCGGTGAAGGTGGGGTGGATCGCGTGGATCGTGCTACCGCCGTTGGACGTGCGTTTCGGCTGGCTGCCGCGGCTGCCGCTGTGGAGCGAGGTGTGCGGAGGTATCTTGCTCCTTGGGGGTAGTTTCTTCATGTTCCGCGCGTTCACCGATAACACGTATCTGTCGCAGCTGGTACGTATTCAGAGCGAGCGCGGCCAGCATGTCATTGACACAGGCGTGTATGGATTTGTGCGCCACCCGATGTATCTTGGGGCAAGTCTATGGTTCGTTGGTGGGGCGTTGCTGCTCGGGTCGGTTTGTGGCCTTGTTGTAGCCCTAGCGGAGGTGCTGTTGCTGGTGCTGCGGATCTTTGGCGAGGAGAAATTGTTGACACGGGATCTGGGAGGCTACAAAGAATATCTCCAGAAGGTGCGTTACCGGTTGGTGCCACACGTGTGGTAAGCAACAGCCGGAGAAGATCGTGGGTTCCATCGCGTAGAGCTTGCCAGTGCTGTCCTTCACGCAGTAGCTGATCTTCCGCTTGTGAATCCCGGCCAATGTAATACATAGGTCCCATGAGGAGCGTCCTTAGGTGATTCTGAATCAGCGGGGTCGCTGAGTTCAGCTTTTTTACACCAAGTGCTCCTCCCATGACCTATTCATTCAAACAAATCAGGACTTAACCAGAAAATTCCAGCCTCTGGAGAATACGCAGAGTCCACATGCCATCAGGAATAGTGCTGGTGTCTTCGAGACCAGGACAACAGCGGAAGCAAGGCAGCCCAGAAACACCATTGCGCGTGCAACGAAATAAACTGCCACCATCTCACACACCATGGTTGTGCACGCCAGAGGGCTAGGCATACCTCGCGGCGTTCGTGCTCGTTCATGGCAACGTATTGCTCGCGGAACTTGTTCATGGCTCCAATTCTATACCCTCCAGGTCAGCAAGCAGGCCGTGTACTATGAGGAACTTTTCCGATTTCGCGACTTGAACGAAGCCGCTGGCGCGGCGGACGCTACGCGTGATCTCGACGGATCGGTCTATGCCTTGCGGCTGAAGTAAGTTGTCGGGTCATGAGGAGGTCCCCATGACCCGACTTCGCAAAATAATGCTGGAAGAACTCCAGCGACGTAATTATGCAGAGGGTACCACACGTAGCTACGTTCGAGCGGTGCAACAGTTCGCGCAGCACTTCGGAAAGTCTCCCGACAAGTTAGGGCCAAGCGAGCTTCGCAGCTATCAGGCCTACCTGCTCAAAGAGCGCAAGCTGGCTGTGGGCACGGTGGTGGCTCGCGTGGCCGCGTTGCGATTTTTCTTTGTGCGCACGTTGAAGCGGCACCAGTTCCGGGAAGATCTGCCCTATCCCAAAAAACAACGTCGCCTACCGACGGTGCTGAGTTTGGAAGAGGTCGCCCAGCTTATCAATGCGGCGGGTAATCTGATGCAGCGCGCCCTGCTGATGACGCTCTACGGCACGGGCATGCGACGCACCGAAGTGTCCCAGCTAAAGGTTCGGGACGTCGACAGCAAGCGCATGATGATTCGCGTGGAACACGGGAAGGGCGGTGTCAGCCGGGACCTCCCACTTAGTCCTGCTTTGCTCGAGACACTCCGGGAATACTGGCGTTGGAAGAAGCCCCGAACGCACTTGTTTCCCGCGCAGCAACGCGGCAAGGAGGGGCCGATCTCCGATAAGACCGTGTGGTATGCCTGCAGTGAAGCGGCCCGCCATGCCGGCATCACCAAGCATGTGACACCGCACACGCTGCGTCATAGTTGGGCTACTCACTTACTCGAGGCGGGCACCGATCTGCGCACCATCCAGATTTTGCTCGGCCACGGCGATTTGGAGACCACCGCCAAGTATCTGCACTTGTCACAGCGACACTTGCAGGCCGTTGCGAACCCGCTGGAGACTCTGTGTCTCTCGAGCGTTCAAGAAGCTAGCCGCAGTTATCACCGCAAGAAATAGGCATGCCGCGGCCGACCCTCGAGGTGGCCGATATCCTACGCGCTCGGGGCGACCACTTCCTGGATCGCTATCGATCCAGCTTTGATTTTCAGCAGCGCAAAGCGTTTCGTGCCATTCAACGCTGTCGCACGGCAGCACTGGGCGGTCATGTGGATGTGTGTTCTCAGTGTGGCCGCCAGGAGATCTCCTATAACTCCTGCCGAAATCGAAACTGTCCCAAGTGTCAGACGCAAGCACGCCAACACTGGCTGGCGGCACGAGAACGAGAACTCCTGGCCACCGACTACTTCCACGTCGTATTCACCGTGCCCCACGAGCTGAATGTGCTGGCCTTGGACAACCCTCGTTTGTTTTACGATTTGTTGTTCACTGCCAGCGCTCAGACCTTACTCGAAGTAGCCGCCGATCCTCATCACTTGGGAGCGGAGATCGGCGTGATCAGCATCTTGCACACCTGGGGACAGAACCTGCTGCTCCATCCCCATATTCATTGCGCCATTCCCGCTGGTGGACTATCGCCGGACCGCAAGCGTTGGATCCGTTCTCGTGATCGGTTCTTCTTGCCGGTGAAAATCCTCAGTCGCGTCTTTCGCGGAAAATTTCTGGCCAGTCTCAAACGCCGGTACCGCAACAAGGAACTCCATTGCGCTGGCCCATCCGCCACTCTGGCTGAGCCCCAGCCATTCGCGCAACTCCTTCGTCGCCTGTATCGCCAGGACTGGGTCGTCTATGCCAAGCCAGCCTTTAGCGGTCCGATGCAGGTGTTGCGCTACCTGGGCCGCTACACCCATCGCGTGGCCATTTCCAATCATCGCTTGCTGGCATTTGATGGAGAGCACGTCACCTTTCGCTGGAAAGACTATGCCCACGGCGGCAAGCACAGTCAGATGAAACTCCGCGCCTGCGAGTTCTTGCGCCGCTTCTTCCTGCATGTGCTGCCCAAAGCGTTCGTGCGCATCCGCCACTTCGGGTTTCTCGCTAATCGACTCCCGCTACCTGCGAGAATTCGCTTTGGCAGTGTCCCTCATGCGGTGCGGCGATGATCATCCTGCAAAGATTCACGGCGGCAGAACTGGCTCTATGCGTTCGTCTCGATTCTTCTTAAGGCTTCAACCAACCTGCCCATCTGTCGTGCTCCAGCACGTCGACACACTCGTGTGTCCGTCCCCTGCGCACAAGCGACCAGGCACTCCTCCCACAACCGTTTCCGCAGCCATCCCCATCCCCTCACGTCATCCCTCTCATTTCCATGCCTTCACTCCACGACGTACCCTCTTCTCTCTCGGTACCAAACTGCTATTCAATCCCCATAGCTCAACGCGTCCCCCGCAACCGCCAGCGCCTTCCTTCTAGTCTGCTTATCGAAAATGCCTCGGACCCAGTCCTCGATCTATGGACGCTTTTCTGCCCGAGGCATTTCCGATCAAGCCTAGCGACGCAGTATAAAGGGCGCCCCTTGTGGAGTAGGGTTTGAGTACTTCAGCTCAACCGCTCCAGAGGAGGAACGCCCTTTATGACTAGCAATATTAAATATGTCGGGATGGATGTGCACAAGC
>Ga0074046_10000709_pt1 | contig 30634 bp, 35 predicted proteins | sample BogForMeECP23OM3_FD_94441 | JGI IMG/M metagenome (GOLD analysis project Ga0074046, IMG submission 94441) | Bog forest soil microbial communities from Calvert Island, British Columbia, Canada - Bog Forest MetaG ECP23OM3 | ecosystem: Environmental > Terrestrial > Soil > Wetlands ... | reverse complement strand
CGGAGCCTCGCCGCTGAAGCGAATGACTGCTTCATGGTGTGGATCCATCCCGGATCCAACCGAATACAAGGTCGTAGCGCGACGTTACCGCGCACCAAGGCGGGCTCCCCCTCGGCTCGTTTAGTGTTGAAAGGACCCGGAGCATTGAATAACGCTTGACAAGCGAAAGCCCCATACAAGCAGATACGGGGGTGGAGAACATGGTCAACGCTTTGCTGGCATATTGCCGGCAAAACTGAGTATCATTGATGCTCGGCGATCCACATCGCCACGCCGCGAGCTCCAGGGTGTTCCGATGAGAGTGCTGTTCAGCAACCCGCCATGGTGGACCGACACCGCGCTCGGCACCGACGGACGCGGCAACCGGATACAACTTTTCGGTGCGGGCGTGCGTGCCGGCTCGCGCTGGCCGTTCACGCAATATATTCCGAGCCCGCCCGACCGGTTCATGTTCGGGTCGTATCTGCCGTACCCGTTCTTCCTCGGCTACGCGACGACCTACACGGCACGGAACACCGGCGCCGAGGTGATCTTCCGCGACAGCATCGCGCTGCGCGAGTCCTACGCGAGCTACTGGGCGTTCCTGAAGCAGGGGCAGTTCGACTACGTCGTCATCGAATCCGCGTCCCCCAGCTGGGACCATGATGCCGACCTGATCCGGCGCATCAACTCGATGCTGCCGTCGTGCCGGATCGTGGTCGCCGGCCCGATCGCCTCGCAGGGCGAGAAGATGCTGCGTGAACTCCCGGTGCACGCCTGCATCCGCGGCGAGTACGAAAAGGGTGTCGTGAAGGTCCTGAACGGCGCGTCCGGGATGATCGACTTCGATCTCCTGACGCTCGAGGAGATGAACGCCGCCCCGTTCCCGTACTACGACCGCACCTACGCCCACCGCTATTGGGACGGCAATCCGCGCGGCATGCAGCCGCCGCACGCCCAGGTCTGGAGCAGCCGAGGGTGCCCTTACAAGTGCATCTTCTGCGTCTGGCCGGCCACGATGACGGGCAACGATCCGGACGGCACGCAGAAGCGCAGCGTGCGCCACTACAAGCCGGAGTACATGGAAGCCTTCCTCACGCATCTGGTGGGGACGTACGGCTATCGCACGATCTACTTCGACGACGACACGTTCAACCTCGGCGACAAGCATGTCGAGCGCATGTGCGCGATCATGCGCAAGATCGGCCTGCCCTGGTCGGCGATGTGCCGCGCCGACACGATCCGCATGGATCTGTGGCGGGAGATGAAGGAGAGCGGCTGCTTCGGCGTGAAGATCGGCTTCGAAAGCGGCAACCAGGAAGTCGTCGATACGATCGTCAACAAGCGGCTGGATCTGGAATACGCGCGTCAGGTCGTCGCCGAGATCAAGCGCATCGGCATGACCGTGCACGGCACGTTCACCTACGGCCTGCCGGGAGAGACGGTCAGCCAGATGTTCGACACCCGCCGCTACATCGCCTCGCTCGGCCTCGATACGTTGCGGGAATCCGGTTGCGCGGAGATCGAGGGCACGCCGCTGCACACGCTGAGCAGCGTCCGGTCCCTGCCGAAGTTTCCCGGCGCCAAGGTGGACGACGACTATGTGCGCGAGCGCGATGGCCGCGTGAAGTTCGACCGCATCGCCTCGGTGCTGAACGCCGGGGACTGATCCGGCGCCCCCACAACCCTCACCGCATCCAGGCACACGGCTTGGCGGACGCTGGCCGCGCGCAAGCGTGGGGCACTCCTCGGCGCCTGACGGTCGGAGCGGTCACAAAATGAACGACGAGTTGCAGTCAGCGATGTCTGGACGCGGCACTTGGATCGCCTTCCTGGCGATGGCCTTCGGGATCGTCGGCCTGTCGGGCCTGTTCGCCACCTATGCCCTGTCGGTGCCGTGGCAGCGGGCGGCGCTGGAGATCACCGCACTGGACGGCGATGGATCCGTCACCAGCCGCATCACCGCCGCCCTCGGGCCGGAAGCCGCCCAGCAGATCGCGGCGGCCGGGGTCGCGCCCGAGGCGGCGCTGCGCTCGGCCCGCGCCACCGTCCTGAAGCGCGCGGAAGAGGACGCGACCTCCGCCACGGTGCGCACCCGCTGGATGATCGTCGTCGTCACCGCGATGGGCGCCGTCTTCGGCACGGCGATCCTGGGCATCGGCCAAGGCAGCGGACGCCCGGCCGGGAGGTAGGCCGGCGCGCGAGGGTTCGACGTTACGCCCGCCCTCTGGCCAGCACCCAGTCCAGCAGCGCATCGAACTGCGCGAAGAAGGCTTGCGGGGTGAAGCGCGTCGCGATGCCGCGTGCGGCCGTCCCGAGCTGTTCGCGCCTGGACGGGTTGGCCGCCAGCAGGTGAACCGCCGAGGCCAGCAGCGGCACGTCGCCGACCGGGAAGAACAGGCAGCTGCGACCATGCTGATAGAGGGCGTGATAGCACTCCAGGTCGGACAGGATCAGCGGCTTGCCGAGCAGTGCGGCCTCCAGCGGCGCGATGCCGAAGGATTCGCTGGAGGAACACAGGCAGAAGATGTCGCATGATTCGATCCATGCCACCGCCTCGGCCGGCAGAACCTCGTCGGTCAGATGGAACGTCGATCCGCGGCTGCGGACGATCTGCATCACCTCGTCCGGCAGCGTGAACCACTTGCCGACGATGATGCATTCGATCTGGTCGTGCGGCAGCAGGGTGATCGCACGGATCAGGTCCTCGTGCCGCTTGCGCGGCTCGACCGAACCGACCGACACGACTCGTACGGGGCGCTGCTTCGGCGTGACGCGCGCCCGGTCGAGCCTCTCCGGCAGCGCCACGCCGTATGGGATCACCGGCAGCTCGGCCGGATTCCGGCGGTAGAGGAACGAGCGGTAGACCGAATCGCGCTGGAATTCGGTCTGGAAAACGATCGCCCGGGCGGCGTCGAACGCGGCGACCCAGGACGGGTTGGCCAGCAGCAGCCGAAGGCCGACCTCGTTCTCGTGCGGCCACCAGATCGTGGGCAGCGTCCTGCCGATCTGGGCGACCGCAGGTGCGGCGCAGATCGTGCTGCCCGATCGCCGCGTCGAAGTCGGCGAGCGTGACCGTGGCGTTGATCGGACCGAGCGAGGCGAAGCGCTCGCGCATCGGGCCGTCGCCCTTGTTGACCGGCGCCGTCGTCACGCGATGGCCCTGGGCGACGAGGTGCTGCGCGAGCTGAAAGAACTGCGTGCTCGCACCCGTGATGGTGAATTCGTCGTTCAGGAGCAGGAAATGCATCGGGCCAACGGTCCGTGACGAACAGCGGCCCGACTAGATCATAGGTGGCATCTCCGATGCTACGGGACGCGCGCCTGCTACCGGACGCGGCTCAGCGCTTCTCCTGCCTCGGAGCCTGGTTTTGTCGCCCTGCCGCCGTCTCGGTGTCGTGGCGATCGCTGGTCGGCGTCCCCGTAGGCTCGTGGTGCGCGCTCTCGTGCGACGGATGCACGCCGTGCGGATCGTCGCGCCGGCTCGCCTCGTCGGCCTTGCGCGCGCCGTCGCTGCCCGGCTTCACGGCGTCCGGCTTGCCGCTCATCGCCCGGCCTCCCGCTCCGCCTTGCGCGTGCCCTCGACCGGCGTATTGGCCGGCGGATCGCTGGCGGGGAACGTGGCCTTCATCGCCTCGTCCTGCGTGTCGTCCTGGGTCTTCGGCACGGGACGCTTGTCATCCATCGCTCGGCCCTCCTGACGTATCCGGGTCATAACGCCAGACCACGCCGCCGGATCGCGGCATGCGTTCCGGTGAGCCGGCAGACCCGGCTATAACCGGGCGGACACTCGAGGAGAGGCTGGGGGAACCGCATGAAGCTCGTTCTTGCCCGCGCCGCGACGGCGGCGGCCATGATCGCCGTCGCCGCCACGGCGCACGCGACCGGCGAAGGGACCTATACGGTCGACGGCCAGGGCCCCAACGCGGCGAACCCGTATCACGGCACCGCCGAACTCAAGCAGACCGGCCAGGGCACGTGGCACATGCACTGGCAGATCGGCACCGAGAGCTGGGACGGCACCGGCGTCGGCGACAGCCAGGCCTTCGCCGTGTCATATTCCTCCGGCAACCAGACCGGCACCGCGCTGTACGTCAGCGACGGCAAGAGCGGCTATCGCGCCATCTGGGCGGGGTCCGGCGACACCCAGGTCGGCATCGAGACCCTGACGCCCGCCCCGGCGGGCGCCCCCAAGCCGTGACCCCCAAGCCGTGACCCCCAAGCCCGTGACCTACGACACGGCTGCGTGTTAGACCGCGTTGAACGTGGCAAGATCGTAATATGAGCCGCCCCGAGGAGGGACAAATGGACAGCAAGCACCCCGAAACTCTCGCGCTGCATGCCGGCTGGCGCCGCGATCCGGCGACGAACGCGGTCGCCGTGCCGATCTACCAGACCACGTCCTACCAGTTCGACAGCACCGAGCACGCGGCGAACCTGTTCGCGCTGCGCGAGCTCGGCAACATCTACACCCGCATCATGAACCCGACCGTCGACGTGCTGGAGAAGCGCGTCGCGGCACTCGAGGGCGGCGTGGCCGCGTTGGCCCTCGGCTCTGGCCAGGCGGCGAGCGCGTTTGCGGTGCAGAACTGCGCGAGCGCGGGCGACAACATCGTCAGCTCGACCGACCTGTACGGCGGCACCTGGAACCTGTTCGCCAACACGCTCAAGCAGCAGGGCATCGAGACGCGCTTCGTCGATCCCGCCGATCCCGACGCCTTCGCCCGCGCCACCGACGACCGCACGCGCGCCTACTATGCCGAGACGCTGCCGAACCCGAAGCTGATCGCCTTCCCGATCGCCGAGGTGGCCGCGATCGGCCGCAAGTTCGGCATCCCGCTGATCATGGACAACACCGCCGCGCCGCTGCTCGTGCGCCCGTTCGAGCATGGCGCGGCGATCGTGGTGTATTCGCTGACGAAATATCTCGGCGGCCACGGCAACAGCATCGGCGGCCTCATCGTCGACGCCGGCAATTTCGACTGGGAGGCGCACCCGCAGCGCCAGCCGAACTTCAGTACGCCCGACCCGAGCTACCACGGCGCGGTGTGGGTGCAGGCGGTCAAGCCGCTCGGCCCGATCGCCTACATCCTGCGCGCCCGCGTGGTGCTGCTGCGCGACCTCGGCGCGCCGCTCGCGCCGTTCAACGCCTTCCTGGTCCTGCAGGGGATCGAGACGCTGGCCCTGCGCATGCGCGCGCATTGCGAGAACACCGACAAGGTGGCGCAATTCCTCAAGGGCCACCCGGAGGTGGCGCGCATCATCCACCCCGCCTACCACACGGGTGTGGCCGCCGAGCGCACCGCCAAATACATGAAGCACGGCCACGGCGGCCTGCTCGGCTTCGAGCTGAAGGGCGGGGCGGACGCGGGCCGCGCGTTCATCGACGCGCTGAAGATGGTCTATCACGTCGCCAACATCGGCGACACGAGGACGCTGGCGATCCATCCGGCCAGCACCACCCACTCGCAACTCGAGGCCGAGGAGCAGATGGCCACAGGTGTTTCTCCGGGCTACGTCCGCCTGTCGATCGGCATCGAGCACATCGACGACATCATCGCCGACCTCGACCAGGCGCTGGGTGCGGCGGTCCACGCCCGGCCGAAGGCGGCGGCGGAGTAGCCTTCGCGGCATGCTCGGCGTCCGGGCGTGGACAGCTTCCGACGTTCACGCGGTGCTCGTCGGGTTGTAGCCCTACCGACGGAAGGTAACCGCCCCGCTTGCTTTTGACACGCTCCGCGGATATTCTTTGAATATCCGCGGAGGCTTTTCGATGGTTCAGGCTACGGTCGGCAGATGGGGCAACAACCTGGCGGTGCGGCTGCCGGGAGAGATCGTCGACGCCATCCGGCTGCGCGACGGCGAACGCGTGGAGATCGAAGCGCAGGAAGGCGAAATCGTGATCAGACGCGCCGCACCGCGGATCGCGCTGGCAGACCTGTTCCGCGGCAAGACCGCGGAGGCGTGGCGCGTGGAGTATGCTGGAGCATATGACTGGGGACCAGATGTCGGGCGCGAAGTCGTCGATGAATGACCGCGCGTGACTACGTGCCGTCGGCCGGAGACCTGATCTGGACCGACTTCGATCCGGCGAGAGGACGCGAGCAGGCCGGACGGCGTCCCGCGCTCGTGGTTTCCGACGCAACCTTCACCGCCAACACGGGCCTTGCCTTGGTCTGTCCGATCACTTCACGCGTCCGGCCGTTTCCGACCAGCGTCGTGCTGCCAGCCGGCCTGCCCGTCGCCGGTGAGATCCTGATCAGCCATGTGCGCAGTATCGACACGCTCGCCCGGCCGGTCCGCTTCGCAGGCGCATCGGTACCGCACGACGTGGCTTGGCAGGTCCGCCTCAAGCTCGAAAGCATCGTCGCGATCTGAAGGAGACGACTGACGTAGCCATGTACAAGCTCAGCCTGCTGATCGCGAGTCTGCTCGCCCTCGCCTCGCCCGCCCTCGCGCAAACCCGCATCGACTCGATCAACACCAACTTCCGCTGGCTCGGCCCCGACGACCGCATCGTCGTCGACCGCTACGACGACCCGAGGGTGCCCAACGTGTCCTGCTACCTGTCCCGCGCCGAGACCGGCGGCATCAAGGGCGGCCTCGGACTCGCCGAAGACCCGAGCCGCTTCTCGCTCGCCTGCCGCGCCGTGGGACCGGTCACGATCCCGCCAGATCTGCCGAAGCGCGAGGTGATCGCATTCGCCTCGGCCTCGCTGTTCTTCAAGACCTTCCAGGTGCACCGCGCGATCGACGCCGAGAAGCACGTGCTCGTCTACACCGTCGTCAGCACCAAGCTGATCAACGGCTCGCCGTTCAACAGCATCAGCGTGGTCGCGACCGAGCTGCACTGACCCCGGGGCGCACACCGCCGGCGCTCGCGCCGTCTAACCGGCGCGCGCCTGGAACAGGCCGCACCAGCCGTTCGGGCTCACCTCGCCGCGCACCACGCGGCACGCGACCGGCGGCAGGTAATACGCGCACAGCTCGCAATGCGCCGAGCCGTTCGGATGGTCCTGATAGCCGGCATCGGCCTTCGCCGTCTTCTGCTGTGCGGCCGCCGGCGCGGATCGCAACACCGCACACGCACATCCGGCGGCCGCGCCGATCAGCGCGGTCCCGAGCACGCGGCGCCGGGACGAAGGAACACCAGGCATGAAGCCTCCCTGCAACAACCCCGGTGCAGACGCCGGCACGGCGACGAAAATTCCCGGCCTCGACGATTTTCCGGCAGCCGCATGAACACATCCGCGTGTCGCGCAACATCGGGCTGACGCACGGGAATAACCCGCGCGCACGGACGTCCTTCCGAACCGCAAGCAGTGTTCGGGAGTACCCCGTTGGCAGCCGCCCCACGCGACGTCCACATCGGACTCGCGATCCTCGTCGTCGTCCTCAGCCTGGCCTTGCCGGTCGCGTGCGAAACCGCCCGCGCGGTCCCGGCCTTCGCGCAGCAGACCGGCGAGCCGTGCACGGCCTGCCATATAGGCGCGTTCGGGCCGCAACTCACGCCATACGGCCGCGCGTTCAAGATCGGCGGCTACACGCAGGCGGGCGGCCAGGGATTGCTGGCGAGCATCCCGCTCGCCGCGACCGCGATCACCTCGTTCACCCACACGGGTTCGCCGCAACCGTCGCCGGCCGCCGCCGACTTCGGCGACAACAACAACGTCTCCCTCGATCAGGTCAGCCTGTATCTCGCGGGCCGCGCGGCGCCATGGGCGGGCGGGTTCATCCAGGGCACCTACGACGACGTCAGCCATACGCTGTTCCTGGACCAGGCGGATGTCCGGCCGTTCACCACCGCGATCGACCTCGGCGACACCACGCTGCGCGTCGGCCTCAGCGTCAACAACAATCCGACGGTGCAGGACCCGTACAACTCGACCTACGTCTGGGGCTATCCGTTCGTCGCCTCGCAGCTCGCGCCCACGCCCGCCGCTCAGCCGGCGATCGCCACCGCACTGTCGGAGAACGCGATCGGCGTCACCGCCTACGCCTGGTACGACCAGCATCTGTATCTCGAAGCCGGCGGCTACGCGACGCCCGGCCCGAGCCTGCTGCACGTCGTCGGCCACACGCTGGGCGCCGCACCCTTCGGTTCCACCCGCAACATCGCGCCGTACGCCCGCGTCGCCTACGAGTGGAACTGGGGTGAGGGTCGGCAATCGGCCCATGTCGGCGGCCTGTTCCTGCACTCCAATTTCAATCCGTCGACCAGCGCCTACAGCGTCGACGGCTCGTCCGGCCATAACGGCTACACCGATCTCGCAATCGATGCCGGCTATCAGTTCCTCGGCAACCGGACGCACATCTTCACCGCCGAGGGCATCTACACGAACGAGCAACAGAACCTGCAAGGCGCGTTCAACGCCGGCACCTCGAGCCAGGCGAACAACAACCTGCAGCAGGTGCGCCTGACGCTCACCTACTACTACCAGCAGACGTACGGCCTGACCTTCGGCTGGCAGGACACCTGGGGCACCGCCAATCCGCTGCTCTACGCGCCCGCGCCGGTCACCGGCAGCGCCAACGGCAAGCCGGACAGCAACGCATTCATCATCGAGGCGGACTGGGTGCCGTTCGGCAAGTCGGACTCCGTCTGGCGTCCGCTCGCCAACCTGAAGCTCGGGCTGCAGGGCACCGTGTACACGCGGTTCAACGGCGGGACGCGCAACTACGATGGTTTCGGGCGCAACGCCAGCGCCAACGACACGCTGTTCGCCTTCGCGTGGTTCGCGTTCTGACGACGCCGATCACGACGACGTGGCCCGCGCGGCCGGAATAAGCCACCGCCCCCGGCGTCCACCTCGCGAGCGGGCAACGACGCCTCCTGCACCCGGGCGGCGCGCGCCTCCTCCGCGGTGACCCCGCGCCGGCCTGTTCAACGGTTCGATCATACACGCTTCAAGGAGCAACCTGGTGAACGACCTGAAACACTCGCCGATCACGGCCGACACCGTGTCCTGGAACCAGCAGACATCCCCGGACGGCGACATGCCGTTCCTGTCGCCGGCGGACGCGACCTGGTGGTCCAGCGCGCCCGTCACGACGTTCAGCCAGTCCAACCTGGTGTCCGACGCCCAGACGGGACACCTCAACGCGCAGGTGCAGGATCCGAACCTGATCAATCCCTGGGGCGTCGCGTACAGCCCGACCGGCTTCTTCTGGGTCAACAACAATCACACCGGCACGGCGACGATCTACGACGTCAATCCGATGACCAACGCGACCACGGCGGAGGGGCTCGTCGTCACGATCGCTCCGCCCGCCGGACAAACCTTCACCGCGAGCCCCACCGGTATCGTGTTCAACAGCGATCCGAACGGGTTCATGCTGAACGGCAAGCCGGCCACGTTCATCATGGACACCGAGGACGGCACCATCTCGGCCTGGAATGGTGGCATGACGACCACGCTCGAGGTCGACAACTCCACCAACGCCGCGGAGGGCGACGGATCACTGCCGCCGCAGGACCAGACCGAAGGCGTCGGCGCAGTCTACAAGGGGCTGGCGATCGGCACGACGAGGAACGGCACGACGCAGCTGTATGCCGCGAACTTCCGGCACGGCACGGTCGACGTGTTCAACACCCAGTTCCAGCAGGTCGCCAGCCTGACCGACGGCAGCATCCAAGCCGGCTACGCGCCGTTCAACGTGCAGGTGCTCGGCAACCACCTGTTCGTCACCTTCGCCAAGCAGGATCCCTTCAAGCACGACGACAAGGCCGGCGCGGGCCACGGCTTCGTCGACGAGTTCTCGCTCAGCGGCAGCCTCATCGCCCGCGTCGCGTCCAAGGGGCCGCTGAATTCGCCCTGGGGGCTGGCGATCGCGCCGCGCGACTTCGGCACCTACGCCGGCGACCTGCTGGTGGGCAATTTCGGCGACGGGACGATCAGCGCGTTCGACCTGCACAACAACGATCAGTTCGTCGGCAAGCTGACCGGCGCGGACGGCAAGCCGATCACCATCGGCGACCTGTGGTCGCTCACCCCGGGCAATGGCGGCTCGGCGGGCTCGAAGGGGCAGATCTACTTCACCGCCGGCGTGCACGCCGAGTCGCAGGGCATCTTCGGCAGCATCGCCCGCATCCCGGGCACCAACGAGTTCATGATGACCTGACGCGGCCCTGTGCCGCCGCGCCCGGCCGGGCCGGCGGCACCGATGCGGTCAGTCCGCCGTCGTGTCGGCCTTCAGCACCTGCTGCGTCACCCGCCCCAGATCGCCCGCCTTCTCCGGCCCGACCACCGCATAGCCCATGCCGCCGCCGATCCAGCAATCGCCGGCCACCCCGTTCGTCGCCGCCACGCGGTGCACCGACCAGCGCAGCTCGGGCGCCATCGGCCGCAGCAGCAGCCCGATCCGGTCGTCCGCCTGGTTCGCATACACCAGCAGCAGCGCCGGACTGCCGTATTCGGTCGGAACGATGCGGCCACCCAGCAGGCGGAACCCGACCGCATCGAGCGATGGCACCTCGACCGGCCGGCCGAGACGTTGCGAAAGATACGGAACCAAGCCGGGCAGCTCAACCGCGGTGAACTCGACCGGGTGCGCCTGGTCCTCCCCGTATACGGCGTAGCTCGCCACCGCCTGCTTCACCAGCACCGACGCGGCGCGCGCGTTGCGGCTCGGCGTCTCGGGCTGGCCGATGTACCAACCCCCCGCGCCACCAAGCCCGATCGCGAGCGCCACCGCCGCGGCCATCTGCCAGGGCGTGAACCGGCGCTGCCGGCGCGCCGCCTCCGCCGCGATGCGTGACAGTTGCAACTTCGGCGGCAGCCTGTCTCCCGGCGGCTCGGCAAACGCCACGCGCAACGCGGCACGCTGGGCGATGTAGGTCTCGACCCGCGCCGCCTCCTGCGGATTGGCGGCGAGGTACGCGCGCACGGCATCCTCGCGCGCCGCCGGCAGCTGGCCGTCGATGAAGGCGTGCAGCTCGTCCTCGGTGACGGGCGCAGTGGGCACCGGCGCATTGGGCACGGAGGCACCTGTCATGGCTCGCCTCCCCTGGCACCCGCGTCGCCTTCCATGACGCGCGCGAGCCGCTCGCGCGCCCGCGACAGCCGCGACATCACGGTGCCGATCGGGATGTTCAGCACACGCGCGGCGTCGGCATACGACAGGTCCTCCACCGAGACCAAAACCAGCACGCTGCGCTGGTCGTGCGGCAATGTGTGCAGCGCTTCCCACACGCGCCGGGTCTCGGCGCGTACCTCCTGCGTCGGCGCCTGGGCGAACGCGGCTTCGGGCACGGTGTCGAGCGCCTCCGGCCGGCTGCGGCGCTTGGCCTGGCGGAAACGGCTGACGAACAGGTTGTGCATGATCGCGAACAGCCAGGGCCGCAGATCGCCCGTCTCGCGGCGGGTGTGCAGTTGTTCCAGCGCCCGCACCAGGCAGTCGTGCACCAGATCATCGACATCCTGCTGGTCGCGCGACAACGACCGCCCGTAGCGGCGCAAGCTTGGGATGCAGCTCTCCAAGCTCGACGTGTCCTCTCGTTCGGGCCGGCTGATGTCCCTATCCGCCACAGACGCTTCCCGCGCTCGCTTATTCCTCCGCCAGAGGTGGAAGAGCCGACGAGGCCGACCTTGACGGGGCTCCCTACCACGGCGGTTGTGCGGCGGCGAGCATCGGCCTGTAACGTCGGGTGCCGGACGGACCCGCCTTACGGCGTCACGGGGTTCCTTGCGTCCGCCAGGATGCGCAGCCCGATCGCGACGAAGCACGCGCCCGCCACCCGCTCGATCCAATGGCTTGCATGCGCGAAGCGCCGCATCACCGGTGCGGACGCCATGAACATGCTGACGATCGAGTACCACACCAGCGCGCTCAGCACGACGAGGCCGACCATCAGCAGCATCACCCAGGACGGCGTGGCGGCGGTCACCGATGTGGCGAAGACGCTTGCAAACAACACGATCGCCTTCGGATTGGTCAGCGTGACCAGGAACCCGAACACGAAGGCGTTTCCCGTCACCGGCGCCCGCACCGCCTCCTCGGACACGCCGGCGGACTTCGCGCGCAGCAGCCGCACGCCCAGATAGATCAGATACGCGCCGCCGAGCACGCGCACGACCCAGGTCAGCCACTGATACTCGACGAGCACCGCCGACAGCCCGAGCAGGCTCAGCGTGGCGTACATCCCGAGCCCGGTCGACACGCCCATCGCCGTGCGCAGCCCGCCGGACGCGCCGCGCGTCATCGACGAGCGCACCACGCCCACGAAGTCGGGACCGGGCAGCATCAGCGCCGGGATGAACACCCCGAACACCGGCAGCAGGATTCGCAGACCGTCCATACCGTCCCCGCTACCGCCAGTCGTCGAGCACGTACAGGCCGGGCCGGCTGTACGCCGCCTCGTTCGGCCGGTGCATGGTCACGACCTGGATCTCGGCGCGGAAGCCGCCCGCCAGCATCTGCAGATATGCCTCCTCTCGCGCGAGATTGACCCCGGCCAGCACGCGGCCCATCCCGACCGCGACGGCCAGCGACGAACACGCGTCGAGCAGCGCCTCGAACCGCGCCGCGCTGCCGTCCCCCGGCCGCACGGCGCCGAACTTGACGAACAGGCAGCCTTCGCCGGCCTCGCTCGCCTTTCCCCAATGGCACACCGCGAACCCGGCCAGCCGGCTGTCGCCCTCCCACAGCAGCACCGTGTCGCCGAGGCCGCGCGCCGCGACGGTGCGGATTTCGGCGCCGAGGTCGAGGCCGTCATGGATCATGTCGGTCAGCGCGCGGCACGCCGCCTCGACCGCGCGCCGCTCGCCCTCCGGCAGCGCGCTGTAGCGCGACCACGACCCCGCATCGCCGGCCCGCGCGGGCGCCGCCATGATCGGGGTCAGGAACCGCGCGCGGAAGCCGAACTTGCCGTACAGCGCGATGTGCAGTGGGCTGTGCGGGAACGTGCACAGCCCCGCATGGCCGACGCCCCACGCGTCGAACTGGTCGCTCACCGCGTCCACCAGCGCCTTGCCGATGCCCTGCCCCTGCCGGTCGGGGCGCATCGTGATCGGCCCGAAGAAGCCGACGCTGCCCCAGCGCGTCGCGAAGTTCGAGCCGACCAGCGCGCCGTCCAGCTCGGCGCCGAAGCTGGCGACGTGCTCGGCGCCGTGCCGCCCGTAGACATAGTCGCGATCGGTCCAGAAATTGTCGGGATCCGGCGCGCCGAGGAACGTTCCGAAGGCCTTGCTGCAGATGCGCCGCGCTTCCGGCAGATCGGCTTCGGTCAATGCCCGGGTCATGCGCTGCCCCCTCCCTGCGACGCCGTCAGACGCCTCGTGTGGCGTGGCTGCTGGCAGGATCGCCCGTCCGTCCGTACCGGGCAACGGCCGATCGGGCACCGCGCGCGGCGACTTCACGGGAACAGACCACGGCGGTACGCGAACGATTCCGCTCAGGCACAAGGGTGCGGCTCGCAAGTCCCAGGAGCAAAGCGAGAGCCGGAGCAAAATCCCTATTGCGCTCGGCCACGGCTGTCGCATACGATCACGAAGTCGTGATGACCTGACTTCGGGGCGCCTTCCCGGCAACCCGAATCGGGCCCGGGCGATGCTGTGTTTCGAAAATCGTGAGCAGCAGGCAAATCAGGTGATCGACTACCTTCGCGTGAAGCTGCGTTCGCTGATAGCGGACAGGAAGGGCCTCGAGACGCTCGAATACGCGATGTTCGCGGTCGGCTACCTTGTGGTCATCAGCGGCGTAGTCGCTACTCTCCGCACCGGCTTGACGACCGCTTACGGCAACATCGGCACCTGGATCGTCGGCCAGGCGTCGAAGATGTGAAGCCGGCGTCGGGGTCGTTGCCCTGCCGGCATTGCACTCATTACGAACGAGGCCTCATTTCGTAGCAGGTAGGATCGCACGGTCCGGGGCGCGTATTCCGCCCTCGCACCGGCCAGGCGGAGTCCGCCTCCCCCATCCGCGCGATCGGAGCGTCACCGCGCCTTCAGCAACACGTCCCGCGCCGCGTTAATCTTGCTGGCCAGGTAGTCCGTGCCGCCGTGGTCCGGATGCAGCTTCGTCATCAGCCGCCAATGCGCTTCCCGCACCTGTGCCGGGCCGGCGCCCGGCTCCAGTCCGAGCACCTCCAGCGCCTCCTCGCGGGTCATCGCTCCGCCGGCGGCGCGCCGCTGGCCCCCCGGCTGCGCCTGTTCGCGCCAGTCAGGGTGCGTGCGGTCGAGATAGGTCTCCAGCAGACGCTCCGACTGCTCGTCCGCGGCGCATTCGGCCAGCAGCGCACGCAGGTGCTCCAGGCTCAGCTGGTCCAGCCGCGCGCCGGCGAACCGGCCCGCAAGGACCTCGCCGTACAGCGCGCCGCTCGCCTGGTCGAGCGTCATGCGCAACAGGCTCGTCTCGATCGTCGAGGCGCCCGCGCCATGCGACCGGCCAGCCACCCAATCCTTCACGCGCGCCACGCCGGGAAACCCACGTGCCGACCAGTGGTGCAGCAGGAAGACGATCAGCGCACCCAGCGGCAGGTCGAGCACCGCCAGCCCGCGCACCGTCAGGAACAGGCCGGCCAACACGATGGCGCCGATCGCGATCGCGCGGAAGACGCGAGCAAGCACGATCGGATCGACGGCGACCAGCACCCACAGGGCCCCGAGCACCACGACGACGACCCCGGCGACGATGAGCAAAGGCATCTCGGATCAGCGCAGCAAGCGGGTCAGCCGCGCGGCCTCGCCGCCCGACCGGTCGGCATAGTCGGCCAACGCGCGGCGGCCGCCCGCCGCATAGACGGCGACCGCCATCAGCAGCTCGCGCAGGGTCTTCGCACTGGCGCTATCGAACCGCGCATACGCGCCCTTGGTGAGTTCCGCGATGCGCTGGAACACCGGCCGCGCCACCGGATCGTCGCCTTCCTGGAAGACGAAGGCCGGAACGCCGAGCAGGCCGAGCTTGCCGGCCAGTCCCGCGATCGTATCCGCGCTCTCCTCCATGCAATCGCCCACATACACCAGCGCGTTGACGCGCGAAGCGGTGGTCTCGCGGATGGCGTGGCGCAGCACGCGCGTGAGCTGGGTCGTGCCGGACAGGCACGTGACACCGGTCATCCGCTTCACCAGCTCCCGTCCGTCGGTCAGCCACGGTTCGACGTGGAATTCCTGGAAGCCGCGGAAGTAGCAAAGCTGGATGGCCAAGCCCCCGAGCGACGCGGTCGTGGCGAACATCTCGGCCTGGATGTGGCAGGCGCGGTCCCACGTCGGCTGCCGGCTCGCGGTAGCATCCAGGGCGAAGATCAGCCGCCCCACCGCCGAGCGCGCCGGCACCGGCGCCGCGGCAACCTGGCGCAGGAACGCGTCGACGTCGGAGGATTTCCGTTCGGCAAGCGCCTTGCGGTTATCGCTCGTGTCGCGATTGTCGGCCATGTGTCCCCGCCTCGATCAAGGGCCTCCGGATCGTATATGGATCGCGCGCCGCCTTCGCCTCGGGCATAACGATCAAGAAGTTCCGAGGCTATCGGCGCTCGATCGGCGTCGCATCACAGCGTCTGCAGCACGGTCGAATAGGTCAACTCGATCGTCTCGATGGTGACAGCGTTCTTGTCGGCCTGGAAGGCATCCACTCTCCAGCGCAACGGACAGGCGTTCTGGAACGACCAAACCCGCAACGCCGCGCCCGTCTCGTCGAGCAGGCGAAGCGTCAACGTCTTGGTCTCGACCGGCTGGGAGAGGTCAGTCTCAAGCGCGGCCTTGCACCATTGCAGCAGGTCCGACCCAACATCGGCGACACCTCGCTTCAGCACGAGGTTGGAATGCGTCACGCCTTTGGGCAACGCATGCACGAAGCGGTTTTCGCCATCCTTGCGAACGGCTTCCACGTCCATGTCCGGCCCGAGTCCGCTCGCCTCCTGGAAGGTCACGTCGCCGGATCCCGAGCTCCCGTCGACATGCACGGTGAAGAGGAAGGACGGAGGACCGCTCATCACGTGTTCCCGATCTACGCGGCTTCGATCGTATCGGTGGAAGTCCCGGTCGTGAAGCAGGTGGCGTGCGGTTCACCGCGGCGACACGGAGACCAGCTCAAGCAACCGCTTGAAACGAACCTCGGGCCGCGTGAGGCGCAATGCGGTCGCCAACGAGGCCTCCAAGTCGCCGGCGCGCTGCTGCGCCTCCGAGATCGATCGCAAGGCCTCGTCCCGCAGCGGCCAAAGCACGTCGCGTGGCTCGCCCTCAAGCCCATGTTCAACATCTAGCGCCGCGTCCAAGTTTCCCACCGCCGCCAGGGCCGTCACGATCGCCGACAACGCAAATGCTTTCGGCCCCGTGACGAGAGGCGGCAGCGTGGCCCCCGGGTCGGTGAGCAGCGGAGTCTGCAAGTACCGCCGGTGGGTGCCGTCGATCAGGACCCCGTCGCCCGGCTGCGTGGCCGCCCACCACGAAGGTTTGACGATGAGGGGCGAGGCCAAATCCGCGGTTGCGAGCGCATCCGGCAAATGGCCGACGACCGCCTGCATTTCTGCAAGCAGAGGAAAATTCGCGGGCATCGCTCCCGCCGCAATCAGCTCATCATATTGAGCTTTGAATTCGCCGAAACATGTCAGGGCCTCGGCCCGGTAGCCCGCGACCGCCAGCGTTCGCGTCAAGCCGCTCAACTGTCGAATCGTCCCCCAGTCGGTCTCGGGTTGCTTCGCTGCATCAATCGCCAGGGGCAGCAGCCGTGCAACCGCTGCCGCATCCTGCGCACCGGCAGCCACGGCGATGGTCGTCACATAGTAATCTCTCCGAGCGCTCGCATCATGCAGCTGTATGGTCGCGATCGCTTGATCGTACTCGCCGAGATCGTTCAGCAGCCCAAAAGTCCAGTACGTCGTAAGATTTATGCGCGATATCTGTTTCGGGCGGGCATCGCGAGCGGCTTGGAGCACCGCGCGCGAGGCCTGGTTGGCGATCAACCGCGCGGCGTCGCGGTCACCCTGCTTCGACAGCCGAGCAGCAGCAGCCAAGAGCGCCTCGGCGTCGTCCGGACTTGGCGGCGGTGCGACCGCACGCGCCAGACTGAACTCTCCACGCGTCGTGAGATCGTTCGCGATCGCGTTCAACGCCCAGAACGCCCGCTGCGTCGACAGCGTCGCCTCGACAAAGCTGAGCGCGGCAGGCGGTCCATCGCACACCGCCAGCGCCTCGGCTGCCGGTTCCACGAGGAACATGCGCTCGTGCGGGCTGTCAGGGTCAACAGGCGCGTGCTGCGCCGCCGTCACCGCCTGAGCAGCCACACGGCGGCCATGCTCGACGTCATCACCCGCCCCAGCCCTGCAGAGCGTCTGCGCGACCTGACCGAGCAGCTTCACTTTCGGCAGGGCGTCGGCCAGTCCGTGGGCTAGCTGCAACGCGCGGTCGCTTGCACCGCGCGCGTTCAGCGCGAGCCCGATTTCCGCCACGGCCCTGTCCTTGCGGTTGCCCAAATAGGCGGGTGACGTGTCGCCTTCGTCCTGAATATTGTCGATCCTGGCTGCCGCCTTGAATGCGCCGGCAGGATCATCGGCCTGGGCGAGTCCCGCGCCGAGCTTGCCGAGCAGCATCGCCCTCATGGCCGGAGCCTCTGTGATATCTGCGAGTGCCTCGGCGCTTTCTGCATCACCAGTCCGCGCGACAGCCTCGATGATCTCCCCACGAACGAGGCGATCCTCCGGCGGCCTGAGAGCCGATGCGGCCTGCTGGAGCGCCGTCCGACCCTCGGCCAAGGCGCCGGAATGCGTGAGAGCGTTGGCGAGTTGCAGTAGCATGGGTGCTTCATCCGAGCCGCCAATGACCGACGCATCGGCCATCGCGGCGTGGGCCGACGTTTGCACGTCCTGCATCGTCCACGGGTACTGCTCGTTGGCAGCCCCGGCGGCAGCGGCCGCGTCGATCACGGTTACCAGGACGAACGTCAGAACGAGCGCGGCTACGGCGCCTTTCATACGTTCTTCATAGCGAAAAAGCGGCTGCCAGTCAGGGCTTGTCCACACGTCGTGACCCTCCCGCGATGCGATCGAACCGGCGGACGATGCGCGCCGGCATCGCTTCGGTGATGCCGCAGGCGGCGCGCCGACCGTCCGCAAACGCTCAAGCCCCCGGTCACAAAAAACACCTGCCAAGCCTGTTTTCCTAGGCTTGTATTCTCGCACCCCGTGGCCGCGAGAACGATGCCGAGTTCTTCCCCGGACTGTCGAAGTCCTGGGCGCTGACGTTCATGGTCAACGACGAACCCGCGCCCACGGGCCGCCCGGCCGGCGCGCTCGGCTGGGCGGGGCTGGCGAACCTGTTCTACTGGATCGACCGCCGCAACGGCTTCAGCGGCTTCTGGGGCACGCAGATCCTGCCGTTCGGTGACCCGACGTCGTTCGTCGGCTACCTGGATTTCGAGACCGCGTTCTACCGCAGCCTGCGCCAGCTTCAGGCGGCCTGACGACAGCGCCGACCGACCGCCTCGCCACGAGGCGGCCGGTTCATCGCCTTGGCCGGAGGAGCGAAGCGCGCAAGGCCGTCAGGGTCATCCCGCCTCAGTTGGCGTCGCTGATCGCGGCCCCGATGCCGCCCGCGACGCGTGCGGGCGTCCCGCCGGGCATCGCGAGCGTCGCCGCAGGCGCCTGAAACGTCACTCCAGGCGACCTCATCTCGAACGGATCGGTGTCCCGCATCATCAGGTTCATCCCAGCGGTCGGATGCGCGACACCAGGCACCCTCATCCCGAACGGATCGGTATCAGCCATCACGATCTTGGCGCTCGACGCCGCAATCGTGACTCCGGCGGCCCGGTACTCCGACGGGTCGTTGTACGCCTCGCCGGCGTAAGCACAGGCGGCCGAAAGGCTGAGCGCCGCGACAGCGAGCAAAACGGTCTTCATGGTCTGCCTCCGATTGGCCCACGCGCGGACGCGTGCGGCCGGTTTGTGGTTGCCGGCCGCGATGATCGATCGGCCGTCGGAGATGCAGATCGCGCCGGCGCGCCCGTTCCGGTAGCGTGATGGGCGGCACAACATTCATGCCTTGTTGGCACAAGTCGGAACGCCGGGCCTCATCCCGGCTCGGGACCGGGCTCGAGCCGCTGCTCACGCTCCGCGATCCGCAGCCGCTCGGTCAGGAAGTCCAGGACGGCGCGGGTGCGCCCCGGCAGATGCCGGCGGGACGGATAGGCGACATGCAGCACCACGTTCGGCGGTCGCCACGCGCGCATCACGAGGCGCAGGCGGCCCGCCGTCGCCTCCGTCCTGACCAGCGGCCAGGGCAGCCGGGCCACGCCGTTGCCGCCGAGCGCGGCGTGCAGGGCCAGGTCGGGATTGCCGAAATGCAGGCGGCTTCTGATCTCCACCTCCCGCGTCTCGTGGCCAGGCCCCACGAAGGACCACACCGGCTTCGAAACGGCACGTCCGTACGTAATGCAGGCATGCGCCGAGAGCTCGTCGGGATGCGACGGCGACCCGGCGCCCTGCAGATAGGCGGGTGCCGCGACCAAGACCGACGCGACCTCGCCGATCCGGCGGCTGATCATCGAATGACCGGGCACGTCGTCCTCGAACACGAACAGGTCGAAATCGCCCGGCTTGGCCTCTTGCGGATCGTCGCCGGGAACGACGTCGAGTTCGAGGCCGGGGTGGCGCTGCAAGAACGGTCCGAGCTGCTCGGACAGCCGCAGCGCCAGCGTGGTCGGCACCAGCAGCCTGACTTTCCCGGCGATGCCCCCTTGGCGCGCCAGCATCGCATCGCGCGCGGCCTCCGCCGCCTCCAGCACCTTGATGGCATGATCCAGAAGATGCTGCCCATCTTCGGTCAGCACGAGCCGCCGCGTCGTGCGATGAATCAGACGCACGCCGTAATATTTTTCGAGCGCCGCCACCTGCCGCGAGATGGCCGATTGCGCGACCCCGCGCTCCGCCGCCACGGCGGAGAACGAGAGCGTCTCGGACGTGCGCACGAACGTCGTCAGCGCGGCCAGCAGGTCCATGATCGGGCTCTTTGCGTCGGTGGACGGCTCGCGTTCGGCGTGCCGCCCACCCGGCCGGTCAGCTCTGACCGCCGGCGGCAATCACGGCGACCGTCGCGGTGCGGCCGAGCACAAGGTCGACGTTCGCCGGCACCGCGTCCAGCTTGACGCGCACGGGCACACGCTGCGCCAGCCGGACCCAGCTGAAGGTCGGGTTGACGCTCGCGAGCAGATCGGGGCTGTCCGAGCGCTCCCGGTCAGCGATGCCGGCGGCGATGCTGACCACGTGGCCGGTCAACGCCTGCGTCTCGCCCATCAGCCGCACCTGCACGCGGTCGCCGACATGGATGCGCGGCAGTTTCGTCTCCTCGAAATACCCCTCCACGCGCAGGGTCGCGCTGTCGATGAGCGCCATCACGCCTCTGCCGACGGTCACGTAGTCGCCGGGTTCCAGGGCGACGTTGGTGACGGTGCCGTCCACCGGGCTCGTCACCTCCGACCGCGTGAGGTTCAGCCCGGCGACGGCGCGGTCCGCCACCGCCTGCCGATAGTCCGCGACCGCCTCCTGCAGCGCCGCCTCTTTCTGCTGCCGCTGCTGCAGGGACACCGACGCGTCGGTCAGGCTCTGGTAGCGCGCCGCTTCTCGCGCGGCCTCGTCCACTTGCGCCTTGCGGTTGGCGAGCATGGCATCGGCCTGCTCCAGCGCCAGTCTGAACCGCGCCGAATCGATCCGGAACAGCACGTCGCCGCGCTTCACCCGCTGGTTGTCCTGAACCAGCACCTCGTCGACGAGGCCCTGAACATCCGGCGCGACCGTGACCACGTCGGCGCGGACGCGCCCGTCGCGGGTCCAGGGCGCCTCCTCATAGTAGGACCACAGCTCGCGACCGGCGACGAACGCGGTCGCGACGATCACCAATGTGACGACCACGCGCAGCAGCGAGCGCGCACGAACCATGTGCGATTGCTTCATGACATCCACCGTTGAAGACCGGCGGTGACGGCCGCCAGGATGATGACGAACAGGGAGAGGTTGACGAGGGGGGCGTGCCACAGCAGCCGATAGGCGCCGATCCGCGTCATCGCCCGGCGCAAGACGGCAAGCACCGCCAGCGCGGCCACGCTGCAGACCAGCAACGTCGGCACGAACACGCTGTAGACGTCGATCTCGCCGATCATGCCACACCTTCCTGACAGGCCGGGGCCAGCTGCGGCGCGTCCGCAGCCACGGACGGCCGGTACGGCGGCGCATCGGGGAACAGATTGCGGCGCAAGCCGACCCCAGCGCGCCATCGGTCGCCTGCAGCAGCGCTTGCGGTGCCGCCGTCGCGCCACCGTGCGCGGCACAGCCGGCGAAATACGCCGCCGACCGTCGCAGCACCGCGTCCACCGCTGCGCGAAGCGCGGGCGGCATGGCATCGCGCAAGGCGTTGAGGTCGACGAGATTGACGCCGATGCGCAGCTCGGTCATCGCGGCGACGGACGCGGTCTGATCGCCCGGCGCCGCCATCGCCATCTGCGGTGCCAGCTGCCCCATCCGGTCGAGAAACAGCCCGACCAACCGCAGGCGCTCCGGCGTCGTCGCACTGCGCGCCGCCAAGGCGAGATCCGCCCAGCCGGCGCGCAGGCGGCGCCGCAGGCTCAACGCCGCACCGGAGGGAACCACCAGCGCCGATACCGCCGCAGCCGCCGCGATGCCGAACAAGGCCGCGCTGGTGTCGTTGGCCCAGTCGGCGAAGTCCGCGCTGTAGCTCTCCTCGAGCGCGAGCAGCACGGACGTGAAGATCGGCAGCGACGCCAACTTTTGGGTGGCCGGACTGGCCGCCAGCACGCCGGCCGGCAGGAAGAAGGCGGCCATGGCGATGGTCAGCATGTCGAAGCTGCCGGCGCGCGGCAGGACGACGAACTGGCCGATGGCCGCGAAGATCGCCGCGAGGCCGACGGCGAGCAGCAGCCCGTTGATCGACGGCACGGGATCGTCGCGTGCGGCAGTGAAGCAGCAGGCGACCGCCGTCAGTGCGGCGGCCTGGCTGCCGTCCGGCCATGCGGTCGCGATCCAGAACGCGCAGGTGGCGAGCAATGCCACCGCCGCCACCGCCCCCCGCAGCAGCGCGATGCCATGGTCGCGGTGCATCGGCGCACGTTCCGGCAGGTGCACGCCAGTTTCGGCGCGTCGTTGGCCGGGCAGCCGGCGACGATATGCCGCTCCAGCTCCCGGCAATCCTGGAGGAGGTCGACCAGCTCGCGCAGCCGCACCAGCACCGTGGTCAGCAGCACGCCATCCCAGCCGTGCCGACCGTCGGTCCGGTCCTGCAACGCCGCGATCTCGCCCCGCAGAAACGCCGCGCCTGCCGGGGCAGCGCCGGCAGCGGCGCCTGTCGCGATCCAGGCACGCAATTGTGCCAGCACCGCATCGAGGCCGGCTGTCACACCGCCGGCTTGCCGGAGATCGGACAGCCGGTCGCGCAGTGCGGCGGTCAACGGCAGCAGCATGACCATGCGCTGCGCCAGCGCCGCCACCTCTCGCGTTGCCTCGCGCAGCCGGGAGGTGTCGTAGGCGAGCTGCGCGGCCACCGACCGGATCTCGACCGCGTCGGCGGCAAGCCGCAGACGTGCGCGCGCGATCTCCGCCTCGTCCGCGTCATCGAGCGAGATGGCATCCAACGTCAGCCGGTCCGCGTCGCGCAGCCACGTGGTCAGACGCGCGCTCAGCACCGGCCCGACCGGGCGCGGCAGCACCACGCTGCCGACCACGGTCGCGCAGACGATGCCGAGCGTGATCTCCTCCACGCGAGCGACCGCGATATCCCACACGGCGTCCGGCGCGGTGACGACGGGAAAGCCGATCAGCGCCGTCGTGTAGCCGGCCAGCATGAACGCGTAGCTGCGCGGCGTGCGGTCGAGCACCGACACATACAGGCAGACGCCGATCCACGTCGCCAAAGCGGCGCTCAACAGCTCCGGCGCATCCACCAGGTTCGGCACCAGCGCCACCGTCGCGGCCGCGCCGACCAGCGTGCCGGCCATGCGATAGACCGCCTTCGAGCGCATCGCGCCGCTGAACGGGTTGGCCACGATGTAGACCGTCGCCATCGCCCAGTACGGCCGGTCCAGACCCGCCGCGAGCGCGATGTAGAGAGCGAGCATCGCCGCGAGGAAGGACTTCGCGGAAAACAGCCATCCCTCGATGTTCGGAAGAGTGCGCGACACGCTCATCTGCCCGCGACCGCTTCAGTGTCCGCCAGTGCGGTCGGTGCTATCAGGCTGACGCCTGCAGCCTCGGCGATCGATTGCAGCACCCGCACCGCGGCGGCGAGGTCCTCCTCGGATATCCCGGCAAGCAGCTCCTCGCGCACCTTCGCCACGACCGTCTCGATCCGCCGGGCGAGACGCTCGCCTTCCCGGGTGAGATGCAGCGTCTTGGCGCGCCGGTCGGCCGGGTCGTCGCGACGCTCCAGCAATCCGGCGGCGCCGAGCGTGTCGAGCGAACGCACCAGTGACGGCCCTTCGATACCCAGGGCGTCGGCGACGACGTTCTGCCGCACGCCGCCGCCAAGCCGGTGCACGGCCATGATCGGGTAGGCGAGCGCTGCCGACAGCCCCAGCTCGGCGAGCGCGGCATCGTTGCGCGCCCGCCAGGCGCGGGCGACCGGCGGAAGTCCGGCGGCGAAAACCCGGGCGTCGAGGATGTCCATCGGTTTCACGTAAATTAGATAGCATGCTAATAGATAGCATGCTATGTCATTGGCGCGCGTCAGGCGCCGGGGCCGCGCATAGTCCGCCGAGCGCGATCGCCTTTATCGGGGCGCAGAAAGGACGGTGTCGTGTAGTATGGCGCGGACCGCCCTGCAGGCCCGGTGGATCGGACAGCGTGATACACACTGACGCGGCAACCTGGACGCCCGCCCTGCGCGCGCTGTGGGGCAGGATCGAGCGGCACGAGTTCGAGCCGCCGCAGGCGCTGAACTTCACCCATCGGCTGGCGCGCGACCGCTTCTGGCCGCTGCGCTATGCGCGCGCCGCGGTGGCCGAATACCGGCGCTTCTGCTTCCTGGCGGTGACCGCGCCGAGCCCGATGACGCCAAGCGAGGAGGTGGACGAGGTGTGGCATGTGCACCTGACCTACTCCCGCGACTACTGGGACGTCTGGTGCGGCCGCGTTCTGCAGGCGCCGCTCCATCACGACCCCACGCAAGGTGGCCCGGCGGAACAACGCCGCTTCCGCGCGCAATACGCGCTGACCCTGGCGCGCTACGAATCGTTCTTCGGACCACCGGAGGCGCAGTTCTGGCCTGCAACTCACCGCCGCTTCCGGCCGCTGCCGCGTTTTCGCACCATCGATGCGGACCACGCCTGGGTTCTGACGCGCCCGCGTGCGTTGCTGCGACGCGCCCGGACGGAGTAGTCGCGATGGAGCTCAACCCGCTCGACTGGCCGGCCGAGCCGTTCCTGGAATTCTATCTGTTCCTGACCGCCGTGGCGGTGGCCGTGACCCTGGTGCTTCGCTCCGAGGTCACACACGCCGACACGGCGGGGGACGGCGGGTCGCTGAGCCCGCTGGAACTGGCGCTGCTGTCAGGCGGCGTCGCACGCGCGGCCGACACGGCGCTGGTGGAGCTGGTTGTCGCCGGTGCGGTGCGGCTGGACCCCAAGCGACCGAAGATCTCGTTCGAGACCACGTCCGAGCCGTTGCCGCAGGAGCTGGCTGGGCTGCGCGGCAGCTTCGCCGGCGTGACGACGCGGGCGATGTTCCACAAGGCGGTCATGCCGCAGCTCCAGACGATCAAGGCCGGCCTGGGGCGCCGCAGGCTGACGCCCAGCGCTGAGGAGGCGCAGCGGCTGAGCCGTTATACGCTGGGGGTGCTGGCGGTCCCGATCATGATCGGCATCGCCAAGATCATCGTCGGCTTAAGCCGGGACCGGCCGGTCGGGATCCTCACCGTCCTGGTCCTCGGCACCATGGTCCTGGCGATTGTGCTCGCGGCGCGGCCACCGCTGCGTACGCGTGCCGGGACGGCGGCGCTGGACGAGCACCGCGACCGCCACGCCCGCGCCGCGCGCGCCCCGCTCGAGGGCGAGTTGCCGCTGGCATTCGCACTGACCGGCGCCGCGGTGCTGGCCGGCACTGCGCTCGCGCCGTTGGCGCGTCAGATCAGGGCGGACGGCAGCGGGTGTGGTGGTGACGGTGGCGGTGGCGGCGGAGGCGGAGGCGGCTGCGGCGGGTGCAGCGCCTGACGCCTGTTCCGGCGACGGACAAGGCGCTTTGCGCCCCGCGTTGACGCCCGCCTGATCCACCGTCGCCTTCGCGCAGGGTGACGCTCGCCGATGTCGTCATTCGTCTTCACCGGTGGCCGTGTTCTCGCGTGAGGCGCAATGCGATCGCGAGCGAGGCCTCCACGTATCGTGAGACCGTCCGCGATCTTGTTCAGCGCCCACGCGATCCGGTGGCAGGCATCACAGCGATCAAGCGATCTCCGTCGCCATGCTCGGCGCCCCTCGCGCGTTTGTTGCGCCGGGTATGACGTTGCAACCCACCAGAGCACTTTCACACGAACCGTATCAACACGTCATGGTCCGCGCAGGCGGACCATCCACGCCTTGCTTTCGCGCGGCCGGCAAAGGCGTGGATGCTCCGCCGGAGCCTGTCCTCGGGTGCGCCTTCGGTGCAGCCCGGGGGCGGAGCATGACGAGACCAAGGTGAGTGCGGTCACACTTAGGGCGCAACCCACTCGGTAGATTCCGAACCTTGCGTCGGCGCTCTGCCTGATGCCTTGCTGCTTCACAACGGGCGATCCCGGCCGCGAATGTCCGCGCAAGCGGGGCCGCCCGCACCGATTGCTGACTTGCGCCGTCGCGCTACTCGGACTGACGGCGCTGTGTGCTTGCAGCGTCACCACGCCCCCGGCTCCGGCGCAGCCGACTGCCGTGATGGTGACACCGTGGCCGGCTCCCGCGACCACCGTGGTCGTACAGCCTCACACATATTGATCTCGCAGAGTTAAATCGGCAGCGCAGCAGCCGGGGAGACCCTGGCCGCTGCGTCCAGCCTTCGCGGTGCCGTCCGACTGCTCGCCGAACACCGCCGCCATGGCGCCGAGCGCAAGCGGCGGAGAGGGATTACCCCGACGCGGCGGGTTGTGATTCGACGCTGATCTTCATGCCGGAGATCAGCGGCGATCCGTGGGCGACGGACCGACGACGAATGGGCGTTCTTTGAGCCGTTCGTAACTGAGAGCCCGTCTCGGAATGACTCCAGAACGACTGCTTTCGACCCAAACCGGTCCTTCAGCGACGGGACGAATGGGACTGCCGGACAGCGTGTTCGGGCCCCCAGGTCTCGCACGGGCTAACTTGCTTTATCGCTCTGCTCGTCTGCCTTCGTGCGGCCTCCGGCGTGGGGCCGGTGTCGTTCACTCGACATCGAACTGTGTGGTTGTCGGAACGTAGCGCCCGGAGCCGTCATGCCTGTAGCCTGCTCGGCGCGTAGTTCGGGGCGGGGCGGGCAACCCGACTCGGCTTACGTCGCGGGATGAGTTGATCCTCACGCGTTGGCCACAATGATCGCGCCAGCCCACGTCAGCAGCCCGAAGCCGAGCGGCCGGCTGAGCCGGCGGCCCCAGGACGCGTTCTTCTCCAGCGCCATCAGTGCGCCGAGAACCAGCATCCAACCGACATTTCCGGTCCCGACCACGAACATCAGAAGCATGATCGCCCAGCAGCAACCGACACAGAACATGCCGTGATGCAGGCCCAGCAGGAACGCATTACGCCGCGGCGCCTGCCCGTTCCAATGCTGGCTCAGGAAGCTCAGCGGCGTACGACATTTGTCCAGACAGTGATATTTCAGCCGGCTGAATTGGAAGGCACCCGCCACTGCCAGTACGCCTGCACCGACCACCCAGCCGTTAAACAGCAGCAACCCGAAGAACGGCGCCACACCACGCAGCGCCGCATCGAGAATATGCGCCGCAACACCGAAGCAAAGCCACGCCAGCAAGTAGCCGGCGACCAACAGCGCAACCAGCGTCCGTTGATCCTCTCGCCGCGCGATCATCCGCTTGAACCGATCGAGCAGCGGCAGGGTGGTCGGCAGCATCATCGCTGCCGACATCAGGACCCAGCCGCCGACGTAGAGCAGTGCCGGCAGCAGCACGTCGCCCGCCGGCAAGACGCGGCAGACGCTGGCGGCGAGGCCGATCTCGGTCCACCGCCCGTGATCGAGATACCGACCGTACGGGCTATATTCCCAGAGCCACAGCGTCAGCCAAGCCGCGCCGATCAGCGCAGTCATGACCGGTACGAACCGACTCTCTTTCCACCCGAGCCGCATGACGCGTTGCCCGCGGCGCGATTGCGCTCACGCGTCGAAGCAGAATGTGCTTTGCAGCGCGTTGTGCCCGGTCATGTCGAGATCAATGCCAAGCGCGGGCTGCCGGGAGCGATAGCGCGTCGCCTTGCCGACGAACACGGGCGCGCCCGGCACCGTCGAGAAGATCGTGTTGGTCAGCGTAGTGGTCGCCCCGTCCGGTCCTTTATACGGCTCGAGCTCGGCATGGGCGGTCTCGCCGATAGCGAGCGTTCCTTTGCCGCCCTGCACTTCGAACCTGATCGGCACGCGCTCGACCGACACGACCTCGCCAATGAGTTGCGCGAGGTCGGCAACTGGACCACCGAGCTTGCCGGTGTAGACTTTCAGGATCGCCTCTTCCTGTTCGTTGCTGGCATTGTCGTTGAGGTAGATAGCCGCGCGCCAATTTCCTTGAAGGATATTGCCCGGGATATGCGCCACGGCCGCAATCGTACAGCCGGTGACGTCCACCCCCTCGATCGTACCCTTGTCGAAATGCCAGGACGCAATTGAATCGCACGTACCATTATCGGGGTCCTCACCGATCCAGCACGGACAAAGAACGCGACAGTTGCACACTTCGAGCAGGCGGCCTTCGAGATGATACGTCATCTTCGGTTTCCCCCTTGTTGTTGCCCGGCGTCCGAGTAAGCGCTGTTTCCCCGTTACGCGGCATTCCCCGGATGAGCGGTTTATCCGCCCGCCGCAATGGTAGCTTACGCCGATTCCCGCATCCCGCAACGACTGGATCGCCGGGCAGCCCACCAGACCCATGCCGGCTGGCCGAGGATGGCCGCGTGACGTGGCATCCGGTTTCCATCTGTGGACGCCCCCTTCCTGGCAAGGGGAGATTTCAGGATTGCCGTACGCATAGTCGGATGCTGCCATCTGTCCGGCCTGTGATGCGGCGATGGTCCGCCGCCGGCCTGTATGGGAGTTCGCGGGCCGGGTCCAATTCACCCAAAGCGTGCTCGAGGCACTGTGGAAAGCCCTGGTTTTCCCGACCCCGTCTCGCCGACTGTTGCGCCATACTCTCCTTCCGTTCGCCCTATGCCCTCGCGGCTGCGCTCAGCTTACGCTGCCGTAGCCGGAGTTCCGTAAACCCCGCCTTTGACCAAGAGAGCCCAAACGACACGTGCCATCTTGTTGGCCAAGGCGACGGTGACCAGCATCTTCGGTTTGCGGGAAAGCATCTGTGCCAGCCACGACCCGGCCGGCGCTCCGCGTATGCAGGCCTGCCGGATCACAGCGCTGGCCCCGAGGATGAGCAAGCGACGGATGGTTCGTTCTCCTCGCTTCGATACGGCGCCGAGCTTCTGTTTGCCGCCAGTCGATTTCTGCAGCGGTGTCAGCCCGAGCCAGGCGGCGAAGTCACGCCCGGCCCGGAAGTTCTCAGCCGCTGGCACAAGCGCCGTGATTGCCGTGGCGGTGATCGGCCCCACGCCCGGAATCGTCATGAGCCGGCGCGCGACCGGATCTGCTTTCGAGCGCCTGTTTATTTCGACATCCAGTTCCCTGATCTGCGCCTCCAGCGCGGTGAAGGTGTCGATCAAGATCTTCAGGATAGCCCTGGCACTGTCGGGCAAAGAGGCGCTGGGATCTTCGACGTGAGCGATCAGGGCTGGGGCGTGTGTGATGCCCTGCGGAAAGACGTAGCCGTATTCGGAGAGGTGACCTCGCAAGGCGTTGACGCACTGTGTGCGCTGATGCACCAGCAGGTCGCGAGCCCGGAACACGACGCCGTTCGCCTGCTGCTCCTCGTCCTTGACCGGAACGAAACGCATGCTCGGCCGCTGTGCCGCTTCGCAGATTGCCTCGGCATCCGCCGCGTCATTCTTCTGCCGCTTCACGAATGGCTTGACGTAGGCGGGCGGGATCAGGCGCACCGTGTGCCCGAGCTTGCCGATCTCACGCCCCCAGTAATGCGACCCGGCGCAGGCCTCCATCGCGACAAAGCAGGGCGGATGTGATGCAAAGAACCCCAGCAGCTTGGCCCGCGTCAGACGCTTGCGAAACAGCACATGGCCGGCGGCATCTGCCCCGTGCGCTTGGAAAACGTGCTTCGCGATATCCAGCCCGATCGTGGTAGCCTGCTCCATGGACGCCTCCTTCAGGTGACAGCTCGACACCGTCACCTTGGCACGTAGATGCCGTCGGGGGGCGTCCACCCCATCACCCAAAGCGGCTGGCGGCGGAGTTGTCCGTTACGACGTAGTTTCGAGACAGGCACTGCCGCCCTGGTTCGCCTCTCCGCCCCTGCTTCCTGTGCCTATCGCTCGAGCGGCGACAGCAGGTAGCCGAACACGCCACAGCCGGCGCGGCGACGGCCCGCAAACCGCCCGAATCCGTCGACGGAAAAAAGTGGTTGCCAAGCCTGTTTTCCTAGGCGTATATTCTTTGGGCCCGCTGTCTCAAGCCGAAAGGAGGGGCCGATGTTCGACTTCCTGCCGCCCTTCCTCAAGCGGCTCTACCAAAGCTTCCGCGTCCCGTACGCCCGCGGCACCCGCGTACGCGCGGCGCCCGAACCCGACCCCGAGATCGCCGTGTCCATGCGCGAGCGCATGTTCCGCGTCGAGATCATCCAGGACGCGTTCTGCGAACGCCGGCCCAAGCCCCAGCGGCTGTTCCGTCCTTGGCCCGGGCATCGCAGCATGGAGTCCTGGTGCGACCTGGAGGTCTCCCGCTACCCCACCGCCCGCCATCGCTGCGCGCACTGCACCGAAACCCGCGCGCTCTACAAACGCGCCTGCGACGGCGACTGGAAGGCCGAATGCCGCCTGCACCGGCTGGCGACGCGCGCCTCGATGCGCCTGCTCGCCCAGCGCCGCGCCTGGGCCGAAACCCGCCGCCGCCAGCGCGCCGCCCGCACCCCGGAGCCGGGGCCGCCGCCGGCGATCTGGATCATGCTCGGCTGGAAGCGCTGGCGCGACCGGCGCCGCGAATATCACCCCGGGACCGACCGCTGGTTCATCGTCGAACGCCGCGAGGCCGAGGCCAAGCTCGTGCGCGCGCATACGCGCACGCTGCAACGCATGGCCCAGCGCAGCCGCGCCCGCCGGCGCGACGCGGCGCTCGCCCGCGAACGCGACGTCGCGCGCGCACCCGACGCCGTCGCCGCCCCCCTCCCGGTCATGGCCGGCCGTGTGCCGGCCATCCACGACTTCGCTGACGTTGCAAAAGAAAGCAAGTCGTGGATGACCGGGACAAGCCCGGTCATGACGGGAGAGGAACCAACAGAAGAAACCGCGCCGGCGCAGAGCCTGGAGAGCGCCGAGCAGTCTTCTGCCGCCCCTTCCCCGTCATCGCGAGGCGCGCAGCGCCGTGGCGATCCAGGGCAACGTGACAAACGTCCGTCGCGCGGCCCTGGATCGCCACGCCGCCAAGAGGCGGCTCGCGATG
>Ga0074046_10000708_pt1 | contig 30656 bp, 24 predicted proteins | sample BogForMeECP23OM3_FD_94441 | JGI IMG/M metagenome (GOLD analysis project Ga0074046, IMG submission 94441) | Bog forest soil microbial communities from Calvert Island, British Columbia, Canada - Bog Forest MetaG ECP23OM3 | ecosystem: Environmental > Terrestrial > Soil > Wetlands ... | reverse complement strand
GGGGTTGTGCTTCTGCAAAACCTTGGTGATGGCCGCCGTCAACGTGGTCTTGCCATGATCGATGTGCCCGATCGTCCCTACGTTCACGTGCGGCTTGCTGCGGTCAAATTTCTCTTTCGCCATTGGAGCTCCGTCTCTGTTAGAACTGCTGATCTATTACGTATCGATTGCGACGGCTTCACGCCGCCAAAACTACTTCGTACCTGCCGGACTCTTGCCCTGCACCTTAGCGACGATCTCTTCGGCCACCGCGCGCGGCGCCTCTTCATAGCGCGAGAAGTGCATGGAAAACGTTGCGCGGCCCTGCGTGTTCGAACGCATCGTCGTTGCATAACCGAACATCTCCGCCAGCGGAACCATGGCCTTGATCACCTGCGATCCGGCGCGATGTTCCAGGCCTTCGATGCGGCCCCGGCGGCTGCTCAAGTCGCCGATGATGGTGCCCATGTACTCCTCGGGAACGACCACTTCCACCGACATCACTGGCTCCAGCAGCACCGGGCTGGCCTTGCGGGCAGCTTCCTTGAACGCCATTGAACCGGCGATCTTGAAGGCCATTTCGTTGGAATCGACATCGTGATAGCTGCCGTCATAGAGCGTTGCCTTCACATCCACCATTTCGTAGCCGGCGAGAACGCCGCCTTCCATGGCTTCTTTAATGCCTTGGTCCACCGGCTTGATGAATTCCTTGGGAATCACGCCGCCGATGACGTCGTTGACAAACTCATAGCCCTTGCCCGGTTCATTGGGTTCAAGACGAATCTTCACGTGACCATATTGGCCGCTGCCGCCAGTCTGGCGAATGTATTTGCCTTCCGCCTGCGACTGCTTGCGAATGGTCTCGCGATAAGCCACCTGCGGCTTGCCAACATTGGCCTGCACGTTGAACTCGCGCATCATGCGGTCCACCAGGATTTCCAGGTGCAACTCGCCCATGCCGGCAATGATGGTCTGACCACTGTCAGGATCGGTCGAAACTTTGAACGTCGGATCTTCCTGGGCCAGTTTGCCCAGCGCCACGCCCATTTTTTCCTGGTCGCCCTTGGTCTTTGGCTCAACAGCCACCGCGATGACCGGGGCGGGGAACTCAATGGACTCAAGGATGATCGGGTGGTTCTCGTCGCAAATCGTGTCGCCGGTAGTTATGTTTTTTAGCCCGACGCAAGCGCAAATGTCGCCAGCGTAGATCTCGGTGATGTCTTCGCGTTTGTTGGCGTGCATCTTCAGCAGACGTCCGATGCGCTCTGTCCGCGAACGTCCGCTGATGTAAACGCTGTCGCCCTGCTTGAGATGACCGGAGTAAACGCGGATGAACGTAAGTTGGCCGACGAACGGGTCGGTCATGATCTTGAACGCGAGCGCGGAGAATGGGGCCTTGTCGTCCACCGGGCGCTCAATCTCTTTTCCTGTTTCCGGGTCTTTGCCCTTGACAGGAGGCACATCCAACGGCGAAGGCAGGTAGTCGATCACCGCATCGAGCAGCGGCTGAACGCCCTTGTTCTTGAAGGCTGTGCCGCAGATCACCGGGAAGAGCTTCATCTTCAGGGTAGCGCGGCGTAATGCCGCCTTTAACTCGGTTTCGCCAATGGTTTCGCCTTCGATGTACTTGTGCATCAACTCGTCCTGATCGTCGTTTTCGACGACGGTTTCGACGAGAATCTGATGGTAGGCTTGCGCCTTCTTCTTCAGCTCTTCCGGAATCTCCTGGACCTCGTACTCCGCGCCCAAAGTCTCGTCGTTCCAGACAATGGCTTTCATGGCCATCAGATCGACGACGCCTTTGAACTTATCTTCCTGGCCAATCGGCAACTGGATCGCAACAGGGCGGGCGCTCAGGCGCTTGCGGATGGTATCGATGGCGTGCTCGAAATCGGCGCCCATCTTGTCAATCTTATTGATGAAGCAAATGCGCGGAACGCCGTATTTATCGGCCTGCCGCCAAACAGTTTCGGACTGCGGCTCGACCCCGTGCACGGCATCGAACACAGCGCAGGCACCGTCCAGCACGCGTAGCGAGCGCTCCACCTCGGCGGTGAAGTCCACGTGGCCAGGCGTGTCAATGATGTTGATGCGAACGTCTTTCCACAAGCAGGTGGTAGCCGCCGACGTAATGGTGATGCCGCGCTCCTGCTCTTGCGCCATCCAATCCATCGTCGCGGTGCCCTCATGGACCTCCCCGATACGGTGCGTGCGTCCTGTATAGAACAGGATGCGCTCCGTTGTGGTGGTCTTACCGGCATCGATGTGGGCCATGATGCCGATGTTCCTGCAACGTTCTAATGGGACCTGTCGTGCCACAATCTTTTTCCGTTTCTCGCAGCTCCGGCGCCTCTTGCCAGAGCGACTTGCTCAACCCTTAATGATTTGCCGTCCCCGACGGCAAGCATCCGCACTTCTACCAGCGATAGTGGGCAAAGGCCTTGTTGGCCTCAGCCATGCGGTGCACGTCTTCTTTCTTCTTGATGGCGGCTCCACGGCCGTTGGCCGCATCGAGTAACTCGTTGGCCAGCTTATCAATCATGCCCTTCTCGCCACGTCCCCGGCTGTAGGTCAGAATCCAGCGAATGGCCAGGGAAGTACGGCGGTCGGCGTTGACCTCCACCGGGACCTGGTAGTTGGCGCCGCCAACACGGCGGGTCTTCACTTCCAGCACCGGCTTGGCGTTCTCGACGGCTTTCTTAAACAGCTTGATGGCCTCGTCGCCGCCCTTTTCTTCAAGCTTCTTCATGGCGTTATAGAAGATGGACTGGGCGGTGCTTTTCTTGCCGTCCCACATCATAGAGTTAACGAATTTGTTGACCAGCGTGGACTGGTAGACCGGGTCGGCCAGTGGTTCACGCTTCGCGATATGTCCTTTTCTCGGCATAGATCCTCTAGGCCTTCGGCCTCTTGGCCCCGTACTTGGAACGGCTCTGCTTGCGATTGGCGACACCGACTGAGTCCAGCGTCCCGCGCACAACGTGATAACGCACGCCCGGCAGGTCTTTCACGCGGCCTCCGCGAATCAGCACAATTGAGTGCTCCTGCAGGTTGTGGCCGACACCGGGAATATAGGTCGTGACCTCGATGCCGTTGGTCAGCCGCACACGTGCGACCTTGCGCAGCGCGGAATTCGGTTTCTTGGGCGTCTGGGTGTAGACGCGGGTGCAGACACCACGCTTCTGCGGGCAGGACTGCAGCGCTGGACTAGCCGTCTTGTAGTTCGGCGCTGTACGGCCTTTGCGCACCAGTTGATTAAATGTAGGCACTCTTTGCAGCTCCTTCGTTCTCGCAGGCCAGCTTCAAGCCGGCACAGTTCAGCAAGCTTGTGGCGCACTCGGACGCGCAATTTGCGCGCCCGCCATAAACAGCGTCGCGCAAACTTCACTATATTGGGCTGGGCAACTCTCGACTGCCCATACTTCCCCGCTCACACTGAAGGCCGGGGAATATCGGTTTCCGATCAGGTTAGGCGTACGACGGTGGCGCCGTGGTCGTTCCGCAAACCGGCATGCCGCCAGTCGCGGAGTTTCAAAACGAGGGCACTCCGTTTCGTTGCCTCGGCCTGCATACCCACCGGAAAGATCCAGCGGAAGCGCAGGCACGTTTCAGCGAGGACATCCTGCAACCTAACTTCACAAGACGCGTAATATTACGGCAGCACAGCCACAGTACATCACAGGCAGGCCAGACACAACTCGCAGAACTCCTCAAATATAGCAACTCTGGCCGGGCACGTCAATCACTTGGGACGAGAAAGCCAAGACTCGGTTGAACGCAGACACCAAAACACTCATCACAATAACAACTCGGCATCAATGCCGGGGTTTCAAATTGCATCCGGGAGCTTTACTTGGAGAGGTAATCGCGAACTTGATCGCCCGGTCGCTTGCTGAAAGCGTTAACAGCTTCTACACTGGGGACTTTCCGCAAGGAATTTATTCTGCTTTCATAGATCCGCCGGTTCTCTGTCCGGCGGGGAGGGTGCATGCGGCGGTTTCCCGTACTTTCTGTCCTGGCGGTACTCTTAACAGCCACTCTTCTGGCGCTTCTCGCCGCATGCGGCGGCGGCAGCAAGGCGAACACCAACGTCGCCACGATTACCCTTACTCCCACAACCGTCTCGCTGAACGAAGGGGGCGTCGCATCGCTGTCGGCAACTGCTACGAACTCGGCTGGGAACATAGTAGCGGCCGATCTAACCTTCACCAGCAGCAACGGCAATATCGCTACCATCTCGTCGAGCGGCGCGGTCTGCGCCGGGTTCTGGGATGCCAACTTCGTTAACTGCCAGCCCACACTTGGGCAGGCCGGGGTTGGACAGGTTTCGATCATGGCGAGCTCCGGCTCGGTCAGCGCCAGCACCACCGTCTATGTACACCTTCAGGTGGACCGGGTCGTCGTCAACCCTCTGAGCACCTGCATCACCCAGGGCCAGATGATACCCGCGACGGCATCTGTCTACAGCACATCCGCACCCGGATGCTCACCCAGTGCTCCCTGTGACATCACCAGCACCGTGGGGCCCATCACCTTTGGCTCAAATGAGTTGAGGGTGGCCGCTACCTCAAACGGGATAGAGTCGACGTACTCCGCGGCTACGGATAGCCCGACGTACATCTCGGGCGGAACGATTACTGGTTCAAAAGGCCAAACCTGCAACCTGTCTGCCTTCGGCGTTGGCGGCACGTCTGGTATAGAGCCGGTTTACTCTCCGGTCACGAACAGCCCGACGTACACGTCGGGAGGAGTGTTTATCGGTTCGGCTGGCCAAACCTGCAATCTTTCTAGCTTCAACGGCGTGAGCGGCGCCACTGCGACCTTGAGCTTGACGGGTTCGGATACTGTTGCTAGCGGCGCCCATCTGACGATCACCAATGAGGGGGCCGGCGCGACCATAGCACCCACGACGGCGACGCTGACCAATGGCACAGCCACCTGTAGCGGTACGGCGAATGTCGTTACCGCGCTAACCGGGATTTCCGGTATTGGTCAGCCTGTTATTGGCGCCACCGCAACTGTGGCCCTGACGGGCACGAACACGATCGACAGCGGAACCCAGCTAACCATCACGGCGTCCGGATATGGTGCCACTACACCGCCCACAACGGCCATACTAAGCAATGGCACAGCTACTTGCAGCGGCACGGCAAACGTCATCACTGCCCTCAATGGCGGGGGCGTATTTACGGCGGAAAACCCGGGTTCCACGACAATCTTCGGCAGCGTTTCAGGAGTTACCAGCGTGGGCGCTCCTTATGCTACGTGCCCCGCGGTTTCCATTCTGGTGCATGACGCCAACTCCTCCAACACTTCATTTACACTGAGCACAAGCGGCACACAACCCCTGACGGCCGACGTGTACGACAGCGCAGGCCAATATATCCGACCCAATCTCACCTGGAGTTCGTCGGTCAACGCGACCGCTACCGTCGCCAAAGGGACCACAGGAAACAATCCTGCGACCATCACCGCGGTTGCGCCGGGCACCGCCTCCATTACGGCAACCTGCAGCTTTCCGGACTGCAACATTAATGTTCCTGCGCAATACAGCCAGAATGTGGTGACCGCGACAGTGACCGGCAGTACGTCGACCAAAGTGTTCGCCGCAAGCACGCTCTCCACGTCCCTCGTCCCCATCAGTACTTCGACCAACACAGCGGGGACCGCCATCACGCTGCCTTACCAGCCTAATTCAATCGTGGCCGACCAGGCAGGGGCCAACCTCTACTTAGGGTCGAGTTCCGGCTTGATGATGTTGAACATAGCTTCCAATACGGTTGCCACCCAACCTGTCACCGGAACCGTCATCGCAATTTCCCCGGATAGCACGTACTTGCTGATATCGGACAGCGTTGCCAATGCAATCTATTACTACAACCTTCCCACCGCGGCGACTACTTCCACAGCAGGAGGATTTACCACCAGTTCCAGCGTCTACACCCCTGATAGCGGTTTCAACGGGTGGGTAAGCGGAACGACCCTGACCACTGGTTTACCGACCGGTTTGCAGTTGAGTTTTCCTGGCAACGGTATGACGACCGTACCGTATACGGCGAATGGCATCGCGTTTAGCGCGCAAGGTGGCTTGACCTATGTCACCGGCAGCACCCCCGGCGAGATTGATGTGCGCTCCACTTGTAGCCAGAGCGAAGTGCAGACCCTTTCCGCGAGCAGTCCGACCCTGATCCGGGCGATTCCCAACGGCACCGGTGCGGTCGCCGCCGATTCACCCTCGGTGGACGTGGTCTCCACCCCGGGAACGCTGAGCCAAGGTTGTCCGATAATCACTCCGAGCACGGTCAGCTCCTTCAACATCGGAGTCGGGCCCTTCACCGCCGGGCAACTTTTCATGAGTCCTGACAGCTCGCGTGCCTGGATCATTCCCAGCGATAGTACTCTGCCGGAGCTATTGGAATTCAACTTGCAGTCTTCCACGCCGACCGTAATCCCGATTTCCAATGGAGTTGTGGGCTACACCGGCGGCATCCTGTCCGACGGTTCGGAGGTCTATGTCGGCACGCGCGATGGGACGGTGCATCGCATCGACGTTGCCTCCAGCAGCGACGTGCAGGCAATCCCAGTTAACCTGCTGGACGCCAACGGGAATCTCGTCGTGCCGAATCTGGTAGCTGTGCAGCCCTAGATTCCGAAGCTTTGCGTGGCAAGTTGCCTCTGGCGGGCCCGACGGTTTTCGAAACGCCCTTCTGCTGGCGGTTACAGTTCTAATGTCATCCGTGGTTCGCATGGCAGAATCACCAGTTATCCACAATTGCGCACAAAACTTCTGCGATATACTGCGCTCGCCGGATTAAATTTTCTCCGAGGTCGGTTCTTCATCATGACGGCAAACGCGGTTGAAACTATTGCTCCCTCCAAGGCTGATTTCAAGTCCCTGGAAGAAAAAGTTTTGCGCACGATAGAGCTGCTGAAATCGGCGCGCGAAGCCAAAGCCGCGGCTGAGCGCGACGCCGCGCGGTTGCGCGAACAACTCAATGAGCGCGAAGAAGAGGCTGACAGCCTACGCCAGGAGCTTGTGGGATTACGCCGCGAGCGCGAAGAGGTACGTACCAGAGTAGAAAAGATGCTCGGCCAAATTGAGGCTTTGACAGCGGAAGAATCGGCGTGATAATCGGAAGGCGCAGATCTTAATCGCCAATCGCGGTGCACAAGGGAGACGCGAGGGAGGCTAGCTTGAATCAGTCCAACGGCAGCGTCCGTGTCGAAATCTACGATCAGACCTATCATCTCCGGGGCTCCGACCCGGAATACATCGCGCAGTTGGCTGCCTATGTGGACACCAAGATGCGATTGATCTCGCAGCAGGCCGCCACGGTCGATTCTTTGCGCGTGGCGGTGCTGGCCGCGCTCAACATCGCCGACGAGTTTCATATGCTCAAGCGCAAGCAGGACGGCATTGTCAACGACTACGACGCGCGGGCCGAGCAGTTGGCAGGGGCACTGGACGAGGTGCTGGCGGAGTCGCGCCGGGCGGGATAGTCGTACAGTCTTGAGGCAGGCTGGCAACTCTGATGTCTGCAGAAAGCCGCCATGGGCAGATGTGCCGGCGGTGAAAATAGCTCTCCCACCGCACGTAAGTTTCCAACTATTTGCAGCATCCCTCTTGCCTTCCACGCACGTTTTCCATAGCATCTCACCCAATAGCCGGCCTGCAAAGTTGGTGTTGGTGGCAACCGTTTTTTGAACCAATGCTCAATGAACAGGGAGCTTGACTCGCATTTGGTTCGGTGTGCGATGCTCCGCCATGCGGAGATGCCTAAAGAGCCGCGGCAGGTTCCCACCGTATATGGACGGGTTCATTGACGGCCCACCGTTCACGGCCTCGCGGGTCGGCTTTTGCTTGTGCCGAGGACTCGCGCGTCCCACCCCACCAGAGGCTCGTTGTCACTTGCTCCTAAATCAAAGGTCACAGGACGCCTTTACCTCCATGTGGCAAGATATCGCCCGTATGTTCCGTCAGGTTAACGTCAGGATCCCACCTTTCTTAGGGATACTCATACTGTTCGCTTCGCTCTACGCGCTGAGTGCCCCGCAGCGGGATTTGCATGGAACGGTTAAAGACCGCTCCGGTGCGGTGATTGCACGAGCTCAGGTCGTGCTACGGGCCGACGGACAGGAATTCAATCGCGTAACGCAATCGGATGGCACCTTCGCCTTCACGGGTGTGACGGCGGAGAGCGGGAGCGTAATCGTCACCGCTTCCGGCTTTGCCACCAGTACAACCGACTGGAAGGCGGGACAAAGCGAGCTGTCCATCACGCTCGCCCTGGCGCCGGTGCAGCAAAGCCTGGATGTGACCTCAACCCGCACCTCGATACTGCCGACCGGCGTTGACGATGTCGAAGCGCAGCCCGACGCTGTGACTGCAAGTTCCACGCGATTGCAGCAGTGGGGCGCGCTGGCCACCGACGATAAGCTGCGTCAGGTACCGGGATTTTCGCTGTTGCGCCGGTCTGGCAGCCAGACAGCGAATCCTACGTCGCAGGGCGTCTCACTGAGGGGATTGGGCGCCAACGGCGCCAGCCGGGCGCTGGTTCTCGCGGATGGTATTCCGCTGAACGACCCATTCGGCGGCTGGATCTACTGGGCGCGCGTGCCGCAGGCTTCATTGGACGAAGTGCAGGTCGTGCCCGGGGGCGTCTCGGCGTTGTATGGAAACGACGCTCTCAGTGGTGTTGTAAACCTGGAGACCCGGCCGTCGGTGCAGACCGACGCTTTCGTCCAGGGATCATATGGGAACGAAAACGCGCCATGGGGCTCCGGTTGGGGCGCGATACGCCTGGGAGATTGGGCCGTAGCTGTCAGCGGAGAAGGGTTCCGGACCGACGGCTACATTGCGGTTCCGGAAAGCATCCGCGGCTCGGTAGACACACCGGTGGCATCGCAGTACGGCAGCGGAACTTTGAAAGTAGAGCGGCTATTTTCGAATCGTGGACGCATTTTCCTGGAGGGCTCTATCTATGGCGAGAACCGGGAGAATGGAACTCCGCTCCAGGTCAACAACAGCACGATCCGGCAACTGGCTTTCGGCACAGATTACGACAGCAAGGCTGCCGGTTTGTTTACGCTGCGTCTGTATGGCGGAACACAGAACTACTACCAGACCTTCTCCTCAATCGCCGCCAATCGCAACAGCGAATCGTTAACTGATGTTCAACGCGTTCCCGTACAGCAGCTGGGACTGATCGCGCAATGGTCGAAGCAGGTTATTAGCCGTCTAACGTTGTTGGCCGGCCTGGATGGCATGGACGTTACCGGTTTCAGCGACGAGATAACCTACTCGGGCGGCAACCCGTCGGCGAATCTGTCGAATGGCGGCACGCAGCAATCGCTGGGCGCGTTCGCTGAAGGCATCGTGCAGATCACGCCGAAGTGGTCAGTAACGTTCTCTGGACGCGAAGACCTGTGGAGCAACTTCGACGCCAGTTCGTCGCGAATTCCAACGACGGGTAAGCCAACGTACATTGCCTATCCCGATCGCGGACAGAATGCCTTTAGCCCGAGGTTGACCACTTCCTATCGCGCTGGCGAGCATACCGTTCTCTACGCCTCGGCTTATCGTTCGTTTCGCGCTCCCACGCCGAATGAACTCTATCGCAGCTTCCGGGTGGGCAATGTTCAGACATTGGCCAATCCGTACTTGCTTGCCGAACACTTTACCGGCGGAGAAGGCGGAGTCCGCGCCACCCTACTGAACGACCGGATGACGCTTTACGGCGTCGGGTTCTGGGGCTTCACGACTGATCCGGTCGCCAACGTAACGATCAGCTCGACTCCACAGCTCATCGTGCGCATGAGAGAAAACCTGGGTCGCGTTCAAGCGCCCGGACTTCAAACCGGCATCAACTTCACCGTAACGAACCGCATCTGGCTAAGCTGTGCCTATCAGTTCATCGACTCCACAGTATCCTCGTTCCCCGCCAACCCGGTTCTGGTTGGCAACCAGGTTCCGCTGGTGCCGAAGAATGAGTTCGTCTTCCAGGGGACGTGGGCGGCTCCGCAGAAGATCTTCGTCGCCATCCAGGGACGCACCGCCAGCAACGAGTTCGATGACGACCAGAATCTGTTACCGCTAGGCGCTTACTTCGTGCTGAGCGCGACAGTGTCGCGTCCGCTGCCCAAGGGGTTCGATGTGTTCTTCCAAGGGGAGAACCTCACCAACAGCCAATACGACATTGCCCGCACGCCGACGGTGAACTTGGGCCAGCCCATCCTGGCGCGTTTTGGGGTGCGCTGGCAAAGCCGCCGCTGACAGTAATGGGTTCTGCAGTAAGGATTTACGTCCGGCTGACCCCTTGGAACAGGGGCTATAGAATAAACGCAAAAACGCCACAGGAATTTTTGTAAAGATTTGTAAAGCCTTCCCAAAACGGAACTAGGCGGTAGCAAAGGTCAAGGAAGAGGCCGTTTTTCCCCTGGGTGGAACTACATTGTGCTGGAATTGGAAACCTTGTTGTAGTCTCCAGCATCCTCTGTGAGCGGTGCCTTCCAAAGATTTCACGGGCTTCCCATAAAATGACTCTCATGCGCGTTCGCGGTCCGCTCCTCACGATTCTTGCCATTGCGCTGACCATTTTGCCTTTACACGCTACTGCGCAAACCGAACAGCCAACAAAATCGGCGGATGCGGCGAAGCTGCTGAAGAGCGATCCGCTCCACGTTTTCAGTCAGTCGGTACAAGCTCTGGCGGCCAACGTAGGTAAGTCGGTAGTGCAAGTCCTGACCAGCGGTTATGCGCTGAGCAACGAGAACCAGAAGACAGACACGGCGTATCTGGCTCCGGAGCATGGCATTGGTGCGGGCGCCATCTTGTCGCCCGATGGTTACATCGTGACCAATGCCCACGTCGTGCAAGGCGCCAAAAAGATTCGGGTGCGCTTGCAGGGCTTGGAGAAGCAATCTGCTGTTGTGGCATCCGCGCCGATGGGAGCCGTCGAAGCCAAGCTGGTGGGCGTAGACCGCCAAACTGATGTCGCGGTGCTGAAGATTGACATGACTGGCTTGCCTGCGCTCGAGTTCGCCGACTCCAACCAGTTGAAGCAGGGGCAAATAGTTTTTGCCTTCGGCAGTCCGTTGGGATTGGAGAATTCGGTTACCATGGGCGTCGTAAGCGCGACCGCACGTCAGATCGATCCGGACAATCCCTCCGTTTACATCCAGACCGATGCTCCCATCAATCCGGGCAACAGCGGCGGCCCGCTGGTGGATGTTGACGGTCACATGATTGGCATCAACACCTTCATCCTGACGCAGTCGGGCGGCAATGAAGGACTGGGTTTCGCCATTCCCAGTGATGTAGTGCGCAATATTTACGACCAGATTCGCACTGAGGGCCACGTGCACCGCGGCCAGATTGGCGTCTTTGTGCGCACAGTCACGCGGGAACTGGCCGAAGGGCTCCATCTTCCGGTGCGACACGGGGTGCTGCTTGACGATGTCGCTCCCGGTTCTCCTGCGGACAAAGCCGGGCTGAAACCCGGCGAGGTTGTCACCAGCGTCGGCGGCAAGCCGGTGTACGACGTCCGTCAGTTCGCGCTTGATCTTTACGCTTACAAGATTGGACAAAAGGCGCAGGTTGGCGTCTTGCGCAACGGCAAAGAGACGATACTCTCCGTGCAGGTAGTTGAGCGGCCCGATGATCCCATGCGATTTGCCGATCTCGTGAGCGGTCCGGACAATGTGGTGAACCGCATTGGAGTGGTGGCCGTCAGCGTCACAGGGGAGCTGAAGGACTTGCTGGGCGGCGACATGCGAATTCCTGGTGGAGTGCTTGTTGCGGCGAGGACTCCCACCAGTTCTTTGCTGGGAGAAGGGCCGCAACCCGGCGATGTCATCCACGCGGTCAACGGCACTCCCATCCAGAACCTTACGGAATTGAAGCAGCAGTTGCGCCAGATCAGGCCTGGAGAACCGATTGTCTTGCAGATTGAGCGCTCAGGCTTGTTAAGCTTTCTGTTGCTTGAATCAGAGTGAGGTTTTGCGGATTACAAGCCGTATTACGAACTCACTTCACGCCAGGTGCTGACGCTGCGCCGCTCTGCTTCCTCGACAAAAGTCTCTCCCAGTTTCTCAAGAGTTGAGAAAATCAGCATGCCCTTTTGCAGATATTCCGGGGCATTCCCGCACACCGCTTCGAATTTCTCAGGGTATTCCGAGGCCAGAACCGCCAACCCGGCCGCGGTAAACGCCATTCCCAAGGGGCGACGGCCGGTGATGATGAACATGGCTCCGGCGCCGATTGACCCACATATGGCTAGTTTTTTCCAGGTTTGCATATTTAACTGGCGCGCCCGGAGAGATTCGAACTCCCGACCTATTGCTCCGGAGGCAATCGCTCTATCCAGCTGAGCTACGGGCGCGCTGCTGCAAATTATACACGCGGTGGCAGCAAGATCGAGGGCGCTGATCCACGCGTTTATGCAACATTGGCGCGGCTAACCTATGGGGCAAAAGAGGCGCCTGAGAACTCTGAAATGCTCCAGCAAGAAGCTAGGGCGCACATTCACGAGCATCCCCCTTTTGATAGAGCGCGCGGGTATGCGTCGCTGGCCACCCCGAGCGCCTGTTTTCCAAGGATGACACGAAAGAACGCCCACATGGACTTAGCGAGCTTTTCGTCGCGCAAATCGGCACAGCACACAGCAACTACGCCGGGAGGCTTGATGCTTTTGGGCTGGTTGCGGCCACGCAGCAGCATAACCGGTGTCCGAGGCGCCACGCGGCTAAACTCCGCAATTACGCCGCAGTCGCGTTGAAGGTGGTCCTGGTGGATAACAATGGCATCAACCGGCTCGCCTGGCAACACAAGCTCCGGATCTTGACCGCAACTCCCCACCAACAGGCGATCGTGGGCGGTTGGAGCCGGCGCAAAGAAGTGAGGACACTCTTCACCTTCATGGCAGACGAACCACAGCGTCAACATGGCACTCATGCACGAACCTTTCGAGGCCAGAGTCGTTATGGGCAGGCTGTTGGCACGTTACTGCAGAACATCTGAAAGCAGCTCGTGGCTCCAATGACAAGAACAAAGAAGACCAAAACGGAGAAGGCGCTACCATTACCTTCTGCAATCCGGGCGCATTAGTCAAGGAAGAAATGCCTGAAGGACTCACATTCGTCAAGATTTCACTTTGTCAAAACTCCGTTGCGTGGCCTTCGTTCGTACAGCTAAGTACCATTCGACGGGGCCCTCCATTTTTTCGCCCCACTAGCCATTGCCCCGTTTCACGACGTACAGTAAAGGACGATGGAACTGCGCAAGGATCCCATAACGCGCTCCTGGGTCATCTGTGGGGACGAGCCTGAAAGTAGCTCTCCGCCTGATTACTTTTGCCCCTTCTGCCCGGAGTCCGGACAGTTGTTGCAGGTGGTGGCGACATCGCCGACGGTGAACGGCAGTCCCTGGGCAGCGCGCGCCGTTGTCCATCCGCACCCGTTGTATGGGATTGATGGCGAGCCCAGACGCGCTGGGAACGGACTCTATGACACCATGCAGCCGGTGGGGGCGCATGAGGTCATCGTCGAAAATGCCCGCCATGACCGTCACCTGTGGAACGCTGACGATCGCGAAATCGAAGAGTATCTTGCCCTTTGCGGCCGGCGCATCCAGGACCTGAAGGGCGATGTTCGTTTCAAGTACGTCAGCGTCTTCAAGAATTACGGCAGCATGTCGGGTCAGGAGTTTGACCATCCCACCTCAGAGATTGTGGCCACAACGTTTGTTCCGAGGCGTGTGCTGTACGAGTTGCGGGCAGCACGCCAACACTACCAGGTGAAGGAGCGCTGCGTGTTCTGCGACATCCTGAAACAGGAGCAGGACCAGAAGCAGCGAGTGGTGGAAGTGCGCGGCGATTACATTGCCTGTTGTCCTTACGCACCGCGGGTACCCTATGAGACCTGGATCGCGCCTCGTACTCACGAAGCCTACTTTGAGCGGACGGCGCTGAAGTCGGGGGCAATGCGTGACCTGGCGGCCCTGCTGCGGCGCACGCTGTATCGCATTCGCACTATTGCCGACGGCTTCCACATCGTCTTGCATACCTCGCCTAACACCATGCACCGCTCCGAAACGTTAGGGTTCTGGAAGACCATCGAAGACGACTACCACTGGCATATTGAGATTCTGCCGATCCTCGGCGCCAAGGCGAAGTCGTACACCTTCAAAGAGGTGTACTATTCCCCGGTCAGCTCGGAGACTTCTGCGGCCATCCTGCGCGAGAGACCGGCTGAACCATAGACATGCCTGTGCGCCGCATCAAGACCTACACCGGCCAGACTGGCTACGTTTATCAGTACTACTTCGTCGGCAGGCGGCCGGCGCTCGACAACGATCCCGAAGCGCCCGCGACAGAATTCATCTTCGACGTGACGGCAGACCGCAAGACGACGTTCGCGGTCAGCGTTTTTCTGCGGCCGGAGGCGCTGGAAAGCTGGGCTGCCAGCCATGGTCGTACGCTTGCCGAATCGGAGCAGTATGCCGGCGTGAAGCTGCGTTTGATGCAGGCGTTCGACGAAATCCCTGATATCCGCAACCACGGTCGCCGTTTACGGCTTGAGGCGGCGGACCTGTTGGCACTGCTGGAGTCCATCGGTGTGGAATAAACGCCGCCGGTGTGGAATAAACGCCGCCGTCCGGCTCACAGGTTCTTCCCGTTTTCGTCCAAATGAGCAGCCGAAGTGTGGGAATATATAGGACAATCAAGTGAGGACGGCCGATGTTTGCTGAGTTGCGACCGGAACGAAAGCGATGGAGTCGCTCTCTGCTGGTGTCGTTCGGGTTGCAGTGCGCGGTCGTGCTGTTCCTGAATCGTCGTGCTGCCCCGGTTTTTGTGACGCCGTCCGACGTGGACCACGGAATACCAGGCTCGTCGGGGTCGCTGTCCATCGTCTATCTTGCGCCGGTAGGGCCGGAGCAGATGAAGGCTGCCTCAGTAGATCCACGGCTGTCGTTGCCGGCGAGGCTGGCTGTCCTACCGAAGCCGGCTAAGCCTCAAGCCCAACCTTCGCAGACAACTCAGCCGACTCAGCAGAATGCGCCCGAGCAGACCGCTCGCGGCGGTTCCCCGTGGGGGCGCGTGCCCGGCTCTCCCATTACTGGTGACGAAGTCGTGCCCGCGCTGCCGCAAGTTTTTCCTGACCCGCCTGTCTCTCGCGCCGATCTGCCGAGTGGCGTGGAGGGGGACGTAATCGTTGAGGTCACGATCGACGCCGACGGCAATGTCATTGAAACCAAACTGCTTCAGGGAATTGGCTACGGCGTTGAGCAGAAAGTCCTGGCAGCGCTGCAGCACTGGCATTTCCGGCCCGCCATGAAAGACGGAGTGACCATCTCTTCGCAGCACATCGTGCATTTTCACTACCCCGCGTAGGGTTAGAACTTAGTCACACGACCTTGTGAGCTACGTCCTTGCAAATCAGTTTGCACCAAAGTAGTGTGACGCAGGTCACATGTCGGCGTGACAAGCACACTGCGTCACGTCCGCTCCGCCGTTATACTGAATATTAACTGAGCTGCTGAGAGTTCAAGCTGTAGGTTTTGCGGGGTTTATGCCTTTACTCTGGCTACGAGTTGCGGTGGTTTTCTACGGCGTGGGACTGCTCTATTCTCTTCTCCTGCTCAGCAAGCAAGGCAACCTATTGGGGAAGATCGTGGAGCCGGCCGTCGGGCTCGGCCTCATCTTCCATTTTGTTTCGCTGGTAGAGTCCACGGTCCTTATTGGCCGTCTGTCGTGGGCCTCCATCCACAATTCGGAATCCATCCTCGCCTTCCTGGCGATGGTCGTGTTCTTCATTTTCTTCGCCGCTTATCGAACGGTCTCACCCGGGGTTGTTATCTTCCCGATTGTCTTCGTGCTGACGTTTGCCTCCGCGGTGGGACAGAAGCCGATCACGCTGACCTCGCCACTATTGCGCAGCGGCTGGATTTTTGTCCATGTCGTTCTTATCTTTACTGGTTATGCCGGGCTGTTTCTGAGCTTCGGCGCGAGCCTGCTGTATCTGGTGCAGGAGAGGGCGCTTAAGTCAAAGCGCTCGAATACATTGTTCACTTGGCTGCCCCCACTACAGACGATTGACGAGATCGGCTATCGTTCGCTGCTCTTCGGTTTTCCCTTTATGACGCTGGGCCTGGTGGCTGGCTCGGTGCTGGCCATCGAAAAGTACGGACCACTGTTCTTCTACGATCCCAAGATTCTGCTGTCGTTCATCATGTGGGCGGTGTACATGCTGCTGCTGTACACCCGCTGGAGTTCGGGATGGCGCGGTCGCCGCGCGGCCTTTCTGGCGACCTGTGCTTTCGTCGTGGCACTGGGCGCCTGGGCCGCTAATTTCTTCAGCCGCACACATAGGTTTATCGCCTCATGAACTTCATTGTCATCGGCGTGAACCATCAGACAGCACCCGTTGAGGTGCGCGAGCAGTTCGCTATACCCGAGGCGCGCTTACCAGAAGCCACCAAGTGCCTCGCTACGTATCCCGGCATTGAAGAGGCGATGATCGTTTCCACCTGCAACCGGGTGGAGTTGCTGGCCCGCACGACCAACGGCAACGCCGATGTGCAAGGCTTCATGCGCCAGTTCTACGGCTTCGATCCTGCTCCGTTTCGTCAGTATCTTTACGAACACCATGAGCGCGATGCGGTGCGGCACGTTTTCCGCGTCGCTTCCAGCCTCGACTCGATGATCGTCGGCGAGCCGCAGATTCTGGGGCAGGTGAAGGAAGCCTACGCCACGGCCCGCGCAGTGGGAGCGGTCAATTCGCAGCTTGACGCGCTGCTGACCCGGGCGTTCGCCGTCGCCAAGCGGGTGCGCAACGAGACTGCAGTCGCCACCTCGGCTGTTTCGGTTGCGTCGGTGGCTGTCGACCTGGCGAAAAAGATCTTCGGCAACCTGCAGGGCAAGAGCGTTTACCTGGTGGGCGCGGGCAAGATGTGCGAGCTCTCGGCGCGTCACCTGGTGGCGCATGGAGCCAAACAGATTTTCGTCGCGAACCGCACTTATGAGCGCGCGGTGGTGCTGGCGAAAAAGTTCAATGGTCAGGCCATCCCCTTCGAGCAGCTTTACGAGACGGTTCCAAATGCCGATATCGTTATCAGCTCAACTGGCGCGCCGCACGCAATTTTCCGCAAAGAGCACGGCGAGAAGTTTCTGAGCCGCCGCAAGAACCGTCCCATGTTCTTTATCGATATCGCGGTCCCGCGCGATATCGATCCGGACATGAACAAGCTGGACGGCATCTTTGTGTACGACATCGACGACTTGCAGCAAGTTGTCTCGTCACACATTGCCGACCGCCACACCGAAGCCGATCGTGCCGAAGCCATCGTGCAACTCGAAGTGGACAAGTTCCAGTCGCGCTTGCAGACGCTTGACGTGGTGCCGACCATTGTTTCCCTGCAGGAGCACCTCGAGACCGTCCGCCAGGCGGAGATTGACCGCGTGCGCGGACGCTTAGGAGCCATGACGCCCGAGCAGGAACTGGCGGTCGAGGCGCTGACCCGCGGCATCATCAACAAAATCATGCACACACCCATAACCACGCTCAAGACCGCGGCCCGCGAATCGGCCGAGGCGACCACGGTGATCGACCTTGTTCGCAAGCTTTTCGGATTGCGTGACACGAGCAAGGCGGCGCAGGATGCGGCCAACGGCGGGAAGCCCGGGGCGCAAAACTGATGGCACGCCTCAGGATCGGTTCCCGCGGATCGCAGCTCGCTCTCTGGCAAGCCAACCATATCTCGGCGCTGCTCCGCGAACGCGGTCACGAGGTCGAGATCGAGATCATCAAAACCACTGGTGACAAGATTACCGACGTTGCCCTGGCGAAGGTGGGCACGAAGGGCATGTTCACCAAGGAGATTGAGGAGGCGCTGGCTGAAGGGCGCGTCGATCTCGCGGTGCACAGCCTGAAGGACTTGCCTACCACACTGCCACCAGGATTTGAATTGGTTGCCGTGACGACGCGCGTTAATCCGCGCGATGCGTTCCTTTCGGTCAAGTACGAAAGCATCCAGGATCTGCCGCAGGGTGCGCGCGTGGGCACCAGCAGCTTGCGGCGTCAGGCGCAGTTGAAGGTGGTGCGTCCCGACCTAGTGATTCACCCATTGCGGGGAAATGTGGATACTCGCGTCCGCAAACTGGAGCAGGGCGAGTACGACGCTATCATCCTGGCTGCGGCTGGGCTGACGCGGTTAGGCAAAACTCAGTGGATGAGGGAAGTGCTCTCGGAAGGGTTTATGTGTCCCGCGGCTGGACAGGGCGCGCTCGGCATCGAGATTCGCCAAGGCGATGTTGCCATGCGCGAGCACCTGGCGTGCCTCAACGATGACGTGGCGCGGGCGGCAACCGCCTGCGAGCGCGCACTGTTGAACAAACTTGGCGGCGGATGCCAGGTCCCTATCGGAGCCTTTGCGGAGATGAGCGACGGCAAGCTGCAATTAACTGCAATAGTGGCCCGTCCAGATGGATCGGAAGTCCTGCGCGAACAGCAGAGTGGCAAGGATCCCGTCGCTCTAGGCGAGCAGGTAGGAGATACGTTGCTGCGCCGGGGCGCGACGAAGATTCTCGAGCAAGTTTATGGAGCGGCCGCCGCGCTGCCGGCGCAGCCATAGCCCGATGACTTACCCACAAACAACTGGCGCCAGCCTTACGTTGCCGCTCGCGGGTTGCCGTGTTCTGGTTTCCCGCGCGCAGCAGCAGGCAGACGCGTTGTCATCGGCGCTTCGCAACTTAGGATGCCAGGTCATCGAAGTTCCGTTCATCGAGATTCGCGATCCCCGTTCTTACCAGCCACTCAACTCGGCGTTGCGAAACTTGGCAACTTACGATTGGCTCATCCTTACCAGCGTCAACGGAGTGGAAGCGCTCTTCCGGCGCATGGTCAGGAAGCGTCTGAATAAGTCCGCGCTAGCCGGAATGAAGATTGCGGCCATCGGCCCGGCAACGAAAGACGCGATTGAGCAGCACGGTCTGGAAGTAACCATTACGCCGAAGGAATATATAGCCGAGTCGGTGGTCGCGGCACTGCATGGTCAGGTGAAAGGTAAGCGCGTCCTGCTGGTTCGAGCGAAAGTTGCGCGCGACGTCATCCCGCGCGAACTGCGCAAAGCAGGGGCCCAGGTTGATGTCGTCGAAGCATATGAAACGGTGGCACCAAAGTCATCGCAGGGGCTCTTGCGCGATGTCCTTTCCAGCGGGAAAAAGCCACATGCGATCACCTTTACGAGCTCCTCGACGGTGCGCAATTTCGTGCGCCTGCTCGGCCTACGCGGGGCGCGAGCCGCACTGAGGCGACCCGCGCTAGACGACGGCGTACACACGGCGTCGATCGGACCGGTGACCTCAGCTACCCTGCGCGAGTTCGGCCTGCCAGTGGATATCGAGGCGAAGGAATACACAATTCCGGGCTTGGTGAAAGCGATCATAGAGAAACGGAAGGAGATACAGGGAGTGCGAAGCGGGATGCAACCCTAGTGTCATTGACCCCGCTTCCCCCGGGATGTTATAAAGACTCGCCTTTTGTGCTGCGCCAAAAGTGTGCCTTACTATGCACACCAAGTGGTGCAAGTATTCCCGACGCGGCCAAGCCTCAAACACTTCCGTCTGAAGTGGAAGCGCGTTTCCGGGATTTCAGCAGGTCATTGCATGGTTTTGCCTGGCTGTCTGCGAAGACGCAAGCTAAAGCCCTGTAGGCGCCCGATCTGCTGCGCGGTCATTGATCTCGTGGAAACGTTGTCGGCGGAGGTTCGCCTGAGAGAGGAACAAAATCAACGTCATATTCATGGGCGGTACCCATCGCAGGGACACGCCCATCGGAGGAATTATATGCACACCTGGCTCGCCGCCCTGCGGCGGCTGTCGTCCATAAGAAACTCGGCCAAGCTGCTCACCGCTGGGTGGACACTTTTCATGCTGAATGCTGCCACCGCTTTCGCCCAACCAAGTGAAGCTGCTGGCGAGGCAAACCTGCGCCTGCCCGATCTCAGGTCGGTCAACTTTCTCGGCCTGAACGGCCACAATTTGCTGGCGATTGGACTTATCTTCTGCGCCTTTGGCCTGCTGTTCGGATTGACGATCAGCCGGCAGCTCAAGAACCTGCCGGTCCACCGCTCAATGCGCGAGATTTCGGACCTCATCTACGAAACCTGCAAGACCTACCTGATAACACAGGGTAAGTTTCTGATGCTCTTGTGGGCCTTCATCGCAATTGTCATCGTTGCCTACTTCGGATGGCTGGCCCCGGTTCCCGGTAAACCGGTAGGGGTCACTCTTCCCATTATTCTTCTGTTCAGCATCGTGGGCATCGCCGGCAGCTACGGCGTGGCGTGGTTCGGTATCCGTGTGAATACCTTCGCCAACTCTCGTACCGCTTTTGCTGGACTGGGCGGCAAGCCGTATCCGATTTACTCTATTCCGCTGCGGGCCGGCATGAGCATCGGCATGATGCTGATCAGTGTTGAGTTGCTGATCATGCTTTTCATTCTGCTGTTCATTCCGGCTGATTACGCCGGCCAGTGCTTTATCGGCTTCGCCATCGGCGAGTCGCTGGGCGCGGCCGCGTTGCGTATCGCCGGCGGCATCTTTACCAAGATTGCCGACATTGGCGCCGACTTGATGAAGATCGTCTTCAAGATTAAAGAAGACGACGCGCGCAACCCCGGCGTCATCGCCGACTGCACCGGCGACAACGCAGGCGACTCCGTTGGTCCCAGCGCCGACGGCTTCGAGACGTACGGCGTCACCGGCGTGGCGCTGATCACCTTCATCCTGTTGGGGGTTAAAGATCCTACCGTCCAAGTGCAACTGCTGGTGTGGATCTTCATCATGCGCATCATGATGCTGGTCTCCAGCACGGTGGCATACTTCGTGAACGAGGCCGTCGCCAAGGCACGCTTCGGCAACGTAGACGAGATGAATTTCGAAGCGCCGCTGACCTCGCTGGTCTGGCTTACGTCGATTATCTCCATCATTCTCACCTACATCGTGTCCTACCTCATCGTGCCGGTCCTGGGCGGCGATACAACACAATGGTGGAAGCTGGGGACGATCATCTCCTGCGGAACACTGGCGGGCGCTATCATCCCTGAACTCGTGAAGGTATTCACTTCGGTCGAATCGCGCCACGTACGAGAAGTGGTTACCTCGGCCGATGAAGGTGGCGCGTCGCTCGGCATCCTCTCGGGCTTCGTGGCCGGAAACTTCTCCTGCTATTACCTGGGTTTCACCATGGTGGCCCTGATGTCCATCGGATACTACGTCAGCACCTTTGGCTTGGGTGCGATGATGCTGGCGCCGGCGGTGTTTGCGTTCGGCCTGGTTGCCTTCGGCTTCCTCGGAATGGGGCCGGTAACCATTGCCGTGGACTCTTACGGTCCGGTGACCGATAACGCTCAGTCGGTGTACGAGCTGTCGCTGATTGAGCAGGTGCCAAACATTCAGGGCGAGTTGAAGAAGGATTACAACATCGACGTGAACTTCGAGCGTGCCAAGCACATGCTGGAAGAGAACGACGGCGCGGGCAACACCTTCAAGGCGACGGCCAAGCCAGTGCTCATCGGCACAGCCGTGGTGGGTGCTACCACCATGATCTTCTCCATCATCATGGCGCTCACCGGCGGTCTGACGCATGGACAAGAGAACCTCTCCCTGCTGCATGCGCCATTTGTCCTCGGCCTGATTAGCGGCGGCGCCATCATCTACTGGTTCACCGGCGCTTCCACTCAGGCGGTAACCACGGGCGCTTATCGTGCAGTGGAGTTCATTAAGGCCAACATTAGGCTGGAAGGCGTCGAAAAGGCCTCGGTAACCGACAGCAAGAAGGTTGTGCAGATCTGCACGCAGTACGCACAGAAGGGCATGTTCAACATCTTTCTGGCGGTGTTCTTCGTGACTCTGGCCTTCGCGTTTGTTGAGCCGTTCTTCTTCATCGGCTACCTGATTTCGATTGCGGCGTTCGGCTTGTACCAGGCGATGTTTATGGCCAATGCTGGTGGCGCATGGGACAACGCCAAGAAGATCGTGGAGGTCGAACTGAAGCAGAAGGGAACTGCGCTGCACGACGCCACCGTTGTGGGCGACACCGTCGGCGATCCGTTTAAGGACACGTCATCTGTGGCCATGAACCCGATCATCAAGTTCACCACGCTGTTCGGGTTGCTGGCGGTGGAACTGGCCGTGAGCCTAACCGCCAACAGGGGATCGGCTTTCAGCCATGTCCTGGCGGTCATCTTCTTCGCTGTGTCCTTCGTATTCGTGTATCGGTCCTTCTACGGGATGCGGATCGTCAAGGCTGCAGCCTAAGTAGTAGCCGCATCAATAGCAAGGACGCCATCCCGCGGGGGATGGCGTCCTTTTTGGTGGCCCGAGAGGACGCGGTTCTCTACCGCTTGCCATGATTTGACCGTTTCGTCTTCGTCGCCTTCGACTTTGGTTTCACCTTCGGTTTTGGCTTCGGCTTAGGCTTCGGCTTCGGCTTGGGTTTAGGCTTGGGAGCAGGTGTCGGTGTTGGCGTGGGCGACGCGCTCGCCGACAAAGCCTGGAGGAGAGTCGCACCATTGGGACTACCCCAACCGGTACACGCATCCCATCCCGGACCTGCTTTGAAGTCGCCGTTGTTGCCAGAAGTAATGTCATGGAGCGTGCCTGTCTTGGTGGCAACACTCTGATACAGGTTCGGATTCAGGTAGCCCACAGGCTTGCCCAGCGACTGATTGCAGAGAGCCAGCAGTCCGGCCCACAGTGGCGCTACGGCGCTGGTTCCTCCCACGGCGAAGCTGGATCCGTCCACCTGGACATCATAGCCAGTTGCAGGGTCGGCATCGCCGCTAACATCGGGCACGCCGCGGCCCTTGAAATTGCCCGGGTTCCGCGAGGGCGGTACATTCGCGTTCGCCTGGAAGGCAGGAATCGGGAAGGTGTCGCTCACTCCGCCGCCAGTTGCTCCGCCGCTGGCCCCGTCGTTCCACACCACCTCTTTGGAAATTGAGCTGCCGCTAAGAGTGATGCTGGTGCCGCCGCACGCCAGCGAGAACGGACTGGAGGCAGGAAAGTCCACGTGGTCCAAGCCATCGCTTACGCCATCGGACGAGCCGTTGTCGCCCGCCGCCAAGCACACCGTCACACCCACAGCCGCGGCCGCTTGCAGAGCGCTGTTGAAGCTCTGCAGGGATTGTGCTGTCCAACTGGATTCCGGCCCCCCCCAACTGATGGAGATAACGGATGGGCTATTCACTTTGTCCATCGCCGCCTGATTAATGGCATCCAGGAACCCGGCATCGGTATTGGGAGCGAAGTACACCACAATTCTTGCTCCCGGCGCGACAGCGCCTGCCACCTCGATGTCGAGCATGACCTCGGTGTCGGGACCGTTGGTGTCGCCGGTAGGCTGGTTCTGAGCGCCGTCCACCGACACCGCTACAACGGTTGGAACTGGCGAGATCTTGAGGCCACTGAAATAGGTGTTGAGGTCGGACTGGGTGAAACCACCTCCGAGTTCGATGATGCCGATGGTCTGGCCTTTGCCGGTCAGCCCAGTAGGGAAGTTGTACGCCTTGGCAATCTGCAAAGCGGTGAACGAGGTGGCAGCTAATGCTCCAACGGACGCCGAGTTGACCGCGGCTGCGATACGAAAGTGGGCCTGCGCCTGGGGCCGGTTATCGAGACCTAGAACGCTGGTAATGATGCCACGCAGTTCCGTCGGTATGCTGACGTAGCCGGTGCGTCCGCGGTAAAAGCTGCCTTCGCACTCGTAGCGCGCCAACTGCACCTGAAACGCCTTGGCAAAATCCTCACACCTGCCAGTGAGAATAACGGTCCGCGCCGCCGGGTTCACCTGCGCAACCGCCAGCCCGTGGGCCGAGGCGAATATCTCAACCTGCTGAACGTCGGCCGGACTTGCGCCGTAGCGGGCTTCATACTCGTCTCGCGACAGACGCTCGCCACGGGACACTAGCTTGTCCAACGAGGTCTGCTTCGATCCCGCGGCACGAGACCTTAGCCCGACGGTTACTTGCATCAGTTGGTTGGGATCCAGCGAACCGGCTTGGGTCGCGCCCGGCATAGGCTGGCGCTCGCTGCCCGGCAGTTTCACGTACTTTTCGTAAGCCATTATTTCTTGATTTCTCCCGCAGCGTACCTTAGAATCAATAACTTAGACAAAAATTACCGCTACCTAATTGAGCCCCAAGGACTTACATGTTGATACTTGAATCATAAGGACTTAGGGCAACCATTTTCCTTCTCAAAGCCAGACTGCTGACGAACCCAACGGGGTTGACGAAGTTCTGTGGCAACCGGTGCCGCCGCTTCTCCACCCCATTACGCGCAAAATCGGTGCGTAATGGGGACCCCGGCTCCGCGGCTCACGGTTATGTCCTGGTCGACCGCGGGCTCGCGCCCACGGCTAACCCAAATGTCGCCGCTGCGCGGCTGACTCTCCGCCTTCCCAACCTTTGTTTCACCCTCCGACTACGCGTTTCCCGGCACCAACGCCCGGTTCTCAAGCAGTCAGTGTACGCCCAGGCGGGCCTGTGTCAAAGTTACGAAAGTACATGTACCAGTCGGCGGCTGATTCTGCCGGGTTACAGGTCTACTGCCCCTTCATCTTGTCTTTCACCGCCTTCGCCAGCTTCTCGATCTCGTCCGCCTTCTTGACCACGTCAAGCGACAGAGTGTTCTTGTCGGTCTTGTCCACATACTGCTTCAACTCGGTTGCCAGTTGCAGCAGCTTGTCGGTGTCGTTCTTGATGTCCCGCTGACGCTGCTCGTTCAGTTGCTTCTGCGCGTTTAGCTTCTGCTGGGTTTCCCAGTCTGCTTCCGCCGGAGTAGTTTGGTCACGGCTAGTACCCGGCCTTTGAGCCGTGCTGTTCAAACCAAAGAGCAGACAACAAAGCAGCAAAAAAATCACGGCGAATTTACGAAAGGTGGACATCAGGCTGGTTTCGCAGGTCATAGGAATTCAGACGATTATATGCTGCATACGTAACAAGCCAGCGAGACAACTTTGCTCGGTGCACTTCCATCTGCTGCTCATGCGGGGTTGCTATAATCCGCGAGAATGCTGGTTTCTTTGCTCATACGACTGCAAGCGTGGGTCCTGTTCCCCGACGGCGGCAAACATAACCTGCTCCAGTTGCTCGATGACTGGAGCGACGACGCCTTCGAGTTCCTGCGCTTCCGCGTGCCGAGGATTGTCGCTGTCCTCATCATCGCGTTTATCCTGACGCGCCTGCTGCGGAAACTCTCCCGCCACTTAAGCGACCTGAGCAACCGTGAAGGTTTGCCGTCGGCGCTGCGCGCGCAGCAGCTGCGGACGATATCCAGCGTCATCTACAGCGTCGGCGTGTTTGCCATCCTGTTTGTGGCTGCCATGCAGGTGCTGCCGCTGTTGGGCATCAACATGGGGCCGCTGCTGGCCAGCGCCGGCATCGTTGGCCTCGCCATCGGCTTCGGGGCGCAGACACTGGTCCGCGACTTCATCAACGGCTTCTTAATCCTGGTGGAGAACCAGTACGACATTGGCGACACCATAAAGATTGCTGGAGTCCAGGGCACGGTAGAGACCATGACGCTGCGCCGGACCGTCTTGCGTGACGATAATGGCGCCTTGCATACGGTCCCCAGCAGCGAGATCAAAGTCGTCAGCAACCTTACCCGCGACTGGACCCAAGTGCCACTCCACATTTCGGTGGCCTACGGCGCGGACAGCGACCGTGTCATCCAGTTGCTGAATGAAGTTGGCGAGGAAGTTGCGAGCGATCCCAATTTTGCCGACAAGATCGTTGTCAAGCCTGAAGTTCCGGGCATCGATAAGGTGAGCGGCGGCGAAGTGGACTATCTGATGCTGGTGAAGACCAGGCCGGGCTCGCAGTTCGCTGTCAGCCGCGAGCTGCGGCGCCGCATTAAGGCATGCTTCGAGAAGAACAAGATTGAGCCCGGAAATCCCAACCGAGTGTATGTAGTGGATGCCGCCAGCCCAACCTAATTTCAAACCAGACGAACGTTGCGCTGCATAGTCGTGATGACCGTATCCATATGTCCGGACAGCACCTGCTTGGCGAAACTCAGGGTGAAGCCCTGTGCCGTGTGAGCGGGTACGTGTGAGGGCAACGAGAGCGCATACCGATCCACGACGGCGTCCACCACAACCGGTCCATCCTTGTACGCAAGGGCTTCGACAAGTGCGTCTTTTACGTCGCCCGGCTCTTCCAGGCGTATGCCCTTTGCGCCCATGGCTTCGGCCACGCGGGCGAAATTCGGGTTCTTAAAGTCCACGCCGAAGGGCACCATTCCCGCCTCCTGCTGTTCGATGTTGACGAAGTCGAGCGATTCATTATTGAAGATGATCTGGACCACGGCTGCCTTGCGTTGGACCTGCGTCAGCAGGTCGCCGAGGGCAAGCATGGTGAATCCGCCGTCGCCGCAGCATTCAGAGTTGACATGAGATAGCTGTCCCCTATTCCAGGAAAATCCGGGTCTCACTTCCCGCGGCCCAGTCCGGCCCACTTCTCCAGCAACTGGAGCGTGGCCGCGAAGTCGAGGTCGTCCCATCCCTCTTCGCTCGAGAGCTCATAAATCTCATCCACGGTTTCCAACGCCGGCAGCTTGACGCGGTTCTCTTTGGCGGCGTCGAGCATGAGGTGGATGTCCTTGTGCATCAGCCGCAGGGGAAAGTTCGGCGAGAAGTCATGGCGGAGGACGAACGGCGCCTTATAGTCCACCACGCCCGAGCGCACCATGGAAGCCTGGATCAACTCGACCAGTTTGTGCACATCGACGCCCAGCTTCTGCCCCAGAGTGAATGCTTCGGCGAAGCCCTCGTAGATGAGGGCAATCATCAGATTCATGCAAAGCTTAGCCGATTGGCCTTTGCCGGTGTCGCCCATGTGCAGTACGAGTTTGCCCATGGCCTTGAACAAGGGTTGCAGGTATTCGACCGGCTCAGCCGCGCCGCCGACGATGAAGATCAGTTGTCCGCTCTCCGCGCCGATTTTGGAGCCGGTGACGGGAGCGTCCACCCAATGAACGCCATAGGCGTTGACCCGCTCGGCAAAGCGCAAAGTGGCAGAAGGTGAAATCGTGCTGGAATCAACGATAATCATGCCCTCGCGCAGAGACTTTTCGACGCCATCTTCGGAGAAGATCACCCTCTCCTCCGCGGCGGTATCGGCAACGCAAGTCCAGACCACTTCGGCATCGAGCGCGGCCTCAGCCGGAGAAACAGCAGTGCGCGCGCCGTCCACGTGCTGCCGCGCGGTGCGGTTCCATACCAAAACTTCATGTCCTGCTTTAACCAGATTAGCGGCCATCGGCCGTCCCATGATGCCCAGTCCGAGAAAAGCAATTTTCATCGCTGCTCCTTGTGGTTCCCGAGGTTCCCAACGAGCTGTAAAGTGGCGCTAGCTGGGCACATAACCCTACAGCTTGATTTAAGCTGACTAACAGACATAGGTCAAGCAAATCGGCGCACTTGCGCCTCGCATCGGCAAGCTCCCCATCAGCGTCTAATACTCAATATGTTGGGAATTTCAGTTCGGCACAAGGCGCGGCAAATTGGCACGCTGGTGCGCCACTCCGCCCTGACGCCCCGCACCGGCGTCCCGCGCAAGCCAGTGCTCACCCGGCGCGGTGAGCTGGGCGTGACCTTCATCGGACATTCCAGCTTCTTTCTTCAGATCGGAGGAAAGAACATCCTGGTTGACCCTAACTTTGCGCGCTGGATCTTCGTGCTCAAGCGCCTGCGGCGCCCCGGACTGAGACTTCGCGACCTGCCGCCCATTGATGCGGTACTGATTTCGCATGCCCATTTCGACCACCTGCATCGGCCGTCGTTGCGTGCAATTGCGCGGCTCTCGCGACGTAAGTCGGGCAAGCGGCCAGCGATTATTGTGCCTCGTCACGTTCGCGACCTGGTCAGCGACCTCGGCTATGGCAGCATTCTTGAGCTTGACTGGTGGCAGAGCATCACGCTTGGCAACTTGGAGATCACGCACGTTCCGGCGCGGCACTGGGGAGCTCGCGTAGTGCGCGACACTTATCGAGGCTATGGCGGATTCGTTCTCCGCGCCGGCAAGAATTCGCTTTATCACGCCGGTGATACCGCCTATTTCGAAGGATTTCGGGAGATCGGCCAACGCTTGAGGCCCGACGTGGCGCTGTTACCCATTGGCGCCTATTACCCCGATTCGTTCCGCCGAGTACACACCAGCCCCGAGGACGCAGTGCAGGCGTTCCTCGACCTCGGTGCGCGTTGGATGGTTCCTATGCACTACGGAACCTTCCGCCTCTCCTATGAACCGGTGGACGAGCCTGTGCCGCGATTGCTGGCCGATGCCAAGCGGCGCGGCATCGAGCGGAAGATTTGCGTGCTGGAAGAGGGCGTGACGAAGTTCTTTGAATAAAGTCAGCGATCGACTCCGACATCGTCTCCCAGGGTCGCAGCATCGAAGGTTTGATAATTAGGCCGCCGGCGGTGGCTTAGCATCATACTGCCGCCGTGAGAACGCCAACCGAGCGCTTCGATAAGAGGGCCGAGAGCAGGTAGAACGCCACAGCGACTATCAGCAGGTAGTTAAAACCGATAACGAGCGATAACGACTCGCACAAGCCACCGAGGATAACTCCTGCGATATTCGATCCGAAGTCGATGTCCGGCTGCGCACTGTCTCGAAATAAAGTGCCGAACACGATGCCGGCAAAAAAAACTGGAACAAAAACCACCATGCAGGAGGCCGCGACCTTTTGCCAGCCCGGCAACGCCAGGAACTTGCTCATCGGCACGACGATGTTTACCAGCAGGGAGATCACTAGAAGCGCATAGTAAGGCCAAAGCTTCTTAGGTCTCAATATCAGCACGTAGAGGTTGCTTGCAAGAACCATTACCAGAATGGCGAAAAAGACCACCGAATTAACAAACCAGGTCGAACCAAACAAAAGGGCCATGTGTACTACGCCCTTCGTTTCCAGAAGCATAAACCCTGCACCCAGGAAGAACATCTGCCAATTTGGGTGTACCAGGCGTACAGGAGAGAAGAGGTACACCAGCAAAAGCGACAGCCCACCTATTAACGCCATACTGCGGAGATTAACGCCGGGAATGATTTTCGCACGCAGGTACAGGAATGGCCAATCATCGCTCGGCAATTGATTGATGCCGGTAGTGTCAACTGTTGCCGGAGCTATCTTGAGCCAGTTCGAATTGGCCGACGCTTGAATGGCAGGAGGCTCCGGCCCGAAACCATTGATAGGTATGTTCGCGGCCGGCGTGTCGTTTGCCCAAAAGGACTGATGCTGCTCGAACTGCCGGCGGATTGCCTTCAAGGCCGGTGCATCTTTTCCCGAAAGAATCATAGTCAGTCGCCCAAACTCCTGGTCCGCGGGATGGATTGAATCGATGTAGGGAAGGGAAATCACCAATGGTTTAGAGCCGAAGGCTTCCTCCGACATCCTGTCGATCCGCCCTACGATCCATCCCTGGCGCAAGAAATTGTAGACCACGAACATGCCGCCCGGCTTCAAGCGTGACGCAACGTCCTTAAAGGCTTGCTCGGTGAAAAGAAAGCTCTCCAGGCGCAGACTTGAATATCCCGAGTGAAGTACCAATGAATCGACTAATGCATAGATTACCAAGTCATACTTCTGTTGTGTTTTCCGAATAAAGCTGCGGCCATCGTCTATGTGAATCGTGACCCGGGGATCCTGGTATGGGTGGTTTGGATGCTCGGCCCGACCCAGACTATAGATGGCCGGGTCGATTTCGACGGCATCAACATGCCTGGCGCCGTTCGCCAGCGCGGCACTAACGTCATTTCCCGATCCCGCCCCGATGATCAGCACATCCTGAAATGGCGGCCCGCCGGCATCACGGTTCAGTAAGTACGGAAGGCTATAGGCAGGGCCAGTTTCCTGGATCGCCTCCATGGCCTGGTGGCCGATATTGTTTGTAGAGATCAGCCTTGTTTGCGGTGTATAAGCAATCTTGTAATAGGGAGACCATGTCAAACTCTCGAAAAGACGACGTGCGGTCTGATAAGGCGACTGGAATGTCGTAGGGTAACTCGCAAAGCCCATGACGAGGAGCACAGCGAAAGCCCAATAGACCTGGGCCAGCTTCCGTGGCTTCAGCAGGTAAAGCCAAATCATCATCGCGATGGCAAACCAGACCATCGGTGTTGTCCATAGATAGGACGCCAAAGCGAAAACTGCAATACCGGCCAGGCTACCGACGATATTGCTGATGTACGCTCGCAGACGGTCTTGCGCCGCGTCGAACGCGCGCCCCAGGACCTGTCCGAGTCCCACGAAGGTGTACGTGATTAAGTAAAAGAACAATAGCGCCAGCAACTCAATGGGTATGCTCCAGGCCTCTAGTTGGGTGCCGACAACGAACGTTGACGGATCCCTGGCTTGAAATTCAGTGCCGAAATACACTTGCTGCGGCGACCCTTGTCCGCCAACGTCGACCATAAGGCGGCCAGTGTGCGTAAAGATCCACAACACTCCGCATGCCGCTATCACCGCCACAAACAACAGCGGCAATAGCTTTTCCGTCCAGTCCTGGCCTCTGGAAGCCGACAAGCACCCGATCGACATTCCCAGGAACGTCGCCAGCAGGACGATATTGGTAAAAAACGTAAGATGTACAACCGTGCTTCCGAACCAGCG
>Ga0074046_10000707_pt1 | contig 30658 bp, 23 predicted proteins | sample BogForMeECP23OM3_FD_94441 | JGI IMG/M metagenome (GOLD analysis project Ga0074046, IMG submission 94441) | Bog forest soil microbial communities from Calvert Island, British Columbia, Canada - Bog Forest MetaG ECP23OM3 | ecosystem: Environmental > Terrestrial > Soil > Wetlands ... | reverse complement strand
TTGAGTGGTCTTGGACTTGATATGGGCAGTGGCCGTCATTTCCTGATTGCGAACAGCAGGTTGGCCGTGTCCACCTGGAAGTGATAGCCTATTCCGAAGGGCAGGGGTTTGATGTCCCTGCCGGTTTGGTATATCTTGGCAAGATCCGCCTGGTAGTAATGTTTCAAAATCCATTTGGGCTCGCTGTAAGTGCCGTAAAATTGCAAAGCCCAGACTGAAGGGTCAAAGTACCTAAACGGAATTCCCGAATCTTCCTGCAGAACATAGCGGCTTTGATCGAGAACGAACTGCCTCGCGATCGAGGCCTGTGGATCGAACATCACCCAAGACGCCGATTTCATAAAGGTAATAAACGGCCCAAAGTTCTGCAAAAAAGTAATAAAATGACTGTTTCGCCGGAAGGCGGGATTATAAAGATTCAGCCGAAAGTAGTAGAGTGTCTGCGGCTTATTCCCCGGTGAGCCTGCGCTTTCAAAGAGAATCCGTACTCCTGGAATGGCGCCTCTCGGACCGAGCTTGCCACTCTCAAAGCCGGGGACTTTCTGAATCGTTCCGTCCGGCTCCATGAACCAATACTCGACATCGAGGATACGGGTCTTTTCCCTCGCCATGAAGAATAGAAGAAAAGGGAGAACCCCGTTGAGTTCTTTGCTTTCCATGCCTGTGCGCATGTGTGCACTGATGAAATAGTCGATGTTCAGAAGATCATGGAGCGACTTCCGGATGTCCGCAAAAAAAGAATCGAAGTCCTTCCGGCTCATGGCCTGGAAATCAGGGATCTCGCCGATGGGTTCCAACGCCATCAGGATATAGGTTCCTGCGCCGGGGAAAAGGGTGTAAGGGTTGATAAAATCCGGCCCACTGAATGGATAGAATACGGTGAACCCGGAAGACATTGAGTTGGCCAGCTCCCTGGCGGCCCACTCCCTCATTGGCGCCAACTGCATCTTGTCGTATTTCTCCCAGTTGTGGTCGAAGGACTTGGCGAATTCGGTCCAAACCGGTCTGCTTTCAAAAGGTGCCAGGATGCTCTGCGGAGTGCGAATGCCCGCAATAAGCGCGGCGTATTGTGCGTAAGAGGCCTGGCGCTTTAGAAGCTCCTTACCCGGTGGTGTATTTCCACCGGTCTCGGACCCCGACCAGGAAAGAGTATATGAAGAAAAAAGAAAGCCGGAAAAAATAAGAAGAATCAGGCTTTGCGAAAAGAAATTTCTTTTTGGGATTCTCATTTGAAAAGTTCCCTCTAAGAGGTGATATTTGCGGGTCTTGCAAGCAGACTGTACAGCAGCAGCGCTGATCCCACAGTCAAAAGACCAACTACAGAAGGGAAAGGCCTTTGGATCAGGAGGTAGCAAAGCATCCAGCCGTTCAACACCAGGTAAAATGCAGGCGTTACGGGATAGCCCCACATTTTGAAAGGCCTTTTGATGCCGGGCTTCTTCACACGCAACACAAATACCCCCAATACGGTCAGGAAGGCGAACAGGCTCAGGGTAAAGCCCACATAAGTCAATATGGCATTGAAAGTCGAAGTGACTGCGAGGAGCAGGGCGACAGACGACTGGAGGAGAACGGCATAGACAGGTGAGCCTCTTCTGTTCTTTTTGGCAAAAAGTCTTAAAGCGCTGATATCATCGCCCATTGCCTGGGTCACCCGGGGTCCCGCCATGATCATGGAACTGAGAGTGGAAACAAGAGCCAAACAGATCAACAGGGTAACGATCCTGGCGCCGCTCAATCCAAATACGGCCTTAGCCGACAGGTATGCGACGTCGATTCTGCCGGTGAGTTGCTGAACCGGCACGGTATAAAGAAAGATGAAGTTGAGCAGAACGTAGCATATCGACACGAAAAAAGTCCCCACAAGGAGGGAGATAGGAAGGTTTCGCTCAGGCTTTTGAACTTCACCGGCAACGTAAGCCGATGCGTTCCAGCCGGAGTAGGCATAGGATACATACACGAGAGCAACGGCAAATGCAGGGCTGAAGATCGTTTCAACCTCGTTTCCCTCCCACAGGACAACCTGTTGCGGATGTGGGGTGAAAAAACCTGCGGCAATGAACGTGACAATGAGCAGGATTTTGCCTGCCGTGAAAACATTCTGAAATTGGCAGCCGAACCTTACATCCACCAGATGAACCATGGTGAGGACGGCGATTACGGAAACGCCCGCCCCCGTCTCATTGATCCCCGGGAAAACGGCCTTCATGTAGTGGCCCAGCGCGATAGCCGCAAGTGCGATTGGAGCGCCGAAGCCCGCCACGATGGAAGCGCATCCTGAAAGAAAGCCGGCGGCCGGGTGATAAATGTTGCTTAGATAGAGGTACTCCCCTCCGGACCTCGGCATAATGGCTCCCAATTCTCCGTACGCAAGCGCTCCGCAGAAAGCGCTCATGCCGCCCACGATCCACAACAACAGCACGGAAGGAAGAGAATGAACGCTGATCAGCTGAAGACCTAGTGTCGTGAAGACACCGGTCCCGATCATATTGGCAATAACCAGGAGTGTGGCGGAAAAAAGGGTGACAGGCTTCCTCTGATGCTTTGTATCATACACAGTGTATAGAGCTTCTTTCGAAAGCCGTCCTGGTTCCGAAATCATAATAAGTATACAGCCTGAGAAGACGATCAGACTTCAGTGCCTGATAAAATGAACATGCCAAAAAAATCCCGGCGGCAACCGGTGGGCTCTGGCTCAGGGATAATTATCTATCACACATAAATGGGATACTTGACTACTCAACTTTAGATTAACCGGTTCAATGATTCCCATTTAAGGCATTTACGTCTGCGCCTTTCTGAATGAGCAATGCCGCAACCTGGGCGTTGCCCTGAGAAGCGGCCCAATGCAACGCCGTCTTTTGGTTCACGTCCCCGGCATTTACGTCTGCGCCTTTCTGAATGAGCAATGCCGCAACCTCGGTGTTGCCCACAAAGGCGGCCCAATGCAACGGCGTCTTTTGGTTCACGTCCCTGGCATTTACGTTTGCGCCTTTCTGAATGAGCAATGCCGCAACCTCGGTGTTGCCCGCAAAAGCGGCCCAATGCAACGGCGTCTTTTGGTTCACGCCCCTGGCATTTACGTTTGCGCCTTTCTGAATGAGCAATGCCGCAACCTCGGTGTTGCCCGCAAAAGCGGCATGATGCAACGGCGTCCATTGGTCCTCGTTCCCGGCATTTACTTTTGCACCTTTTTGAATGAGCAATGCCGCAATCTCGGTCATGCCCCGAGAAGCGGCATGATGCAACGGCGTCTGTTGGTAATCGTCCCTGGCATTTACGTTTGCGCCTTTCTGAATCAGCAATGCGGCCACATCGGCCTGGCCCTCAGCGGCCCAATGCAACGGCGTCTCCTGGTTCACGTCCCTGGCCTTTACGTTTGCGCCTTTCTGAATGAGCAATGCCGCAACCTCGGTCTTGCCCCAATAAGCGGCATGATGCAACGGCGTCTCCTGGTCCAGATCCCCTGCATTTACTTTTGCGCCTTTCTGAATGAGCAATGCCGCAACATCGGTCTTGCCCGCAAAAGCGGCATGATGCAACGGCGTCTCTTGGTCCTCGTTCCTGGCATTTACTTTTGCGCCTTTCTGAATGAGCAATGCCGCAACCTCGGTCTTGCCCCAATAAGCGGCACGATGCAACGGCGTCTCCTGGTGCTCATCCCCGGCATTTACGTTCGCACCCCGTTCCAGGAGCCGGCGGACTGCAGCAATGTCTCCTGCCTTAGCAGCGTCAAGCAGGTCTTCGGCTGCGGCATGCACATAGGACGTCATCGTCACTATTGTCGCAAGTGCTAATAACACGGCGAGAAAAGCCTTGTTCATCCCGGTGGTGATCTTTGCGCCCCGAAAATCAATGCGAATGGATCCGTCGAAACCTGGCATTATGGTCCCTGTCTGTTTGTCACCAACTGCGCGCATGCAGGTTTTCCTCTCTCTGACGAATTTGTGGCATAACATCAGATAGTTGGGACAAATGTAGTATCATTCTTTGGCATGCTCGCGCATAATTTAAAGTTAATTCTTTTAACTAACGTGGGAATCCAGGCTGGTTCTTAAGTATTCTGATAAGAAAAGATCCTCAAGACATTCGTATCATAAAGCAAAGCGGCGGCGAAATGTCACCGGCATCAGCCCGGATTGTGTGCGCAAAATTCTGCAAATTGCGAAAGCTCAAAAGAGCGGGGGAATGTTTCCCTTCAATCTCCAGGCTCCGCCAGGCGCTCACGCGCAAGCGCGTGAGTGCCGAGCGCTCGGCGCTGGCGGCGCAGCTCCCCACGCTTTTCGGATTATTTATTGCAGAACTTTCGGTACACTGTCTCAGCCCGCCCTCGGACCTGTGATATCCGTTACCCGACCACTGAATAGCAGCGGTCGCATATCTTCGGCTGATCGGGGAACTGTCCCACCTTCTCGGACCTGACCCAGCACCGCTCGCATTTTTCACCCGAAGCGGTTTCGACCTGGATTTTCAAGCCGGGCAGCTCAACTCCCTGCATCGGAGCGCTCAGGGCGGACTCGGGCTCGATTGACACCTGCGATACGATAAAAACCGTCCTGAAAAGCTCCTCCCGGCCGGCGAACTCTTTATCGAGTTCGGGTGGAAGCGCAAGGCGCACCCTGGCGTCCAGCGGGTGCCCGATCACCTTGTCCCGCCGCGCCGCTTCCAGGGCGCGAAGGACTTCGTTTCTCAGCGCGAGGATTTTTTCCCACCGAGCGTTCAGCTCTTCGTCCCCGGGGTTCGAGTCGACTTCCGGGAAAGTCCCCATATGCACGGACGGCTCCGTGCCGTGCGGCATTCGGAGCCAGACTTCCTCTGCTGTAAATGAGAGTATAGGCGCCATCAACTGTACAACGGTCTTGAGAACGGTATAAATCACGGTCTGTGCCGAGCGCCTGGCCAGGCCGGCGGCCGGAGAGGTATAGAGGCGGTCTTTGAGTATATCGAGGTAAAACGAGCTCAAATCCACCACGCAATAGTTGTGCAGAGCGTGATAGGCGCGGTGGAACTCGAATCGGTCATATCCCTGGCGGACTTTGCGAATCAAGTCCTGGAGCTGGTGGAGAGCGAACCGGTCCAGTTCGTCCATTTGCCCGTGCGTGACCAAATCGGTCTCCGGGTTGAAATCATAGAGGTTTCCCAGCAGGAACCTGCATGTGTTTCGGATTCTGCGGTAGGCTTCGCTCAGCCTTTTCAGGATATCCGGGGAAATGCGGATGTCGTCCCGATAATCTTCTGCGGAGACCCACAGGCGTAGTATCTCGGCCCCGTACTGGCGAATGATTTCCTCGGGAGCTATAACGTTTCCGAGCGATTTGGACATCTTGTATCCCTGGCCGTCAACGACGAAGCCGTGCGTGAGAACTGTTTTGTAAGGGGCCGTGTCCCTGGTTCCGACCGCTGCGAGAAGCGATGAATGAAACCACCCCCGGTGTTGATCGCTGCCCTCAAGATACATGTCGGCCGGCATGTTGAGTTCGGGCCGTCTCTCCAGAACGGCGGCAAAGGAGGTCCCTGAATCGAACCAGACGTCCAGGATATCCATCTCCTTTTCGAATTGTGTGCCGCCGCATCCGGGGCAGGCAAGACCCTCAGGCAGCAGATCCCGGACCGGGTGAGAAAACCAGGCGTCCGCGCCTTCCTTTTCGAACAGGGCCACAACGCGGTCAAAGACTTCAGTGGAGGTAATGTAGGTCCCACATTGCGGGCAGCGGAACACGGTGATCGGCACTCCCCATGAGCGCTGCCTCGAGATGCACCAGTCGGGCCTGTTTGCGACCATGTTGTAGATACGCTCCCGCCCCCAGCTCGGAATCCAATGCACCCGGTCGATCCATTCGAGCGCCTTCCGGCGCAGGCCGGTTTTATCCATAGAGATGAACCACTGGGGTGTGGCGCGGAAAATGACCGGGTTCTTGCAGCGCCAGCAGTGGGGATAGCTGTGGACGATCTCGGCTTCCAACATGAGCTTGCCGTCTTCTTTGAGTTTGGCGATCACCGATTTATTTGCGTCGAAGACGAACTGGCCTGCAAAAAACGGCACGTCCTTTGTAAACCGCCCCGTGTCATCCACTGGAGAATAAATGTCGAGGCCGTACTCCAGCGCCGCATCGTAGTCCTCGCGTCCGTGGCCGGGGGCTGTGTGGACTGCGCCCGTTCCGGCTTCCAGGGTGACGTGGGCCGCGAGGATTATGAGCGAATCGCGGTCCGCGAACGGGTGGCGCGCCTTCAGGCCGCTTAGCTCCCCGGCCTCGAAAGTGCGAATTACTTTGTAGTCCTGCACGCCCATGAGTCCCATTACGTTTTCGAGAAGCCCCTCGGCGAGAATCCAGACTTCACCGTTAACGGCGGCGGCGGCATAGGTGAAATCGGGATGCAGCGCGATGGCCAGGTTAGCCGGGAGGGTCCAGGGAGTTGTCGTCCAGATCAGGACGTAAGCCTGCTTTCCGGATAGCTCTGGAAACTTTGCCTGGCTTTCGGGTGTGAGCGGGAATTTGACGTAAACGGAGGGCGATTTGTGGTCGTGATACTCAACTTCGGCTTCCGCCAGGGCGGTCAGGCAACTGGTGCACCAGTAGATGGGCTTCTTGCTGCGAATTACACTTCCTTTTTGGAAAAACCGGCCGAGTTCGCGCGCAATCGTCGCCTCATAGTCCTTTGACATCGTCAGGTAAGGGTTATCCCATTCGCCGAGGACCCCGAGTCTTTTGAACTCGTTTCGTTGAATATCGATGAACTTCTCAGCGTAGCGCCGGCATTGCAGGCGGATTTCGGCTAGAGACATGGTCTCTTTCTTTTTTCCCAACTCCTTGTCCACCTGGTGTTCTATTGGAAGGCCGTGGCAGTCCCAGCCGGGAACGTAGACGGCATCCATTCCGCCCATCTGGCGCGATTTTACGATCATGTCCTTCAGGATTTTGTTCAGGGCCGTACCGAGGTGGATATGGCCGTTCGCATAGGGCGGCCCATCGTGGAGAATATATCGCGGATGGCCTTTGCTTTTCTCGCGCAGCCGCCGGTAGAGACCCATTTCATCCCATCTCTTGAGAAGTTCCGGCTCCCGGACCGAAAGGTTGGCCTTCATGGGAAAGTCGGTCTGAGGAAGATTCAGCGTATCTTTGTAATCCATCGAGCTCTCCGGTATCTATCTTTCAAGGAAATGCCGGGAATTGATTCCTTTTCATTGGTTGCCATCGCGAAAACGAAATACTTCGTATAACACGCCGGACCGAAAACCGGAAGCCGGATTTAGGATTTAGGGATTTAGGGATTTAAGGATTTAGGGATTTAGGGATTAACTTCTGAATCCCTCAGTCAGTAATCCCTTAATTTCTTGGCTATTTCTAAATCCTCAGAATAAGGTCAAATACTTCTGCGTTATAAGGTGAAATACTTCTACGTTATAAGGTGAAATACTTCTACGTTCCTGTTGATCTTGTTGAGCTCTAGTTTTCTCTGCGCCCTCTCCTTGACCGGACTATGCCCCGTCTCTGTGGTGGATTTGAGCTGGTCGTGGTGAACGCCTACGGTAAAATGTAGGTGGAAGAAGCTCCTGTCCGGGCCGAACACGTCCGGCAAGGCAAGTGGACTGAGAGCATTGCCGTCGGGAGCAGGAAATTTGTCGAGGTCATAGAGGGCGAACCTGGGATGAAGGCGAGGTCTCCGTGAACCCCAAGCTTCTTACAGCGATATTTTCGGGGCCCAAAATGGCCTTCCAGGCACGAAAAAAGCCCATTTCCGAAAAATTAACCTTTAATTAGCGAGATGTTTCCTCGGCCCGACCCCATTCGCCTTCGAGGACCCCATTCGAGAACCCCATTCGAGAAGTATTTACCATCCGCAACGGCATGCCCGGCCGGCATCTATTGACCCGCTCAGGGTCGTATGTTAAATGGCATCGTTTGCATACGGAGTTATGCTCCGGATGCCGGGGCTCCCAGAGCACCAGTTTCGACACCTCGCGGAGCGTGGAGTTCTTATTTAAATGAAATTACGGAAGGCGCAGTGTGCACGAACTCGCTATTGCCCAAAGCCTGCTTGAGATCATAGTCGATGAGTCGAAAAGGCATGGCCTGGAGCGCATCAGCAAGGTAAGACTTCAAATAGGCAAATTTGCCGCCGTGGTTCCCGAGTCGCTCACGTTTTGCTTCGAGCTGGTAAGCCGCGATACGGTGGCGTCCGGGGCACTGATCGAAATCGAGAGCGTGGGCATTACTGCCCGTTGCGGGAAGTGCGATTTTTCCTTTGACGTTGAGAACCAGGTATTCCTGTGTCCCCGGTGCGGTGAGCCGGCGTTGGAGCTGCTCAGAGGACGGGAGCTTTCCGTGGTGAGCATAGAAGGTGAAACGGGAGAAGACGATGACGGAAATCAAAGTCCCAGTTGTTCGCAACATCCTTCAGGCCAATGAGCGGCTTGCGGCGGCAAACCGACGGCGCTTTGACCAGGCGGGAATCTTTGTGGTTAACCTCATGAGTTCGCCCGGCGCGGGGAAAACCTCTCTATTGGAAAAAACCATAGACGCGCTCGCCGGCCGGATCGGAATCGCGGTCATCGAAGGCGACATCCAATCGTCATATGACGCCGAGCGCATACAAAAAAAAGGCGTACAGGCCGTACAGATCAACACCGATGGGGGATGCCACCTCGACGGCAACATGATTCAGATCGCGCTGGACTCCCTTGATCTGTCCGGAGTTGAGCTGCTGATAATCGAGAACGTCGGAAACCTGGTCTGCCCGGCTGAATTCAACCTCGGCGAGCACGAAAAGATCATGATACTGAGCGTTGCCGAGGGGGACGACAAGCCCGTCAAATATCCGCTCATGTTCCAGATTTGTTCCGTCCTGCTGGTCAATAAAATCGACCTTCTGCCCTATACGGACTGCGATATGTCAAAGATTCGGGAAAGGGTGGGACAGTTGAACGCCAGGGGAAAGATTTTTGAAATTTCATGCAGGACCGGAGAAGGTTTTGCTCCCTGGCTTTCCTGGATCGAGCAGAAGGTCGGCGAGCACCGAACACTCCGGGCGGGTAAACACAGCTAGTGACATCCTCATCAGAAGAAACAAGCCTTCTTCAGCCTCAATGCGCCCAGGGCGGGGAAACGGGCCGCCGCGTTCTGGTTAAGGTCCGGGGAATCGTGCAGGGCGTTGGCTTTCGGCCCTTTATTTACCAGTTGGCCGGGCGTTGCGGGCTCAATGGCTGGGTCCGAAACCAGTCGGACGGCGTGGAAATCCAGGTCGCAGGTCCTGCTGACTCGGTCCGGAGTTTTATCGGCTCAATTTCCAGCGAGCCGCCTCCTATGGCCAGAATCGTCAAGGTCGAAACGACCGACCTCCCATACCAGGACCTCGAAGAGTTCAGGATAATCAGCAGCCGGGTGCTTCAGTCGCGCTCGACCCTGATTTCACCTGACGTATGCACCTGCCGGGACTGTCTGCGCGAGCTTTTCGATCCTCAGGACCGAAGGTTCCGTTATCCCTTTATCAACTGCACTAACTGCGGCCCGCGGTACACGATAATAAAGGACATTCCGTACGACCGGGACAAGACCACCATGGCGCAGTTCGAAATGTGCCCGGAATGTCGCCGTGAGTATGACAACCCGCTTGACCGGCGCTTTCATGCTCAACCCAACGCCTGTTGGGAATGCGGCCCGCAGGTATGGCTCGAAGACGCGCAGCGAAACACGATCGCCGCTCGCGATGAAGCCCTTGTCAAAACAGTAGCGCTGCTCGATTCAGGGTCTATTATATCGATCAAGGGACTCGGGGGCTTTCATCTGGCGGTAAAAGCAACAGACCAGGCGGCCGTGAGCCGGCTGAGAAGCCGCAAAATACGCGAGGAAAAGCCTTTTGCGGTAATGTTTCCGGAACTCGAAGAGATCAGACGGTATTGTTGCCTGAACAGCGAGGAAGAAGATCTACTGAAAAGCCCGGCAAGGCCCATCGTACTCCTGGCGAGACGCCCGGATCATACCGGGCCTGCAATCGCTGAGAGCGTAGCGCCAAACAACAGGAACCTGGGCGTCTTTCTTCCTTATACGCCCCTTCATTTTCTCCTGTTTGAGAAAGCGCCATACCGTGCGCTGGTGATGACCAGCGGGAACCAGAGCGATGAACCAATTGTAATGAACAATGCAGACGCCCGGTTGCGCCTGCACGCCATTGCCGACTACTTCCTTTTTCACGACCGCGAGATTTACATGCGGTGCGACGATTCTGTGACCCGTGTGCTCGGGGGTTACCCGCGTCCGATGCGCAGGGCAAGGGGATACGCGCCGCTGCCGGTTTTTCTTCGTGACACGGCCCCCCCGGTCCTCGGCACGGGGGCAGAGCTTAAGAACACCGTCTGCCTAACGCGCGGCAGGGAAGCTTTTATCAGCCAGCATATAGGGGACCTGGAAAACCTCGAAACACTGCGCTCCTTCGAGCATTCAATCGCCCACCTGGAACGGATCATGGAGATCGAACCGCGACTCATTGTTCACGACCTGCATCCCGACTACCTGAACACCCAATGGGCGCTCAAACGACAAGACCTCCCCAGGATGGCCGCCCAACACCATCACGCGCATATTGCCGCGGTAATGGCAGAGCGCGGGCTTGAGGGGCCTGTAATCGGTCTTGCGCTCGACGGGACCGGTTTCGGTACTGACGGGACGATCTGGGGCGGTGAAATCCTTCGCGTGGACAACCTCGGATTTGAACGGCTTGGCCATTTCCGGCAGGTCCTTCTGCCCGGTGGCGCCAAGGCCATAAAAGAACCCTGGCGCACGGCGCTCAGCTATCTGTGGAGCATCGACCCGGAAAACGTCGAACGCAGGTATGCCGACTTACTGGCTGTGTGGGCGAAGCAGGAAGCAGGGAGCAGGAAGCAGGGAGCAAGGGATGTAAAAATAATTTTGCAGATGCTCTCCCGGCGGTTGAATTGCCCGCTCACCTCCTCGTGCGGCAGGCTTTTCGACGCCGCTGCCGCTCTTTGCGGGATACGCCTGTCAGTCAATTACGAAGGGCAGGCGGCCATCGAACTCGAACAGGCGATCGAACCGGATGAGGGACATTACGAAGGGAGATTGGAAACCGGCCGGGATTGCTTTCTAATCGACCAGATCCCAATAATTGAGGCGCTGATCGAAGATGTGAGACGCGGGGTCCCGGTGGGTAGAATCGCCGCGCGCTTCCACAACGGCGTAATTCAAATTCTTCGAGAGGCCGCAGTGATTGCGGCCGGAAGAACAGGCATCAATCGTATCGCCCTTAGCGGCGGAGTTTTTCAGAACGCCTATCTTTCGGAGCGGTTGGAAAGAAATCTCCGCAGGATGGGCCTGGAGGTTTACGCCCATATCGAAGTTCCCGCCAACGACGCGTGCATTTCTCTCGGCCAGGCGTGGATTGGCGCCCAAAAGATACTCGCGGAGCATTGATTATAGGTCCAATTTTGAACCGGAAATTGTGTAATACCAAGTTGCATTCATAGAGTGGCGAATAACCCCAAACTGAGCGGGGGAAAGTTTTCTCACTTTAAAGATGCCCCGCACCGCTCAGGATTTCGGCTGCATGCGCAAGCGCGTGTGCGCCTGGCGGAGCCTGGAGTTATTTTGCAGAACTTTCGGTACATTATTGAGTTTATTTATAGTCTATCTTACGAGGAAGTAATTCAAGGAGCCTTTCCAAATGAAATACCTCGATGAGTACAGGGACCCTCAACTGGCAAAAAGCCTCATCGAAAGACTTCGGCACAGATATTTCTCCAAGGCAGAGATCAGGCTGATGGAAATCTGCGGCACGCACACGGTCGCCATCTTCAAGTCCGGCATGAGACAGCTTCTGCCGCCGGAGATAAAACTGATCAGCGGTCCCGGCTGCCCTGTGTGCGTGACGGCGAACGAAGACATAGACAGGGCGATATGGCTTGCTCAGCAACCCGGGGTGATTACGACAACTTTCGGAGACCTGGTGCGGGTGCCCGGTTCGTCTTCATCGCTTCATATCGAGAGGAGCAGGGGGGCTGATGTCCGGATCGTTTATGCAACGCTGGACGCGCTCCAGATCGCCCGCGACAACCCGGACCGCGAGGTCGTATTCATAGGCATTGGGTTCGAGACCACAGCGCCGACTATCGCTGCTGCGATCCAGCAGGCTTCGAAGCTGGGGGTGGATAACTTCTCGGTTTTATCGGCCCACAAGCTGCTTCCACCAGTGATGAGAGCGCTCCTCGAGGCTCGCGAGGTCAATCTGGACGGGTTTATATGCCCGGGTCACGTCAGTATAATAATCGGCGCGGGCGCATACCAGGAAGTCGTAGACAATTATAAAACGCCTTGCGTGATTACCGGCTTCGAACCTGTGGACATTCTGCAAGGCATCTCGCTTCTGATCGACCAGGTCGAAAGCGGGCGGGCCGAAGTTGTGAACCAGTACCGCCGGGCTGTTACCTGGGAAGGAAATTCTGCGGCGCGCAAACTCATTGACGAGATCTTCGAACCTGCTGATTCCACCTGGCGCGGGATCGGGATTATTCCGAAAAGCGGACTCGACTTTCGTCCGGGGTGGAGGAAGTTCGACGCGACCGACCGGTTTTCGATGCCTGCGATCGCAGTGAAAGAGCATCCGGGGTGTCAGTGCGGAGAGGTTCTCCGTGGAGTCATGACCCCGCCGGAATGCGGCCTTTTCCGCAAAATCTGCTCGCCGCAGGACCCGAAAGGACCATGTATGGTATCCGGCGAGGGAACCTGCGGGGCGTACTACAGATACCATAAGGAATGATCGTCAAAGGATGCCGGGAACCTGAAAATAGCAGTCCAGACTCTTGAGATAGACCAGGGGATAACGGAATGGACCCAGGACTCATTCAGCTCGACCAGGGAAGCGGCGGGCGCGCGATGCACGAACTCATTGATTCGCTTTTCGTAAGCGCCTTCAATAACCCGCTCCTCGCCGAAAGAAACGACAGCGCCGTCTTTGAAATCCGGGGTGGACGTTTAGCCATGACCACGGATTCATACGTGGTCGACCCCATTTTTTTCCCTGGAGGCAACATCGGGAGCCTTGCCGTGCACGGGACAGTGAACGACCTTGCCATGCGTGGCGCAAAGCCGCTCTACATTACGGCCGGCTTCATCCTGGAAGAGGGGCTTGATTTCGGCGATCTGAAGAAAATAGTCCTGTCGATGGCAGAGGCCGCTCGAGAGGCCGGCGTGCAGGTGATTGCGGGCGATACCAAGGTGGTGCCGAGGGGAAAGGCCGACAAGCTGTTCATCAACACTTCCGGAATCGGAATCGTCCCGGCGGGAATCGACATAGGCGGCCAGAACGCCCGCCCGGGCGACCTTGTGCTCATTAACGGCACGATAGGCGACCATGGCATGGCGGTGCTTTGCAAACGGGAAGGTCTTGCATTCGAAAATGAGATCGAAAGCGATGCTGCGGCCCTTAACGGGCTGGTTGACCTGATGCTGGCATCCTTTGCCGGAATCCACGTCCTTCGCGATCCTACCAGGGGTGGCGTGGCGACGACCCTAAATGAGATAGCCGAACAATCCGGGGTGGGCATCCGGCTGTTCGAGGAGGCGCTTCCCGTTCGGGAAGACGTCATCGGCGCGTGTGAAGTGCTGGGACTCGACCCGCTTTACGTGGCCAATGAGGGGAAAGTCCTGGCAGTTGTCCCGGCACGGGGCGCCGACGCCGTACTTTCGGCCATGAAGTCCCATCCGTTGGGGAGAGCTTCATGCCTCATAGGGGAGATCGTTTCCGATGATCCGGGAAGGGTCTTTCTGCGTACCCGGATTGGAGGTCACCGCCTCGTCGACATGCTCCGGGGCGAACAGCTCCCGCGTATCTGCTGACTCAACCTTTTTCCCGCTCCCTGTGCGGTGAACGCTTACGACTCGGAATAACCGATGCTTATAAGAGGAAAATCCCTATCAGGCAAGAAAGGGGCCAAATGCCTCCTGTGCGGTAACGGTTTGGATGACATTGCCGGCTGCATAGGCATTTGCCCCTCCTGCGTCCGAAATCGGCCGGATGAGAGCAGGGGCCGAATCGAACTGGTTCACGCCGAATCCAGAGAGATGTTCGGTCTGCCGGTCCGTCCCGCAGCTAATCCTGATGGAATCGACTGCACACTCTGCTTCCATCGCTGCAGGCCGGGAAAGAATCAGAAAGGGTACTGCGGGGCGAGATTCGGGAGCAAATCGAGCATGCGAACCGATGGCCGGTCGCGCGCTCTTGTCTCCTTTTACTACGATCCTCTCCCTACCAACTGCGTTGCCGACTGGGTCTGCGCGGGAGGTACCGGCGCGGGATATCCGCGGTTCGCCCATGATTGCGGCCCGGAAGTGGGTTTCTACAACCTGGCCGTTTTCTTTGAAGCGTGCAACCTCAACTGCCTCTATTGCCAAAACTGGTCATTCAAAAAAGTCCAACTGTCGCCCAGATGGACGAAGGTCGATACCCTGAAAAAGGCCATAAACGATACTACAAGCTGTATATGTTTTTTCGGTGGTGACCCCGGCCCACAACTCCCGTTTGCCGTTCGCCTCTGTCATGCGGCGCGAAAGAAAAACCCTGAGGGAATTCTTCGAATCTGCTGGGAAACCAACGGCGCTTTGCATCCTGCCGGATTGAAGGAGATGACCAGGCTGTCCATGCAGTCCGGCGGGTGCGTCAAGATCGATCTCAAGGCCTTGAACCCCGGAACGCACCGCGCTCTTTGCGGATGCGAAAACTCAAAAATACTGGACAATTTCGCCAGGGCCGCCGAGTGGTCTTTGGAGCGCTCGTCTCCACCGGGGCTGATAGCCAGCACCCCTCTTGTACCGGGTTACATTAACGAGGATGAGGTGTACGGGTTGGCCTCCTTTATCGCTGGAATAAATCGCGATATACCTTACGCCCTTCTCGCCTTCGCTCCGCAATTCCTGATGGACGACTCGCCAACCACCTCCGCCGCCCAGGCCCGCGCCTGTCTGGAAGCCGCAAAACAGGCCGGCCTCACCCGCATTCGCCTCGGCAACGAGCACTTGCTTTGTTGACCCTTGCATTGTGCGGGGAGCACGATTACCTTTTTTGCTTTCATGTTGGAGTCGGTCACAATAAATCCGACACGAGGAAAAAGTTCGCCCACATACGAATTCGCCCCGCTGATTCATAAGCCCGGGCGCCTTTTTCCCGGACCACAGGTTTTTGCCTGCCGGCATGCAATGGGAGGAATGGACCTGACGGAAGGCGATCTAAAGGCCGTGCCATACCGCGCGGAGCAGGAACCGGGGAGCGGGGGAATCCTTCGATGCCAAGACAGCCGGTTCCCCCATCCTTTCCCTTTTTTCACGATCGTTAATGGGGAGCAGTTCGCAGAGAAGCGCTATTTCTTCTCTACCGGATATTTGCTCAGCTCCCATTCATTCCAGCCACCCTTGAGTACTGAGACGTTCTTGAAGCCTGCGCTTGCGAGCTCATGCGCCACACGGGCGCTAGTGCCCTCGTGGGGTCAGGCGCAGTATAAAACGATCTTCTGGTCCTTAGAGTATTTGCCCATCCATTCTTTGGCTTCGGCAGGCACCTGCCGCTGCGCACCCTTTATTTTCCAATGGCTGGAATCCCAGTCATGGTTGATTCGTATGTCAATTACGATTACATCCGGTTTCGTGAGCTCTTCTCTCAATTGATCCTTACTGATAAAGGTAATTCCTTCCTCTCCGCCAACCAAAGATGCAGCAAAAATCAGGATAAGACATGCCAGAAGGGTGGATGTAAAGTTCGAGCGTCTCATTTCAATCTCCGTCTGAAAAAGGTTTAAACATCGCCTGATCTGGGCCGGCAGAAATACGAAATCCCGGGTAACCGATTAGTCAATATATCCTAAATAATGCGTCAACATGACTGTCAACGGATGCCTAAAGGTATTTCCGGGTCGTATTCTGCTCGAAAAAGCTCATGGGACGTCCATGAAATGCTATGTCAAGATAATGTGTCTCAATCAAGCACGCAAGCCGGCGCCCATTCGGAGACACCGGTGAACGCAGGAGAATTTCACCTTATGGGAATTTCACGCCCCGCGAGGCTTCCGATTCGGATTTCTTGACCTAAAAACTTAAATTTTGAACTGGAGCAAAGCCATGTGGAAACTTTCACTGGAATGAGATATAAATACGTTCAGTCATGGTTCCACCCAGAGACTCAGAGGGACGCTGAGATGAGAGGGCGGTTATGAGAAAAGAGTGGACAATTGCTCGCCGCTCATTGTGCTCTCCGTGGCTCTGCGCCCTCTGCATTGAGTGCTTTTCATCTTTTGGTTGGGCTAAAGGCTGCGCCTCGGCCTACAGGGAACGTTTCCCGATCCCTCTTACATGCGAAGGGAAGTGATTTGAACGAAATCGGAGAGAAAACTTGCTGCGGTGACCAGACCGGGCTGGGGGCGCAGGAAAGTCCGGGCGATATTTATGCGGCGACGGTATCGCTTCAGGCGGGCAAGCCTCCATGCTGACCGTCCAAGCCCACAAAGGCCCGGCAGGGCCTTCCCAGTTTGAATCAGCCGTTTGTTTGCGGTTCCATCGAAACCCCAGCCGGAAAAGTGCCCAGAGTCGAGTCAAAGCTAAATTTCCGGGACAGGTTAGGTACTTATAAAGTCCGCTGGGCCATCGGACGCATGCGCTACAAAATCGACCCCGGCCTTTATGCATTGGGGGCTCCCGATGCGGATTCGCCGGTTCTAATATCGGCCAATTTCAAAATGAGCTTCGATCTCCTGCGGGAGGCGCTCAATCCCGGCAGAAACGCCTGGATCCTGGTCCTCGACACCGACGGGATAAACGTGTGGTGCGCAGCGGGAAAAGGGACTTTCGGGACTGACGAACTGACGCGCAGGGTCGAATCCAGCGGACTTGCCCTGGTGGTGAGGCATCGAAGGGTTATCGTCCCACAGCTTGGCGCTCCGGGCATCTGTGCGCATGAGGTAAAAAATCTTTCCGGATTCAAAGTTGTCTACGGTCCTGTTCGGGCGGCGGACCTGCCCGTTTTTATGGATTCAGGCATGAAAGCCGGACCCGGCATGCGAATGAAGACGTTCACAACCGGCGAGCGGTTGTCGCTGGTTCCCGTCGAGATGGTTCACGCGTTCAAGACTCTTCTCCTGGTCCTGCCGTTAGTGTTTATACTTAGCGGATTTAGCGGGCACGGCGGGTTTTTTTCGAACGTACTCAGGTTCGGCGGCTTCGCGGCCCTGGGGCTTATCATGGCAATAGCAGCCGGCTGCCTGTTAACGCCCGCGCTCCTGCCCTGGCTCCCCGGAAGGGCTTTTTCGCTCAAAGGTATCTGGCCGGGCATTGCCTGCGCGCTCCTTTTTCTGACGCTGCGCAACGCCACCAGCGCCCTGCCCTCAGCGGGCCGGCTGGAGACTGCCGCCTGGACCCTGATAATTCCCGCCGCCTCAGCTTACCTGGCAATGAATTTTACCGGGTGCTCCACCTTTACCTCTCTTTCCGGTGTTAGAAAGGAGATGAGATGGGCGGTCCCGGCTCAGATAGCGGCGGTGGCGCTGGGAGCTATTTTCTGGATAACTTCCATTTTCGTCTGACGAGGAACTATGGGCAAGCTGGTTTATCTAAAAGACGTAGTGACTCTGCAACTGGATGGCGAGGCGTGCACCGGATGCGCTATGTGCGCGATCGTATGCCCCCGAGGGGTTTTTGAGATATCGCACAGGAAAGCCCGGGTTGCCGATAGGGATTCCTGTATCGAATGTGGAGCATGCGCCCTCAATTGCCCGGCGGGAGCCGTTTCCGTCCGGGTCGGCGTGGGCTGCGCGACAGCAGTAATAAATAGCATGCTGGGAATAAAAACTTCCGACTGCTGCTGTTCCATCGACCAGTACGAAGTGAAAGAAAAAATCCCCGCCAAAGGGAGCGGGTGCTGTTAGCCAAAAACCCTCAAAAGGCGATTTCCTGTCAGTTGTTTCGATATACGGAAGGTGATGCTATCCTCGTATGATAGACTATAATAAGTGAAAAATGGAAAGAGACCAAAAAAAATTCCCAGTGAGGAATTCCAGGCAGAGCGGGAGCCATCCGGCACGGGCCTTGCCTAAGCGGGTTCATTTGAAGGCAAGCCCGCTGAACCCGCACATCATGAAATGACGCGCGCCCGGTGTCAAGTGCACGCTGCGCGCGCTGCGCGGCACTTTAAAACATGAAGTGCCGCTTTGCTCGGCACCCTTTGAGGGCCGTCCCGATGTGTAGGCTATGCCTGCCTTTACCAGGCCGTACAAAGCGGGGAACTTCGCGGAGCGCGGCAGGCACCCGCAGTAGAGTCTATCGGTCGCGTTGGGCGTGAGCGGGGTGCCTGATAGAGCGGATCGAAGGACCGCGGACGAGCAGAGTCTCCGCTTTCGTTTCATGAAACCGGGATATCAAGGTGAAGCTCGTTATGGGTGAGAGGATTTCGCGTTCTTCGGCAGGCATGTCGGACATGTCATTGCTGTGGCCACAGAAATCCGGCCGATCTCCTCGATCGCAATCATTCTTGCCACGAAGCCAAGCCCCAGTCCGCCATATTTCTCCGGGATCGTGATTGCCGGCATCTCCGCATCGGCCAATGCTTTAACAAGGTCAGGCGGCACCTTGCCCGTTCTTTCCATTTTCGGCACGAAAGGCGCCACCCGGTTTTCAGCAAACCCACGAGACGCCTTTCTGAACATTTCCTGCTCTTCATTGAACGTGAAATCAATCATTGCATCCTCCGGATCGGTAGGGTGTTGAAGCTGTTACACATTCTCGCGAGAAATTATTCGCCGACTTTTCTTCTGTTTTTGACTAAAGTCAAGGCATTGCCTTAAATCAGCCATTATTTTGTGAGCGAACAGGCTATTCGTTGTAAAAGATTGGGTGGCGTGAGGCGAAGGCCGACACATTCACTTTCAGTAAAGAAGGGGGCGGGCATGAAACGAGTCGAATTATTCGAGAACGGGTTCTCGGATCTCAACTTCCGGAATTTTCTGGTACACGATTCGCCTTATTTTAAGATACTCAACTTCAATTTCAAAGCTGGGCAGGAACTTCCAATTCATTCACACGATATCGAGGGCCAGGTCAGCATTGCCATACTGGAGGGCGAGGGTGAGTTTCTGGGAGACGAGGGGGTGCTTTTGCCTGCGAAGCCTGGAAACGTTCTGATCTCGGAGATTTCCGAACCCCATGGCTTGAGGGCGAAGACGGACATGCGAGTGCTTGTGACTATCGCTCCGCCGATTTGAGATTCTAAAACCCCCTCATCCATTCGGATTTCAGCGCTGTTTCTCCCCTCAGTGCATTGTCCAGCGACTGGATCGCCTTCTCCTTGCCGGCAGGCATTTTAACCCTGAGCGGAAGGTAATTGGACGCGTGGTTGGCAAAGAAAAGGCCGCGTGTCATGTCTGTGTGAGTGAGCATTTCGCGCAGTTCTTTGAGCATTTCGTGAGGGGTGAGCAGCTCGAATTGGCCATCGCTCACCTGCGCGGCCAGGGGAGTACCAGGGTAAATCATCAGCGTGAGTACCCCTACATAGTTGGGATCGATTGCTGAAAGCGCCTTGCCTGTTGCGCGCGCATGTTCAAACGATCTTTCGCGACCGGCAAGTCCAAGAATGACCATTACCGAGAGTTTCATTCCAGCAGCCCGGATTTTTCGTCCAGCCTCGATCATCCGCTCCGGCGTGTGCCCCTTCCTCACGTCCTGCAATACCTGCGCATCCCCGCTCTCCAGGCCGAAATAAACGACCCCCAACCCAAGGTCCCGCAATATTGCAAGTTCCCCCTCGGTTTTGCGGAGAATCCCCTTGGCGTTGGCGTAGATTCCGACCCGCTGGATCCACGGCATCTTTTCTCTTATACGTGACAATATCCTTACCAGCCTTTGCTGGGGGATAATCAGAGCGTCGCCGTCGATCAAAAAAACCCTTCGAAAAAAACGGAGGTTGGTGGAAGCGTAATCGATATCCGCATCGATTATGGCGTCCTCTTTTATCGTGAACCGCTTTTCTTTATAGGCGCCGCAAAAGGTGCACTTGTTGTGGGAGCACCCGAGGGTAACCTGGAGCAATAAGCTGTCCGCTTCGCTGGGAGGCCGGATGATAAAGCCCTCATAGTGCATTTGTTCCATGTTCAGTCTCCACGTGATGGGTATTTCTAATGAAAACAGTATAGCCTCATAATGAAAAATGGAATACGATCATTCTCAAAATCAGCAAATGAGCCGCCTGCGCTTCTTGTCATCGGTGAGGGCGTCTCGCCGCGCGGGAGAGCGGCAATTCGTCTTACCGGGCGATCCGTGCGATTTTGAGTTGGAACGGACAGGGGATCAAAATTGGGGAAATCCGGGATGAGTAAAGTTCCTCTTTCAGTGGCCATCATTACAAAAAACGAAGAAATCGATTTGCGGGACTGCCTGCAGAGTGTTTCGTTCGCAGCCGAAGCCGTTATTGTCGATTGCGGGAGCGAGGATCGGACGGAAGATATCGCCAGACAGTTCGGCGCCAGGTGGTTCGTCGAACCTTGGAAAGGCTACGGCCCGCAGAAGAACAGCGCTCTTGAAAAGTGCTCCCACGACTGGGTCCTGATGTTGGATGCCGACGAACGTGTTCCCCGGGAAACCGCGCTAAAGATAGCCGAACTGCTTTCCGGTAAACAAACGGCCGATGGCTACTCATTCAGGCGGAAAAATTTCTTTCACGCGAAATGGATAAGGTCCACAGACTGGTGGCCCGACGAAGTCGTGAGGCTCTTTAGAAAGAATAAGTGCAGATTCGTTGGGCTGACGCATGAACAACTCGTCGTAAACGGTACAACAGCCAAACTGCCATGCTGCATCGAGCATTTCAGCTACAGGTCCTACTCGGAAATTTTTAGAAAACTCGACGAGTATTCCACCGAACTTGCCGAGCAGATGCATTCTGCGGGAAAAAGGGCAGGGCCGGCGGATGCGTTTTTGCACGGGTTCTGGATGTTTTTCAGGAATTATTTGCTCAGGCTGGGATTGATGGCCGGTTTTGATGGATTTGTAATTTCTTTTTCAAAGGGAGTCGGAACTTTTTTGAAATACGCGAAACTGTATGAATTGAGAAAATTTCCCCCGAATAAGCTACTTTAGGCAAACCATATTGAACTTTGTTTCCCCTGAGTTTTGCTGTATAAAAGATGTGTCGAGCTTGGATTCACTATTACTTTAGTCTTGATCTCGATTTATCCAGTTTTCCCGGTGCCTGTGGGTAAGGACTCTGAGCTACAAAACGCATTCAGCGAGAGAGGACTAGGAAGATGGGTTCCCAGGCTGCTGAAACCGCTAAAACAGACCAACGCCTCCTAACCGGAGGCAGCATCGGCCTACCTGATTTGGCATCCTTCCGAGCCTGCTTCAGCCGTTTCCCCGATCCCGTGATAGTTACGGATATGCACTCGTCTGTCCTGTTTCTCAATGACTCTGCGCAAACTCTTACAGGCTGTACATCAAGCGGCGGAAGCCACCCGATCTGTTCCGATGTTCTGCGCAGCGAAAAAAATGGACGGCAATCTCTGATCGAGGAGTGTATCAGTCAAGGGACCCTGGATGGGTTTAAGGTCAATGTCAGGAATTACGCGGGCCGCTGGCTGCCTTCTTTACTATCCGCGCAGATGGTAAATGACAGCGATGGCAACCCGGCGGGCTGTGTGTTCATACTGCGGCCTTCCTCATCAATTGCCCTGGGGTTGGGAGATATGGCGCAGGATCATATCTTTGCCAGCGTAATCGACCATTTCCCGATGGCCTTTTTCATCGTGGATACGAACTTGACGATCACTTACATGAACGACCACCTTGCGAAACTCACCGGCTACAGCAGCAGTGAGGTGGTCAACCGCATGAGTTGTGCGGAAGTGCTGCGAAGTTGTTATTGCCATACGGATGATTGCTTGTTGAAGCAGGCGATGGAGAAGAGGACGCCTCTCGCCGGATTGCGGCGCACCGTTTTTGATCGTGAGGGAAGAGAGGTCCCTGTGGCGGTGCACTGTTCCATGATTACGGATTCGGAAAACAGGGTGATTGGGGGATTTAAAGCCCTGAGAGACATAACCCCGCTCGTCGAAGCCGAACAGAAGATCAGGATGCTCGTGGAAATTACTCAGGAAGGTATCCTGATGGTTGATGAAAACGACCGGGTAATTTACGCCAATTCCAAGATGGCTGAAATACTCGATCATTATAAAGATGATCTGGTCGGAAAAGACGTCGGAGGACTTCTTCCACGCCAGTTGCTCAGCATTGCACGCGATCTGGCACTGAAGGTCGATAAGGAACATTTCCAGGAGGTGCGCTTCTGCAGTACAATCCAGCCTGCTGCCAACTCAAATCCGGAGGATCGCGTATTTGAAACCTGCATAGTTGTCGCCAGGTTTGGCAAGGGCTTTATTACATGTATGTACTTCCAGGACCTGACCAAACATATTCAAATGGAACGGGAGCTGTTGAGCGCCAACAGCTTTCTTAACAACATCATCAAGAGTTCGGCGGACGGTATCGTGGTAGCCGATCTTGAAGGCAAAATCCTGATTTACAATGATTCGGCCGAACGGATGCTGGGATACAGCGCAGATGAGGTTATAGGCGGACCGGGTTCTCTGCATAAAATCATCGGCCCTGAACGTGCAGCAAAGAATATGCGGAGAATGCGCAGCGACGAGTATGGCCCGCCCGGTAAGCTCACCTCAACTCGAGTAACTCTGGTCAGAAAAGATGGTGAAGAGGTCCCGGTAAGTTTCTCTGCCGCAATCATCGAACAGAACGGCTCCGAGATAGGGACCGTAAACATATTTTCCGACCTCAGGGAACGCCTGCGGATGCTCAAAGAGTTGGAAGACACCCGAATGCAGTTGATGCAGGCCGAAAAGATCGCTTCCATCGGAAGGCTGGCGGCGGGCATAGCTCACGAAATCAATAACCCTCTTTCCGGCATCCTTATATTTGCCGATATACTCATGAGAGATTTGGCTCCCCCCAATCTGCAATGGAGTGAGGACCTTCAGGAAATCATCAGTCAAACTATGCGCTGCAAAGAAATTGTAGCGCGTCTGCTCGAATTCAGCAGGCAGTCAGTGAATCAGAGATTTAACTACGATATAAACTCGGTCATTCAACGTTCAGCAGAACTGTTGACTCACCAGGCGCTTTTTCACAACGTCGAATTCGTATTCGACCTTCAGGCCGATATACCCGCGATGATCGGCGATCCGGGCCAGCTTCAGCAGGTCTTCATCAATTTCATAATCAATGCCGGGACGGCCATGAACGGCAGAGGCAAAATAACTGTTACCAGCAGGTTCGAGGCGGTGTCCGAGCAGGTGGTCCTGGAATTTGCCGATACTGGCCCGGGAATTCCGAATGAAATCATCAGCAAGGTATTTGAGCCGTTTTTTACCACTAAGGCGCCTGGGGAAGGTACGGGACTCGGGCTTTCCGTTGCATACGGAATAATTCAGCAGCATGGCGGCGCTATGGCGGTCAGGAATGCTCCTTCGGGCGGCGCCGTATTCACCGTCGTGTTGCCATTGGAATGTCCCGACAAGACAATTGAGTTCTCCTGTTGAAACCGAGGTCGGCCAGTTAGAATCAGAGATTATTAAGGGTGACGGCATGCAAACCGTTTTGGTTGTCGATGACGAGAGGGTGATAAGAGAAGGCTGTCGCCGTCTTCTGATGCCCGAAGGATATGAAGTTCTGACCGCTGAAAACGGCAGGCAGGCGCTGGATTTACTTTTGACCGAATCTCCGGACGTGATTCTTTGCGATCTTCTGATGCCGGTAATGGGCGCCTTTGAGGTCATCGAGGAGGTTAGGGCCAAATATCCCGATCTGCCGCTTATAGTTGTAACCGGCCATGGTACGGTGGCGACTGCGGTAGAGGCAATGAGGAAAGGCGCATACGATTTTATCACCAAGCCTTTCGCGGCCGACCACCTGATCCTGATAATAAAAAGAGCACTGGAGAAACGCGCGCTGGAGCGTTGTGCTCGTACATTACAGGAGACCCAGGTCCAAAACCTTTATGACCTGTCTGTGGAAAAAAGCCGAATCAGAACGATTACTAACTGTATGGCGGACGGAGTCCTTGTTACAAATCGCTATTTGGAGGTAGTGCTTCACAATCCTGCTTTAATGAGACTGTTCGGGTTCCCGGCATCTTTGCCGGAACCCTCTGCCCTGCCGGAGGACGTTGCGTCCGACGGCCTGGAGAAAGATCTCAGAACCATTCTGGATTCATGTTGTGAAGAGGCCGGACAGATTTCGAGAGAATTTAGCAGAGGGGATAAACATATCCATGCAGTGTCCGCTCCCATCCCCGGATCGGACAACCAGATCGTGGGTACTGTAACTCTTTTTAAGGACATTACCATCTACAAACAGCTCAATGAAATGAAGTCCAATTTTGTGCAGTTGGTTTCTCACGAGCTGCGGTCCCCCCTGGCCTCGATCAAACAACTTTTGGCTGTCGTGCTTGATGGCTTGGCCGGCGGACTGGGGGATAAGCAAAAAGAGCTCCTGGGTCGTTCTCAACTGAAGATTCAGGATTTGCTCGATCTCATCACTGACCTGCTGGATGTGACCAAAATCGAGAGCAGTCAATGGTTTCAGCAACGGGCGCCTATAAATCTGGCTGAAGTCCTCGAGCATATCATCGAACTGATTAAACCCAGGGCGGATGGCCAGAATATTTTGCTGAGGCTCGAAATCCCCGTAGAAGTCCCTCTCATTGAGGCCGATCCTCGAACTATGGAGGAACTTTTTTCAAACCTGATCAGCAATGCTGTCAACTATTCTCCAGACGGTGGGGAAATAGTTGTATCGCTCGTTCCGAGCGGGAACTTTCTGGAGGTCTGCGTCAGCGATACCGGGATAGGTATCGAACCGGAAGAGATTTCAAAAATTTTCGATAAGTTCTACCGGATCAAGGACCAAAGAACCAGGCACGTGAGAGGCAGTGGTCTTGGGCTTGCCATTGTGAAAGGAATTGTCGAATCACATCGTGGATCTGTGGAGGTTGAGAGCAGACCCGGTTTGGGGACCACTTTTCGTGTGCTCCTGCCCATAGGCGGGTAGTTTAGACTGGTTTCCGTCGTAAAAGGTTTTTTCCCCGCCCTGGCGGCGTCAAGCAATCTCCGCGCTCCCCGAGGCGGTGCAAGGATTCCGCGCTCCGCGAGGTAACCCATTGGTTTCGTTGCCAGGACAAAAATTAGCCTCTTTTTGAATCTGAGACCGCCGGCGTCAATTCCGGTATTTCCGAATGGAGACCAAGCTGGACTATGGCCCTAATTACCAACTTTTAATCCAACATAGCTTAGGAGGCTACAAATGGGTAAGTATGTTTTGATAGTCGATGATGACCCGGATATGGTTGAGACCGTCGGCATGATGCTCGAGAGCAAAGGCTATGAAGTGGGGAAGGCTTACGATGGTATCGAGGGTGAGGAGTCCATCCGCAAGAGGCGGCCGGACCTCCTGGTCCTGGACGTAATGATGCCCCGCAAGAATGGGTACGTCCTTTGCGCGCAACTGAAAAAGAGCAAGGAAACGAAAGATATCCCCATAATTCTGCTTACCGCCGTAGGGGAAGCTGTGCCTTCCACCACGTACTCGCACGCTGACGGCATGGCCACGGAGGCCGAAGATTATATTCCAAAGCCGGTCGATGCCCAGGTGCTCGTCGAGAGCATAGAGAGGTTAGTTGCCTAGGAATCAGAAGGCCCTGATGTCCAAGATCAGACTTGGAGGCGTTAAAGTCGTCGAAAAGCGGGCCTACCTCTATTCATCATGTCGAAGGGAGGCAGGCCTCCTGGGGAACATTTGCTCGATTCTTGCCGATGGCCGGATAAATATGGGTCTGCTGACCCATGTGGACGACAATGGGCTTGGGGAATCGATAACGGCTGCGAGTGCAAAGAACGCACTCTGTTTTTCCGGCTATATGCTTGATGTGGTCGGTTCAGGCAAGTGTAAGACAGCGGAAATAGAGAGCGATATTTCCAGAATATCTTTATTTCCTCATGATCAAAGGCCTGAGATAACAGCTTCAGTGATCACGGTCCTGGGCGCAGCGGCAATCAAACCACACGGGTTTGGCAGCTCGCCTTCGGCCGTTACGGTTGTCATCTCGTCATCGGATTTCGAAATCGCGATGGAAAGGCTTTTTGATTCTTTCGCCTTTCCTGCCTGCGGGTCTTATAGCGAATGGCAGGCTGTCTGCAGAATGGACGAACGACAGCTCAGTGAGGTGAAGTGCTCATACAACGAGCAGATAATCACGATTTATGGCTTTACACGCCAAACAGGTTTGGATTTGTGGAACGTTTCTCTGCCGGTCGAGTACATGAGCGGTTTTGGGGCGTTCTTGTCGGAATTGGGTGAACTGGGCTTCAAACTGCCTTTCCTGATTGCCAACTCAGCTCCCGGGGCAAATGGCATGCACCTTTCGTTCGCTCTGGGAGAAGACCGGCGTGAAAGGGCAGGGCAGGCTTTCGATAAACATATGCCGGGCCGGGACAGTTTTTGCCGCGGCCCGGTGTCGGTACTTTTTCTGCACGGTCCGCATTTTGGTGACCGCTACGGAATTGCTTATGCTTTCGTGACGGCCCTGCGCAATGGGGGCATCCCCATCCTGGCGCTGAGCTGTGCGGTTTCTTCCATTTCCGCAGTCATTGCGGGCAATGACCCCGATAAAGCCATAGAGGTTTTGAACACTCGTTTTCAAACTCCGGGCAGGCTATAATTGGACCTTCCCACCATTCATCTTCTGTATAGAGGTATCAAAAACTGTCCCCTTGACCCCAAAAAGCCGACCCACAAATCGCCAACAAAAATTTTGGCAACAAATCCGTTTTAGACTTGACTAACGGATCAATCAGTTGTTAATTTGTAAACAAATTTGTTGCCAACCTTATTGTTGGGAGAAAGAGGGATGGAAAAGACGCTGAGATCGGCGCATTATAACTGGGTTGTGGGGGATCTATTCTGGGATAGAGAGCATGAGATTGAAAGATTTGCCGAACTTTTGGACGAAGGGGCCCACGTTCTTCTTGTTGCACCACGTCGAATCGGCAAGACCAGTCTCATGCGCGAGGTTGCTCAACGGATCAGCGACAGATATATATGTTTACAGGTCGATCTGCAAAAATCCTTCTCCCCCGCCGACGCCGTGGTGGAACTGAGTGTTGCCACGCGTCCCCACACGGGACTGTGGGAAAGAACAGCAGACATATTTCGAAATGTTATGCCTTCGGTCGCAAACACTATAGAATCCCTTCAACTAGACGAACTTACGCTCACACTCCGGAGCGGCCTGACTTCAGGCGACTGGAAAGCCAAAGGCGACAGGCTGCTGAGCGGCCTCGCCAATTCCGGCCGATCAGTCGTTATTTTCTTCGATGAGGTCGCTATCCTGGTGAATCGAATGCTCAAAGGGAGTGATTACAAAATCACCCCTGAAAGGATTCAGGATGTGGATGCTTTCATGTCCTGGCTCAGAGAGAGCAGTATTCGCTACAAAGGAAAACTCCGGATTGTTTTGGCAGGGTCAATCGGTATAGAGCCCATCCTAAGGCAGGCCAACTTAAGCGCCACCCTCAATACATTCGCGGTATTTGACCTTCCAGCCTGGGATACGGGGACAGCGATCGGGTGCCTGCAGGCGCTGGCAAATCAATATGGAATCAAGTTTCAGGAAGGAGTATGCGCGGATATTCCTGACAAGCTTGGGTGCTGTATCCCTCATCACGTTCAGATTTTTTTTGATGCCATCTACACGAACTGCAAACGTCAAAACCAAAGGGAGGTTTCTCATGATCTTGTGGATGAGGTTTATCAGACGCACATGCTGGGTGTGAGGGGCCATGCAGAATTGAGCCATCTCGAAGAACGATTAAAGATGGTGTTCGGGGCTGAATTATTCCAACTTTCCCTTGAACTTCTTACGGAAGCCGCGGTAGCCGACGGGCTCACCGTGGATGCCGCGATATTCCTGGCCCAACAATACCCTGTAGAAAACCAGACTCCAGTCGATGTTCTTAGACAGATTCTGGGTATCTTCGAGCATGATGGTTACCTCCGGAAAGTGGGCGGGAATTATCAATTCGTTTCGAAGTTAATCAAAGATTGGTGGAAAGCCCATTTCGGGTCCTTCCACATTCCGGTCTCGATGCGGGGAGATCGAAGATGACCCACCGCCTGATGAAATACAACCCTGCTTTCCTTAGCACAGATGAGTTGATTGAATCCTTTGTTGTGCGCCACGTCGATCTGGAGCTTATCATGGAAGCTATCCATCACAATACCGGTCAATCGAACAACCATATTCTTGTTGTCGGCCCCAGAGGTATTGGCAAGACTACCCTCGTTCTACGTGCTGTCGCAGAAGTCGTGCATGATGCCGAGCTTGCACAACGGTGGCATCCGATCGTTTTCGGCGAAGACAGTTACGAGGCCTGTTCTCCCGGAGAGTTCTGGCTAGAAGCGCTGTTTCATCTGGCGGCAAGCACAAAAAGGGAGAGGTGGCGCCAAACATATGCAGAATTGAAATCCGAACAAGATGAGACTCGATTGAGGGAACGTGCGCTTGCCCAATTGATGGATTTTGCCGACGAGCAAGGCAAACGCATACTTCTCGTCGTTGAAAATCTCAACATGATCCTGGGGCAACAAATAGCCGGCGACGGCGCATGGGTGGTGCGTCATGCGCTTCTGAACGAGCCCCGCCTCATGCTGGTTGGAACGGCAACCAGCCGGTTTGAAGAAATAGAGAATGCTGGCAAGGCGATGTATGATTTGTTTAAAATCCACGATCTCAAGCCGCTCAATACGCCCGACTGTCGCACCATGTGGTCGGCAATCACAAGAGAAGATCTCTCGGAGAGCCGTGTCCGTCCAATTGAAATCCTTACAGGGGGCAACCCCCGACTCTTGTCGATCATTGCCAACTTCGCAGAGAAAAGATCCTTTCGTGAACTGATGCTTGACCTCACACAACTTATCGATGAACACACGGAATACTTCAAAAGCCACCTGGACGCTCTTCCCGCCTTGGAGCGAAAGGTCTTCGTCTGTCTTGCAGACTTGTGGGACCCGGTTGGTGCCCGGGCAGTTGCGAAGGCCGCCCGAGTCGATGTGAATACGACAAGTTCGCTCCTTAACCGTCTGATGTCTCGCGGAGCTGTGGTCGTTTTCGAAAAACAGCGGCGAAAAAAAATGTATCAGGTCGCCGAGCGCATGTACAACATCTATCATCTCATGCGACGGCGGGGGGGCGCTTCGGGCCGCATTTCGGCGGTGGTCAATTTCATGGTCCATTTCTACGAGGGCGAAGACCTCGTGGATGGAGCAGTCTCAATCGCAGAGGAAGCGTGCAGGCTAGACGGCGAATTGCGACAGGACCATTACCTTGCTTACGAGATACTTTTGCAAAAGATCCCGTCAAAAGAGTTGAAATACAAAATACTCAGGGTAACATCTGAGCACTTTTTCGAAATGCCGGACATACCATCAACCATAAAGGGGTCATTCGATTTGATGAAATCGGTTTCACTTGAACAGGCGAGGGCGAGGAGAGCTCCCAAATCATTGGACGGTGAACCACGGAAAATTGCTGGAAGAAAACCTCGCGATGCAGCTTCCTGGATAGCGCTCGGCTACAAACTTCGAGATGCAGGTCGTGTACACGAGGCAGAGAGAGCCTTCAGAGAGGCCACTAAACTCGATGAAAAGAGCGCCGAAGCTTGGGGAGGCCTAGCTAGAGTGCTCCACGAGGAAATCGGCCGATCCGGCGAAGCTGAGGCAGCTTACCGAAAGGCGATCGAACTGGAACCCAATGATGGGTGGATTTGGGATAGATTAGGTGACTTGCTAAAAGAACTGGAGCGCATCGACGAGGCTTATGAGGCTTATCATAGAGCTACCGAAGTCGCCCCCACTAATGTGTGGGCTTGGATTGACCTAGGACATGTGCTGAATGAGAAACTGCGGTTCGAGGAGGCCTATGAAGCCTGCCATTGTGCTACTGAATTAGACTCCACTAATGTGTGGGTTTGGATTGCATTGGGAGATCTGCTGAAGAAGCAAGGGCGGTTAGAGGATGCTTATGAAGCATATCATAGAGCTACCGAAGTGGACCCGAGGGAAGAGTGGGGTTGGATTGGATTGGGAGATCTGCTGCAAGGGAGGCTGGACGGGCCTGAAAAAGCTGAGGCTGCTTATCGCAAGGCCCTAGAACAAAACCCAAGTGCTGCGCCGGGCTGGCGCAAGCTCGGCGAAATATTACATGAAAAATTGGGGAGGTATGAAGAGGCCGAAACAGCTTACAGGAGGGCCATCGAACTAGATCCAAATACTGCACGGAACTGGGGGATGCTTGGTCTACTGCTGCATGAAAAGCTCGGGAAGTATGAAGAAGCCGAAGCAGCCTACCGAAAGGCAAATGAACTGGAGCCAGTTGCATTCGGCTGGGCCAAGCTCGGCGAACTATTGCATGAAAAATTGGGGAAGTACGGAGAGGCCGAAGCAGCCTATCGGAAGGCTATCGAACTAGAGCCAAGTGTTGCGGTCGGCTGGGCCAAGCTCGGCGAACTATTGCATGAAAAATTGGGGAAGTATGAAGAGGCCGAAGCAGCCTA
>Ga0074046_10000706_pt1 | contig 30665 bp, 29 predicted proteins | sample BogForMeECP23OM3_FD_94441 | JGI IMG/M metagenome (GOLD analysis project Ga0074046, IMG submission 94441) | Bog forest soil microbial communities from Calvert Island, British Columbia, Canada - Bog Forest MetaG ECP23OM3 | ecosystem: Environmental > Terrestrial > Soil > Wetlands ... | reverse complement strand
CGAGGGAGACATCGCCAAAGGCCAGCTCCTCGAGCACCAGCGCGTTTGTAACCGGCGAACGCGCCTCTCCGGCGCCGCCGTAAGTCTCCGGAATCTGTGTCGCCGTCAATCCGAGCTCCCACACGCTCTGGAGGAACGTGTCGGGCACGCTCTCCGTCTCGTCGCACTCGCGGGCGATCGGGCGCATGGCCCGGGTGGCGAACTCGCGCATCGCCTCGCGGGCAACGGATTGCTCCTCGGTCGGGCCAAACGAGATCATCGCGCTCTCCTTTGACTTCTGCGGGTGAAATCGTCGACGGATCGCGACGCGGGCGCGATCTGCGCAGACCCCGACGGTCGCGGGATCTGGTGGAAGTAGCGATCGAGGGCTTCGCGGCCACCGTCCTTGGTGAGAAGCCCGTCCGCCAGCGCCTTGCGAGGGTCGATGAGCCCGAGGGCCACGCCGCACCACACGCTTGCGTCGGCCGTGTAGCGGACGTCCGCTCGCTCGGCGAAGCCCTGGAGGACGGCACATGCGCCATGGGCGATGCGCACCGTCCAGACGCCCCCGCCCGTTCCCGAAAGGCGGATTTCGAACGTCACCTCGACGCCCGCGGCGCGGTCCTCGCGCAGCAAGAAGGGCAGAGATTCGAGGATCGATTGGGCGGAGGTCTCGGTGAACGCTCCAAAACCAGCGACGTGCTCTTCCATGGCGTGCAGCACCCACCAGCGTGCAATCGCCGCCACGATGGGCTCAAGCGACCGGCCGTGCGGGGTGAGTGCATAGGCACCCCGCCCTTCCGCTTGCACCGGCTCCACCAAGCGCGCCTGCACGAGCCGGCGCAGCCGCGCGGACAAGACGCGGGGAGCGATGCCCGTGCGCGTGCGCAGCTCCTGGAAGCCGCGGGGACCCCCGAGCAGGTGCCGTACCAGAACCAGGGTCCAACGATCCCCCACGCGGTCCAAGGCGCGGCCCACCGGGTCGAAGATCTGGCCCGGGCGCGGGACCGCCGAGGGTGGGGAACTGGCTATCCGCACGCTCATTTATGAAGTATCTAGCAGATACTTCATTTGCGATCAATGGGGAACCCGTTGAGCCCTTAAATCAATAGCGATTGCGGTCCTACGGGAAGCGAATCTGCACGTCTTGCTTGTCCTCGTCGCTCACCCGGAAGAGCGCGTGTGGGGTGAGTCCCATCATCCGGGCGAGGAACAGGTCGGGGACCTGCTCGATACGAACGTTGAAGGCATTCACGCTGTGGTTGAAGAACTCGCGGCGGTCGGCAATCTCTTCTTCCAGGCTCGAGATCCGCTCCTGCAGCTGGCGGAACGAGGCATCGGCCTTGAGCTGTGGATAGCTCTCCGCAACCGCGAACAGCCGGCCGAGCGCGCTGCGCATCGCGTCGTCGGCGGCGCCCTTCTGCTCCATCGTCTGGGCCTGCTGATAGGCCGAGCGTGCCGCCGTGACGCGCTCGAGCACCTCGCGCTCGTGCCCCATGTACCCCTTCACGGTGTCCATCAGTTTGGGCAGTTCGTCATGGCGCTGCTTCAAGAGCACGTCGATGTTGGCCCAGGCCTGATCGACCGCGTGCTTGAGACTGATCAGGCCATTGTAGAGGCCCGTGACGTACAGCACCGAGCCGATCATGACGAAGGCGATGACGGCGAGCACGATCCAAGCCATCTCACATCCTCCCCAACATGCCGAAGCGCTCGAGCAGGAGCGCCAGCGAAACGATGGCGAGGGCTGCCCCCCCGAAGACCGAGCCCAGCGCACGCCAGGAAAGCGAACGGGCCAGCGCCGCTCGAGGCTCGGTCGATAGCACGAAGAGACTTGCGCCGAGGGGATCCCGTGCGATCACGACGCGATCGGCGACGGGCTGGCCGTCGACATCCTGGCTGACACGCTGACGGATCGCGTCCCACTCCTCGAGCGAGATCTCCCCGTCGCCGTCGAGATCCGCGGCCTTCATGGCGGCCGGATCCTTCTTGATCTCTGCCAGGCGGGCCGCGATCTGGAAGCGGCGCTCCTCGAGCATGCCGTGCCGCGCCTGGGCCACGCCGTAGACGAAGAGTCGTGCGCCGGTATCGATGCGCGCCTCGCTGACCCGCAGGCGGGAACGGTTGCCGATCCAGCCGGCGCTGCAGTCGATGCCGTGGTCGGTGAGCAGCTTCGCCAGGGGTCCCGAGATCTCCGGGTCGGTCTCGTGAATCTGATTGGGGATCTCCGCCGCGGCACCCTTGGGATCGATCCGCACGCGGCCGGTATCGTCCTCGAGGTAGAAGGCAAATTCCGCGGAGTCCCCCGAGGCTACGGTGGTCCACTCCCGTTGATTTCCCGAGTGGGTCTCGCGTTCAATCCGGTAGCGATACCAGGCGCACGCCATGCCTGAGACCGGTGCCACGAGCGGGTCCTTCTGACGGGCGACGCCCTCGAGTTCAGCGGCGCCCAGGGCGACCGAGCGGATTTTGACCGTCGGGGTGTCCTCCACGGCGCGCTTGCGGCGCCAGAGCACGAAGCCGTGGGCGAAGAGAACGCAGCCCAAGACCCCGAGGATGGCGAACGCGAAGGTGGGAGAGCCGTGGCTCCCTCGCACAGTCGTCGCGCCAAATGTCCTGACAAGGTGCGGACCCATGCCCCGGCCTATCGGGTGTCCCCAACGCCGTCTTGAAGCCCGGGTGCGGGCTTAGCCTTGCCCGGCCTCCTCGAGCTGCGTAGGCTGGCGCGGCCGGAGGTGGACGGAGGATCGCCGGCGGACATACACCGTCCGCGGGAGGAAAGTCCGGGCTCCACAGGGCAGGGAGGTCGCTAACGGCGACCCGGGGCGACCCGAGGGAAAGCGCAACAGAAAGCACACCGCCGATGGCCTCGCGGGGCGGCGCGAGCCGTCCCGAAGGCTCAGGCAAGGGTGAAAACGTGGGGTAAGAGCCCACGCGCGACGGCCGGGTGACCGGCGGCGCGGCAAGCCCCTCCCGGAGCAAGCTCGAATAAAGGTGCCGTGAAGAGCGGCCCGTTCGATCCGCCCCCTCTCACGAGGTGGCGGCGGCACCTGGGTTAGAGCGCTCGAGCGCCGCAGCAATGCGGCGCCTAGATGAATGATCCTCGCCGGCCACGGGGCAACCCGCGGCCGGAACAGGACCCGGCTTACAGTCCGCCTCCGGCCTCCGCCCGCGGGACACGACACGCTGCGCGATCTGCCCCGCATGGTTCGGGACCGGCAACGCGCGGGCCATCGAAGGTGTCGAGCCGCGAGCTTCTCTGTTGCGTCTATACTGGCGCGCCCCTGGCGGCAAGAGGAGGCGCGCATGCAGGTGCAGACCACGATTCCCCACGCGGACTGGCGCGCCATCCCACGGGTTGCCAAGGCCGCGGAGGAGACCGGCTTTGACGGCCTCACGACCTCGGAGATCGCCAACGATCTTTTCATCCCCCTCGCCTTCGCGGCGCTCGCCACCGAGCGCATCCAACTCGCCACCGCGATCGCTGTGGCCTTCGCGCGCAGCCCGATGGTGGTTGCGAACCTCGCGTGGGATCTGCAGCTGAACTCGCGCGGGCGCCTGTGCCTCGGCCTTGGCACGCAGGTGAAGGGGCACAACGAGCGGCGCTTCAGCGTGCCGTGGGGTCCTCCAGTACCCCGGCTGCGAGAGTACGTCGAGTCCTTGCGCGCGATCTGGCGTTGCTGGGAGCTCGGCGAGCCCCTGCGCTATGAAGGCCAGCACTACCGCTTCAGCCTGATGACGCCCGAGTTCTCCCCGCCCCCTTCGGGACTGCCGCCGGTTCCCGTCACCATCGCTGCGGTGGGCCCGGACATGATGCGTTTGGCCGGCCGCGCCTGCGATGGCGTGCGCCTGCACGGCTTCTGCACGCGCCGCTATCTCGAAGAAGTTGCGCTGCCGCAGATCCAGGAGGGCCTCGCGCGCTCCGGTCGGAGCCGGGAGAGCTTCCAGGTCTGGGGCGGCGGATTTGTGGCCACGGGAAAAGACGACGAAGCCGTCGCGGAGATGATGGACTGGGTGCGCTACCGAATCGGCTTCTACGGCTCGACGCGCACCTACGCGGGGGTGCTCTCTCTCCATGGCTGGGACGAGCTCGCCGCCAAGCTCCACCGCATGTCCAAGCAGGGCCAGTGGACGGAGATGGCGAAGGAAGTGCCCGATGAGCTCGTACACACGTTCGCGGCGGTCGGGACCTACGACCAGATCGCGGGGGCGATCGAGAAGCGCTTCGGCGGCGTCTCAGACGCCATCGCGCTCTCCTTTGCGCAGGACACGCCGCCGGGCCTGGCGCGGGAGCTCGTACAGGATGTGCAGCGCATTCCCACCGCGTTCCGCGGATTCCCGAACGCCTGGTAGGGGCGCCTCACTCGAGATTGCGTCGGTAACAGTTCACGCGAGCCCGGCGCTCCGGGTCGTAGCCCCGCCACTTCGACGGGGGGAGCTCGTCCGGTGAGGCGGGGCGGAAGCCGTTGCGCTCGAAGAAGGCGCACACGCGCGGCGACGTGGTGCAAGCGAACACGTAGGCCAGCTTTTGGCGGCGCCCGAGTTCGACCGCGAAGGCGACAAGGTGCGTCCCGACGCCCTCGCCGAGGAAACGCGTCAAGGTGTAGAGCGAAGCGACTTCGCCCGCCCGCGCGACGGGCTCGATCAAGAGAGCCCCGATGCCCGCGAGGTGACGGTCCTCAACGAACGCTCCGAAGCCGCTCGCGAGAATCTCCTCGATTTCCTCGGGCGTACGCGGTGCCAGATAGCCTTCGTCGACACCGCGCGCGATCAGGTCGTTGGCGGCATCGAAATCGTCGAGGCCGAGGGGACGCACGATCACGTAGCGCTCGCGCGTGAAGAGGGTCCCCGAACCTCCGTAGGTGAAGAGCTCCTCCGCCAGCCCATCCAGCGTACACACGTTCACGGCTGGCAGTCCGACCTCGAGCATCGACTCCACCTCGCGCAGCAGCGCAAGCCGCCGCTGGCTAAGCAGGGTGCCGCCCGAGGCGAGAAGCTTCCGCAGTTCGTCCAGATGAACAAAGGAAAGGCGGTCGCCGGGGGCGCGCAAGAGACCCCCGTCGCGGTCGATCCAGACGAGCTTCGAACAGCGCAGGCGGAGCGCGACATCTCGACAGGCCGGAGCAAAGGCGTGGGAGCCCCCGACCACGAGTCCCATGACTGGGTTCTCGCGCAGGTTGCGCCAGACCACCGCTTCCAGGCGGGGCGTGGCCGCGGAAAGGACGTGGCCTGCCGTGAGCGGCTCGACGGCGCTGCGCTCGGTCGAGATCAGGACGACCCGTGTTCCGTTGGCGTTGAGCTCCGAAAGAACCCCGCGCAGCGGAGCGGGCTCGCGGAGATCCGCGGCAGGAACCGCGATCGCCAGGTGCCGACCGCGGAACTCGCGCAGATAGAAGTCCTTCTCCGTAAAGGATGCGGGAGAGCTGGCCTCCTGGCTCATGGGCGCAGAGTCTCGCCGATCCGGCGGAGGGCGCAGCACCTCCCCGCGAAGTGAGGCTCCGCAGAGAGGGGGCGTCATGTCATCCAACGAGGCCTCCTCCGGCGTCCTTTCTTCTAGGGAGGGTGGTCGCGGCCGCCGCGGACGGTTGGCGCTGCCGACTGCCCCTTGCGGAAGGCCCCCCTGTGGAACGAACTTCCACGCCCCCGGGGATATAGATAAGGAGGTGCTTCGGACGGCCGATAGGGAGAGTGGGTGGTTAAAGACCCTATCCCGTGGGGAAGGTAGGGGTCTGGCTGCGGCGAGCCGAGAGCGGCTCGGCCGAGCGAACCCAGGAGGAAAAAGTGATCAATTGCCCGAAAAAACTCTGGCGAAATTCTTTTTGGGACGGCAATATTCTAGGCCGCTCGGTTGCCCCCCGAACAACGAGCATTACGTTGAGACCTGGTTGGGTGATAGGTGCCGCGCTCCACGGCCACGAACGCCTGACCGGCAGTTGCGCCGCCGAAGGCAGGACGCGGGCAACGATATCGCGAGCGTGTGTGGCCCCACCGCACACAGAGAGTCATGAAACCGGAACCCCCCGGGCGGTATCCGAGTGAACGGGCCTGCACTGAGGGACCGAGAGGTAAGATAGTGAAATTCGAAGATCGATTCCCGTCTGCCTCCGGAGAGGAGCCGGTTCGAGCACCGCTCGGAGCGACTCCTGTGCTGGCGGCCGAGGAGCTTGATCCCGGGCGCGAGCGGCGTCCCCTCGAGTCCTATTTCCAGGAGATCGGTGGGACTCGGACGCTGCGTCGCGAGGAAGAGGTCATCCTCGCCAAGGAGCTCGAGGCTGCGACCGCGGAGCTGCGCGGTTCGCTCTATGCCATTCCCTACTCCGCGCACCATGTGGTCTCGCGTTGGGATGCGCTGCGTGCGCTATCCCACACCGGCGCCAAGCTCTCAGAGTCTGTCGGAGACGAGGAAACCGGAGAGATCGCCGCCCGGGTCGAGCGCGCTGTGGCTCGTCTGCGCAAGCTCCTCGTGCAGCGCGAGAAGCTGCTCACCACGGGTGCGAGCGAGCTCTCCCACAAGCGGATGGCGGCGAGGGTGAACCAGGAGCTCCAGAGTGCTCAGCTCTCGCTGGGACTCCTGGCCGAGCTCCGCGACCGGGTGCTGCAGATCGCCGACGAGATGAGGAAGGTTCGCAAGGGCACGCGCCGGCTGCGCGAGCTCGAGGCGGAGGCCGGTGTCACCAAGGAGCGCCTGATCGCGCTCACCACCGCGGTCAACGATGCGCATGAGCGGATGACCCGGGTCAAGAACCGCTTCATCGAGCACAACCTGAAGCTCGTGGTCGCGATCGCGAAGGACTACCGCAATCTCGGACTTTCCTTCCCGGACCTGATCCAGGAGGGAAACCTCGGACTGATCCGTGCGGTGGAGAAGTTCGATCACCGGCGTGGCTTCAAGTTCTCGACCTACGCGGTCTGGTGGATCCGGCAGGCGCTCGTTCGCGCGATCCAGAACCACTCGCGGACGATCCGGCTGCCTTCCCATGTGCACGACCGCCTGCAGCGCAGCCAGCGTGTGCGGGCGGAGCTCACGGGAAAGCTCGGCCGTGAGCCGACGGCCGCCGAGCTGGCGCCTGCGCTCGGTACGGACACGGACTCTCTCGAGGCACTGGACCGCCTCTCGCGGGAGGCGATCTCCCTCGAGTCGTCAGTGGCTGGCACGGAAAAGCGGCTTGAGGACTTCGTGGCGGATCCCACGGCTTCGGCCCCGGACGGAGGTATCGACGGGGATCGCATGCGCTCCGGCGTCGGTGCCCTGATCGGGAGTCTCACGCCGCGTGAGCAGCTCATCCTTCGCCTGCGCTACGGGCTTGGCGGCGAGGAAGAGCACACTCTCGAGCAGATCGGCCAGTCGCTCGGGCTTTCACGTGAACGGGTGCGCCAGCTCGAGGCCCGTGCCCTCAAGAAGCTGCGCGAGACGGCACCCGCCCAGAGGCTGCATCCCATCCTCGAGCCCTAGGCGAGGATTCCTCGATCCGAACGGAGGGCAGAACGTGAAGTTCTGCCCTCCGTTTCTTTTCCGGCTTGCGGGTCGTGGGGCGGGTGAAAGAAGCGCACCGCCGCTTTGCTTTTGCTAGACCTCGGCGCCGTGGAAGTCGCCGCCCAGATCGCCTGTCTCGATCTCGAGGGTGTGCTCGTGCCCGAGATCTGGATCAATGTCGCGGAACACACGGGCATCCCGCAGTTGCGGCTTACGACGCGGGACGAGCCCGACTACGACGTGTTGATGAAGCGGCGCATCGAGATCCTGGCCGCGCATGGCCTTGGGCTGCCGGACATTCAGCGCGTGATCGGGACGCTTACGCCGCTTGAGGGTGCGCCGTCCTTCTTGGACTGGCTGCGCGAGCGTTTCCAGGTGCTGATTCTCTCCGACACCTTTTACGAGTTCGCCGCGCCCTTCATGCGACAGCTCGGATTCCCCGCGCTCTTCGCCCACCGGCTCGTGGTCGACGACGCGGGACGACTTCTCGATTACCGGATCCGCATGCAAGACCAGAAGCGGCGGACGGTCCAGGCGCTCCACGGGCTGAACTTTCGGGTGGTCGCGGCTGGCGACTCGTACAACGACACCGCGATGCTCGCAGAGGCCGACGCAGGGATCCTCTTTCGCCCTCCGAGCAACGTTGTGCGCGAGTTTCCCCAGTTCCCGGTTGCGCAAACCTACGAGGAGCTGCGGGCGGAGTTTGCCCGCGCCCTCACCCTCCGGAATCGCAGCCCGCGGGTCGTATCGACGGGATCTTGAACATGCGATGGGGCGCCGGCTGGTAGGTGAAGAGGAGCGCGCGTCGCGGTCTTTCCGACCGGTTTGGCTCGGAGCCGTGCACGACGTGCGGGCTGAAGAAAAGAAGGCTCCCGGCCGGCATTTCTGCAGGCACGGCGAGTGACGCATCGAAGCTGCGCGGGTCGGTGAAGAGCGGACCGAGCGTGCCCTCACCCTCGAGGCCAGGGAGCAGGCCCGAGCGGTGGCTTCCCGGCACGAGGCACAAACAGCCGTTCTCGCACGTTGCGTCATCGAGGGCGAGCATCGCATTTGCAAGCCGGTCCACGTGGGCGCAGTCGAAGACCCAATAGGGCGAATCCTGGTGCCAGCGGAAGCGAGAGCCTTCGCGGGGCCGTTTGAGATTGAGCTTGTCGGTGAACAGGCACAGTCCGTCGGCGTCCACGAGGTCGCGCATCGGCTCGACGAAGCGCGCATCATCGACCAGGTGGTGAAAGCGTGGGTCGAGCCGATGGAAAGGCTCGAGAACGCGCACGGTCTGTGAGCCCTCGCAGTGCTCGAGTTGGATTGTGGTGCCGCCGGCCTCCACGTAGCGATTGCCGTCGATGGCGTAGCGTGCGTCGGGAGCACCCGCCGCGAGCTCGGCCTCCGCCACCGCCCGCTCGGCCGCGGCCCGCAGGTCCGCGAGTTCGTCGCGGTCGAAGACCGCCCGGCGGATGAAAAATCCGTCTTCCTGGTAGGCCCTGCGCTCTTCCGGAGTGGCCCGAAGCGCTTTCCGCATGACGGCGAAGCTAACGCTTGCGGCGGCTCGCGAGGAGCTCGCGCTTGCGCAGCCGTAGCGACACAGGCGTGACCTCCAGGAGCTCGTCCTCTTCGATCCACTCGAGGGCGGTCTCGATGGTGAGCCTGCGGGGCGGGGTGAGAATCGTGTTCTCGTCCCGGCCCGCCGCGCGAATATTTGTAAGCTTCTTGGCACGCGCGAGATTGACGTTCATATCGCCGGGCCGGCGATTTTCGCCAACCACCTGGCCTTCGTAGATGGGCTCTCCTGCCCCGACAAACAGCGTGGCACGTTCTTGAATGTGGAAAATGCTGTATCCGGTGGCGACGCCGGAGTCGCTCGCGACGATCGCTCCTACGCCGCGCCGAGGGAGTTCCCCTGCGAAGGGTTCGTAGCCCCGCACGGTGCGGTGCAGCACACCCTCCCCGCGCGTATCGGTCAGGAACTCGCTGCGGTAGCCGAATAGACCGCGGCTCGGGACGACAAACTGCAGTACCGCCTGCCCTGCGCGCTGCTCCATCATGAGCAGGCGTCCCTTGCGGGCCGAAAGCTTCTCGATTACGGATCCGGCGCAGGCATCGCGCACCTCCGCCACCACGTCTTCCACCGGCTCGCACGCCCGACCGTTGACCTCGCGCACGATGATCTCGGGCCGGGAGACAGAGAACTCGTAGCCCTCGCGACGCATCGTCTCGATCAGGACCGCGAGCTGCAGCTCACCGCGGCCTGCCACCTCGAAGGTGTCCGGCCCGTCGCCCGCGTCCACGCGGATGGAGACGTTGCCAAGCGCCTCCTTGCGCAGTCGATCGCCGATCTGGCGGCTCGTGAGGAAGCGGCCCTCACGGCCGGCGAAGGGCGAGGTATTCACCGAAAAGCGAACGCGGATCGTCGGTGGGTCGATTCCAATGCGCGGCAGCGGCTCGACCGCCGACGGATCGCAGATCGTGTCGCCGATCTCGATCGAGTCGACACCCGCGATCGTGCAAAGATCTCCGGCCTCCGCCGCTTCGAGCTCCACGCGTTCGAGGCCGCGGGAGCCGAAGAGCTTGGTAATGCGGAAGGGCTCGGGCTTGCCCTGCTCCGGAATCCGAACCACCGTGACGCCCCGGCGCAGCGTTCCGCGCTCGACGCGACCAATCACGAGGCGGCCGAGGAAATCGTCGTAGCCGAGGGTCACGGCTTGAAACTGCGCGGAACCGTCGGGATCCACCCGGGGTGCCGGGGCCTTGGCAAGAATGGTCTCGAGCAAGGGACGCAGGTCCACCCGCCGCGCCCCGGGATCCAAGGCCGCGGTGCCTTCTTTGGCAGAGGCGTAGACGACCGGGAAGTCGAGTTGGGCGTCACTTGCGCCGAGCTCCACCAAGAGATCGAAGACCTCGTCGACCACCGCGTGGGCACGCTGCTCGGGCCGGTCGATCTTGTTCACGACCACGATGGGGCGAAGGCCGTGGGCGAGGGCTTTGCGCAAGACGAAGCGCGTCTGAGGCATCACGCCCTCGACCGCGTCCACGAGCAGAAGCACGGCGTCCACCATGCCGAGCACCCGCTCCACCTCACCACCAAAGTCGGCATGCCCCGGCGTGTCGACAAGGTTGATGCGCACGCCCTCGAACTCGATCGCCGTGTTCTTGGCATGGATGGTGATGCCGCGCTCACGCTCAAGGTCCTCGCTATCCATGGCGCGCTCGGCGACGGTCTGGTTGGCGCGAAAAGCCCCCGTCTGGCGCAGGAGCCCATCGACCAGCGTGGTTTTGCCATGATCCACGTGGGCGATGATCGCGAGATTGCGGATTTCCTTGCGGGGACGGCGCATCGGGCGCGGACCCTAGCAGACGCGCGCAGCCCATGCGCGTTTTCACCCCAAAGGGCCGCCACGCAGCGGTTTTACGCAAGTTTCACAGGCGAACCCACCTCTTCTACCGACCTCCCCCCTATGCTCTCCGCGCAGTGCTTGGAGGAGGATTCGCCGTGACCGCTCCCGCAGAACGCCTCACCGCGCCCGCCGCCGCAGACGCGGATGGGCCGTGGCGCCGTACCGACGTCATACCTCGGCTGGTCTACTGGGGGATCCACGCCGCATGTTTTGCGGCGTTCTTCACCGGGGTATCGCGGACGGACCTCGTGCTCTTCGGGGCCACCCTGTCGCTGCGCATGCTCGGGATCACGGCGGGCTATCACCGCTACTTCGCGCACCGAACCTATCGCACAAGCCGACCGCTTCAGTTTGCACTGGCCCTTCTCGGGACGACGGCCACCCAGAAGGGTCCCCTGTGGTGGGCAGGCCACCACCGCATCCATCACGCCAACTCGGACGAGCCCGGTGATGTGCACTCCCCGCGCGACGGTTTCTGGTATTCCCATCAGGGGTGGATCTTCGATGGCCGGTGGGACGATACGCCGACGGAGCAGATTCGGGACTTCGCGCGCTTCCCCGAGCTTGTGTGGCTAAACCGCTGGCACATCATTCCGGCCGCGCTGCTCGCAGTCCTGTGCTACGCGATCGGAGGGTTTTCCGGCCTGATCTGGGGCTATGTCATCTCCACTACGGTGCTCTGGCACCTCACCTACTCCATCAACTCCCTCGCGCATCGTTGGGGCACGCGGCGCTACGCAACCTCGGATACCAGCCGGAACAACTGGCTCCTAGGACTCCTCACTTTCGGCGAGGGCTGGCACAACAATCACCACCACTACATGGCGAGCACACGCCAAGGCTTCTTCTGGTGGGAGATCGACATCACCTACTACGTGCTGCGCGGGCTTGCCGCATTGGGCCTGGTCTGGGATCTGCGTGAGCCGCCGGCGAGCGTGGTCGCGCCCGAACGCGAGCCCGGGCTGCCCGAAGCCGCCTAGTTCCCTGTCGTCGCCTTAGCTTCGCTTCCCTCGGACAGGTCGCCGGCGCGGCTTGCGCGAGATCGCGCGCCGGGCGGGTACCCTGGGAAATGCCAAGGCGACCACTGTTCCCGCCGATGTGATACGGCTCGTCATGGCACCGCCATCGCGCTCGGCCAGAGCCCGGGCGATTTCGAGGGCCAGAACCCGCCCCCGTGGCGGTGCGGCGGGGGGGCCGCCGCGAGCCCGCGCTCGCGCGGCGCCATCAAACACCGTAAAGACGACGCTCCCTCCCTTGCTGCGCTGGGCCGAAACGATGGTCTCTTTCCCCCCCTCCATCGCCTCGCGTCCGGACCGCACAAGGGTCAGCAAGACGTGATGCAGGGCGTCCGGGTCGACCCGCACGTCCGGCAGCCCGTCCGGGATTTGCACTTCGGGCTCGGAGGCTGCACCGGACCCGTGGCGAAGTGCGCGCGCCACGGCGCCCAACACGCTCGAGGGTGACACCCGAATGCGGCTCTCCGGATCATCCGTGAGCAGAGGGCGCACGTGGGACAAGAGCCAGCCCGCCTGGGCGGCAAGGTCCTCGAGCGCCTCCGCCATGCCTTTGTCCTCCTCGCCGGTGCGAGGGAGCAGATGCGCGGACAGACGCGCCGCGGCGAGTAGATTTCCGACCTCGTGGCAGATCGCGAGCACGAGCTCCGCGGCAGGCAACGCCTTACGACGACCTCGGGAGGGGCTTTTCGGCGACAAGCGCCTGGGCATTCACCAGATCTTATCAGGGTACGAGACGAAGGGAATGAAAGGGCCTGCGCGCTCACCGCTAGCGCGCGCCGCGCGACACGAACCAATACAGCCCGGCCGCAAGAACTGGCGCCGAGCCCAGTTGGATCAGCAGGGCCTGCGACCCGGGTCTCGCGCGGAAGGCAAGGCGCAGGAGCGGCCAAGCGATCACAACGATGGCGAGCTGTCCAAGCTCGACACCGAGATTAAAGCCGAGGAGTGCGTGGGCGAGGCGGCCAGCAGGGAGGGCTGTCTCCGCCAAGGCCCCAGCGAACCCGAAGCCGTGGACAAGTCCAAAGACGAACGCCACGAACCAGCGCAGCGATCCCGGCTGCGTCACCTCTTCGAGCAGTCCGAGGTAGCAGAAGGTGAAAAGGCCCACACCGGCGAGCGCCATGGCGGGCACCGCAAAACGACCGCTGAGCGATGCCAAGACCGAAAGCGCGAGCGCGAGAGCCAGCACCGCGGTGAGCCGGCGCCGCAGCGGCGCGCCCACCGTCTCCGCGAAGTTCTCAAACGCGACCACCACGATCGAGAGGCCGATCAGCGCTTCGATCGCCGCCGAGTCGGGACGGATCACGCCGAGAACGCCGAGGCCGAGGGTCACGCTGTGGGCGGCGGTAAAGCCCGTGACGATGGTGGCCACCTGGCGCACTGAGGCTCCGGCCAAGAGTAGCGCCAGCAGGAATGCGAGATGGTCGACGCCGGTCACGATGTGAGCGATGCCGAGCCTGACGTAGTCGATGAGGCCGCTCCCCGGCGTTGGAGCCGCAGAACCGGGGACCGCCACCGGGAAGCGGCGGCTTTCGAACACGAGCACGCGCTCCACGGACGGTCCGCCTTCGACTTGTGCCCGGGCCAGATGCAGGTGACTCGACGACACTTCGAACAGGCCATCAAACCGGATTTCGAGAGGCGCGGATCCCTCGCACGCGATGTTCCAGCTCCGACCGATCTGGCCTGGATCGGCGCTCGTAACACTCACGACAGGCCCGCTCGGGCGGCAGGGCTGGCCGGCGGCGTACAGCAGGACGTGTTGCATCAAGTAGCGATCCACGGCCGAGACGGCTTCCGGACGCGGCGCGCCTGGCGTCGGCGGAAGACCGCCCTCCTCGGGCAGGGCGGCCCTGAGATCGAGCCAGGGGACGCGCACAACGACCCGCGCACTGGCGGGCGGACCCAGCTGGATTTCCCAAGACGAGGTCGAGGTGGAGAGTGTGTGGGCCCGGGTATCGCTCGCGAGAGCCAGCGCGGACCCGAGGACAAGCAGCCGGGCCAGGGTTCGGCGCCCACCAGGGCTCATGGGTGTGCGGCCTCGAAGCTGCGCGCGCGGACATCGGCACTCGCCCGCAGTTGCGCGAGATAGCGCGCGAGCGAGCGCTCTCCCACGCTTCGCAGGTACTCCGCCCGCACGGAATCGCGCGCCTGTTCGAAGGGGATCGGCTCGGCGGCAGAGCGCGCCCGCAACGCGATCACGAAATAACCGACCGCCCCGCGCACGGGATCGCTCACTTGGCCCGCGCCCAGGCGTTCGACTGCGAGCGCCGCGGAGGGACCGAGCCGTTCGCGTACTTCGTCCAGAGCGATCGGCCCCTGGGGTGGCAGAAGCGGCGTCGAGTCGCCGAGCTCCGCTGCGAGCTTCGCGAAATCCTCCCCCTCCCGCGCACGGCGCGCGAGCTCTGCGGCCCGCTGATAGGCCGCCGCCTCGGGCCGGCCGCCCTCTTGAACGACGGCCACGTCGATCTCCACCCGACCCGGGCGCGTGAACCGCTCCGCCGCGTCGCGGTAGAACGCGCGGAGCTCGTCTTCGTTCGGCTCGGTGGCTTCCGCCTCGGCGGTGAGCGCGGACACCACCGCAGCCACAATTGCCCGGCGTGCACTCCGCTCATAACGGGGAAGCCCGAGCTCGATGCCCCGCTGGAGCAGAAGTTCCTCGTCGATCATGCGATCCAGCAGGCGCTGGCGCGTCGCGGCGTCGAGGTCGACGCTCTTGCGCTCGCTGGCCAGCGCTCCCACGAACTCTGCGAAGGCTTCTTGGGTAATCACCTCGCCGTTTACGACGGCAACTCCATCGGGCGGAAGCGCCCGCTGCGCGCGACCCGAGCGCACAATGGAGACGGCCGCGAGGCCGATCCCCGCCAGAGCACCCGCCAAGAGCAGCCAGACCGCCCGGCGATCGGCGCCCTCCCGGATCAAGCTCCCGGTCCGCTGCTGGCGCTCTTCTCCGCGCGCTGGCGTAAGGCTGCCATCTCGACCACCCGGCCGGCGCTGCGCGCCTCCTCGGCCGCAAAGCCCAAGAGATGGCCCTCGAGCGAAACGCGGCCCGAGGCGCGGACCTCGCCCATCGCACCCCGCGTGATCACATCGACGAAATGGCGCAGCAGCCCATCGTCCCCTCCGTAGTGCCCGAAGATCGAGCCCCCCGTGGAGAGGCGCTCTTTATCGAGGGCTCCGTGGCGCGAGAGCTCGATCACACCGTCCTGGAAGACCCCGCGCAGCTCACCCTCTGTGCCGGTGATGCGGATGGTGCGGCGTTCCTCGCTCGCGAGCCCCTGCATCGTGAAGGTCGCCGTAGCACCGCTCTCGAACTCCGCGGCCAGCACCTGATGATCGGGAACGTCATTGTCGCAGTGATAGACGCAGCGCCCGTAAGGCCCCGTCTCGAGCGCGCGGCTTCGGGCAGCGCGGGAAGGATCGAGCGATACGTCCGTCCAAGGCCAAAGGCGCGCGATGCGCTCGTCTGGCCCCGTATAGAGTCGCACCGCGTCGTGTGGGCAGCGCTCCTGGACCGGGCAGCCGTCGGTGCAACGCTCCGGCGCGCCTGCCGGGGCGTCCGATCCGCGGAAGTGGGAGAGGCTTCCGAACGAGGCCACGCGGCGACAGGGCGATCCCACAAACCACGTCAGCAAGTCCAGGTCATGGCAGGTCTTGGCAAGGACGATCGGCGCTGCGATAGAGCGATTGCGGAACTTCCCGCGCACGTAAGAGTGTGTCATGTGCCAGTATGCGACATGTTCCTTCATGTCCACTGCGAGGATGCGGCCGAGTCGCCCACTCTCCAGAACCTCGTGCACACTTGTGTAGAACGGCGTGTAGCGAAGCACATGACCGATTTGCAGGATGCGTCCCGCACGTTCCGCCGCTTGAACGATCCGCACACAATCCGCAGCCTCGGGTGCAATGGGCTTTTCGAGCAGCACGTGGTAGCCCCGGGCCAAGGCCGCGAGGGCGGGCTCGACGTGTTGCGTGTCGCCGGTAGCGATGATGGCGACCGACGCGAGCTGTGGCCGCTCGAAGAGCTCGGCCCAGCCGTGCATGGCGCGATCGTGCCCAAGCCCGTGCTCGGCGGCCGCCGCCTGGCGACGTTCCTCGTTCGGCTCGGCGAGTGCGACCACCCGCAGGAGCTCCGGGTGGGCCCGCGCGAAGGCCCCGTAGGTAAAGCGGCCCCGATTGCCCGCTCCGATCACCACCGCTTCGACCGCGGCCATGGGTCCTCCCTCGCAGCCCTCGGTATACTAACGGACTCGCATGGCGTGCCCCGAATCCGCTCCCGGCGCCGACGACGAGCTCGCGCGCATTGCGCAAAAGCGATGCATCGGCGATTACACCCGCCACATCCTCTTGTGCGTGGGCGGAGACTGTGCCCCTGCGCCCGAGGCGCTCGCCGCCTGGGAGTTTCTCAAGCGACGCCTGCGCGAGCTCGGCCTCGTGGGCGTCCGCGGCGGGGTCTACCGCTCCAAGGTGCAGTGCCTCCAGATCTGTCGTCGAGGACCGATCGCCGTGGTGTATCCCGAAGGCACCTGGTACGAAGGCTGTACGCCCGAGAGGCTCGAGCGCATCCTCCAGGAGCATCTGATCGGTGGGCGCAGCGTTGCGGAGTTCACGTTTGCGTCGAACCCGCTGTGCGCGACGCCCCCCCAGCGCAGCGCAGACGCTGGGGACGGGAAGTGAGAGCGGTTTGGCTCCGCGGCCGGGATCACAGCGAGCTCGGTGCCATCGAAACCTGCGCCGAAGACGTTGCGGCGCTGGCCCTCTCGATCGGCGGCGCCAAAAAAGTGTACGCGCACACAGATCCCAACGAGGACGGTGCCCTTTTTGCATTGGGGGCCGGAGGAACGCTTCTCGCAGTGGCCGACGGGCACGGCGGCGTCGACGCGTCGGAAGCTGCGCTCGCGTGTGTGCTCGAGAGCTTGGCCCCGGGCTGGATCTCGAGCGAGCTGCCGCTCCGTGGCGCCTGGGAGGAGCAGGCACTTTCCGGGCTGGCCGCGTGCGAGGCCGCGATCTTGAAACGCGCCGCCTCCGGGGGACGTCGACTCTCCCGCACCACCCTCGCCATCGCCATCGTCCGGCCGACCGAAGGCCTCCTCTTCTTTGTTTCGATCGGGGACAGCCATCTCTATCAGCTGCGTGGCGATACGGCGCTCGACCTCGCCGGTGGGCGGTCGGTGAGCGGAAAGCTCTTCTTCTTGGGCATGGGCCGCGGCAGCCTGGCCCTGCGCGAAAGGTGTGTGCTCGGCACGGCGGCGCTGGCCGGGATTCGCGCCGTGGTTCTCGCGACCGATGGCCTGTCCGAGCGGGGCTTGGGTGTGGACGATCCGGCCCAGACGGTGGCCCAAGTGTCCGCCCGCGCCGCAGAGGTACCAGGAACGTTGCGCGCGCTGGAGACTTGCCGAGGCCTGGTGCAAGCCGCGCTCGATGCCCACCGCCGCAACGCATCGGGTGACAATGTCGCCGCGGCGGTGGCCTGGCTTGAACCCAGCGAGCGCGTTAGCCACGTGCGCTAGAGGCCCGCCAAGAGCTCGCACACGCGGCGTGCGATGGCCGGCGCGGCCGTGAGACCCGGCGACTCGATCCCGATCAGGTTCACGAGGCCGGGGAGCCCTTGGGCCGATTCTTCCTCGATCACAAAGTCGCGAAACCCCTCGCCGGGCCCTGAGAGCTTGGGACGCAGACCTGCCTGGTCGGGGGAGAGCCAGTCCGTTTCAAGGGACGGCACGTAGCGACGCACCGCGGCGGCGAAGCGCTCGGCCTTGCGAGCATCCACCAGGTAGTTCTCGTGGTCGACGTACTCCGCATCGGGACCGAAGCGAATGCGACCTCCGAGATCGAGGGTCGCATGGATGCCGAGTCCTGCGCCCGCGGGCACGGGGTAGACGAGACGCTCGAAACGCAGAGGTGCACCTGGAGCGAGGGCGAAGTAGTCACCTTTGCACGGGTAGATGTGCCAGCCGCGAGCCCGTGTGTCGATACCGGCAAGCTCTGCCACGCGCTCGGCCCCGAGCCCCGCCGCGTTCACCACGGCATCGCACAAAAGATTTTCGAGCTCGCCCCCGCGGCGCCTCACCCCGACCTTGTAGCCCTCTCCCGCGGGCTCAAGGCCCACGAGTTCTGCCTCGAGAGCGATGGTCGCGCCGTGAGCCTCGGCCTCGGCGGCGAAGGAAAGCGCAAACGCGTGGGCATCCACGATCCCTGAGGTTGGAGAGCGAAGGGCGGCCACGGCGCGAACCGCCGGCTCAAGACGCCGCACGGCGGCTCCGTCCACGAGCTCGAGCCCGGGCGCTCCGTTGCCCGTTCCCTGCGCGCGCAGCCGCTCGAGCATTTCCACCTCGACGTCGTTCGTCGCAACCACGAGCTTGCCAAGGCGGCGGTGCGGGATGCCTTGGGCCGCGCAGCGCTCGTAGAGAAGCTCACGACCCAAAACGCACAGGACGGCTTTGTGCGAGCCTGGCGGGTAGTAGAGCCCCGCGTGAATGACCTGGGAGTTGCGGCTCGTGATCTCGCGCGCGATCCCCGCATGGCGTTCCAGAACGACGACAAAGCGGCCCGCTCGCGCGAGCGCTGCAGCCGCAGCGAGGCCCACCACTCCGGCTCCCACGACGACGACGGAGCATTCGCGTGCCATGGCTTAGCGGGGAAGCAGGAGCGACCGGAAGGCGCGTAGGCCTCCATTGCCCCGCCGGAGCAGGAGCGCGGCCGCCACCACGAGATAGAGCCCGACGAAGAAGTACCGTGCCTCGGTGCTCGGGAAGCAGAGTTGACCGAGAAACAGGACGGCAAGCAGGATCCCCTCGCTTCTTCCGATCCGCAGGTCGGCGATCACGATCACCGCAAGCAGCGACTGCGCAGAGGTGAGCCAGAGCTCCTCCCTCTGGCGATTGTCGAGCAGGAGCCCGCGCCAGCTCGAGGCAGAGACGGAGTACGCGATGGGGATCGCACCGACCAGGAGCGTCCACTGGTTGATCTTCGACGAGACGAGTGCACCGAGCCCGACGGAGCCGCGGCGCTTTAGTGCAAAGAGCAGGGCAATCACGAACTCCGGAGACTCTGAAGCGACGGGCGCGAGCCACTGGACGAGCAAGAACTCATCGATCCCGTGGTTCCGGCCCACGTGGATGAGCCCGTCGGCGAACGGTTCTGCGGAAATGAAGATCGCGTACGCCGAGAAGGAGAAGAGCGCGATCGCCCAGATCCGCCGGCCGAAGTTGCCGAACTCGTGGTCGATCAAGGCCGCGGGTCCCACGAGCTCCACTTCGTGCGACTCGCTGCGCATGGCGCCCATCACATAGGAGAAGAAGATCGCGAGCAGAATGGCCGCGTCGAACAGCGTGAGGTGTCCACCGATGGGAATGACGAAGGAGTAGATCGTCGCGATCAGCAGATAGCGGATCTCGAGCAGCTGCTTCGAGTCGACGCTGAGAAACTGCTTTCGGGTGCGCCAACAGGCGAGGAGCGCGACGCTCGGCCAGCCAAGGCCGACCAGGAGCCGGTTCGCGCCGGTCATGTTGGCCACCGCGTAGGGCGCAAAACTCGGGTCGCTTCCCGCCTTCCACGCGAAGTGGAGATCGACCGCGTACTCCGGCAGCACGGAGGCCAGGGCAAGCACGAGGAGCGCGAGCGCCTGGGGCACGTCGCGTTCGGCAAGCTCGGTCGTCCAGGACAGCAGAAACGCCGCGCCGACGATCGCCAAGCCCGCGAGGCTGGCGCTTACCTCGGGCAAAAGGCCTAGCCCCTCGAAATTGTTCGCCACGATCCACGGTAAGGGAAGCACCGCGGCGATCAGGAACCACACAAAATCCAGCTTGCGAGACGGCCGCGGGACGGATCGGGGCATTAGAGCGCGTCGCCGAACTCGCGGCGATAGCGCTCGCTTAGGCTGGCGCGATCGAGGTTCACGCTCTGCGGTCCTTGCACCGCAATATTGAGAGCGCCGAGCAGGCTGCCAAGACGACCGCCCTTTTCCCAGGGCAGCGCGTGGAGCATCCCGTACAAGAGCCCGGCTCTGTAGGCATCCCCGCAGCCGGTGGGATCCACCACCTTTTCGGCCGTAACGGGAGGGATCTCGATGCGCGTGTCGCTCGTCCGGATGGTCGAGCCCTCGCTCCCTCGGGTCACGACGACCGCGCCCACCCGTTTTGCCAGCTGGTCCTCGGACTCTCCTGCGCGCTCGCAGGTGAGTGCCCACTCATAGTCGTTGGCGACGTACACGTCCGCTCCGTCGATCAGTTCGAGCAGTTCGCCCCGCTCAAACACCGGAAGCTGATGGCTCGGGTCGATCATGGTGAGAACGCGCCGCTCTTTGAGCGCGCGCGCATGCTCGAGCATGGCTCGCTTCGCGTTCGAAGACACGATTGCGACGGAGACGGGCTCGTGTACCGCCTCGACGCGTGCCTCGTGGGCGCGCTCCATCGCACCCGCGTGGAACGCAATGATCTGATTGTCATCGAGATCGGTCGTGATGAAGCATTGCGCCGTGAATGCGTCCTCGATGATCCGGATGCCGTCGCGGCGGATCGCATGGCGGTCCAGCCATTCCGCGTAGGCCGTGAAATCGCTGCCCACGGTGGCGAGGATCAGGGGATCGCAGCCCAGAAGCCGCAGATGGTAGGCGATGTTGCCTGCGGTCCCTCCCCAGGTCTTGCGCAGCGTCGGTACGTGGAAGGCGACGTTCAGGATATGAATCCGATCGGGCAGGATGTGGTGCTTGAAACGGTCGGGGAAGACCATGATGTGATCGATCGCCAGCGAACCAGACACGAGGACGGTCATGCGGGGCCTCCGGACGGCGCAGTCTCGCGGCGCCGGCGAGCATGGTCAATGGTAGACTCGCTCAATGCGGATTGCGGAAGGTTTCGGCCGGACCCGCCCTGTTGTTTCGTTCGAGTTTTTCCCGCCGAAGACCGAGGGGGGGTTCCGCTCGCTCTACCGCACGATCGGCGAGCTGAAGCGCCTCGAGCCGGGCTTCGTGTCGGTCACCTGGGGAGCCGGGGGCTCGACGCGGCGACAGACGGTCGAGCTGGTGGCCCGCATTCAGCAAGAGATTGGCATCACGGCCATGGCCCACCTGACCTGCGTCGGCTCGACGACGGAGGAGCTCGGGGAAATTCTCGACCGGCTGGCCGCCGCGGGAATCGAGAACTTGCTCGCGTTGGGAGGCGATCCCCCGCGAGACCAGCCCGACTACCGACCCACGCCGGGCTGCTTCACCTATGCCTGCGAACTCGTGGCCTTTGCCCGCACGCGTTGGAACTTCTGCGTGGGCGGCGCGTGCTACCCCGAGACGCACCCGCGCGCCGCGAGTGCCGAGGCCGACCTTGGGCATCTCGTGCGCAAGGTGGCCGCGGGCGTCGACTTCCTGGTCACCCAGCTCTTCTTCGACAATGCCGACTACTTTGCCTTCGTCGAACGGGCGCGCGCCGCTGGGATCACGGTTCCGATCGTACCGGGCATCATGCCCGTCGTAAGCCGACAGAATATCGGCCGAATCACCGCGCTCTCGGGCGCGCGCATCCCCCCTGAACTTGCCGCAAGACTTGAACGCGCGGAGGACGATCCGGGCCGAACGCTGGAGGCGGGGGTCGCCTGGGCTACTGCGCAGTGTCGGGAACTCCTTGACCGAGGCGCGCCGGGTCTCCACTTCTATACGTTGAACCAGTCGCCTGCGACCCGACGCATCCACGCGAGCCTGTTCGGCGCATGACAGGGATCGCAGAAAACGCTGGTTCCGCAGCGCTGCGGATTGCGGTTCTGCTCTCCGGGGAGGGGACCAGCCTCGAGAACCTGTGTGAGCGCATCGACGAAGGCTCCGTTCCCGCGCGCGTGGTCGCCGTCCTGTCCTCAAAACCCGAGGCCGGCGGATTGGCGCGCGCGCGCCGGCGAGGCATCCCGGCGCCTTTAGTCGCGCGCAAAGCGTTCGGCGACGTCCGTTCGTTCAACGACGCCATCCACGCGGAGCTCGGGCGTTTCGAGATCGACCTCGTGGCGTGCCTTGGCTTCCTCTCTCCCTTCGAGCTGCGCGGCCGCTTCGAGGGGCGCGCGATCAACACCCACCCCGCACTCATCCCGGCCTTCTCCGGCAAGGGGTTCTATGGCCACCGCGTACACGAGGCAGTGATCGCTTCGGGCGCGAAGGTTTCCGGAGCGACCGTACACTTCGTGGACGAGGAGTACGACCACGGGCCCATCATCTTGCAAGAGGCCGTGCCGGTGCTCGAGGAGGACACGCCCGAGACGCTCGCCACGCGGATCCAGGCGGTCGAGCGCCGGCTGGTTCCCGAGGCCATCCGGCTCTTCGCCGCCGGACGCCTCGTGATCGAAGGTCGGCGCGTGCGAATCAGACCCTAGCGCGGGGCTTTTGTTCGATGAGTTCGACCTTGTAGCCGTTGGGATCTTCGAGAAATGCGATCACCGTGCTGCCGTGCTTCATCGGTCCCGGTTCCCGCACAATCCGCGCACCGACCGAGCGCAGGCGCTCGCAGGTTGTACGGATGTCGGGCACACCGATGGCTACGTGACCGAAGGCGTCCCCCAAGACATAGTCCGACTTCCCCCAGTTGTAGGTCAGCTCGACGACCGCAGTCTCCGACTCATCAGCGTAGCCGACGAAGGCGAGCGTGAACTTGCCCTCGGGGTAATCGTTCCTGCGGAGGAGCTTCATCCCGAGAACGTCGCAGTAGAAGCGGAGCGACTCGTCGAGGTCCTTCACACGAAGCATGGTATGGAGCAGGCGCATGGCGAACATTCTAGCCGCAGAAGGAGAGGAACGGAGATGGCGCTGTTCATCGCGATGAACCAGTTCGAGGTCAATCCCGAGCGCACGGGCGAGTTCGAGGAGCACTGGCGAAGGCGCAAGTCGTACCTCGAGGAAGTGCCCGGCTTCCGGAGCTTCGCGCTGCTGCGGGGCGACGAACCGGGGATGTACATCTCGCACTCGACCTGGGAGAGCCGCGCCGCGTTTGAGGCCTGGACGCGCTCGGAGGCGTTTCGCAAGGCGCACGGCCAGGCGCGGACGCCCGAGGGCGTGCTCGTGGGACATCCGCGGCTGAAACTGTTCGAGGCCGTATTGGAGCAGTCATCGACCTGATTGACCGGAGGCGAAAATAAGACGAAGATCGGGGCATGCCCCCGCCTCGTCCAATCTCCCCCGTTCCCGTGGACGCTTCCCGCCTCGAGCGCCTGCTGCGCGACCTCCGACCCCAGGTCCGGCGGGGGGCTCTCCCGGCACTTCCACCCCCGCGCTGCCCGACGGGTATCTCCGCGATCGATGGGCTCCTCGGGGGGGGCTTCCCGTGCGGGCATCTCAGCGAGGTCGCAGGGGCTACTTCCTCGGGCCGGACCGCACTGGCGCTCGGCCTTCTCGCCGAGACCACCCGTGCCGGGCAGGTCGCGGCCGTGGTCGACGCCGCCGACGCCTTCGATGCGGCTTCGGCCGTTGCCGCGGGCGTCACCCTCGAGCGCGTGCTGTGGGTACGTGCGCCCCACGTCCGTGCAGCCCTGCGCAGTGTGGAGCGCCTGCTCGAGGCCCGCGGCTTTCCCTTGATCCTGGTCGACCTCGTGGGCCGTGAGGACCGCGACGCGCGCAGCCCCACGGTCTGGTCTCGCCTTGCGCGGGCTGCAGCGGGCGCACAGACGGCGCTCGTGCTGCTCGCAGGTCGGCGCCTCGCCGGCACCTCGGCCGAGCTCGCGCTGGAGATGCAGCCCCGCCGCGCCTGCTTTGTCGGTATGCCGGCGCTGCTCGAAGAGCTGGAGGTGCAAGCCGTGCTCGCGCGCACACGCTCCGGTCTCTGTGGCGCGGCAGGGCGTGCCGCCTCGGTTCGCCTGCACGTTCTCGGCTCGGCGGCATGAGCGCGGCGTGCGGAGCAGGATGAGGGATTTGCTGTGCGCATCGCGTGCCTGCTCGCAGCCGATCTCCCGCTCGCTGCCGTGCTGCGGGCGCAGCCAGAGCTCGCAGGTCTGCCCCTCGCCATCGTCTCGGGTGTGGGGCCGCGTGCGCAGGTCATCGCGATCTCCGCCGAGGCGGCGCGCGCTGGCGTGCGCCCCACCTTCTCCGTCGTCCACGCCCGCTCGATCTGTCCAGCGCTGCGCGTGCGTGTGGCCTCGCCCGCCCTCGAGCGAGCAGCGTGCGAAACGCTGCTCGACGTCGCACGCTCGCTCTCCCCCCGTGTCGCCGCAGCGCCACGATGCAGCGGTGTGTATGCGGCCGAGGCGGCTGTGTATCTCGACGCCTCCGGTGTGGGCTTGCTGTTTCGCTCCGAGGAGGGTTTCGCAGCCGCACTCACGACACGCGCATGCACCGCAGGAATCCCGGCCGTGGTGGCCGTAGCCTCTTCGCGCGGCGTTTCGCTGCTCGCAGCACGGTGCATCGCCCGCGACCTTCAGGGAGCACAAGACGCGCGGAGCGCGGCAGAGCAGTTCCAAGCGGCCGGTGAAAAATCCGCCTACGAGGCACAGGGTGCAGGCACGGTTCTCGTGCTCGTGCCCGCGGAGGAAGCGACATTCCTCGACCCTCTGCCCATCGACCTGCTCGACCCGGAGGATGTGCTGGCGGAAGCGCTTACACGCTTTGGCATCCGGCGCGTGGGCGAGCTCACGCGCCTGCCTCGGCGCTCCCTCGTGACACGACTGGGGCCGGGTGTGCTGCGTCTGCTTGCCCTTGCCCATGGGGAGGAGGACACCGTCCCGCTTCCCGGCGCCGCGGAAACGCGCGTAGAAGAGGGGGTTGACCTCGAGTGGCCGATCGAAAACTTGGAACCGCTTTCCTTCATCCTGCGCGGTCTCCTTGCACGGCTGGCCGAGCGCCTCGAGCTGCGCAGTCTTGTCTGCGGCGATCTTGACCTTGAGCTGAGACTTGAAGGGGGTGGGCGCGATACACGCCGCGTCGCCGTGTCGGCACCCAACGGCGATCCGCGCACCTTGCTCGGCGTCCTGCGCCTTGCGCTCGAACACCCCTTGCCAAGAGCGCCGGTCGAAGGGATCGCCCTCGCGACCGAGGGCCGGCCGGTGCGCACGGATCAGCTCGATCTTTTCCACCCCGCCGGCCCAACCCCTTCGGCGCTCGGCCGCACGCTTGCGGAGCTCGAGGCACTGTGCGGGAGTGAGCGCGTCGGCGCGCCGCTACTCGTGGATGACCCGCATCCCGATGCCTTCGCACAATCTCCCTTTGCGCTGCCACGCAGCGCACCCAAGACCGCTCTCAGGCCCGGTGTCGCCATCGCCGCCCTGCGTGCCCTACGTCCGCCTGTACCCGCTGCGGTGAGAGCACCACGAGGACGACCTGAGTGGATCCGCAGCGCCGTGGCAAATGGTCCCATCGTGGGGCTGGCAGGGCCTTGGCGCACCACAGGCGGTTGGTGGTCCCCGGAGCGCCGCTTTGCCTTCGACAGCTTCGATGCCCGGACTGGAGACGGCAACGTCATACGGTTGCGCTTCGACCTCATGCATTGCGTATGGCAGGTGGATGCCATCTATGATTAACGCTCGAAAAAAATGGCCTATTGGCCAATCCCGCTTGCTTCTCTACCGCACGATCGCTAGAACGCGAGCAGAGAATAGAGAGAGGAGTCTGATGAGCCCCCGACCTGTTCGGACTGGTCCGCCGCCCGATCATCCGCTGCTTTTCCTCCAGGGTTTCCTGAAGCGTCCCAAGGAAGTGGCCTCCATCATTCCGAGTTCCCGCTTCCTCATGCGCCGCATCGTGCGGTTCGCCGATGTTGCGAGGGCACGGACCATCGTCGAGCTTGGACCGGGGACGGGAGGGAGCACGCGCACGCTGCTTCGCGCCATGCATCCCGAGGCGAAGCTCCTCGCGATCGAGATCGTGCCTCAGTTCGTGTCGCTGGTGCGCGCCACCGTGCACGACCCGCGCCTCCACGTCCACGAGGGCAGCGCGATTGAAATTGCCGAGGCCCTGGGCGCCCGCGGGCTCGAGCGGCCCGATCTTGTGCTCTCCGGAATCCCCTTTTCGACAATCCCCCGCGAGGTCGGCCTCACGATCCTTGAGCGCGTGAACGACGTGCTGGCGCCCGGCGGCCGCTTCGTGGCCTACCAGGCGCGCGACCGGGTGGAGGTGCTCGGACGGCAGGTGTTTGGCAAGCCCCGCGTGCAGCTCGAGCTCTTGAACGTGCCCCCGATGCGCGTGTATCGCTGGGATCAGCCGATTGCATCCGGTGCCTAACGACCTCTTCGGGGACTCGAGGGCTATTCCATCTCCCCGCGCTTGATCTGATGGGAAAGGCCGGCTCGTGCGACGCCTGTGGCGCCGGCTCGCGTGACCGTCCCGGGGCCGAACCGTGCCGCGAGGGCGTCGACGGCCTGGTTGAGTCGCATGCGACGTTCCTCGTGTTCCACCGAAAAGAGATCGAGCTGTCCGCCGCTGCTGCTTGCCAGATTGGTCACCCCCACGCCCAGTAGGCGAACGGCCTCTAGGAGCTCGGTCCGGGCGAGAAGCGCGCGCGCGATGCGGGCGATCACCTCGCCGTCGTCCGTGCCGCAGGCCAGTGTCTCGCGACGGGTGAGGAGCGCGAAGCCCCTTGGACCGGGAGCGCGCCGACGCCCGAGCTTGAGCTTTAAGACGACGGTCCGGGCGACCAAACTCTCCTTGCGCAGCCGTCGGGCCACCGACTCCGCATGCACGAGGAGGGTGGTTTCGAGCACCCCGCGGTCCGCGACGTCGTACTCGAACGTGTTCTCCTCGCTGAGACTCACAGCCTCCCGGAAAGGTTCCACGTCGCGCAAGTCTTGTCCCCGCGCGAGCCGTGCGAACACGGCACCCCAGTCTCCCAGCAGGGGGTGCAGTCCCGTCAGGTCGGCGCGCGCCAAGTCACCCACGGTTCGATATCCGGCGGCGACCAGGCGCGCCTCCGTCACGGGCCCGACGCCCCAGAGCCTGCCGACCGGGAGCGGTGCAAGGAATGTCTCGACCTCTCCCGGGCGCACTTCGATCAGCCCATCGGGCTTGGCGAGATCGCTCGCAATCTTCGCCAACAGCTTGACCGGCGCGATCCCGACCGAGACCGCGAGCCCGGTCTCCTCGCGTACCGCCATGCGCAGTCGCTCACCGACGTGAGCCGCAGGGCCAAGCAAGCGCTCGGTGCCCGTCCAGTCGAGGAAGGCCTCATCGAGGGAGAGCCCCTCTACGCGCGGCGCGAACCGACGGAAGATCTCGAAGATCCGCCGCGACTCCCGCGTGTAGCGCTTCATGTCTCCGGCGATGAACACAGCATCCGGACAGCGCTGCCGCGCCTCGATCCCTGGCATTGCGGAGCGCACGCCGAAGCGCCGCGCCTCATAACTCGCCGAAGCCACGACGCCGCGACGCGATGCTCCCCCCACGACGACGGGTCGGCCCCGGAGTTCGGGGCGATCGCGCTGCTCCACCGATGCGTAGAAGGCGTCCATATCGGCGTGGGCGATCACGCGCTCCTGGCGGCCCCCCAGCTCGGCCCGCGTTTCGCTCATCGCGCTCCGCCGGCAACAGCCCTCACAAACTGGCCGATCGCCCGGCCCACCTGTTCGGGCTGCTCGAGCGGTGCAAAGTGCGTGGCCGCCACGACCTGTTGGATCTCAAGGCGCCTTGCGCGGCTCGCGAGTCGCAGGGCGAGGGGCTCCGGGATTGCGCTGTGCTCGGCGCGCAAGAGAAGTACGGGCACGGAGATCTCGGCCGCTTCACGCCACAGGTCGAGCGCCGAGGCGCCCTCATAGATCCATGCCTCGATCTCCGGCGAGCAGCGAAGCTCGACTCCGCCCTCACGCACGGCAAGACCACCGGCCACGAAAGCATCCAAAGCGGCCGTTGCGAAGCCTGAGTAGGGAAAGCGCCCGACGAGGGTTTGGCGAGCGTCTTCCCGGCTCTGGAAGCTCGCCCGGCGCCGACGCGTGCGTTCCGCCATCGCGCGACTCCCGGCGAACGAGTCGAGCTCGGCACCGGCGGCCGGAGCGTCGAACAGCACAGGCTCGACAGCGACCACGGCGCGCACGAGGTCCGGTCTCCTGGCGGCAGCCACGAGGGCCGCTGAGCCGCCGCTCGAATGCCCGACAAGGATCGCGCCCTCCTTTGCCGCGTACGCTTCCACGAGCGCGATGATGTCGTCGGCAAAGCGCGGCCAAACATATTCCTGAGCTTCTCGGGGGGCGCTCGTCCCACCGTGGCCGCGCGCATCGGCGGCCAGGGCGCGCCGACCCGAAGCACCCACTGCGCACGCCGCGAGCCACGCAGGACCCCAGACGTCGGCGCAGAAGCTCGTCGCATGAAGCAGCAGCACGGGGGGACCGGCCCCCGGCCACTCGAGGGCTCGAAACTGCATCCCGCCCGCATCGATTTTGATCTCGTGGGGGCCGCCCCGCATGCGCGAAGTCTATCCGCAGGGGTGTACCGATGCATTGATCCTCGCGTCCTGAGCGGATTCTCGCCGAACGGCTCCGACCCGCCTGCGGCGGGGAGAGCCGCAAAACGCTCGATCCCCGCTTCGGCATGGAGCCCTGCAGGTGCCAGGCTCTACGCGTTCGGTGAGAGAGGCGCGGCTCGCTCATCCTGTGGCCGCGCGGCTAGACTCGCCCCGCCGTGACGCACCCCGCTCCCGAGACCAAGCACGATGCCGGCCCTGCGGCGGGCGTTCGCTGGGACCTCTGTGATCTCTACTCCGGCCCTCGCGACCCCGCCCTCGAGGGGGATCTCGAACGCGCCCTCGAGGCGGCACGGGCGTTCGAACGCAGACACCGGGGCCAGGTGAGAGCCCTTTCGGCAGGGGACCTCGCGCAGGCGGTCGACGCCCTCGAGCGGTTGAACGAGCCCCTGGCGCGCGCCGTGTCCTACGCGGGGCTGCTCTTCGCCGCCGACACGAGCGACCCGCAACGGGGGGCCCTGCTGCAGCGCGTGCAGGAGCGCGCCAGCGAGATTCGCAACACGGTCGTCTTCTTCGAGCTCGAGTGGGTGGCCCTCGAGGAGGACGCGGCGGACAAGCGCCTTTCCGATCCGGCGCTCGCACGCCGGCGGCACTTCCTGGCGTCGCTTCGGCGCTACCGGCCGCACGTGCTTTCCGAACCTGAAGAAAAGCTTCTCGAAGAGACGGCCAATACGGGCCGCCGCGCCTTCGGTCGTCTGTTCGACGAGGTGATGGGCTCGCTCCAGTTTCACTTCGAGCATGCCGGCAAGACGGAACAGCTCTCCGAAGAGGAGGTGCTGGCAAAGCTCCACGAGCCCGAGCGCGCGCTGCGCTGCGCCGCTGCAGTCGCGCTCACCAAGGGGCTGCGTCTGAACGCGCGCCTGCTCGGCTTCATCTTCAATACACTCGTACAAGACAAGGCGGTGCAGGACCGTCTGCGGCGCTTCCCCAACCCGATGCAAGACCGCCACCTGGCGAACGAGATTGAGCCCGCAAGCGTGGAGGCCCTGCTTGCGTCGTGCGAGCGGCGCTATCCACTCGTCGCACGCTACTACCGCCTGAAGGCGCGGCTCCTCGGCCTGCCGATTCTCGAGGACTACGACCGGTACGCGCCCCTGCCGGGGGAAAGCGGCTCACGCTCCTTCGCCGAGGCCAAGCGGATCGTCTTGAGCGCCTACCGCGAGTTCACACCGGAGCTTGCGAACATCGCGAGCGACTTCTTCGAACGACATTGGATCGACGCCGAGCTCCGCCCTGGAAAACGCGGCGGTGCGTTCTGCTCGTCGACGCTGCCAAGCCTCCACCCCTACGTGCTGCTCAACTACACAGGCAACCTGCGCGACGTGATGACGCTTGCCCACGAGCTCGGCCATGGCGTGCACCAGTGGCTGGCGCGAGGACAAGGCCTCTTCGAGCAGGACACGCCGCTTACCACGGCCGAGACTGCGAGCGTGTTTGGCGAGATGCTGGTGTTTCGCCGGCTGATGCAGGAAGAGAGCGACCCGCGCGTCCGGCTCGCTCTTTTGTGCGGAAAGCTCGAGGATGCGTTCGCCACAGTCTTCCGCCAGGTCGTCATGACGCGCTTTGAGGAGCGCCTCCACGGCGCCCGGCGGAGCGAAGGCGAGCTCGAGATCGCGCGCATCAACGAGCTTTGGTTGACCACCAATCGTCCGATGTTCGGGGATTCCGTTCACCTGTCCGAGGACTACGGCTACTGGTGGCTGTACATCCCCCACTTCGTGCACTCTCCGTTCTACTGCTACGCCTACGCCTTCGGCGAGCTCCTCGTGCTTGCGCTTTTGCGCCGCTACGACGAGGAGGGGCCCGCCTTCGCGCCGCGCTATCTCGCGCTGCTCTCGGCGGGTGGTTCCGATACGCCCCCGCGCCTGCTCGGAAAGCTCGGCCTCGACATCACCGATCCCGCGTTCTGGGATGGGGGACTCGCGCTCCTCGAGGGGCTCGTGGCCGAGGCGGAGGCCCTGGCCTCGTCCCTCCGCAGCTGAGCGCTGGCGAGTGTCGCCCTGGCAGGTGCTGTGGTTCCTGACGCTCCCGATCGGGGCCTTCGCCGCCCTTGTTCTCTCCGGCTACGCGGGTGGTTTCCGGGCAGGACTCGCCTTTTCGGCCCTGCTTCTCGCCATAGGTCTCATGGGCGATGTCCTGCTCTTGCGGGAGCAGCTCGCCCTTCCCTCGTGGCTCCCGACCGCCGCGCGCGTTGTGCGGTCGGAAAAGGGTGAGGGCAGGAGCGAGTGGCGCTTCGAGTACGAGTATGAAAGCGGCGGTGCCGTGCACCGCTGCGGCACCTACACCAAGAGCCCGCGCTTTCGCACCCGGGAGGACACCGAAGCGCTGATCGCGGAGTATCCGGTCGGGCGCGAAATTGTCGTGCACGTCAATCCGCGCGATCCGAAGCAGGCCGTCGTGT
>Ga0074046_10000703_pt1 | contig 30704 bp, 33 predicted proteins | sample BogForMeECP23OM3_FD_94441 | JGI IMG/M metagenome (GOLD analysis project Ga0074046, IMG submission 94441) | Bog forest soil microbial communities from Calvert Island, British Columbia, Canada - Bog Forest MetaG ECP23OM3 | ecosystem: Environmental > Terrestrial > Soil > Wetlands ... | reverse complement strand
GCATCCCGACCCTTCCCCGACAGGTGGCCGGGGTCGTCAATCACCATGGGGATGCGCTTCCCGTGATTAGTCGCGAGGCGCTTTTTGAGCTGAGCGGCGACGAGCTGCCGCAGCCGCAGCACCTGCTCGTCGTAGGGGAGCGGCCCGCCGACGCGGGGCGCCTCGGGCTTCCGGTGGATCGCGTGCTCGGGCTTGCCGATGGGCCCGTGGCCGGCCGGGCCACGGAGCTCGTCGCGGGGCGCCGGCCGATTGACGGCCGCGTCGTCCACATTCTTTCTACGTCCCAGCTCCTCGCCCGCGCTTCGCAGGCGATCGAACGGGCCGTGGACAGGGCTTCGGGCCGATTTGGCCCGGGCCAAGGAGGGCAGTGATGAAGGGTCGCGTCCTGGTGGCGGACGATGCCGCGTTCATGCGGCAGATGATCCGCGAGATCCTTGAAGCCGAGGGGCTCGAGGTGGTGGGCGAGGCAGTCGATGGTGTCGAGGCCATCGATCAGTTCTCGAAGCTGCATCCCGATCTTGTCACGATGGACATCGTGATGCCCCGCCGTTCGGGGATCGACGCTGTCAAGGGCATCCTCGAGCTCGACCCTCATGCGCGCATCGTCATGTGCAGCGCGCTGGGTCAGGAGACGCTGGTGATGGAGGCGCTTCAGGCGGGAGCCCGCGACTTCATTGTGAAGCCCTTCAAACCCGACAATGTGATCGCGACGCTTGCGAAGGTGCTCGAAAAGGAGAGCTAGGCGTTGGACCTCGCGAAGTATCGGACGCTCTTCCTGGAGGAAGCGAGTGAGCATCTCGCGGAGATGAGTCGCGCGCTTCTCGTGCTGGAAAAAGACCCGGCGTCCACGGATTCGATTGATCTCGTGTTCCGCATGGCGCACTCCACCAAGAGCATGGCAGCTTCGCTCGGCTACGACGCGATCTCCGAAATCGCCCACCGGCTCGAAGACCGCATGCAAGTCGTCCGCGCCGCGGGTCGGATCGAGGACGCGGCAGACCTGCCCTTGCTCTTCCGCGGCCTGGAGACGCTCGAGCGGATGGTCGACGTGGTGCGCGAGACTGGCGAACCTCCCCCTCCCGACCCGGAGCTGGCACAGGTGCTCGGCTCGGCGCCTGGGCTCAAAAAAAAAGTCCTGAGGCGCCGCTAGCAACGGTGTCGGCTGCCGCGGCACCGGCCCCCCCGAGCGTGCGTCCGGGGCGCGTCGGTTCACCGGCCATTCCCCCCTCCGTACGTGTGCGCACGGAGACCCTGGATCGTTTCTTGTCTGCCGTGGGCGAGGTCATCTTGGCCTCGAGTCAGCTGCGCACGGTGGCGATCGCCGGGCCGACCCAGGACCCGGGATTTGCCGGCGGGCTCGACCGGATGGACCGGGTGGTGGGTGAGCTCCAGCGTCGTGCCCTGGACTTGCGCACGGCACCCCTCCTGCGAGTGGTCGAGACCCTGCCCCGCCTCGCCCGGGAGATCGCGCAGCGCGCAGGCAAGCAGGTCGAGGTGGAACTGCGGGGCGTCGAGCTTGAGCTCGATCGCGCGATCCTCGACCGCTTGGGAGATCCCCTCGTACACCTGCTCCGCAACGCCGTGGATCACGGGATTGAGACCCCGGAGGTGCGGCGGGGGGCGGGAAAGCCCGAGGCGGGCCGGATGGTGATTGATGCGCGTCGGGAGAAGGACCAGGTGCGAATAACGGTGGTCGACGATGGAGCGGGCATCGACCTCGACGCGGTTCGCGCCAAGGCGATTGAGGGCGGGCTCCTCGTGCCCGCCCTGGCCGAGGACCTCCCGCCGGAGGAAATCGCGAGCCTCGTGTTCCGGCCCGGCCTCTCCACCGCCGCTGCGGTGTCTGATGTGTCGGGCCGCGGCGTGGGAATGGACGCCGTGCGGGCGACGATCGAAGCCCTCGGCGGACGTGTCGAGCTCGAGACCGATCGGGGTCGCGGCACTGCCACGACGCTCATCGTACCGATCACCGCGGCGGTGCAGCGCGTGCTCTTGATTGGCCTTGGGACCGAAACGGTGGCGGTGCCGATCGCGAAGATCGAGCGCATCTTCGAAGTCGAGGCCGCGCAGATTGAGCGGACCGGCCACGATGCATTCACCCTGGTGGATGACGAACCCGTGCTCGTGGTGGACCTCGCGGCCAAGCTGGGCCTGCCGACCGCGCCGACCGGTCCACGCGTTACGTTGGCCTTGGGCGAAGTCCGAGGAGAGCGCGTGGCGCTGATCGTCGAGCGGCCCGCCGGGCAGCAGGAGATTTATGTGAAACCCGTGTCGCGCCTGTTGGCGGGCGTTCGCGCGCTGGCGGGCCTGACCGTGCTGGGCGACGGAAGTCCGGTCTTCCTGATCGACCTGAACCAGTTGCCATGAGTGCCCCCACCCAACTGCCCAGCATCTGGAGCAACGCCGCCGTGGATCGGGTGCGTGAGCTCGGCAGCATTGGTGCTGGCCAGGCGGCCAACGTTTTCGCACAGCTTGTGGGGCGCACGATCCGCATGCACGTGCCCGCTGTACGCGGCAGGAGCACACGGCCGCTCGCCCATGAGCTCAAGGCGTGGGACACCGGCATCTTCTTCGAGGTCGAAGGCGGCCTGGGCGGGCTCGTGGCGGTGTTCTTCTCGATCCGTTCCCGCGACAACCTCTTGCGTCTCTTGGTGGGTGAACGCAATACGGTGGAAGAGCCGACCCCCGAGGAGAAGGAGGAGGCCCTGGCGGCGCTGCGACGGGAGGAGGAGTCGGCGCTGCGGGAGGTGGGCAACATTCTTGCGTCGAGCGTCGTGTCTGCGATTGCCGATGTGCTCGGAACCCGCGTCCTGCCGTCGATTCCGACGCTCGCCGCCGAGGGCGCGGGAGCGGTGCTGCAGTCCCTGGTCTCGGCGCGCGGGGGGGACGCGGGTCTGCGCATCGAAACCGAGATTTTCGATAGCGACGGCGAGCTTCGCTGCCTCGTCGTCCTGGTGCCCGACCGGGCCCCTAGGGCCGAAAGCTGAGCTTCCGGCGGTTCAGAGCCTCCCCAAGCCTCCCGGGGTCGAAGGGAGGCGCCTCGACGCCTCGCGCGAGAGCGCCTGTAACCTCCACTCCCTTGCCCCTCTTTTGATGCCTCCCCCGTCGCCTCGCGTCGCGGACCTTGCCGGGGGACCGCCTCCCTTACCGACCAACTCCCTTCGCTCGGCGCGCTGCGCTGTGGAGGCCCGTGGGATACCGTCGTCGCGTGAGCCGCGAGGACCTGCGCCGCCTTCTCGAGAGCGTGCGACGCGGAGAGACGGAGACCGCGGCGGCCCTCGAGCAGCTCTCCCATCTTCCTTTTGTGGAACTCCAAGACGCCCGGGTGGATACCCACCGGGCAGTCCGCCAGGGCGTCCCCGAGGTGGTCTACGCCCCCGGGAAGACGCCGGGCCAGATCGCAGAAATCGCACGCACGCTGCACGCCGCCCGCCAGCATGTGCTTGTGACGCGGGTCGAACCCGGTGTGGCCGCCGCGGTGCAGGCCGAGCTTACGGACGCGGAATACGAGCCCCAGGGGCGGCTTCTTTGGCTCGGGCCGCACGAAGTGCCGGTACTCGGCAAGGGCGTCATCGCCGTGGTGTCGGCGGGCACGTCGGACCTGCCCGTCGCCGCGGAGGCCGTAGGGGTGGCTCGCCGGCTCGGCAACAAGGTGGAACTCGTCCAGGACGTGGGAGTGGCGGGCCTACACCGCCTGCTCGCGTCGAGCGCACTCTTGCGCTCGGCGCGGGTCCTGATTGCGGTGGCGGGAATGGAGGGCGCGTTGCCTTCGGTGGTGGGTGGCCTCGTCGACAAGCCCGTGATTGCGGTCCCCACGAGCGTCGGCTACGGCGCGGCGTTTGGCGGGGTCGCCGCGCTTCTCGGCATGCTCACGAGCTGCGCCTCGAACGTCACCGTGGTCAACATCGACAATGGCTTCGGAGCCGCCTATGTCGCGACGCTCATCAACCGGCTCTAAAGCACGGGTTCCCTCCCGGCGGTTTCCAACGGGGCGAATCCTCCATCTCGATGCCTTCTCGGGTGTCGCGGGCAACATGTTTCTCGGTGCGCTGCTCGATCTCGGTCTCCCGCGGCGTGAGCTCGAGGGGGAGCTCAAAGGTCTCGGCGTCGCCCATGCGTTGCGTGTCACCGCCGTGCGTCGAGGACCTTTGGGGGCCCGCTACGTCGAGGTCGTGGTGCCGGGCGGAGGCAGCGCCCGGTCGAAGGCCCACACGCGGGCGAAGGCCCGCCCCTCTCCTGCCCATGCGCACCCGCACCCGCACACCGATCACACCGAAGGGGCCCACCGTGACCGGCACGAAAAGGGCCGGTCCTACGAGGAGATCCGCCGCGTGCTGAGACGCGCGCGTCTTGAGCCTGAAGTGCGTGCACGCGCCCTCGCCATCTTCGAGGCGTTGGCGCAGGCGGAGGCACGGGTCCATCGTACGCGCCTTGCGGCTGTCCACTTCCACGAGGTGGGCGCGGTGGACGCGATCGTGGATGTCACAGGCGCGGCGATTGGGATCGCCCGACTCGGAGTGTCCCGCGTCACCTGCTCGCCGGTGGGCCTCGGACACGGAGTGGTCGAGACCTCGCACGGCCGCCTCCCGCTCCCTGCCCCGGCGACGATCGAGCTCTTGCGCGGTATTCCGACGGTTCCCGCCCACGTGCCCTGGGAGACGGTGACGCCCACGGGCGCGGCGATCCTCCGCACCATTGTGGACGAGTTCCGCTCGATGCCCGCGATGACCCCGGAAGCCGTGGGGCACGGGGCCGGCGATGACCGCCCCGGGCCCATGCCGAATGTGCTACGCGCGATCCTCGGTCGAGACGGTGGGCCCTTGTCGGACCGCGTCGTCTCGCTCGAAACAAACCTCGACGACCTCGTGCCCGAGCATTTCGACGATCTGATGGATCGACTCTTTCGCGCCGGTGCACTCGACGTCGCGCTCTTGCACCAGCAGATGAAGAAGAACCGTCCCGGGTTCCTGCTCCGAGTGCTGGCTCGGCCCTCCGAGCGAGCCAGGATTGCGCAGCTCCTTTTCACGCACTCCTCGGCGATCGGGGTGCGTGCAGTGGAGTGCGACCGGATGGTGCTGCCCCGGGAGACGCGCCGGGTGGCGACGCCCTACGGGCGGATCGCCGTCAAGATCGTACGGGATGGCGAGGGCAGGGTGGTGCCCTCGGCGGAATACGACGACTGCAAGAAGGCGGCCCTGCGCTCCGGTGTTCCGCTGCGCGAGGTGATGCGTCTGGCAGAGCAGGCCGCACGCGAGGTGGCGCTCTCATGACAGACGGCTCCGCTCCCGTCGACGTGAGCCCGTTCGAACTCGAGGGTGTACTCGACGCCGCTGTCTTGTGTCTGCACGGTCTCACGGGAACTCCTTACGAAGTGCGGAGCATCGGTGAGGCCTGCGCCCGACGGGGAATCTCCGCCTTCGGACCCGCGCTGCCTGGACACAGCGAGACGCCTGAGGCGCTTCACCAGGTCCGCTCTTGGCGCGCCTGGTTGGATGCGGCCCGGGGCCATGCGCAAATGCTGCGCAGCCGTCATTCGCGGGTGTTCGCCGCCGGGCTGTCGATGGGGGGTCTTTTGGCACTTGCGCTCGCCGCCGAGGACATGTTCGACGCGCTGGTTGTGGTGGGAACACCGCTCAGGCTGTCACTCGGGATCCGCCTTGTTGTGCCGCTCTTGTGGCGCGTGAGGCCGTTCCAACCCAAGTCGGGCGGTTCCGACATCCAAGACGCCGCGGCGCGGGCGCGGCATCCGAGCTATGGCGTGTTGCCGATGCGCAGCGTGAACGAGCTGATCAAGCTGCAGCGCTGGGTACGCGCCCGTCTTGCCCGGGTGCGTACTCCGATCCTTGTGGCCCATGGCGCGCTTGACCAAACGGCCCGCTCCGCCGACGCACGTGCGATCCTCGAGGGCGTTTCCTCACGGGAGCGCGAGTTCCTCTTGTGCAACGCCTCGGGCCACGTCGTGCCCGTCGACGTGGACGCGCCCCTGCTCGCCGAAGCCACGGCAAGTTTCCTTCTGCGGCATATCGAGAGCACCCCAATTGCCGCCCCGAGCGTCTCGACCCGTACGCGTTGACAACCTCGCGCGCCGCCTCCTACGATCGGCGCCGCATCACATTTGCCCAGATGGGAGGGTTCCATGGGTGAGCTTCCGAATGCGGTAGTGAAGCGTCTTCTCTCCAAGCACGGCGGTGGGCTCCGGGTTTCGGGCGCCGCGATCGATCGTGCCGTCGACGCGGCAGAGGACTACATCGCGCGCTTGGCGAAGGAGGCCGAATCCTTGGCTCTTGCCGACAAGCGCAAGACAGTGATGGACAGCGACATCGAGAAGGCGCGCGCCAAGCTCCACAGCGGCCACTGATCCGGCGCTGCGCGGCGCGCGTGCCCCACCCCGAACCGTATTCGCGGCTTCGGTCGCTAGGCCGTCGGTGCGTGCTCGAGGCTGCGCAGGTAACGGATCCAACGCGCTTCACCATCCGCGTCGAAACTGTGGAACCGAAGGCCGGCTCCGCGTCGTCCCGATCCGGGCACTGAGCAGCGGTGTACGACCTCTGCCTCGACCCCGAGGGATTCACCGACCACGGGCAGCGCGATCGAGTAGCGCTCTAGGTTCTCGAACGGGAGCTCACGGTCCGTCCACAGGAACATCCCGCCGCGCCCCACGTCTCCCGTCAAGAAGGCGGTTTCCCCTCTGGCGTTGCGCACCGAAAGGCGCTCGGGGTAGCGCTTATAACGCCGCCGCTTGGGCTGTCGCACCAGGTTCGCGATGCCGGCGGCGATCTTTGCGACTTCGATGGGCCGCACGAGGTAGCCCGCTGCCCCCGCTTTGCGCGCCGCGACGCGGCGCTCGGGTCGCAGACGATCATCGACCAGCACGACGGGAACCTCCTCGATGCCGGGGATGCCGCGCAGCGAGGGGATAAGCTCGATGCCCTCGAATCGTCCGAGGTGCGTCTCGGCGAGGACGAGCTCGGGAGAGGCGCTCTCGAAGGCCTTGAGCGCCTCTTGTGCGGTGCGCACGGCGACCGTCTCATAGGCGCGCAGGCGCAGCGATTCGAGCAGCGCGCGGTCACTCGCGAGACGCGCGCCGACCACCAGGATGCGCGCCGGGCGCTGGTGAGGTGCTGCGGGCGGCGGCGCAACCTCCGCCCTGGGCGCAAGACGCGCCTCGCGCTTGAGACGCGAGTCCAGGCGCGCCAGCTCCTCGAGTCGCGTGGTGAGTGCGAGTTCCAGATCGAGGGCGGTGGCCCAACCCGGGTTCGCGGGGTAGACGCGGTCCTCCGCGCGCCGCAGCGACACTCCGGAGAGTGGGCCGCGACCGGGCAGAACGATGCGACCGCTTTCGATGACGCGACCTCGGGAGAGCCGATCCTCGACACCGATCGGGAACGCCAGCACCGGTCCGTCCTCGGAAACCTCGATCTCGGTGCCGAGCTTTTCGAGCCAGCGGCGCGCGCGGCCCAGCGCCTCGATGCGCACCTGCCACGCAGTACGGATTCTGGCTTCGATCTCCAAAGGGCTCAGGCAGTCCACGATGCGGATCAGCGGAAGGTGGAAAAGGGCCCCAGGCTTCAGGCACTTGATCCGGTCGTCCCCGACCGTTGCGAAGGTGACCGACGCGAAGCGTCGGGGAGCTCCGGCCAGCGTCTCAAACGGCTCGGGGCGTAAGCTGAGGGTCGCTACGAGCGCGCGTCCGCCCGGCACGGGTCGCGCGTCGAGACCCATTCCCACCAGGCGGCGGCGCACGATCTCTTGCCGCCGGCCTTCCTCAGCGATTTGCATGGGTGCTGCCGGCTCCTCGGAACCCTCTCCCGTTGCTCAGTTTTTCGGCCCGCCGAAGCCACGCCTTGAGACGCACCGGGGCCAAAAGAGAGGGCCCGGGAGCTTGCCGCTCCCGGGCCCTGTGCGATTGCGAAGCCTGAGGCGCGGGCTACATGCCCATGCCGCCCATGCCTCCCATACCGCCCGGCATGCCGCCCGCCGGACCGTGGCCTTCCTTCTTCTCCTCGGGCTTCTCCGCGACCATGGCCTCGGTCGTGAGCAGCAGCGCCGCGACGCTGGCTGCATTCTGCAGGGCCGTGCGACAGACCTTTGTCGGGTCGATCACCCCGGCCTTCAGCAGGTCTTCGTACTCCTCGGTGGCCGCGTTGAAGCCGAAGGCGCCTTTGCCCTGCTTCACCTTGTCGACCACGATGGAGCCTTCGACGCCCGCATTCTGCGAGATCATGCGCAGCGGCTCTTCGATCGCTCGCCGCACGATGTTGATGCCGGCCCGCTGCTCCTCGGAGGCGTCGATCTCGTCCAGCACCTTCTGTGCGCGAAGGAAGGCGACGCCGCCGCCCGGCACGATGCCTTCCTCCACCGCGGCGCGCGTGGCATGGAGCGCATCCTCCACGCGTGCCTTCTTTTCCTTCATCTCGGTCTCTGTCGCTGCGCCGACCTTGATGACGGCAACTCCCCCTACGAGCTTCGCGAGCCGCTCCTGGAGCTTCTCCCGGTCGTAGTCGGAGGTGGTCTCCTCGACCTGCTTGCGGATCTCATTGCAGCGGGCTTCGATGTCCTTCTTCGCCCCTGCACCGTCGATGATCGTCGTGTTGTCCTTGTCGATCTTGACTCGCTTGGCCCGGCCGAGATCCTTGAGCGTCACGTTCTCGAGCTTGAGACCGAGCTCCTCGGCGATGACCTGTCCACCCGTCAGGATGGCCATGTCTTGCAGCATCGCCTTGCGGCGATCCCCAAAGCCGGGGGCCTTCACCGCGCAGGCGGCGAGCGTGCCGCGGATCTTGTTCACGACGAGCGTGGCGAGCGCCTCGCCCTCGATGTCCTCGGCCACGATGAGCAGCGGCCGGCCCTGGCGCGCGACCTGCTCGAGCAGAGGGAGCAGGTCCTTCATGCTGCTGATCTTCTTCTCGTGGAGAAGGATCAGCGGGTCTTCGATCGAGGCCTCCATCTTCTCGGGATCGGTGACGAAGTACGGCGAGAGGTAGCCGCGATCGAACTGCATGCCCTCGACGACGTCGAGGACGGTCTCCATGGACTTCGCCTCCTCGACCGTGATCACACCCTCCTTGCCGACCTTTTCCATCGCCTCTGCAATGATCTTGCCGATCGTCACGTCGCCGTTCGCCGAGATCGTTCCGACCTGCGCAATCTCGCTCGAATCACGCGTCGGCTTGGACATCTTCTTGAGCTCGTCGGTGATCGCGCTGACGGCCTTGTCGATGCCACGCTTGAGCTCCATGGGGTTCATCCCGGCGACCACCATCTTGCTGCCCTCGCGAAAGATCGCCTGGGCAAGCACGGTGGCGGTCGTGGTGCCGTCACCCGCGACGTCGGAGGTCTTGCTCGCGACCTCGCGCACCATCTGGGCACCCATGTTCTCGAACTTGTCTTCGAACTCGATCTCCTTGGCCACCGTGACGCCGTCTTTGGTCACGGTCGGTGAGCCGAAGCTCTTCTCGATGACGACGTTGCGGCCCTTCGGGCCGAGCGTCACCCGCACCGCGTTGGCGAGCTGGTTCACACCGGAGAGCAGCTTCGCTCGCGCGTCTTGGTCGTAGCGGATTTCCTTGGACATCTGATTGGATCTCCCTTTACTCGAGCACGCCGAGGACGTCGTCCTCGCGGATAATGAGGTGCTCTTCGCCTTCGATGTTCACTTCCGTGCCCGCGTATTTGCTAAAGAGCACGCGATCACCCTTCTTGACGTCCATGGGTTGGAGCTTGCCGTCCTCGGTCACCTTGCCCTTCCCCACGGCAATCACCTTTCCTTCCTGAGGCTTCTCCTTCGCGGTGTCGGGAATGATGATCCCGCCCTTGCTCTTCTCTTCGCCTTCGAGGCGCTTCACGATGATGCGATCCTGCAGCGGACGAATCTTCATATCGGGGACTCCTACGATCCCGGTGCCCCGGGATCTCCCGGGGTTCGGTCGATCCATATGCGCGCTGGTTTGGGGCCCCTGTAGCCCCTAGCGAGTGGCCCCGATGGGACCCCTCACCCCCATTTGGCAGTCGATGCTGTCGACTGCCAAAGGCACAGGCAATGTATGTCCCCCCCTCGGCGGGCGCAAGCGAAGAACGCGGATCCTTGCGATTTGGGTTGACTGAGCCGGCCCTTTCGCCGACCTTTCCAGGCGAAACTAGGACGAAGAACCCATGGCGCTCACCCGCCGGCAGCGTGAGATCTTGGACTTCATTCAGGGCTTCATCGCCCAACACGGCTACTCGCCGAGCCTCGAGGAGATTGGGGCGAACTTCGAGCTCTCCTCGGTCGCGACGGTTCATAAACACGTGCAGCGCCTCGTCGAGAAGAAGCTGCTCACGAAGGGTCGCAACCGCTCGCGGTCCGTGGAGCCGGCCGACGCTGCCCTTTCCCCTGTTCCCGAAGTGCCCCTCCTCGGGGTCGTGGCCGCCGGATCCCCAATCGAGGCGGTGGAGACCGCGGAGACGATCCCCGTGCCTCGCGACATGCTGCCCCGCAGTGGCAGGTGCTTCGCGCTGCGGGTGCGGGGGGACTCGATGGTCGAGGAAGGCATTCGAGACGGGGACACGGTGATCGTAGAGAGCCGACGGGACGCGGCGGACGGCGATACCGTGGTGGCCCTGGTGCGCGGCCACGAAGTCACTTTGAAAAAGCTCCAACGAAAGGGCGAGCGGGTGCTTTTGCTCCCCGCCAACGCCGCGCTTCGCCCACTCGAGCTCCCGGCCCGCGAGGTTGCGATCCAAGGGGTCGTGAGGGGCCTTCTCAGGCGCTATTAGCTTGACGCCTGGGACCCCCGTCCTAGGCTCACAACCCTGCGAAATATCGACGAGGTCGCGCCTTGGTACGCATCACCCGAGCGATCGATTTCTCGGCCTCCCTTCACTACCGACGCCCGGAGCTCTCCGCCGCGGAGAACCGGCAGCTCTTTGGCCGCGCGGCCATGGCCCATGGCCACAACTACCGCCTTGAAGTCACGCTGAGCGGCACCCCGGACCCGGTATCCGGCATGGTGCTCGATCTCAAACAGCTCAAGGATCTGCTCGAGCGGGAGGTCGTCGCCCGCTTCGACCATCGCGATCTCGTGGCCGATACCCCCTACTTCGAGAAGGAGGTTCCGACGCCGGAGAACTTCGCGGCGGTCCTCTACCGCCTGCTCGAGGGCGCACTCCCGCGGGGCATGCTCGCGGCGATTCGTCTCTATCAAGACCCGGAGTGCTTCGTGGACGTGACTGCGCCCGGGCCCGGCGCGTGATCTCTGTGACGCGCCGCTACTGGTTTCCAGCCGCTCACGTGCTGCGCAGCCGGGCGCTCTCGGAGGAGGAGAACGTCTCGCTTTACGGCAAGTGCGCCAATCCCAACGGCCACGGCCACAACTACGGCCTGGAGGTCAGCGTGGCTGGAGAGCGTGACCCGCGCACGGGCTGGATCGTGCCCCCGGAGACTTTGGATGCAATTGTGCGCAGCCGGGTGCTCGACCGCTTCGATCACCGCCTGCTAAACGAGGATCCGCTCTTCCACGACCTCGTGCCGAGCGCCGAGAACATCGCCATCGTGGTGTATCGGGAGCTTGCGGCGCCCCTCGCAAAGGCGGGTGGCGGCCGCCTTGTGCGGGTCGCTGTGATCGAAACCCCGCGCAACCGCTTCGACTACGAGGAGACCTCATGAGCGCTCCGGGCGATCCGATCGAGGGACTGGTCACCACCCTCCTGAAGGAGCTGGGAGAAGACCCGGGACGCAACGGACTCGAGCGAACACCTGCGCGTGTCGCACGGGCCTTTCGCTTCCTGACCGGGGGATACGAGCAGGAGCCTGCCACGATCCTAAACGACGCTTTGTTTCAGGTGAGCTATGACGAAATGGTCGTGGTGAAGGACATCGACTTCTACAGCCTGTGCGAACACCATCTGCTTCCCTTCTTCGGGCGCGTGCATGTCGCCTACATCCCGAACGGCAAGATCGTCGGGCTCTCCAAACTGCCGCGCCTTGTGGAGATGTTCTCGCGCCGGCTGCAGGTGCAAGAGCGCCTCACCACCGAGATCGCGGGCACGATCGAGTCGGTGCTCGCTCCCCGCGGTGTGGGGGTCGTGGTCGAGGCCATCCACCTGTGCATGATGATGCGGGGCATCGAGAAGCAGAACACGTTCGCCATCACGAGCTCGATGCGCGGGGCGTTCAATGCGGATCCGAAGACCCGGGCGGAGTTCATGGAGCTGATCCGGCACCGCAAGGAAAGCTTCGCCTAGCGCGGCGCGCGGAAGCCGGATCAACCCCGAGCGCGCACACGCCGCCTAGCGGCGGGGCGCTGCGCCTCGATCGAGCGCTGCCAGATCGATCTGGAACTCGCCCTCGTCCGTCAGGGTCTTCCGCATTGCGTCGATCCACGCGGTTTGCAGGCGCTGGCGCTTTTCCTGGGTGAGCTTCTCGATCTCGCCGGGCAGGGCCTTCGTCACCTCCTCTTCTGTGGGCTCCTTGCGCTCAAGAATCTCCACCAGGACGAGCCGGTTGCCGAGCTCAAACGCACGGGGAAGGCTCTTCGTGCCCGCAGGCGCCGCAAAGACCGCGGCCTGCACGTCGGGAGCGATCCCAAGCCCGGGCACGAAACCGTCCGGGCGGTGCGTCATGGGCCCCGGCCGCTGGATCGAGAGCTTCATCTCGCGGGCCACATCCTCGAGCGTCCTGCCCTTGCGGATGCCCTCGAGAAGCTCGTCGGCGTCCTTGCGGGCTTGGACGTGGCCCGCGTCCTGTGCGAGGAGCTCGCGAGCAAGCTCCTCGCGCACCTGCTCGTAGGTGCGGTCTTCCGCCGGGTGCCGCTCCTCGACCCGCAGGATGTGGAAACCGAAATCCGTGCGCACCGGCTCGGAAAGCTTGCCTGGTTCGAGGGAGAACGCCGCCTGCTCGAAGGGCGGGACCATCTGACCGCGTTGGAAGAAGCCGAGATCTCCCCCCTTGTCCTTTGAGCCCGGATCGTCGGAGAGTTCCCGGGCCAGGGCGGCGAAGTCCGCACCCGAGGCGAGGCGCGCCCGGGTTTCCTCGGCCTTCTTCCGGGTGGCCTCGACCTGCTCGGGCGGTGCGTCCTTTGCCAGCTTGAACAGGATGTGCCGGGCCTGAACCTGCTCGGGCACGTGATAGCGGTCCGGGTGCTGCTGATAGGCCGCGCGCACACGGGCTTCGTCCTTGCCAAGCAGCTCCTTCAGCTGATCGGGGTTGGGCTGAAAGCCGTCCGGGGGCTGCGTGGTGTCGAGGGCGACGATCGCGAGCTCAAGCTGTTCCAGGCGCTGGAGCAGGGCGTCGCGCGCTTCGACCTTCGAGACCTGGGCGTTCGCGGCAATCAAACGCCCCAGCTTTTGCGCGAGCAGGTCGTCGCGCAGCATCTGCAGGAAGTGACGCTCCGTTCCGTACTCATACTCCACGAAGTTCTTGAAGCGCTCCGCCGAGAACTGCCCCTCCCCATCCTGGAAGATCGGGAGATCCTTAATGGTCTGGCGAAGTTCGTCATCGCTCACGCGAAAGCCGAGTCGTTCTGCCTCACTGGCCTCGATGGCCATTTGCGCGAGCGTATTGGCGGCGATCGCGTCGAGCCTATCCCCCATTGACTTGGGGTCGAATCCGTTGCCGAGAGCGCGGCGCAGCTGATCCTCCTGTTGCGCCCGCAGATGCATGACCTCTTGGGTGCCGTACTGGCGCCCCGCCACCTTGACCACCGCCGCGTGTGGCTCGGCCCGTTGGAGCGGCTTGCCCACCCCGATGAAGAACACGAAGACCCCGCCCACGAGCAGGACCACCGTGCCCATGATCCAGCGTTGACCCTGACGAAGAACTTTCAGCATCGAGCTCCCCGTCCCCTCGGTCTCTGCGCGGCGAGACTCCCGAGGTCGGGGTCTTTGCCAGACGCGCGAGCGGCGAGAGAGTGCGCGAGCCCAAAACGGGGCTCAAGGGGGAGCTTTACGCGTTTCCTGGGTTGATGCCCGGTCCCTGAGCCGGTACGATACGCCCCGGCTCCCAGGCGCGATTCAACCCTTCGGAAAATCGAGCACTTAGAACGACGCCTTGCGACTCCTAAAGGGCGTCCCGGAGGCAGTCACTTGCTGCTGGATTCCATCCTCGGCTGGTTCTCGAGCGATCTCGCGATCGACCTCGGTACCGCCAACACTCTCGTGTACGCGAAAGGGCGCGGCATCGTCGTGTCCGAGCCCAGCGTGGTCGCGGTGCTGAAAGACGGCCGCGGTCCGGACAAGGTTCGTGCGGTGGGGCGCGAGGCGAAGGAGATGCTCGGCCGAACACCGGGCAACATCGTCGCCATCCGTCCCATGAAAGACGGAGTGATCGCGGACTTCGAGATCACCGAGGCGATGCTCCGGTACTTCATCACGCGCGTCCACAACCGCTCGAAGCTCGTGCGGCCGCGGATTGTGATCGCCGTACCGTCGGGCATCACAGAGGTGGAGAAGCGCGCGGTGCGCGATTCGTCGATTTCGGCGGGGGCGCGCGAGGTGTATCTGATCGAAGAGCCGATGGCCGCGGCGATCGGCGCCGGTCTTCCGGTGACCGAACCCTCGGGGAATATGATCGTCGACATTGGCGGGGGAACGACCGAGGTCGCGGTGATCTCTCTGTCCGGAATCGTCTACGCCAACTCGACACGCGTGGGTGGCGACAAGATGGACGAGGCCGTCATCAACTATGTGAAGCGCAAGTACAACCTCTTGATCGGTGAGCGCACCGCGGAGTTCGTGAAGATCAGCATCGGCACCGCCTATCCGACCGAGGAGATCCGGAGCATGGAGATCAAGGGCCGCGATCTTGTGGCCGGCGTCCCGAAGACGCTCGAGCTCAAGTCCGAAGAAGTGCGAGAGGCGCTCGCGGAGCCGGTCAACGCCGTGGTCGAGAGCGTGAAGATCGCCCTTGAGCGAACCCCCCCGGAACTCGCAGCCGACATTGTCGACAAGGGCATTGTCATGGTGGGCGGCGGCTCCCTGCTGGCGAACCTCGACATCCTTTTGCGCGAGGCGACCGGTCTCCCGGTGATGCTCGCCGAAGACCCCCTGACTGCGGTGGCCCTAGGCACGGGGCGCTGCCTCGACGAACTCCGCCTGCTCAAGGAGGTGACGATCCGGTCGTAAAGCGCAGACATGCGCGAGCTTCTCTATCGCTTCCGCGTCCCGCTGCTGTTTGTCACCCTCGTCGCGCTCACCACGGCGACCATGCTGGCCGACCGTAGGTCCCTTCCGGCGGGGGCTAAGGACCTTCCTTTTGTCTCCGGGGCTCTGCTCGATGTGGCCGTCCCCGTGCAGGCCGCCATTTCGGCCCCCTTCGACTTCGTGCGGGGCCTTTTCCGCCGCTACGTCGCTCTCAAGGATCTACGGACGGAAAACGAGCAGCTGCGGGGCCGCATGGCGCAGCTCGAGGAGGAGAACCTCCAATATCGTGAGGCCCTGATTGCGAGCGAACGGCTGGAGCGGATTGATAAAATGCGGGGCGAGACCAACCTGCCCATGCTCCCGGCGGAGGTCGCGAGCCGGGAACTCTCCCCCTGGTACCGGTCGCTGCTGATCGACCGGGGGCGGACCAACGACGTTCATGCGGGCATGCCGGCCCTTACGGAGGACGGGGTGGTGGGACTCGTCACGGCGGCCAGCCCCCACGCTGCGCGGATCATGCTCCTGCTCGACCGGCAAAGCGCGATCGACGCCATGGTCCAGCGCAGCCGGACCCGCGGGATCGTGCGCGGGCTCGGGGGAGAGCAACTCGAGTTCGAGTTCACCGCCGAGAACGCCGATGTGCAGGTCGGGGATACGGTGATGACTTCCGGTCTCGGCGGTGTCTATCCAAAAGGCTTGCGGATCGGGGAGGTCGTGTTGGCGACCACAGGGGGATCGCGTCTGCTCCAGCACGTGCGGATACACCCGTCGGTGGATTTTGGCCGGCTCGAGCAGCTCTTTGTCGTGCTCTGGCGGAGCCCGACGCTCGAGCTCCTTTCGGGCGACCTCGACAACCCGGCACCTGCCCCGAGTGGCGGCGCGGGCCCGGGCTCGTGAGCCTCCGGCGGGTGAGACCATGATCGCCGTCCTCGGGCTCTTCGTCTTGGGGCTCGTCGCGATGGTCGCGGAGGGCGCTGCCACGAGCTTCTTGCCCCCCGCGCTCTGTCCCGACCTCCCGCTGCTCCTGGTGATCGGAATGGCCCTAAACCTCGGCAGTGCGCGCGCGCTCCTCGCGAGCGCCGCCTTGGGCTACGCCGCGGACATCCTCTCCGGGGCGCCCCTCGGCCAACACGCCCTCCTGCACGTGGTTGTGTTCGCGGCGGCAAGCGCTGCCAATCGCTCCCTTGAGCTCCGGACCCCGCTCGCGCAAGCCAGCCTGGCGGGTGTTCTTACGCTTCTGAACGGGCTCCTGCTTTCCCTCGTCGCATCGTTCCTTGGGGCAACGCTCGTGCTGGATTTTCGGTTCGCACTCCAGCTGGCCGCTCAGGCCCTGCTCTCATGCATCTTCGGCCCGCTGGTGTGCGCCCTCGTGGAGGCCGTGGCGAGCCGTACCCGCGAGGAGGAGGCGCCGCGCCGCAGCGTGCCTCTTCCGAGCGGTAGGAGGGCGATCTGAGGGACCATCGCGTCGGGAATCCCCTCGACGTGATCCCGGAGAGCCGCCTCTGGCTCGGGGCTCTTGCCGTGTTTCTCGTGTTTGCCGTCTTCCTCGGACGGCTTTTCTACCTCCAGGTCGTACAGGGCGATGCATTGCGCGTCGAGTCGGAACGCAACTCCGTCCGCACCGTCCGAATCGATGCGCCCCGGGGCAACATCTTGGACCGCGAGGGGCGCGTGATCGCCAGCACCCGCCCGGCCTTCGACGTCGAGATCATCCCGAGCGAGTTGCGCGACGCGGACCGGGTCTACTCTGCGCTCGGGCAGCTGCTCGATGAGGAAGCCACCCAGGTGCGCGACAGCGTCGGCAAGCCGCACGGCCGGGCGCGCTTCCAACCCATCTCTGTGTTGTCCGACGTGTCCTTCGAACAGCTCGCGCGGGTCGAGACGCACCGGTTTGCGCTGCCCGGCGTCGTGACCGAGGTGCGGCCCCAGCGCCAGTACGAAGACGGCGACCTCGCAGGTCATTTGCTCGGGACCCTGGGCGAGATCCGGCTGGAGCAGCTCGACAAAACCAGCTTCGAGGACTACAGCGCGGGCGAGATCGTCGGCCAGTCGGGACTCGAGGCGGTGCTCGAGAACGTGCTGCGTGGCACCGACGGCGGGCGCAACGTGGTCGTGAACGTCGCGGGGCGCGAGGTCGAGCGCCTGGATGAGGTTGAGCCGGTGCCCGGCAACACCGCCATCCTGACCCTCGATCTCGATCTGCAGCGCGAAGCGGTCGCCGCCTACCGCAACGAGCCAGCGCCCGGCGCGCCCGCGCCCACGGCGCGGGAGGCCGAGTCCCCGCCGCCCGAGAAGACGGGCGCGCTCGTAGCCCTCGACCCCCGTACGGGAGACGTGCTTGCGCTGGTCTCGCGCCCCTCCTTTGATCCGAACGACTTTGCCGACGGAGTTCCACCGGAGACTTGGCGTGCCCTGACCCGCGACGAGCGCAGGCCGCTCCAGAACCGCGCGATCTCGGGCCAATATCCGCCGGGCTCCACCTACAAGCCGCTGCTTGCGGCCGCGGCTCTTGAATCTGGCGTGATCAATCCCCAGACACACTTTTTCTGCCCCGGTTCGTTTGCCCTCGGCCGACGCGTCTACAAGTGCTGGAGGAAGGAAGGACACGGATCGGTCGACGTCCACGAAGCCCTCGTGCGCTCCTGTGACGTGTTCTTCTACCAGACGGGTCTCAAGCTCGGCGTCGACCGCATTGCCGATTTTGGCCATGCGCTCACCTTCGGGCGGCTCACCGGCATCCCCCTGCCGGAGGAAAAGCCGGGCTTGATCCCGACCGAGGCGTGGAAACAGAGGCGCTTCGGTGAGCCGTGGATGGCCGGCGAGACCGTTTCGGCCTCGATCGGCCAGGGGTTTGACCTTGTGACCCCACTCCAACTGGCGGTGGCCTACGGGGCGCTCGCGACGGGCGTCGTCATGAAGCCGCGCCTCGTCCTGCGCGTTGAAAAGCCAGATGGCTCGCTCCTCGAGGAGACGCAGCCGCAGCTCGACTCGCGGCTCCCGATCTCGGAGGCGAATCTTGCGATCGTGCGCAAAGGGCTGGCCGGCGTCGTGAACGAGCCGGGCGGCACCGGAGGGCGGGCGCGCTTGCCCGGCATCACGGTCGCAGGAAAGACCGGCACGGCCCAAGTGATCCAGCTCGAACACTATGAGGGTGTCGACCAGAGCCGGATCCCCATGCGCTACCGCGACCACGCCTGGTTCGTGTGCTTTGCGCCGGCCGAGGCGCCGGAGATCGTGGTGGCGGTGCTGAACGAGCACGCGGGCCACGGTGGAAGCGCCGCGGCTCCGATCGCGCAGCGCGTGCTTGCGAAGTATTTCGAAAAGCAGGGTCGCCTGGCTCCGGAAGTCCTCGCGGCAATCCAGGCACCGAAGGTTGTAGTCCCTCCTCGCCCAGCTCCGCAGGCAGCGCCGCCCCCGCCTCCGCCTGCTCCTGAGCCCTCCGAGCCCGCGGGCGCCGAACCTGTCGAAGGAGGGACCGGCGATGCCGCGGATTGACCGGCGCCTGCTTCACAATTTCGACTGGCCGCTCTTCGCGCTCACGGTCGTCTTGGCTGGGATGGGGATGGGAAACCTGCTTTCCGCGGCCCACGCCGGGTCCACCGGTGTCTTTGCCAGCGAGGTGCCACGTCAGCTCGCGGCGATCGCGATCGGCACTTTGGGGCTCATCGTGGTGGTGGCGGTCGACTATCGCCGCTTCGAGCGCCTCGCGTTCCCCATCTACTTCGCTACGTGCGTGCTCGTGGCGACGACGCTCGTCGTGGGGTCCGTACACCGGGGCAATGAGAGCTGGCTCACCTACGGCCCCCTGCGCATGCAACCGTCGGAGTTCACCAAGCTCGGCCTCGTGCTGGCGCTCTCCCGTTCCTTTCAGCATCACCCGCCCTCGGAGATCCGGCGCCTGCGCGATCTTTGGCGGCCCGGCCTCATCATCGCGCTGCCGGTGGCCCTCATTCTGCTGCAGCGCGACATGGGCGTTGCAGTGCTGACCCTGCTGATTGGCTCGACCTACCTGCTGTTCGTCCGAATCCCGCCGCGGGCCTGGGTGACCGTCGCCGTGCTCGGCGTCGTCGCCCTCGTGGGCCTTTGGATGTTCGGACTGCAGGACTACCAGCGCACCCGGATCATCGACTTTCTGGAACCGGGCCGTGACCCCCTCGCTTCCGGTTACCAGGTGATCCAGTCGCGGATCGCCATCGGCTCGGGAGGGCTCCTCGGCAAGGGTTGGATGGCCGGCACCCAGACCCAGCTCCGCTTCCTGCCCACGCAGCACACCGACTTCATCTTCTCGGTGCTGGCGGAGGAATGGGGCTTTGCAGGGGGCGCCGTCGTGCTCGGGCTCTACCTCACCCTGTTGCTTTGGGGACTGCTGATCGCTCGCCGCTCGCGAGACGCCTTCGGTTCTCTGCTGGCGGTCGGAGTGGTCGGAATCCTCTTCTGGCCGGCGCTGATCAACATCGCGATGGTGCTTGGTCTTTTCCCGGTGATCGGCGTCGCCCTTCCGCTCTTTTCCTACGGCGGCTCTGCCATGGTGGGAACCCTCGTGTCGATCGGCCTTCTGCTCGGCATCTCGATGCGCCGCTACCTGTTCTAAGGATTCGCCATGCGCTCCGGCCGGACCAGCCGGTCGAATTCCTCCGCCGCGAGGTAGCCGAGGGCGAGGCACGCCTCGCGCAAACTCGTGTCGTCCTGGAGCGCCTTGTGTGCGATCTGCGCGGCGCGGTCGTAGCCGATCACCGGCGATAGCGCCGTCACCAACATCAGGCTCTCCTCGACGTACTTTGCGATGCGCCGGCGGTTCGCTTCGAGGCCGTCGATGCAGAAGCGCGCGAACAGGGGACAGGCGTCTGTGAGAAGCTCGACGGAGTGCAGGAGATTGCGGATCAGGACCGGCTTGAAGACGTTCAGCTCGAGGTTCCCCTGGCTTCCGGCGATCGCGATCGCGGCGTCGTTGCCCAACACCTGTACACACACCATCGTCAGAGCCTCACACTGGGTCGGGTTGACCTTGCCGGGCATGATCGAAGAGCCGGGCTCGTTCTCCGGCAGCACGAGCTCGGCCAGTCCGGCACGCGGTCCGGAGCCAAGCCAGCGAACATCGTTCGCAACCTTGATCAGCGATCCGGCGAGCGTGCGCAGCGCTGCGCTCGCAAAGACCATTTCATCGTGGGCGGAGAGCGCTGCAAACTTGTTGGGATGGCTGCGAAAGGGAATCCCGGTCCAGCCGGCGAGCTTCGCAGCGGCACGCTCGCCAAATCCGTGCGGTGCGTTTAATCCCGTGCCCACCGCGGTGCCCCCGAGTGCGAGCTCGTAAAGGCCCGCGAGTGTGCCCTCGACGCGCTGCGCGCTCCGCGCAACGAGGGCGGTGTAACCAGAGAACTCCTGCCCGAGCGTCATCGGCACGGCGTCCTGGAGATGCGTCCTGCCGATTTTCACCAGCGACTCGAATTGCGCGGTTTTGCGCTCGAGGGCGGAACGAAGCTGCGCGAGCGCGGGCAGGAGCCGTTCGCGCAGCTCGATCGCGACGGCCATGTGCATTGCGCTGGGAAAGGTGTCGTTCGACGATTGCGAGAGGTTGACGTGGTCGTTTGGGTGCACCGGCGTCTTGCTCCCGCGCCGTCCCCCGGCAAGTTCATTGGCGCGGTTGGCGATCACCTCGTTCACGTTCATGTTGGTCTGGGTGCCGCTCCCCGATTGCCAGACCCGCAGTGGAAACTGGTCGTCGTGTTGGCCCGCCAGGATCTCGTCGGCCGCCGTCACGATCCATCCGCACAGCGTGCGAGGCAGAAGGTCCAGCTCCTGATTGACGAGCGCTGCGGCCTTTTTCACGAGCGCCAAGGCGCGGATCACCTGGAGCGGCATCCTCTCGTGGCCGATGGGAAAATGCAGAAGCGAGCGTGCGGTCTGCGCGCCCCAGTACGCCTTCTCCGGGACCTCGATCTCCCCCAGGCTGTCGCTCTCGATTCTCATGGCTCCCCGCTTCGATGTTAGACTTCCCGGATGGCCTCGATGCTTCCTGCTCGCACACCCCGGATCGGCGCGTTTTTCGACATGGACAAGACACTGATCTCCGAGAACTCGGGCACCCTCTACATGAAGTATCGCTACCAGCGTGGCGAGGTCTCGTCCTGGGACATGGTGAAGGGCCTCGCCACCTACCTCCAGTACAAGGTAGGGCTGCTCGACATCGCAGCGTGGACCAAGGAGGCCATGGTCCAGTTCCGTGGCCAAAGCGAGCGGGCGCTCACGCGTGAGGCGAACCGCTGGTTCCGAGAAATGGTGGTGCAGACCATCTACCCCGACGCCGAGACCGTGGTGCGTGAGCACATGACGGCCGGACACGTGGTGGCGATCGTCTCGGGAGCGACAAAGTTCGTGGTGCGACCCTTGGCAGAGCGGCTCGGGATCAAGCACTTCTTGTACACGCGCCTCGAAGTCGAAAGCGGCCGCTTCACCGGACGTGTGATCGAGCCCATCTGTTTTGAGGAAGGAAAGATCTACTGGCTTCAGCAGTTCATCGAGGAACACGGCATCGATCTCGCGAAGAGCTACTTCTACACCGACTCGATCACCGATCTCCCGCTCCTGGATCTCGTGGGACACCCGGTGGTGACGAATCCCGACCCCTTCCTGTACCGGACCGCCGTGCGCCGCCGCTGGCCGGTGCGCTTCTTTGTGCCGCCGCCGAAGCGCCGGATCGCCGACCCCCCCGCGGACGTGCTGGCCGACGCCGCGGAGTACCCCGTCGACGGTTCGTAGGCGTCCTAGGCCACCACCTTCTTTACGAGCTGCTCGAAGGCTTCCTTCGGTTTGGAACCAAGGAGTTGGTCCACCACCACGCCGTCCTTGATGGCGAGCACTAGGGGGATCGACCGCACGCAATACTTGGCGGGGATGCTCTGGTTCTCGTCGACGTTCATCTTCACCACCTTGACCTTGTCGCCATAGCGCGTGGCGAGGTCCTTCACGATGGGCGCGATGACCCGGCACGGCCCGCACCACTCCGCCCAGAAGTCCACGATCACAGGCATCTTCGACTGGAGGACCTCGGCCTCAAAGTTCTGGTCCGTTACATCCGCCACTGCAGCCATGAGCCCTCTCCCTTTGGCGGGTCCGCGACCCGCATTCGATCTTTCTGATCGGAATCCCGGTGAGGGTCTTCCGCGAAAACCAGCCGGTCCACCCTTGCGCCATCCGTCTTAACGACCCGAAGATGCCTAGTCGACCACGAAGAGAAGCGTGAAGACGGCGCCACCCAAACTCCACGACACCCCCGCATCATAGCAGGAGGACCCCCTCGCGTTGACGCTCCCGGGCGCCGTCTGTAGACTGCCTTGGCGCTCGATCCCCTCGTTTTTCCAGCGCTTTCCGATCCAGTTGCGAGGAGGTGGCATGGCCGAGGAATCCGTCAACGCCGAGGGCGTCCGGGCCATGCTTTGCGAGAGCGCGCGGGTGAAGCAGGAGCTCGCCGAGCAGGCGGCGGACACGATCGCGCGGGCGGCTTCGCTCCTGATCGACGCCTTCCGGAGCGGAGGCAAGGTGCTTCTCTTTGGCAATGGCGGATCCGCGGCGGACGCGCAGCACCTCGCCGCGGAGTGGACCGGGCGGCTGCGGGGCGAGCGGCGGGGGCTGCCGGCCATCGCGCTCACGGCCAATACCTCGGAGCTCACCGCACTCGGTAATGACTACGGCTTCGACCGCATCTTCGCCCGCTTGATCGAGGCGCACGGCAGTCCCGGAGACGTCGCAATCGCGCTGTCGACCTCCGGCAACTCGCCCAATGTGCTGGCCGGGGTCGCCGAAGCGCGCGCCAGAGGCCTGCGCACGATCGGGCTCTCGGGCCGCCGCGGAGGCAAGCTCGCCCCCGCGGTGGAGGTTGCGGTCTTGGTGCCCTCCGACGACACCCAGCGCATTCAGGAGTCTCACATCACGATCGGCCACGTGCTGGCCGAGCTCGTGGAACAGGCGCTCTTCCCAAGGCACGTGTGAGACGGCCCCCTGCGCCCATCGATCGCACTCAGCTGCGGACGGTCTCGGCCCGGCGGCGACCGAGCAAGGTGCGAACGCTCGATGAAGCCGTACCGCATTCGCGCGGAGCGAGCTTCTCCGAGTTCCTCGACCACCTACCGGGACTGCTCGGTGCCGCGGATCTGCGGGCCGCGATCGACGCGGCCCTGCGGGCCGAGGCCGGCAAACGCACGCTTCTCTGGGGCCTTGGGGCCCACGTGATCAAAGTGGGACTGGCGCCCATCGTGGTCGACCTGCTGGAGCGGGGCTTCGTGAGCGGGCTCCTCCTGAACGGGGCGGGCTGCGTGCACGATCTCGAGCTCGCGCTCATGGGGCGCACCAGCGAGGACGTGGCAGTGGCTCTTGATGACGGCTCCTTTGGCATGGCCAAGGAGACGGCCGAGCTCTTGAACGGCGCGATCGCGAGGGGCGCGAGCGAGGGCCTGGGCATGGGTGCGGCCGTGGGGCGCGAGATCTCGAGAGGGCGCTATCCCCACAAGCGACGCTCGATTCTCGCGACAGCGGCCCGACTCGGCATCCCGGTGACGGTGCATGCGGCGATCGGTACGGATATCCACCACATGCACCCGAGCGCGGACGGTGCGGCGCTCGGGGCCACGAGCTACCGCGATTTCGAGACCCTCGCGGGACTGGTGGCAACGCTCGAAGGTGGAGTGTTTTTCAATGTGGGGTCTGCCGTCATCTTGCCCGAAGTGTTTCTAAAAGCCCTGGCCCTCGCGCGCAACCTCGGTCACCCCGTGCGCCGGATTACGACCGTGAATCTGGACTTTATCCGCCAGTACCGACCCGCGGTGAACGTGGTCGAGAGACCGACACGCCTCGGCGGCCGCGGGATCTCTCTGATCGGCCACCACGAGATTCTGCTCCCCCTGCTCGCGGCGGGCATCATCGAAGGCAGCAGCGCGCGACGCAAAGCCCGAACGGTGCGTGCATGAAGGGACGGATTGTGCTCCGCGAGGGCGACATCACACAGGAGCGCGTCGACGCGCTGGTGAACGCCGCCAACAGCGCGCTGGTGCTCGGGGCAGGTGTCGCCGGGGCGATTCGTGCAAACGGCGGTCCGGCGATCCAAGAGGAATGCGACCGCATCGGCCCGATCGGCGTAGGCGAAGCGGTGGTGACGGGTGGCGGCATGCTGCCCGCTCGCTTCGTGATCCATGCGGCAAGCATGCCTCCGGGGGGCGCCGCAACCGAGGCGAACGTGCGGAGTGCCTTCCGCCGCAGTCTCGAGCTCGCACGCGAGCGCGGGTGCCGCAGCATCGCGGTCCCGGCGATCGGGGCGGGGATCGCCGGCTTTCCCCTGCAGCGCTGCGCAGAGCTCTTGCTCGAGGAGGCGCGCTCCCACCTGGAAGGCGAGACGACGCTCGAGGAGATCCGCTTCGTACTCTTTGGCGAGCCGGCCTTCCGCATGTTCGAGATGGTGAACGACGCGGCCAAGGTCGCCGAGAGTGTGGCGCGACTTCGGGGAGGCTCCCCATGATCGTCGCGATCCACCAGCTCACGGCGGCGCTCTATCTGGCAGCCGGTCTCTTGGCGGGGGTGGGTCTCGTGCTCGCCCGCCCGACCCTTTCGCGCGCCGCGGTGGCGGTCCTCGTCGCAGGTGCGGCTCTCCACGGTGTCGCCTTCGTCGCTTTTCACCTTGCCGCCGAGCCCCCGCCTCTCACGGATCTTCCGGCTTCGGTGTCGCTCATGGCCTTTCTGGGTGTGCTGTTTTACCTCTCGCTCTTGATGCGCTCGCGGCTCACCGCGCTCGTGGTCGGCGTAGCGCCGATGGCATTTCTGGGTGCCTTTTTTGCCGCTCTGCGTCTGCCCCACTCCGAGCACGTGCCCTTTGTCGGGGCGGCTTCGTCCTGGCCCCATGCGCACGTTCTCCTTGCGAGCGGCGGGCTCGCCTCCCTCGCCGTCGCATTCCTGGCAGGGGTGGTCTTCTTGGCCGAAGACCGCCGTTTGAAGGCGAAGCGGCCCATGCCCGGGGGCCTGCGCCTGCCGAGTCTGGAGGCCCTGGACCGGGTGAACGCCGTGGCACTGGTGGTGGGCTTCCCGCTCCTTACCCTCGGTGTGCTCACCGGCATGATGTGGGTGGAGGGCACGAGCGGCCGCTTCTGGACAGGCGCCGCGCACGAGACCTGGTCGATGGTCGCCTGGGCCGTCTACGGCGTGCTCGTCGCGGCCCGCTTCCGCGCGCACCAAGGAGCACGCCAAGCGGCCATCGCCGCGGTCGCTGGCTTCGCGTTCTTGTTGTTTGCGGTGATCGGCGTGGGTCTTCTCACATGAGGGTCCTCGTGCTCGGCATGAACCACAGGACAGCGCCGCTCGAGGTTCGCGAGCGCTTCGCCGTGGCGGACCCGGCGCCTCACCTCACAAAGCTCGTGGCGTGCGAGGAGATCGACGAGGCGCTCTTGCTTTCGACCTGCAATCGCGTCGAGGTGGTCGCCCTGACGCGCCATCTCGATGCAGCGCGCCACCGGCTGCGCGCATTCTTCCACCGGGATCTCGCCGGTGAGACCCCGGTGCAAGGGGCCGCGGCTCTCGAGAACCTGCTCTTCGAGTACGTGGACAGACCCGCCATGCGCCAGGTCTTCCGGGTGGCGGCTTCGCTCGACTCCATGGTGGTGGGCGAGCCACAGATTCTCGGCCAGATGAAAGACGCCTACCGGGCCGCCGTCGAGTGCGGCGCCTGCGGGGCGATCCTCTCGCGCCTGTTCCAGAGCGCCTTCGCCGCGGCCAAGCGCGTGCGGCGTGAAACCCGAATCGGCGAGAGGCCGGTCTCGGTGGCCCGTGTGGCCGTAGATCTCGCCAAACAAATCTTCGAGTCGTTCGACGGCAAGACGGCGCTTCTCGTCGGGGCAGGCGAGATGATCGAGACCGCTCTCGAAGCGCTGCGCACAGAAGGCCTACGCTCGATCCTCGTTGCGAACCGCACGCAGGCCCACGCCGAAGCCTTGGCGCAGCGCTTCGGCGCGAGTGCGCGGGGTCTCGGTGAGCTGCGCGAAGTGCTGCCCCAAGCAGACATTGTGCTGACCTGCACGGCCGGCCAGACCCCCATCCTTGGGGTCGCAGATTTTGCCGAGGCACTTCGCGCACGACACGGACGCCCCGTCTTCGTGATCGACATTGGCGTGCCGCGCAACATCGACCCGGGAGTGAACCGGCTGGACAGTGTCTATCTCTATGACATCGACGATCTCGCGGGTGTCGCGGCGGCCAACGCCGACGAACGTCGCCGCGAGACCATGCTCGGCGAAGCCATCGTGCTCGAAGAGCAGCAGCGCTTCGACGGCTGGCTCCTCGCGCTCCAGGCGGTGCCGACGATCCGCCACCTGCGCGCCCGAGCGGAAGCGATCCGGCTCACGGAGCTACAGCGCGCGCTCCAGCGGCTCAGTCTTGCCGAAAACGAGCGCCAGGCCGTGGAGTCGCTGACGCGCTCGATCGTCAACAAACTGCTCCATGCGCCTGTGTCGCGCTTGCGGGCCGAGGCCGAGCGCGAGGAGGGACTCGCCTACCTCGAAGCTGCGCGCGTGCTCTTCGCCTTGGACGATCCTGACATGCCCGGCGCAGAAGCTGCGGAGCCCGCCGCGCTGGACGACCCGCTCCGCGGCGCTCTCCCCGACTCCGAGGATCCCGAGGACACGTGACAGCGCTGCGCATCGCGACGCGCGGGAGTGCTCTCGCGCTCGCCCAGGCGCGCTGGGTCGCGGCGCGCATCGAGATGCAGTTCGCCCGGCCGACCGAACTCGTCACGATCAAAACCTCGGGAGATCGACTGCAGGGGATCTCCTTGGCCGAGGTCGGGGGCAAGGGGCTGTTCGTGAAGGAGATCGAGGAGGCTCTGCTCGAGGGCCGAGCCGACTTGGCCGTGCACAGCGCGAAGGACCTCCCAGCAGCGCTCGCCGGGGGACTCGCCATCGTCGCCTGGCCCCAGCGCGAGGATCCCCGGGATGCCCTCGTGGCACGGGAGCGCGGGGCGCGGCTCGCAACGCTCCGCCCCGTTGCGCGGCTCGGTACGGGAAGCGTGCGGCGCGGCGCGCAGCTGCGCGCCAGGCGCCCCGACCTCGAAATTGTGCCGCTTCGGGGCAACGTCCCGACGCGCTTGCAAAAGCTCGAAGCCGAAGGCTTGGACGCCGTGGTCCTGGCCTGCGCTGGACTTGCGCGCCTTGGGCTTGCAGAACGGATCGACGAGCGGATTTCGACCGAGCTCATGCTGCCCGCGGTCGCACAGGGCACCCTCGCCGTCGAGGCGCGCGCCGGTTCGGCCTTAGGCCACACCCTTGCGGCTTTGAGCGACGCCAACGCCGAGCGATCGGCCCTGGCGGAGCGAGCCTTCCTCGTGCGCCTGCAAGGGGACTGCAACGTCCCCCTCGCCGCCTTTGCCGAGGCCATTGCCGGCGGGCTCCTCCGGGTACGCGGTCTTCTCGCGAGCACAGACGGCCGCACGATTCTGCGCGGCGAGGCGCGCGCTGCGGATCCCGTGGCCGCGGGTGAAGCGGTCGCACAGGAGATCCTTGCACGAGGCGGTGAAGAGCTCCTCGCGAAGCTGCGGCGCGAGGCCGCGCAGTGAGCCAGTCCGCCGGGCGCGTGGTCCTCGTGGGCGCGGGCCCCGGCGATCCGGACCTCCTCACGCTCCGCGGTGCGGCTGCGCTCCGCGCCGCCGATGCGGTGGTGCACGATGCCCTCGTGAATAGTGAGCTCCTGGCACTTGCTCCGCGCGAGGCGCTGCGCATCAACGTGGGCAAACGCGGCCACGACGAACCCACGCTTGCGCAGGAGGAGACCAACGCACTGCTCGTGCGCCTCGCCCGGGAAGGCAAGACCGTGGTGCGTCTCAAGGGGGGTGACCCTTTCGTCTTCGGCCGAGGCGCTGAGGAGGCGAGCGCGCTGGCCCAAGCAGGCATCCGCTTCGAGATCGTGCCAGGGGTCTCGGCGGCGATCGGGGTCCCCGCCTTCGCGGGTATTCCCGTCACTGATCGGCGTTATGCGGCCTCGTTCACCGTGGTGACCGGTCACAAGGACCCGCTGGAACCCGCCGCCTCGATCCGCTGGGGAGAGCTGGCGCGCGGCGCGGATACCCTCGTGGTCCTGATGGGACTCAAGAATCTGCCGGGCATCACCGAGCGCCTGATCGCGAGCGGCCGTCCGGGGCGAACGCCAGCTGCAGCGATCGAGTTGGGCACGACACCCGCCCAGCGCGTGGTCGAAGCCCCGCTCGCTGAGCTTGCGGCGCGCGTTCAGCAGGCCGGACTCCAGGCTCCGGTAACGGTCGTGATCGGAGAGGTCGTCCGCCTGCGCAGCGAACTCGCGTGGGTCGAGCGGTTGCCCCTCGCGGGTCGGCGGGTCCTCGTGACGCGGAGCGAGGGACAAGCGGGCGAGCTTGTGGCGGCACTCCGTCGTGCCGGCGCGGTGCCGGTGCTGGCACCCATGATCGAGCTCGTGCCCCTCACGGGCACGCCTGAGCTCGCTGCCGCGATCGCGGGCCTCGGCAACTACGACGTGCTGCTCTTCACGAGCGCGAACGCCGTGCGCTACTTCGTCGAGGCCGCATCCAGCGGAAAGACGCTCTCCGCGCTGCGAGCCCGCGTCGTGTGCGTGGGTCCGGCCACGGCTCGGGCGGCGCGTCAGCTTGGCCTCGCGGTACGTCTCGTCCCGGCGCAGCGCTTCGACGCGGAGGGCCTGCTGGAGGCGCTCCGTGCCGCATTTCCGCTCGCCGGTCAGCGCATTCTCTTGCCGCGCGCCGCCGCCGCCCGCAATGTCCTCCCCGAAGGCCTGCGGCGCGCCGGGGCAGTGGTGGACGTTCTGGCGGTCTACCGGACCGCGCCTGCGGCGGCGGATACGGGCGTGCTGTGCGCTCGCCTCGTGCAGGGCGAGATTGATGCCCTTACCTTCACCAGCCCGTCTACCGTGCGCCACTTCCTCGCTTGCCTCGACGAGGCAGCGCGCACGGCGGCGCGCCGCTGTGTGATGGTGGCCCTCGGCCCGGTAACGGCGGCTGCGCTGCGCGAAGCAGGGCTTCCACCGGACGGGGTCGCGGAGCGGGCAGAAGCGGCCGCGCTCGTGGAGGCACTCGGCGAAGCCATACGAGCGCGCACGAAGGCGGCAGCGCAGAGAGGAGCGTGATGAGCTTTCCGACGGTCCGCCCGCGCCGGCTGCGGCGCACGGAGACCCTGCGGCGCATGGTCCGAGAGACCCGGCTCTCGCGGGAGAACCTCGTGCTGCCGCTCTTCGTGGTCGAGGGTGCCGGGGTGCGAGAGCCGGTCGCCTCGATGCCCGGCGTCTTCCGCTACTCGGTGGACGCCCTCGTCGACGAAGCAAAACGCGTCCACGATCTCGGCATCCCCGCGGTCATTCTCTTTGGCATTCCCGCCGAGAAAGACGCCCGCGGTTCGGGTGCGGATGCGCCGGGCGGAGTGGTGCAGCGTGCCATCAGCGGGATCAAGCGTGCCGTGCCCGAGCTTTGCGTCATCTCGGACGTCTGTCTGTGTGAGTACACCGATCACGGACACTGCGGCGTCGTCGAGGGGGAGCAGGTGCGGAACGATCCGACACTCGAGCGACTCGCGTCGGCGGCGCTCTCCCACGCCCGTGCAGGTGCGGACGTTGTCGCGCCCTCGGACATGATGGACGGCCGCGTCTCGGCGATCCGCCGAGCCCTGGACGGGAGTGGCTTCGAAGAGGTCGCGATCCTCTCCTATGCCGCCAAATACGCGAGCGCATACTACGGACCGTTTCGGGAGGCGGCGGAGAGCGCGCCGGCCTTTGGCGACCGACGCTCCTACCAGATGGACCCCCCGAACCGGCGCGAGGCACTGCGCGAGATGCGACTCGATCTTTCCGAGGGGGCGGACGCGCTCATGGTGAAACCCGCGCTCCCCTACCTGGATGTCCTGGTCGAGGCGAGGCGGGAGTTCGATGTTCCCCTCGCTGCCTATCATGTCTCTGGGGAGTACGCGATGATTCAGGCGGCCGCCGCCCGTGGCTGGATCGATGGTGCGCGCGCACTGGACGAGGCACTCGTGTCGATCAAGCGGGCGGGCGCAGACCTGATCCTCACCTACGGGGCGAAGGAGGTGGCTGCGCGCCTCGTCCCTTGAAGAGGCGTGCGCTGCAGAGCTGAGGAGGCGGCGTGCCGGTCCGCTACAAGATCGTCGAAACGAGCAACGTCACCGACGAAGAGCTCGAGCGGATTCTGAACGAATGGACCGCGAAGGGCTGGCAGGTCGATACGCTTCACTTTGCGATGCGCGAATCCTCCAAGCGTCCGGCCATGGTATTCGTAAGCTTCACCCGGGAGGACCCGGAGCAGCGTTGAGGATCGGCAAGACCCGTTCGCACAGACGCTCGAGGGACCGCCGCCGGACATCTTCGGAGAGACCTCCGACCTCGCTGCGCACGATCAAGAGATCCATGCCAAGCCGCTCCCGGTAGGCGAGGAGTCCCTCGATCACCTCGTGTTCTCCTCCCACCACGACACGCTCCTTAAGCGGTCCGGCGGCCGCCCGGGCCAGGGCGGGGGGAAGCGCCCGTGCGCTTGCTATGGCCTCAGCGGCGAGCCGTTCGCGCAGCTGGGT
>Ga0074046_10000702_pt1 | contig 30705 bp, 28 predicted proteins | sample BogForMeECP23OM3_FD_94441 | JGI IMG/M metagenome (GOLD analysis project Ga0074046, IMG submission 94441) | Bog forest soil microbial communities from Calvert Island, British Columbia, Canada - Bog Forest MetaG ECP23OM3 | ecosystem: Environmental > Terrestrial > Soil > Wetlands ... | reverse complement strand
GACCGTGATCACGATCCCGGCGGAAGCCGGCGCCTCCCGGCCCACCGTCGTCACGGTGACCGGCTCTGACGCCGGGAGCACGGCGTTCGGTCACCTGCTGGTGCAAGCCGAGCCGTTCTCCCGGGCGGTGGTCGTGCTCGACCACCGCGGCAGCGCCACCTATGCGGACAACGTCGAGCTGGTGGTGGGCGACGGCGCCTCGCTGTCCGTCGTCAGCCTGCAGGACTGGGCCGATGACGCCGTGCACCTGACGCAGCACTACGCCACGCTGGGCCGGGACGCCAGGCTGCGGCACACGGCGGTCACGCTGGGCGGATCCGTCGTCCGGCTGGCCCCCTCGGTCCGCTACGACGGCCCCGGCGGCGACGCCGAGCTGACCGGGCTCTACTTCGCCGACGCGGGCCAGCACCTGGAACACCGGTTGTTCGTCGACCACGACGTGCCGTGCTGCCGCAGTAGGGTCACCTACAAGGGCGCACTGCAGGGCGAGGACGCGCACGCGGTCTGGATCGGCGACGTGCTGATCAGGCCGGGGGCGAGCGGCACCGACACCTACGAATACAACAGGAACCTGGTGCTGACCGACGGCACCCGGGTGGATTCGGTACCGAACCTGGAGATCCTTACCGGCGAGATCGTCGGAGCCGGGCACGCGAGCGCCAGCGGCAGGCTCGAGGACCATCACCTGTTCTACCTGATGGCCCGCGGCATCCCGTTTGAAGAAGCCCGCAAGCTGGTCATCCGCGGGTTCTTCGGCCAGCTGATCGCCACCATCGAGGTGCCCGAGCTGCGGGACCGGATCACCGAGGCCGTCGAGGCGGAGCTGACGAAGTCGCTACCTTCGGGAGCGCGGTGATGACAGAAACCAACACCCCGGTATACATCCGGGTCTGCGCGCTGTCGGAGCTTCCGGCCGAGGGCGTCATCGGCGTCGAGGTGGCGGGCGAACCGGTCGCCGTGGCCCGCGCCGAGGGCAAGATCTACGCGATACGTGACGTGTGCTCGCACGCCGAGGTGCCGCTGTCCGAGGGCGAGATCTACGACCACACCGTGGAGTGCTGGCTGCACGGGTCCTGCTTCGACCTGCGCACCGGGCAGCCCACCGGGCTGCCGGCCACCGAGCCGGTGCCCGTCTACCCCGTCAAGATCGAAGGCGACGACGTCTACGTCGCGCTCACCATGAACAAGGAGTCATAACGTGGCCACCCTCGAGATCCGCGACCTGCACGTCAGCGTGGAAGAGAGCGTAGGCGTCCACCGGGAGATCCTGCGCGGCGTGAACCTGACCGTCCGCGAAGGCGAGACCCACGCCATCATGGGCCCGAACGGCTCCGGCAAGTCCACCCTGGCCTACGCGATCGCCGGCCACCCCAAGTACCTGGTCACTCGGGGCAGCGTCACGCTGGACGGCGAGGACGTCCTGGCCATGAGCGTGGACGCCCGCGCCCGGGCCGGCCTGTTCCTGGCCATGCAGTACCCGGTCGAGGTGCCCGGCGTGTCGGTGTCGAACTTCCTGCGGACCGCGGTCACCGCGGTCCGGGGCGAGGCGCCGAAGCTGCGCGACTTCGTCAAGGAACAGCGCGCCGCGATGTCCGCGCTGTCCATGGACCCGGCCTTCGCCAACCGGAACCTGAACGAGGGCTTCTCCGGCGGGGAGAAGAAGCGGCACGAGATCCTGCAGCTCGAGCTGCTCAACCCGAAGATCGCGATCCTGGACGAGACCGACTCGGGCCTGGACATCGACGCGCTCAAGGTGGTGTCCGAGGGCATCAACCGGTTCCGCGAGAAGCCCGGCCACGGGGTGCTGCTGATCACCCACTACACCCGGATCCTGCGGTACGTGAAGCCCGACTTCGTGCACGTGTTCGTCGCTGGGCGCATCGTGGAGGAGGGCGGCCCCGAGCTGGCCGACCTGCTGGAGAACGAGGGCTACGAGAAGTTCATCGGGGTGCCGGCATGAGCGCGTACCCGGAGCACCTCGATGTCGAGGCGGTCCGGGCCGACTTCCCCGCGCTGGCCAGGACGGTGCGCAACGACAAGCCGCTGGTCTACCTGGACTCCGGCGCGACCTCCCAGAAGCCTGTCCAGGTGCTCGACGCCGAGCGCTCGTGTTACGAGCTGCACAACGGTGCCGCGCACCGCGGCACGCACCTGCTCGGCGAGGAGGCCACCGACGTCTACGAGGGCGCCCGGGCCAAGGTCGCCGCGTTCCTGGGCGCCGGCGCCGGCGAGATCGTGTTCACCAAGAACGCCACCGAGGCGATCAACCTGGTCGCCTACGCGCTGAGCGGTCCTGGGCGGCTCCAGGTCCGGCCGGGCGACGAGATCCTGATCACCGAGATGGAGCACCACGCCAACCTCGTGCCCTGGCAGCAGCTGTGCGAGCGGACCGGTGCCACCCTGCGCTGGCTGACCGTCACCCCCGAGGGCCGGCTCGACCTGGACCACCTGGACAGCATGATCACCGGGCGCACCAGGATGGTCGCGGTGACCCACCAGTCGAACGTCACCGGGACGATCCCGCCGGTGGCCGATATCGCCCGGGCGGCGCACGAGAAGGGCGCGCTGGTGCTGGCCGACGCGGCCCAGTCGGTGCCGCACCAGCCGGTCGACGTAGCCGCGCTCGGCGTGGACTTCCTGGCCTTCTCGGCCCACAAGATGCTCGGCCCGTATGGGATCGGTGTGCTGTTCGGCCAGGCCGAACTGCTCGAGGCCATGCCGCCGTTCCTGACCGGCGGGTCGATGATCGAGGTGGTACGGATGGAGGGCAGCACGTTCCTGCCGCCGCCGCAGCGGTTTGAGCCCGGTGTGCCCGCCGTGGCCCAGGCCGCGGGCCTGGCCGCCGCCGTCGACTACCTGAACGCCCTGGGCATGGGCCACGTGGCGGCGCACGAGGAGTCGCTGACCGCGCACGCCCTGGACGGGCTGCGCGAGATCAACGGGGTGCGCATCCTCGGCCCGGACACCACCAAGGACCGTGGCGGCGCGGTGTCCTTCGAGGTCGAGGGCGTCCATCCGCACGACGTGGGACAGGTGCTGGACGAACTCGGCATCGCGGTGCGCACCGGCCACCACTGCGCCTGGCCGCTGCACCGGGCGCTGGGCGTGCAGGCCAGCACCCGGGCCAGCTTCTACGTGTACAACACCCACGACGAGGTAGACGCCCTGGCCGACGGGATCCGCTACGCCCAGCGCTTCTTCGGCGCGGGATGACGACGCTGGCTTTCCGTGTTAGATGAGGACGTGATGCAGCTCGAGTCGATGTACCAGGACATCATCCTGGACCACTACCGCAACCCTCACCACAAGGGGCTGCGGGATCCTTTCGATGCCGAAGTGCACCACGTCAACCCGGTCTGCGGAGACGAGGTGACGCTGCGGATCACCCTCAAGGATGTCGGCGGCGAGGCCGTGGTCGAGGACGTGTCCTACGACTCGCTGGGCTGCTCGATCAGCCAGGCGAGCGCCTCGGTGATGAGCGACCTGGTCATCGGCAAGCCGGTGGGCGAGGCCATGACCATCAGCCAGGCGTTCCTCGAGCTCATGCAGTCCAAGGGCGAGGGGGAGCCCGACGAGGGCGTGCTCGAGGACGCGGTGGCGTTCGCGGGCGTGTCGAAGTACCCGGCCAGGATTAAGTGCGCCCTGCTCGGCTGGATGGCATGGAAGGACGCGACCGCGCGGGCCATGGAGGGAACGCAATGACGGAGAACGCGACGGATGGTGCCACGGAGCTCACCGCCGAGCAGGAGGACGTGCTCGAGGCGCTGCGCGACGTGGTCGACCCCGAACTCGGGATCAACGTGGTGGACCTCGGCCTGGTCTACGGTGTCGACGTGGACGCCGACCGGATCGCCACCATCGACATGACGCTGACCAGCGCCGCCTGCCCGCTGACGGACGTGATCGAGGACCAGGCCGCCGAGGCGCTCGACGGCGTGGTGTCGGACTTCCGCATCAACTGGGTGTGGATGCCGCCGTGGGGTCCGGAGAGCATCACCGACGACGGGCGTGAGCAGCTCCGCGCCCTCGGCTTCAACATCTAGGGCGGGGCTGCCGCCCGCACGCCGGGAACGCGGCGTAGTGAAGAATCCTGCCGCCGGCGGCGGTCGCTGGGTGGAAGTTCCGCCGGAGCGCCTGGCGTCCTGGATTGTCGCGTTCGCGCAGCGTCACGGCGGAGCGGCATCGGTGACACCCGGCGCGGCCGTCACGTTCACGGCCGCGGACGGGGCCACGGCCGAGTGTCATCCGCCGTTCCCTCCCCTCGACGCGCCGCTGGCGACCGATGAGGTGCGCGCGGCCGCTGAGGAACTCGCGGCGCACGCGGCCGCCGATCGCACGGTCGGCGTCCTGCTGGTGCGCCTGGGGGGCTACGCGGCCGGCGTCTTCGCGGGCTCGCCTCCCCGGCTGGTGAGCTCGAAGACAGGCAGTCGGCTCGTACACGGCCGGAGCGCGGCCGGCGGCTGGTCCCAGCACCGCTTCGCCCGGCGCCGGGAGAATCAGGCGGCCACGGCCCTGCGTGCCGCCGCCGACGCCGCGGCCGAGGTGTTCGGCCCGTACGGTCCCGACGGGCTCGACGCCGTGGTGCTAGGCGGGGACCGGCGGTCCGCCGCCGGGCTGCGCGGCGACGCCCGGCTGACGCCCTACCTGGGTCACGCCACGACGCGCTTTCTGACCGTTCCCGACCCGCGGCTGGCGGTTCTCAGGGACATTCCGCGCGCCTTCCAGGCCATCCGCATCCGGCTGACCGAGCCGGAATCAGATGGCCCCGCCCCGCGCTGAACTAGTAAGATGGACGCCATGCTGCTCACCTCGGACTAGGGACACGCCCAGGGGGCTGTGCTAGCCCGGGGGGACGACCCCCCGGAACCCCCCCGAAGGAGTCTGTCCATTTCCGTCCGTACCGCAGGAGCAGCGAAATCATGATCGTGGCCAGCGAAATCGAACTGCGGGCTGGCGCGCGCCTGCTGCTTGAAGGGGCGTCGTTCCAGGTGTCCGCCGGGGACCGGATCGGCTTGGTCGGCCGGAACGGCGCGGGGAAGACCACGCTGGCCAAGGTGCTGGCGGGGCAGGCTCAGCCGGCCGCGGGTTCGGTCCGCAGCTCGGGGAAGGTCGGGTATCTGCCGCAGGACCCGCGGACCGGGAACCTGGACATGCTGGCCATCGACCGGGTGCTGTCAGCCCGCGGGCTCGACCAGATCCGCGCTGATCTGCGGGCGGCCGAAGCGGAGATGGCCGCCCCCGACTCCGCCGCAGCGGCCGACGCCATCCGCAGGTACGGCAGGCTTGAAGAGCGGCTCGCGGTGCTCGGCGGCTACGCGGCCGAGTCGCAGGCGGCCTCGATCACCGCCAGCCTGGGCCTGCCCGACCGGGTGCTGCACCAGGCGCTGCACACCCTGTCCGGCGGCCAGCGCCGCCGGGTCGAGCTGGCCAGGATCTTGTTCTCCGATTCGGAGACCATGCTGCTCGACGAGCCGACTAACCATCTGGACGCCGACTCCGTGGCCTGGCTGCGCGATCACCTCAAGAGCTACCGCGGCGGCCTGGTGGTGATCAGCCACGACGTGGCCCTGCTCGCCGACGTGGTGAACAAGGTCTTCTACCTCGATGCGCAGCGGGCCTGCCTGGACACCTACAACCTGGGCTGGCGCGCCTACCTGCAGCAGCGCGAGACCGACGAGCGGCGCCGCAGGCGGGAGCGGGTGAACGCGGGCCGCCAGGCCAGCGCGCTGATGGCCCAGGCGGACAAGATGCGGGCCAAGGCGACGAAAGCCAGGGCGGCGCAGAACATGCAGCGCCGCGCCGAGCGGATGCTGGCCGGAGTCGAGGCCGAGCGCGCCGCGGACCGGGTGGCCAAGCTCCGTTTCCCGGTACCCGCGCCCTGCGGCCGGACTCCGCTGTCGGCCACCGGCCTGTCCAAGTCTTACGGGTCGGCCGAGGTGTTCACCGGGGTGGACGTCGCCGTCGACCGGGGCAGCCGGGTGGTGATCCTCGGGCTGAACGGGGCGGGAAAGACCACGCTCCTCCGGTTGCTGGCCGGCCTGGAGACTCCGGACACAGGAAAAGTCACGCCAGGACACGGCCTTAGCCTTGGATATTACGCCCAGGAGCACGAGACGCTGGAGACCGGGCGAACGGTGCTATCGCACATGCGTTCCGCCGCTCCCGACCTTACCGAATCGGAGCAGCGTAAGGTTCTCGGGTCATTCCTGTTCTCCGGCGATGATGTGGAAAAGCCCGCTGGCGTGCTTTCCGGCGGAGAAAAGACGAGGCTAGCCCTCGCTCTTCTTGTTGTATCAGGCTCGAACGTCCTGTTGCTCGACGAGCCGACGAACAACCTCGATCCGGCCAGCCGGGAAGAGGTTCTCGGCGCGCTCCGGAGCTTCCGTGGCGCGATAGTGCTTGTGACTCATGATGAAGGTGCGGTTGAAGCGCTATCGCCAGAACGCGTAATCGTCCTGCCTGACGGGGTAGAAGACGCGTGGAGCGAGGATTTCGCAGACCTTGTCGCGCTTGCGTAAACTGTTGTCAGTTGACGCGTTCGGCCTAAGGCTGCGATTCCGCCATAGCCCCATGAAATATGGGTGATCCTTTACCGCCATGTGGGTGGCCAATCCTGCGGTCATGCCTGATCATTACCAGGGGAACGTATAACTCAATGGTAAACCGCAGCTAACGGGAGGTACATGTGGCCGACACCCTCAAGAAAGGCACGCGGGTGACCGGGGTCGATCGCAGCAAGCTGGCGACAACCCTCGGCAAGAGGTATGACTCGGGCGAAAGCATCCGATCACTGGCAGCCTCAACGGGAAGGTCCTACGGCTTCGTCCACCGGATCCTGACCGAGACGGGTGTGACGTTGCGCGGGCGGGGTGGCGCGACCCGCAGTAGCAAGACCAAGGTGAAGCGCTGAGGACCACGCCCAGGTGGCACCGGCCCGGCGACGTCGACCCACCAGACCGCCGGGACCCCGCCCGGATAGCCCCTGGAGTTCGCTGCTAGCGGATAGCAATCCCGTCCGGCACGGGAACTAATTGCCGCCCCCAGGAGGTTTCCCTGGTCATGTACGGGCGGCCCAACATAACGATGATGCGGTCCTTCAGGCAGGACCCGACGGTGACCCATCAGAAGCTGAAGCCCGGCACCGTACGCCGGATCATCTCCTACGCCAAGCCGTACAAGCTGTACCTTTCGCTCTTCCTGTTCGCCACCGTTCTCGACGCGCTCATCACCGTGGTCAACCCGCTGCTGCTGCGCGCGATCATCGATAAGGGCATCCTGGGCCATAACGAGGCACTGGTCATCGCCCTCGCGGGAACGGTCGCGGCGGTCGCGGTCTTCGACGCCTTCCTCAGCTTCGTCACCCGCTGGTACTCCGCCCGGATCGGCGAGGGCCTGATCTACGACCTGCGCACCCAGGTGTTCAGCCACGTGCAGCAGCAGCCCATCGCGTTCTTCACCCGTGCGCAGACCGGGTCGCTGGTGTCCAGGCTCAACAGTGACGTGATCGGCGCGCAGCAGGCCATCACCTCCACCATGTCCTCCGTGGTCTCCAACATCTTGACCGTGGGCGCGATCCTGGTCACCATGTTCTACCTGTCCTGGCAGATCAGCCTGATCGCATTGGTACTGATCCCGCTCTTCCTGCTGCCGGCCCGGCGGGTCGGCCGACGGCTGCAGCGGCTCACTCGCGAATCGATGCAGCTCGACGCGGCCATGGGCTCGACCATGACCGAGCGGTTCAACGTGGCGGGCGCGATGCTGGTCAAGCTGTTCGGCCGTCCCCGCGAGGAGTCCGAGGTCTTTGCCGAACGGGCTGGCCGGGTACGTGACATCGGCGTCGTCCAGGCCATGTACGGCCAGGTGTTCTTCATCTCGCTCTCGCTGCTCGCCTCGCTCGCGACCGCCGTGGTCTACGGGGTCGGCGGCACCCTGGTCATCCGCGGCGCTCTCCAGATCGGCACCCTGGTGGCGCTGTCTCAGCTGCTGGTCAGGGTCTACGGCCCGATCGCGCAGCTGTCCAACGTCCAGGTCAGCGTGATGACGGCGCTGGTCAGCTTCGACCGGGTCTTCGAGATACTCGACCTCAAGCCGCTGATCGCCGAGCGGCCCGACGCGAGCGTGCTGCCCGCCCCGACCGCCGGGGGCCTGGCGCCCGAGATCGAGTTCGACCACGTGTCGTTCCGGTACCCGACGGCCAGCGAGGTGTCGCTCGCCTCACTGGAGTCGATCGCGCTGCCCGCGCCAGAACGCCAGGGCGCTACGGCTGGGGTCCTGCACGACGTGAGCTTCCACGCTCCGTCCGGCAAGCTGACCGCGCTGGTCGGCCCCTCGGGCGCGGGTAAGACCACGATTACCGCGCTGGCCGCGCGACTGTACGACCCGAACGACGGCGTGGTGCGGATCGGTGGCCACGACGTCAAGGACGTCACCCTGGATTCGCTGCGGGACGTGGTGGGCGTGGTCACCCAGGACGCGCACCTGTTCCACGACACGATCCGGGCCAACCTGACCTATGCGCGCCCGGCGGCCACCGAACTCGAACTGATCGAAGCCTGCGAGGCCGCCCAGATCTGGGATCTGATCTCCGGCCTGCCCGACGGCCTGGACACCGTGGTGGGGGACCGCGGTTACCGGCTGTCCGGCGGAGAGAAGCAGCGCGTCGCCGTGGCCCGGCTGCTGCTGAAGGCCCCGTCGGTGGTGGTGCTCGACGAGGCCACCGCGCACCTGGACTCCGAATCGGAGGTCGCCGTGCAGCGAGCGCTGAAGACCGCGCTCGCGGGCCGGACCTCGCTGGTGATCGCGCACCGGCTCTCCACCATCAGGGAAGCCGATCAGATCCTGGTCGTCGACGCCGGCCGGATCACCCAGCGCGGCACGCACTCCGAGCTCCTCGCGGCCGGTGGCCTGTACGCCGACCTCTACCATACCCAGTTCGCCAGCCAGGCGGCCTAGGCGGGCCAGAGGGTGTAGCCGAGGCGGCGGAGTTCCTCGCCGGCGACCTTCTCTACCTCGCTGACGTCCTCGGTGCTGAGGGACATCTCGTAGGCCGGGCCGCGGCGGCTGCGGCTGCGCACGCGGGAGGCGCGGGCCTCGTTGCGGATCTCAGCTGCTTGCACGGTGGTCCCGGCGAAGCGGGACAGCTCGGCCAGGGCCTCGTCTGGCTTGCTCAGCAAGTGCTCGTAGCGGATGGTTTTGAGCTGGCCGGGCGGCAGGCTGTGGTGCAGCCTGGCCGCCAGGCGCACAGACCAGCGCCAGCGCAGCGCGCACCGCCCGGCCGGGGACAGCCGGGGCCACATTTCACGATCCTCGGCGGATTCGACGCCGAAGAACGGGTTGGGGAACTCGGTGTCGACGTTCACGAAGCTGGGCCGGAACCAGGACATCACCAGCGGGTCAGTGAGCATGCTGGCCACTACGTCCCGGCCGTCCCTGATCAACTGGACGAACCGCGCGTCGGGAAACGCGTAGGTGAGCGCCTCCGCGCAGTAGATGAGGTCCGGGCTCGCGTCACCGAACGTCTCGAGCCCTCGGAGGTCCGCGCACGGCCCGACCGCGTCCGCCGCCAGTCCGGCGGCGGCCCGGCATGCGCGGGTGCATTCCAGGCAGCCATGCGGTGTGATCTGCCAGCCCTGCGCGAAGGCGTCCCTCATGACGGTGGCGGCGGCCTGCGTCCGGCCCTGGTACATGGACGGGCGCCGGGCGAAGGCGTACACGGTGCGCAGCACGTTCGGCTGGCCGATCGTGACGTGAAAGCCCGCGGATGCCTTCAGGGCCCGGCCGATCAGGTCCGCGCCCGAGTGCGGCGCGCCGACCACGAAGACCGGCTGGTGCACGCTGCGGGAGTTAACGATGAGAATGTGACGAGCGGAGAGCATCATCGCCTACCGTACCGGGCGCCGTCAGCCCTTAGGCTGGCATCATGCGGGTACTACCCGATGTAGTGGGTGCGAGACGCCGCCGCCGGGTGACCGGCGCCGGACGCCGTCGGCTGACCGGCGCGGTCATGGCTCTCGCCGCTACGGCCGCGCTGGCGGGCTGCGCGCGGTTCGACGCGGCGCTCGGGCAGCGGCAGGCCGTCGTCTCCTTCCGTACGGGCACGCCGGTGTCGCAGCGGCTGGCGGTGCGTTCGACCTGCGCCAAGGTCCCGGCCGTGACGGCGCAGCCGCTGCCGTCTGACCTCAACTCTCCTTATGCGCTCCAGCAGCTGACCTTCCAGATCAACAAAGCGTCCGACGCGGACGTGGCTCAGCTGGAGACGTGCCTGGCCAAGTTCCCCGCGGTGGTCGGCGTCGTGCTGCAGGATTCGAGCGACGAAGGCAACTGATACCGGGTTGATCCGGACGGCCCCCCGGAGCCCTCGACCGGGTGCGGTCCGGCTGCCCTCAAAGGTCGGCTTCCGCCGATTTCCCACATTGCCGACTTCATGTATAGTGAACCGATCCTAATTCCTATATAAACAATAGAATTAATTGTTGAGGTGCTAGATGCGACGTGTCATGGCCGCCCTAGCGGTTGGTGGTGCCCTCCTCCTGGCCGCTGGCTGCTCGTCCTCCTCGTCGTCGAGCGCGGCGGCCTCGGGTTCTACAGCGTCCGCGGGAAGCTCGCCGGTAACGGTTTCGCTCGGCTTCCTCACGAACATCACGCACGCTTCGGCCCTGGTCGGCCTGAAGGAGGGTTTCTTCGCCAAGGACCTCGGCTCCGCCGGCACCCTGAAGGCCACGGCCTTCAGCACCGGGACCGAGGAGACCACGGCCCTGCTGGCCGGGCAGCTTGATGCCGCCTACGTCGGGCCGAACCCGGCCATCAACGCCTGGCAGAAGTCCGGCGGCAGCGCGATCAAGATCATCTCGGGTGCCGCCACCGGCGGTGCCTCGGTCGTCGTCGCGAAGGGCATTACCTCGGCCGGCCAGCTCAAGGGCAAGACGCTGGCGACTCCCTCGCTCGGCAACACCCAGGACGTCGCGCTGCGTGCCTGGCTCAAGCAGAACGGCGTGACGACCACCTCCACCGGCGGCGGAGACGCCTTCATCAAGCCGACGACGCCCAACTCGGCCGCGGTGCTCGAGTTTCAGTCCGGCCAGATCGCCGGCGGATCCGAGCCCGCGCCCTACGACGTCGAGATGATCAAGGACGGAGGCACGGTGCTGCTCAGCGAAACCGGCGTCACCACCTTGCTCGTAGTGTCCCAGAGCTTCCTGTCCGCGCACCCGGCGATCGTCGCTGACCTGGTCAAGGCGCAGATCCAGGCCAATGACTTCATCAAGTCGAGCCCCGCCGCCGCCCAGGCGGACGCGAACGCCGAGCTGGCCTCCTACACCGGCAAGCCGCTCAAGGCGAGCATCGTCGCGGCGGCGTTCAAGGAGATCACCTTCACCAACGACCCGGACGCGTCCTCGCTGACGACCGACGCCTCGCAGGCCGAATCGCTCGGCCTGCTCAAGCCAGTCAACCTGAGCGGGATCTTCGACCTGGGCCCGCTCAATGAGGCACTGACCGCGGCCGGCGAACCACAGGTCAGCTCCTAGGAGGCAGGTGAATCGGGTGACCGTTGCTGATCGCCGGGCGGCACCCCCCATCGGGGGAGTAGGGGTGGCCGTCCGGCTGGCGGGCGTGTCCAAGGTATTCGGGCGCGGCGCCTCGGCCGTCCGGGCCCTGGACCAGGTGTCGCTCGAGGTGGCGCCGGGCGAGTTCGCCTGCCTCATCGGCGCCTCGGGCTGCGGCAAGTCCACGCTGCTTTCCCTGGTCGCCGGGCTGGAGCAGCCCACCTCCGGCGAGGTGTCGACAGTGAAGGGGGAAGGGGAGGTGGGTGGGGGCCATGTGGCCTTCATGTTCCAGGAACCGGCGCTGTTCCCCTGGCTCACCGCCGCGGGCAACGTGGAACTGGCCCTGCGCGCCCGCGGCGTGGGTAAGGCGGACCGCCGTCAGCGCACCGGCGAACTGCTCGAGACGGTGCACCTGGGCGGGTTCGGCGGCAAGCGCCCGCACCAGCTCTCCGGCGGCATGCGGCAGCGGGTCGCGCTGGCCCGCGCGCTGGCTCAGGACGCCGACGTGCTGCTGATGGACGAGCCGTTCGGCGCGCTGGACGCGATGACCAGGGATGTGCTGCACGATGAGCTGGACCGGATCTGCGCGGACCGGCACCTGACCGTCCTGTTCGTGACCCACAACGTCCGCGAGGCGGTGCGGCTGGGGGACCGGGTCGTGGTGCTGAGCAGCCGCCCCGGCCGTGTCATCGACGAGTTCGCGGTGCCGATCCAGCGTCCCCGCCGGATCGACTCGGCGCCGGTTGCGGAACTGGCCGCGCGGATCACCGACCGGCTGCGTGCGGAGATGAGCCGCGATGGCCGTTAACAACAGGACGAAGTACGAGGAGAAACTCGCCTGGCTGGAGTCCCTCGAAGCCCCGTCGCCGGAGGAGCTGCGCGGCCGTCGGCTGGCCCAGCGCGCCTGGGGCGGGATCTGGCCGGTGGTCCTCGCCATCGCTCTCGTGCTCGCCGGCTGGGAGCTGATCCACCTCAGCGGCTGGAAGAAGTACGTCTTCCCCGGCCCCGGGGCGACCCTAGCCAACCTCTGGGACCAGCTGCACACCGGCCTGCTGTGGCACGCCATCGGTACCACGGTGGAACGCGCGATCATCGGGTTCGGCCTCGCCGTGCTCATCGGCTCGGTTATCGGCGCGCTGGTGTCCAGGATCCGGCCGCTGCGGGCGGCGGTCGGGTCGCTGATCACCGGGCTGCAGACGATGCCGTCGATCGCCTGGTTCCCGTTCGCGATCATCCTGTTCGGGATCTCGACCACCGCCATCTTGTTCGTGATCATCCTCGGTGCCGCCCCGTCGGTCGCCAACGGCCTGATCGCGGGCGTGGACTACACGCCGCCGCTGCTGCTCAAGGCAGGCAAGACGATGGGGTTGCGCAGGTTCTCACTGTGGCGGTACCTGATCCTGCCGGCCTCGCTGCCCGCGTTCGTGGCCGGCCTGAAACAGGGATGGGCGTTCGCCTGGCGAAGCCTGATGGCCGGCGAGCTGCTTGTCCTCATCGCGAACCAGCCGTCCCTCGGCGTGCTGCTGTCCAACGACCAGGATCAGTCCGACATGGCCAGCGCCACCGCGATCATCATCGTGATCTTGATCCTCGGCATCATCGTGGACCAGCTGTTCGGCGTGGCCGACCGCGGCATCCGCCGCCGCTGGGGCCTGGCCGACAGCAGCTAGGCCAGCAGGCGCCGGGCGGCGGCTGCGATGTGGCCGGCGCTGATCCCGGCGGCGCCGAGCAGTTCCTCGCTGGTCCCCGACCCGGGCATATCGGCCACGGCGAGATGGGCGACGGCCAGCTCGGTGCGTCCGGAGCCGGTGAGGGCGTCGAGGACGGCGGCGCCGAGTCCGCCCTCGGGATGGTGGTCCTCGGCGATCACCAGCCGGCCCCCGGTGGCCGCGGCGGCCGCGGTCAGCGTCGCGATGTCGACCGGCTTGACCGAGTACAAGTCGATCACCCGGGCGCTGATGCCCTCATCCCGCAGCTGATCGGCGGCAGCCAGGCAGGCGTGCAGGGTCACCCCGGCGCCGACCAGCGTCACCTGGTCCTCGTCGGCCGACCGAAGTACCTTGGACCCGCCCACCGGGAACGATTCCCCGGCGTCGTAGAGCACCGGATAGGCGCCGCGGGTGGTCCGCATATACGAGATGCCCTCCAGGTCGGCCATGGCCTGGACGAGGGCCGCGGTGCTGGTCGCGTCGCTGGGGTACAAGACCGTGGAGCCGTGGACGGCGCGCATCATGGCCAGGTCTTCCAGCGCCATCTGCGACGGGCCGTCGGCGCCGATCTCAACCCCGGCATGCGAGCCGACCAGGCAGATGCTGGCCCGGGAGATGGCCGCCATCCGGATGAAGTCGTAGGCGCGGGTGAAGAAGGCGGCGAAGGTGGACGCGAACGGCCGGTAGCCGCGTACGCCGACCCCCACCGCCGCGGCGACCAGCTGCTGCTCGGCGATGTACATCTCGAAGTACCGACCGGGGTGCGCCTGGGCGAACAGGTAGGCGTAGGTCGAGTTGCTGACCTCGCCGTCCATGGCCACCACGTCCCGGCGCGCGCCGAGCGCGGCGAGCGCATCCCCGTAGGCCTTACGGGTGGCCACCTTCTGGCCGCGGTCGTAGACCGGCGGCTTCACCGTGGCGTCAGATCGATCAAGCCGGGCGGGGGCGGCCTCGGCCGGTCCCGGCCCCCGGACGACCAGGTTGCGCTCGCCGCCGAGCTCGATGATGGCCCGTTCGGCCATATCGGGCGGGAACGGCCTGCCGTGCCAGCCCTCCCTGTCCTCGACCTCGGAGAAGCCGCGGCCCTTGCGCGTGCGGGCCAGGATCACGGCCGGCTTTTCGCCACTTCTGTCGCCCGCCTGCGCGACGGCCTGGTCGATCGCGGCGACGTCGTGACCATCGATGGCGAATACCCGAGCCCCGAACGCCTCCGCCCGGCGGCGGTAAGCATCCAGGTCCCAGGAAAGCTCGGTGGGGCCGCTCTGGCCGAGGCGGTTGACGTCGACGATGGCGATGAGGTTGGCCAGCTTGTAGTGCGAGGCCTTGTCGAGGGCCTCCCACATCGATCCTTCGGCCATCTCGCTGTCGCCGCACAGGACCCAGACCCGGTAGGGCGCCTCGTCCAGGTACTTGCCGGCCAGCGCGACGCCGACGCCGTCCGGCAGCCCCTGCCCGAGCGAGCCGGTGGCCACGTCCACCCACGGCAGCACCGGGGTCGGATGGCCTTCCAACCGCGATCCGAAGCGGCGGTACCCGGTCATCAGCTCGTCATCGGAGACGACTCCGACCGCCTTGTAGATGGAGTACAGCAGGGGAGAAGCGTGGCCCTTGGAGAAGATGAGGTGGTCGTTGCCCGGGTGATCCGGATTGTCCCAGTCGTAGCGGAGGTGCCGGCTCACCAGGACGGCCATCAGGTCGGCGGCGGACATGCTCGAGGTCGGATGCCCGGACCCGGCCGACGTGCTCGCCCGGACAGAGTCCACGCGCAGCTGCTGGCCGAGCTCGGCAGCGAGCCCAAGGTCGACATCGGTCGTGGCTGATGTGGTGGTCATGCGCCCTCCTGGAGGCTCAGCGCGGATGGTCGGGAAGGAGCGGCGAATACTCGCCTGATCCCAGTCAACACCGCGCCCGCGGGCGGGGTTCGGGCAGGCCAGCCGAAGAGCACGTCAGGCCCGCGGAGCTGGGTGTTTCAGCGCCACGAGATACCCAGTTCGTTCAGGATGGATTTCAGGGATCGTGCCGCCCGGGTGAATCCCTCCGGTCCGCTGAACCCGCCGTACCGGCCCGCCTGGGCCAGGTGAGGCTCCAGCGACATGAAGCCGTCGAAGCCTGAGTCCCGCAGTGCAGCCAGCGTCTCGCGGACCTGGCCGTCGCCCTGGCCCGCGGGCACGACCTCGCCCGTCGCCGCGAGGGCGTCCTTGACCTGGAGGTAGACCAGGTGCGGCCGGAGCAGGCCGTAGGCCTCGCTGAAGGGCCTGACGCCACACTGGACGAAGTTCGCCGCGTCGAACGTCGCCCGCAAGGCGGGGGAGTTCACCGAAGTGATCAGGTCGGCGCAGCGGCCGGGAGTATCGCCGAAGATCTCCTTCTCGTTCTCGTGGGCCAGCACCAGGCCGCGAGCGGCGGCGATCTCGGCCAGCGCGGTCATCCGGTCGATGACCTGCGACCGGTGCCGCTCCGGCGGCTCTCCGGGCGGGACGAAGAACGAGAACACGCGGATGATCGTGGTGCCGAGCTCGCGGGCCGTGTCGGCGATACGGCGCATCCGGTCCAGCTCGGGAGCGAACGGCGCGCTCAGCGGGATCTTCCCGATGGGCGACCCGATCGCGGAGACCCGCACCCCGGCGTCGTCCAGCAAGGCCCGGAACGCCGCGATCTGCGCCGCGGTGAAGTCGGCCACGCTGACCGACCAGGCGCTGCGCAGTTCCAGGTACGCGATCGACTCGGCGGCGAGCGTAGCGAGCTGTTCGCGCGGGTCGGGGGAAATCTCGTCGGCGAACCCGCTGAGCGTGACGGTCATGAGGCCAGGGTGCCCGTGAGCCGAACGGGCCGGCCGGTGCGGGCCGACTCGTACACGGCGCAGACGATCTCGAGCGCGGCGCGGCCGGCCTCGCCGTCCACGGCGGGGGCACGTCCCTCCTCGATCGCGGCCAGCAGGTCGGTGATCTGCGCGGCATGGCCGGCCACGTCGATCGCGGCCGGATCGGACCCTGCCCCCGGCTCCGCGCCGCCATCGAGGCTGCCGGAGCCGCCGCCCTCGGACCGCGCGCCGAACGCTCGGCGCACGATCCGGCCGTCCTCCACGATCACGGTGCCGTCCGTCCCGGTGACCTCCAGCCGCTGCGGGAAGCCGGGGAAGGCGGCGGTGCTGGACCGGATCGTGCCGACGGCGCCCGAGCCGAACCTGACGATGGCCAGCGCGGTGTCCTCGGCCTCGATCTGGTGCGCCTGCGTGGCGCAGACCGCGGTGACCTCGGTCACCGGGCCCATGCACCAGCGCAGCAGGTCCACGTAGTGGATGCCCTGGTTCATCAGCGACCCGCCGTCCATCGCCCAGGTGCCGCGCCAGGCGGCGCTGTCGTAGTACGCCTGGCTCCGGTACCACTTGGTGCTGGCCTCGCCGAGCACGAGCCGGCCCAGGGCGCCCCCGCCGATCAGGCGCTTCAGCTCGATCAGGCCGGGATCGAAGCGGTGCTGGGAGATCACGGTCAGCGTCGCCCCGGCCGCGCGCGCCGCCTCGATAAGCCGGTCGGCGTTGGCCAGGGTAACGTCGATCGGCTTCTCCACCACCAGGTGCTTGCCGGCCCGGGCGGCGCGGACGCCGACCTCGGCGTGCAGGCCGCTCGGCACGCAGACGCACACCACGTCCACGTCCGGCCGGGCGAGCAGCACGTCCAGGCTGGGGTCGGCCGCGCAGTGGCGGGCGGCGGCGAAGGCCGAGGCGGCCTGGCTGGCTACGTCGGTGACGGCCACCAGCCGGGCGCCGGGCAGGGTCGCGATCGCGTCGGCGTGCATGGCCGCGATCACCCCGGTGCCGACGATCCCGAAACCGCGGCTTGGCTTGCGTGACGTCATTGCTCCGACTCTAGCCACGCGGTCAGCAGGTCCAGGTGCTGGGGGAGCGCCACCTCGGGCTCAGCTATCTCGGGGTGCCAGCGTTTCTCCCATTCCACCGAAATCCAGTGCGGGTAACCCCCGGCCGCCAGCAGGCCGAGCATCTCCCTGACCGGCACCTCGCCCGCCCCGAGCGGCACCAGCTGCCATTGCCCGCCCGGGGCCCGGCGGGCGTCCTTGACCTGCGCGAGCAGGATACGGGGGCCTAGGTTGGCGTACACCTCGGCAGGCGTCTCGCCCATCCGGTGCGGGTGATGGCTATCCCATACCGCGCCTATCACGTCTGAGGGCACCCGGGCCAGCAGTTCGGCCACGACCGAGGAGGCGGAGAAGGCGTCGTGCGTCTCCACGCCGATGGCGACGCCGAGCGGGCCGGCCAGCGGCACGGCCTCTTCGAGCGCCCGCGCCGCGGCCCGCAGCTGCTCCCGGCGAGCCGGGGACGAATCTGCGGCCAGCGCGCCGCCGAACACCCGCACCAGCGGTGCCTCCCAGTCGCTGGCCAGCTGCAGGAACCGGTGTAGTTCCGGACCAGGATCGTCGCCGGTGAGGCGGATCGAGCTGTCCACCGCGACGACGGGCAGGCCGGCCGCGGCCAGAGTCCGCTTGACGGCCGCCCGGCGGGCGGCGGGCATAGCCGGGTCGATGAGCTCGCCGTCGATGAGCCGGAGTTCGATGCCCGAGTAGCCCCAGCGGCGGCCGGCTGCGGCGGCCGCCGCCAGGGTGGCGTCGGGGAACGCGAGGGTGCTGAAGGCGATGCGCGGCGGGACGCTCATTCGCAGACGCTTCCGTGGTGCACTAGCTGGGCTTATGTAAACGTGGGGATTTTGGGTTAAGGCCCGCCCCCGGTGGGGGGGTTGCCAGGGGCGGGCCCGCTTGGGTGCCGCGGAGGGTCTAGCTCGCCGGCGTGAGGTGAAGGATAACCACTTCGTCGGTGCCGGAACCGGGGCCGTTGTTCGTCCCGGACGGCTGACCGGTCTCGTAGGGGTTGTCCTGGGTCGGCCAGCCAGTGTAGTTCTGCGAGTTGTACTCGAACCACTCCGATGCGGTCGTGGTCGGGATGATCGGCAGGTTCGCCGCGACGTACTGCTCGATCGGGACCAGCGCCTGGGTCTGCGCGGCGGTCGTCGAGGCCCCGGCCAGCGTGGCCAGGTCGGCGTTGATCGCCGGGTTGTTCAGCCGCTCGTAGTCGCCGGTCGCGGCATTACCCGTGGCCAGTGAGCTGTCCAGCCAGCCATCGTACATGGTGTACGGGGTCAGGCCGCCGTTGGACCAGTGCGAGGTCAGCTGGAAGTCACCGTCAGCGACGTCGGTGTTCCAGGCGTTCACCGCCTGGCCCTCGAACGTGGCGTCGATGCCGGCCGCCCGCAGTTCCTGCGCCACGATGGCGTCATCCTGGGCGTAGTCCGTGTACGCGGACGGGTCGGTGATCGTAATCGAGACGGTCTGCCCGCCCTTGGTGAAGAAGCCGTTGCTGCCCAGGGTGTAGCCGGCCTTCTCCAGGATCTGCTTCGCGGCGGCCGCGCTGCCCGTGGCCGAGACCGTCATCGAGGCGACCGGCGCGCTCCAGGCGCTGAAGGTCGGCAGCGTCAGGCCGGTGGCGTTGAGGACCGGGTTCTCCAGGCCGGCCTCGCCCTCGGAGGCGATGACGCTGCGGTTGATCGCCGCGCTGATGGCCTGCCGCACGGCCAGCTGGTTGGTCGGCCACTTGTTCAGGTTCGGCATGAGGCTATTGGTGCCACCGGGTGCCTCCCAGTAGTGGTGCTGGGATGGATTGGTGTCGACGAAGCTCTTCTGCAGGCCGGGGATGAAGTTCCCGGTCCAGTCGATCTGCCCGGCGAACAGCGCGCTGAGCGCGCCGGTGTTGGAGGTGTAGACCGGGAAGTAGACCTTCGGGACCTTGACCACGGACGCCTGCCAGTAATTGGGGTTCTTGACCAGCGTGAAGCCCTGCGGCGTGAAGCTGCCCAGCGTGTAGGGTCCGGTGCCGACCGGGTTCGCGTCCGCGAAGGTCGCCGGATTGCCGGCCTTGCTCCATATCGCCTGCGGCACGATCGCGGTGCCGGCGATATTCTCCAGGTTGGTGTACTGGGCCGTCGGGAACGTGAGCACGACGTTGTTGCCGGACGTCGTGACGCTGGAGATCTTTAGGCCACCGAGGTTGACCGACGCGTTGTTCTTCATCAGGTTGAAGGTGTAGGCCACGTCCGCCGGGGTGAACGCAGTGCCGTTGTTCCACTTCACGCCCGGGCGGATCGCGAAGGTGATCGTCTTGCCGCCGTTGGACCACGCGTAGGACGTGGCGAGCCACGGGTAGTACTTCGGCGGCGCGGCGAGGTCGAACTGGATCAGCGGCTCATAGATGAGCCCCGTCGCGCCCATGCCCCAGGGTTCGCCGGTAGGGACGAACGGATTGAAGTCCTGGGTGATGGAGGTCTCCGGGGAGCTCTCCATGACCAGGGTCTTTCCCGTGGTAGTAGCAGTTGAGCTTGAGCTTGAGCTTGAGCTTGAGCTTGCGCTCGTGCTTGAGCTTGACGAACACGCGGCGAGCCCGCCCGCGAGCACTGCGGCGGCCGTTACTGCCAGTAGCCGTCTATGGCTGTGCAATCTCCTCATCACTTTCGTCTTTCTCTCGTTGCGGTTATGGGGGTTGGTTCGCGGGTCGTACGCCCACCTTTTCGGGTCACCCGGAGACGAGCTCGGGCGCGGCGACATCCAGCCGCCAGCAGGCCGCGCCCCGCGTGGCAGATATCTGCACGAGGGCCGGGTCCTCCCGGCGGCAGCGGTCATCGGCGAACGGGCACCGGGGGCTGAACGGGCAGCCGACCGACGTCGCGCTCTGCGCGTTCTGAGGCCGATGTGACGCCTGGCGTGGCGTCGTGTCTCGGTGGGTACTGCTTCGGTGGGTACTGCTTCGGAGGGCGCTGCCGAGGTTGTCGGGGTCCGGCGCCGAGGCGACGAGCAGCTGCGTGTAGGGATGCGCTGGGTGCTGGGTGACCTCCTCGGCCGGGCCGCGCTCGACGATCTCCCCGGCGTACATGACCAGCACCTCGTCCGCGAAGTAGCGGGCCGAGGCGATGTCATGGGTGATGTAGAGCATGGCGAGCCGGAAGCGCTTGCGGAGGTCGTCGAGCAGGTTGAGCATCTCGAGCCGGATCGAGACGTCGAGCATGGATACCGGCTCGTCGGCCAGCAGCACCTTCGGGTGGGCGGCGAGCGCACGGGCGAAGGAGACCCGCTGCCGCTGGCCGCCGGACAGCTCATACGGGTACTTGTCCAGGAAGTGTTTGGCGGGCGTGAGCCGCACCTGCTCCATCAGGGCGGCGACCTCATCGTCCACCTTCACGCTTTTGCCCTGGTGCAGCTTCACCGGGCGCTCGATGTGGTAGCGCACGGTGTGCACCGGGTTCAGCGAGGAGAACGGATCCTGGAACACCAGCTGAACTCGGCTCTTGTAGCGCCGGAAGTCACTGCGGTTGGTCACCTGGACCTGCTTGCCATCCAGCTGGATGACGCCGGAGGTGAGGCGTTCCTGCCCGGCCAGCAGCCGGGCGGCCGTCGACTTGCCCGACCCGCTCTCGCCCACCAGCGCCACGACGGCACTCTGGTAGAGGTTGAAAGAGACATCGCGCACCGCGTGCAGGGTCTGGCCGCGGCCGATGCGGAAGTCCTTGCTGACCGAGATCGCCTCCATGGCGAGCGGCCCGCGCCCCGCGGCCGCGGACGTCAGCGTCTGCTCGGTCATGATCCCAGCTCCTCGGCGGTTTCAGGCTGCTTCCGGGACGCCGAGGGAGGCGACGGGGGCGGTGTGTGCGGGAGTACGAACGGGCAGGCGGTCACGTGCCCCGGGTCGTTTGAGGTGGCGACGGGCAGCAGGTGCATGTCGACTTCCTCGCACGCCGTCGTGCCGTATCCGCAGCGCGGCAGGAACGGGCAGCCGGGCGGCGGGTTACGCAGGTCGGGCGGTGAGCCGGGTATGCCGGCCAGCTCGCGGCGCGGGCCGCGCAGCGAGGGGAACGAGTTGAGCAGGCCCCTGGTGTAGGGGTGCGACGGCTCGCGCTGGATCTCCTCGGCCGTACCGATCTCCAGCAGCTGCCCGGCGTACATCACGGCGATCCGGTCGGCCAGCTCCAGAAGCAGGGACAGGTCGTGCGTGATGAACAGGATCGAGAAGCCGAGGCGCTCCTTGAGCTCCACGATCTGGGCCAGGATGTCGCGCTGCACCACAACGTCCAGCGCGGTGGTCGGCTCGTCCATGATGACGACCTCGGGCTCGGTGGCCAGCGCCATCGCGATCATCACCCGCTGGCGCATGCCGCCGGACAGCTCAAAGGGATAGCTGCGCAGCCGCGATCGCGGGATGCCGACCAGGTCGAGCAGCGAGCCCGCCTTGTCCCTGGCCTCGCCCCTCGGCATCCGCAGGTGCGCGTGAATGACGTCAAGCAGCTGGTCCTGGACGTTGAGCACCGGGTTCAGCGCGTTCATCGCGCTCTGGAAGACGATGGAGATCTCCCGCCAGCGCAGCCGCTGCAGCTCATCCGGGCGCAGCTTCAGCATATCGACTGGCTTGGTCACCCGGCGTCCGGCGTAGCGGACGCTGCCGTTCGTGATCAGGGCCGGTGCCCGCAGCAGGCGGGTCGCGCCATAGACGAGCGTGGACTTGCCCGAGCCGCTCTCGCCGGCCAGGCCGATCACCTCCCCGGCAGCCAGGTCCAGGTTCACCTTGTCCACCGCCCGGACGTCACCGCCGGGCGTCCGGTAGACGACGGACAGATCCCGGATCTCGAGCACAGGATCCGGGCTGGGGCCAGGAGCGGGGACGACCGGAAAAACGGCCGGGGCCTGGTCTGGGTTCGCGCTCATCAGGGCCTGCCTCCCTCGGTCTCATCGAGCAGCGAACTGCGGGAGAACGAGTGCAGGAATCCGGCCACCTTGCCGCGCCGCTGGGAGACCTCGGCCAGCACAGGCGTCGGATCGGCGGGCCGCAGCCAGCGCCCGGCGATTCGGCTGGCGCTGGTTGCGTTGCGCAGCCGCGGGTTCCCGAGCTCGTCGATTCCGGTGTTCAGTAGCACCAGGCCGGTGCCCATGAGCGCCACCGCCACGCCGGGCGGCACGAACCACCACCAGGCTCCAAGCTCCAGGGCCTGCTGGCTCTGCGCCCAGTAGAGCATGGTGCCCAGGCTCCAGCTGTTGAGGTTGGCGACGCCGATGAAGGCGAGGGCCACCGACGCGCCGATCGCGTACAGCACGGTGTTCACGAAGCTGGCCGCGATCAGGCTCACCTCGTTAGGCACGATCTCGTAGGCGATGACCCGCCAGGTTTTCTCCCCGGTCTCCTGGGACGCGGCCACGAAGTCGCGGTTGCGGATGGCCAGTGTCTGCGCGCGGATCACCCGCGCGCCCCACGGCCAGCCGAGCGCGGCGAGCACGACGATGGTCGCGGTCTGGCCCTTCGTCTGCAGGTAGCCGAGCAGGATAATGAGCAGCGGAAGGGCCGGGATGACCAGGAACACGTTAGTGAACAGCGACAGGACCTCGTCCCATACGCCGCCGAGGAAGGCGGCCGTGACTCCGACGATCACCGCGACCGCCGTGGCCACCACGCCGACGAGGAACGCCAGCTCGAGGGTGAGCCGGATCCCGACCAGGAGCTGGGACAGGACGTCCTGCCCGCTCTGGGTAGTACCGAGCAGGTGCGCTGCGTACGGGGCGTGCAGGGAGAGGGCGGGGGAGGGATTGCCGTACGAGGGGTCATACGGCGCGATCAGCGGGCCGATGATCGCTATGAGCACGAACAGGCCGAGCAGGATGGCGCCGACCTTGGCCTTAGGGGGCATCCGGCGCCAGCGGCCGGGCTTGGCGTCTTCTTGCGGCCGTGCGGTCGGGTCCGCGCTGACCGGCAGGACGGCGGTCATCGCGCCACCTCCCCGGCTCGTGCGCGGGGATCGACGAACACGATGATGAGGTCAACGACCATGTTGGCCAGCAGCACGGCGAAGGTGATCACCAGGAAGATCGCCTGCATCAGCGGGTAGTCGTTGGAGGTGACCGCGTTGAGCAGCAGCAGGCCGATGCCCGGGTAGGAGAAGACGATCTCCATGACCAGGGCGCCCGACACCACGAAGCCGATCGCCAGGCCGAACCCCTGCAGCTGGGGCAGGATCGCGTTGCGGGCCGCGTAGGTGAAGACGACGCGGTGGCTGGGCAGGCCCTTGGCCTGGGCCGCGATCACGTAGTCCTCGCCGACCGTGGTGATCATGACGTTGCGCATCTGCAGCATCCAGCCGGCGATCGAGGTGAGGATGATGGTGAGCGCCGGGAGCAGCGAGTGGTAGACGGCGCTGCCGATGAACGACCAGTTCCACCCGGGGACCTGGCCCTCCGCGTAGCCCTGGCCGATCGGGAAGACGTGCAGCCTGACGGCGAACAGTTCGATCAGGATCAGCGCGAAGAAGAAGTAGGGGATCGCCTGCAGGGTCATGAGGCCGGGCAGTACCCGGTCCAGCGCGCCCCCGTGCCGCCAGCCGGCCGCGATGCCGAGCCCGGTACCGATCACGAAGGCAATGACCGTCGCCGTTCCGACCAGGGCGACGGTCCACGGGATGGATTCGCCGAGAAGGGTAGAGACCTGGGCGGGGTACTCCGTGACGTCCGTGCCGAAGTTGAAGTGGAAGACATCGACGACATAAGCGGTGTACTGGTGCCAGATCGAACCCGGGTGCCCCACCCCGAGCATGGCCTCGAGTGCCTGGTAGGCGGAGGGTTGCAGGTTAGGGAACTTCGACATGATGCTCTGGACCGCGTTGCCCGGCATGAGCCGCGGGATGAAGAAGTTGATGGTGAGGGCCACCCAGGCGGTGACGAGATAGAACACCAGGCGGCGGAGTATGAACAACATGGCGGCTCCTAAGCCTTCGCTGCTTGCCGGGCCGGCCGGGAGGCCTTGGGACCGCCCTGGCGTGTACCGCGATTACCCGTCCTGGCGGTGGCCGGACGTACCCTGGGGGCCTTCAGCGTCTGGACGGGCCGGCGAGTCACCGTGCCGGACGGGCAGCCGCAGCTCGACCGCAGCACGAGCTCGGTCGGCAGCAGCTCCACGGTGGGGGACAGGCCCGGGTCGGCGATGCGCTCCAGAACACGGGCGCAGGCCTGCTCGCCCAGCATGCGCATCGGCTGGTGCACGGTGGTGAGCGGGGGATCGAACAGGCTGCTGGGATAGATGTCGTCGAAGCCGACCACGGCCACCTCCTCGGGGACCCGCACGCCGGCCGCGGCGAAGGCCCGCAGGACCCCGATCGCCATCTGGTCGTTGGCGCACACGACCGCTTCCGGCAGGGCCCCGCGGTGCCTGGCGAGCAGTTCCTCGCCCGCTTGCTCGCCGCTGCGGACGCTGAAGATCCCCTGCGTCGAGCCGATCAGCTGGCAGTGCGGCTGGCCGCGCAGCACGTGCTCCAGGGCGAGCCGCCGCTGGATCGCGTCCGGCGACTCCGGGGGTCCGTCGACGTGGAACAGGCGCCGCCTGCCGTGATCGGCGATGAGGTGGCTGATGACGGCGGCCGAGCCGGAAAAGTTGTCGGCCGCTACCACGTCGGCCGCCCGCTCGCCAGGGGGCCCGGCTATGACGACCACGGGAACCCGGGCCGCCAGGCGCTCGATGTAATGGGAGGCGACGAACCCCTCGCCGATGAGAATCCCGTCGACCTTGCCCGACATCGAGTCCAGCCGGCGGAAATCCGGCGTGCCAACCCCCTCGGCCTGCATGAAGGTGATCAGCAGGAGCAGGTTGTGGCTGCGGATCCGCGCCTCTACGCCGCGGAGCACCTCGTCGTAGTAGAGCAGACCCACGTTCTCGATGTCCTGCGGCTCCACCTCGCGCTCCACGCACACCATGCCGATGACGTCCTTGCGGCGGCGGGACAGGCTCTGCGCGGCGCCGTCGGGTACGTAGCCCAGTTCCTCGATGGCTTCCTGGACCCGGCTCCTGGTGGCCTCACGCACCCGGTCCTGGCCGTGCATCACCCGCGATACCGTCGCGGTGGAGACGCCGGCCAGGCGTGCCACATCGAAGAGCGTTACCACGACTTCCCGATCAGCGGCATTGCTGTTTCCTCAGATACCAGGTCAATGGGCTCGAAATCCAGGGTTCACATCAACGACATGTAAACGTTTACACCCGGGGATCTAAGCGCTTACACTAACCCTCAGCACATGGCCGGTCAAGGTCCGTGTCCACGTCGTAATAAGGAGAAGTTGATGACGGAACTGGCGGCAGGTGACGAAGGCGCCCTCGGCTTCCCAGACGGGTTCATCTGGGGAGCGTCGACGGCTGCCTACCAGATCGAGGGAGCGGCGGACGCAGACGGCAAGGGCCTCTCGGTATGGGACACCTTCAGCCACACGCCGGGCAAGGTACGCGGCGGCGACACCGGCGACATCGCCTGCGACTCCTACCACCGCTACCGTGAGGACGTCGCGCTGATAGCCTCCCTCGGCCTGAAGTCCTACCGGTTCTCCGTCTCCTGGCCGCGCGTCCAGCCCGGCGGCCAGGGCGCCGCCAACCAGCGGGGCCTGGACTACTACCGCGCGCTGCTCGACGAACTCGGCGAGCACGGCATCGCGGCCACGGCCACGCTCTACCACTGGGACCTGCCGCAGGAACTCCAGGACGCGGGCGGCTGGGCGGCCCGCGATACGGCCGAACGGTTCGCCGAGTACGCCGCGCTCACCGCGGAGGCGCTCGGGGATCGGGTCACCCGCTGGATCACCCTGAACGAGCCGCAGGTGGTCTCCACCAACGGCTACCGCAACGGGGACCACGCCCCCGGGCTGCGCGATGCCGCCGCCGCGGCGGCGGCCACCCACCACCTGCTGCTCGGCCACGGGCTGGCCACCCGGGCGCTGCGTGACGTGGGCGCGGCGGAGGTCGGCATCACCCTGGACCTGCATCCGGTCCGGGTGCTCGGCGACGGCGCCTCCGGCGAGCTCGAGCGGGGCCGGCTGATCACCGACGCGGCGGCGAACGGCCTCTACCTCGAGCCGATGCTGCACGGCCGGTACCCGGTGCACGCGCCGGAGGCCCTGCTCCCGCCGCCCTCGCTGGTCGCCGACGGCGACCTGGAGACGATTTGCCAGCCGCTGGACTTCCTCGGCGTGAATTACTACTCCCCGGTCTTCCTGCGTGCGGGGGACTCCGCCGACCTCCGGCGTAATGAGCTGCCCGCGCGCTGCCGGGTGCCCGGCGTCGTGGAGTACCAGCCCGAAGAGCTTGACCGGACGCCGATGGGCTGGCTCGTCGACGCCAGCGGGCTGCACCAGATCCTGGTGGAGGTCTCCAACCAAGCCCCTGGCCTGCCGCTTTACGTCACAGAGAACGGCTGCGCCGCCGAGGACTACGTGAATCCGCAGGGCGAGGTGAACGACGTCGAGCGGGTCAAGTACTTGCACACGCACCTGGAGGCGGCGGCGCGCGCCATCAAGGACGGCGCCAACCTGGCCGGGTACTTCGTCTGGTCGCTGATGGACAACTTCGAATGGGGCTGGGGTTACCAGAAGCGTTTCGGGATCGTGTTCGTGGACTTCGGGACCCAGCGCCGGATCCCCAAGGCCAGCGCTGCCTTCTACGCCGACGTGGTCCGGGCCAACGCGCTCCCGCTGTTGCCCGCCTCCTGGCCCCGCTGACCATAGGAGGGTCTCAGCCCAGGACCAGGCCGAGCTGACCGATGCGGTCGGGGTCTGCGATCATCTCGATCGCGGATACCTTGCCGTCGGTGATCGTGAAGGCGAAGACGACCCGCGGCTTGCCACCCCGTTCACCGGTCCGGTGAACGGCTGGCTGGTGACCGGTCCCGTCGGCTCGGGGTGATTATCCCGAACGGGCCGTGCTGCGGGCCCAGGCGAATACCGGAGCCGCGAACATCGGCGACCCGGGTCAGCTCATCGTGTAACGGATGATTAGGCATATGAGTGAGCAGGCCGGGCGCCAGTCCAGGTCTTCCGCGGGATGGAACCACGATGAGCCCCATTAGCCGCCAAGCTCGCTTCCTCCGCAAACGCACGCCGAATATCACCGATTCAAGGGATTCACCAGCCCGTAGCCGGGACTACCGTGAGGCTGGCCGGCTAAAGATCGAGACCTGTACGAACTGGCTGCAGCCGGGCGGCGTATCTATCTACGGCCTTCGTTCACTGCGCCATCTGGCGTGGCACGAATCTTGCACGGTATGAGGTCGGCAGGCGTTCACCCATCAGCCAGGGGAGGCGCGATGACTCTCAGCGTCGACGTCCACATGACGCCGGATTTTCGGATGGCTGCCACGCCGTCGCTTGTCGCCTACGCGAATATTCTGGTCCTTCCCGGCGCCGAGCTAGAGCAGACCGTGGCGCGTGAGTTGTCCGAGAACCCGGCGCTGCTTCAAGACGAAGCGGATACCTGCGGCGGATGCGGCCTGCCGGCTAACAGGCCGTGCCCCTACTGCGGCCAGGAGACCGGTCCGCTCAGGATGCCGAGGCAGGGCGACGCCCATGATTTGCCGTGGGGTGCTGGACCTATCTCCACCATCGCGTGGGCTGAGGCCTTGCTTCGCGATCTCATGCTGGTGCTGCCCGCGCGTGACGCCCGGATCGCGGCGGTGGTCGTCGCGAGCCTGGACGATCGTGGATACCTCACCGAAAGACTTCCCGAGCTAGCTCGTATGGCAGGCACGGACATCACCCAAGCCGAGCGAGTGGTCACGATCCTGCGTGAGACAGGCCCACCGGGAGTAGGCGCCCGCGACCTGCGGGATTGCCTGTTGCTCCAGATCGATCGCCGCGCAGTTGAGGGTGTCACCAATCCTTGTGCCCGAGTGATCGTAGCCGATCATCTTGAGGCACTGGCGCGTGGCGCTACCGCAACGATTGCCCGGCGGCTCGGAGTGCCTGAGGCAGATGTGACGCACGCCAGGGAGTTCATCCGTCGCGAGCTTCTCCCTCGTCCGGACATCCACGGTGACGCCGCCCCAGATGACATGGCCCCCGTAGGCATCCAACCCGATGTCGCGGTGGTCCGGTCAGCCGACCGCCAAGGCGGATTCCGAGTGGACGTTCTTGAGGAGCGCCGCATGCTCTTGCGCGTTGATCCGCTACACCGGCAGGTGGCAAAGTCCGACAGGCAGGTGGCGGAATGGGTCGGGAGGGGGGACTTCTTCCTCGCCCGGCTGCGTGAACGCTGGTCCACGCTGAGGCGGATCGCTGAGTACCTGCTGGAGCAGCAGCCCGGCCTCGTGGCCGGCGAGCCCGCAACAGATCGTCACTTGACACGAGCTGAGGCGGCCGCGGATCTGGGACTCAATCCGTCGACGGTGAGCCGGGCGATGGCGGGGAAGTACGTCATGCTGACATCGCGGCAGGTGCTTCCGTTCGCCGCGTTCTTCGATGGCTCGCGCGCGGTCTGCGCCCACCTCGAGGCGATCCTGGCCGCCGAGGACCGGCCGCTGACGGACTCCGAACTTTGCAAACGGCTGGAGAATGCCGGTCACACTGTGGCCCGGCGCACGGTGGCCAAGTACCGACGCCGTCTTCGTGTCCTGCCTAGCACCTACCGCTGATCCCACGTATGCCGGCGCCGTTGCTGCCTGGCGACTAAGCCGCTCAGGTCAGCTGCCGCAACCCGAAGCAGGCTTCGCCGCGGCAGGCCTGAGCCGCCCAAATGCGAAGGATACTTCGCCTCGTCAAGCGCGCTCACGCGAGAACTGGCAAGTCGCCGACCGTGGCACGGAACGTGCAAGGCAGAGGACAGAGATGAAGTCGGCTGCATGGACAGGCTGATCGAGGGTTCGCCCGGCAGCGCGGCGCCGCCCCGAGAGTGCAGGAGGGATGGATGCACGACATCGGAAGAACGCAACTTGAGCAGCAAACGTTCGGTGAGTACGAAACCGGCGAACTCGAAGGCGGTGAGTACGAAAGCGGCGAGTACGAAAGCGGCGAACTGGAGGGTGCCGAGATATCCCCGGAGCTTGAGAGCCCGCTCAGTGAGATGCAGGAGATGGAACTCGCTTCGGAGCTTCTCGAGGTGACAAACGAGCAGGAGCTCGAACAGTTCCTCGGCGATGTGTTCAACACGATCGGCCAGGCTGCCGGGAACTTCCTGCGTTCCGACACGGGTCAAGCACTCGGAGGCATTCTGAAAGATAGCTTGAGCAGCGCGGCGAAGCAGGCACTTCCGGTAGTAGGACGAGCGATCGGGGACGTAGCCGGTGGATACGGAGACATCGGCGCCCAAGCCGGATCGGACGTCGGAGCACTTCTCGGCCTGGAACTGGAAGGGCTCTCCGGAGAGGACCGCGAGTTCGAGATAGCTCGCCAACTGGTTCGCTTCGTCGGCTCAGCAGCCGGACAGGCAGCCGCCGTCCCACCGGAGGTCCCCCCTGTTGCCGCCGCCAAGACGGCAACCCGCCGTGCGGCGCAGATCTATGCGCCTGGCCTCCTGCCCCGGTTGCAAGGGCGCTCCGCGCGGCTGTGGCCGCGGGGAGGGCGGTGGGTCCGGCGGGGCCGGACGATCGTGCTCTTCGGTTCTTAAGGCCCTCCACTCGGGTAGCCGTCCCCAGCCGCAAAGTAGCCCTGTGTAACGTTCATTGCTCTCAGTGATCCCTGGCTTCGGTTCGTGCGTCTCCGCGAGTGTCGGTAGACGATCGTCTGTCGACACTGTGAGTGCTGATCACGGAGCCCCAGGTGAGATGTGTCGATAACCCGTGCCGATTTTCAATGTCGGTAAAACGTTCACGGAGTAGATTTCGACGCATGAACTTTGGCTACGCGCGGGTGTCGACTGCGGACCAGAATCCCGATCATCAGATCGATGCGCTCCTGCGAGCCGGAGTCGACCGGACCAACATCCATCTCGACACCGCATCCGGGGTGAAGGCCTCACGGCCGAAGCTCGACCTCGTCCTGCAGCTGCTGCGCGAGGGCGACACGTTGAAGGTCACCCGCCTCGATCGGCTATCCTGGTCGGTGCTGCATCTGGTGACGCTCGGGGCGGACCTACGGGCGCGGAAGATCGGCCTGCATGTGACCGAGCAGGGCATCGACACCGACACGGTCGAGGGCCGGGCGATGTTCGGGATGCTGTCGGTGCTGGCCGAGCTGCAGCGCGAGCTGATCGTGGCGAACACGATGGACGGCCTGGCCTCAGCGCGGGCCCGCGGCCGGATCGGCGGCCGCCGGCCTCGCCTGAGCGAGGGCCAGGCCGCGCTGGCCCAGGAGCTCTACGACGCCCGGGTCAAGACGGTCCAGCAGATCGCCGACCTGTTCGGAGTGCCCCGCTCGACGGTGTACGGGCACCTCAACAAGGAGACGACCGTCACCCGGCAGCCGAAGAAGAAATCGCTGCAGAAGGCGTAGTCCCAGGTACGGAGGCCGACTGGCCCTACCGTAGGGAGGCGGTGGAGTGCCCGGACGGCACCGGATCATGGTCGCCAGGGTCCGGCGGTGCCCGAGGCGGCCCGGCTGACCAGGGCCGTGGTGGCCACCTTGGCCGGTCTTCGAGAGGACCTCTTGGCAGCTGCTCATCGAAAGGAAACTAT
>Ga0074046_10000701_pt1 | contig 30706 bp, 29 predicted proteins | sample BogForMeECP23OM3_FD_94441 | JGI IMG/M metagenome (GOLD analysis project Ga0074046, IMG submission 94441) | Bog forest soil microbial communities from Calvert Island, British Columbia, Canada - Bog Forest MetaG ECP23OM3 | ecosystem: Environmental > Terrestrial > Soil > Wetlands ... | reverse complement strand
CTCTGTAGAAGATTGCTTCAAAGCGGCGGATGAGTGCGGAGCGCCGATGGTTTCGCTCCCCGGCGGCGAGCCGCTGATGCATCCGCAGATTGCCGAAATTGTGGAAGGCCTGGTCGCTCGCAAGAAATATATCTATCTCTGCACCAACGCGCTGCTGCTGAAAGAAAAGTTGCACCTGTTCAAGCCCAGCAAGTGCCTGAGCTTCTCGGTTCACGTGGACGGACAGAAAGAACACCACGATTTTTCCGTGTGCCGCGAAGGCGGATACGACCTCGCCCTCGACGGAATTCGCGCGGCCATCGAAGCTGGCTTCCGTGTGACCACCAACACGACTCTGTTCGATGGCGCCGATCCCAACAGCGTGCGCAACTTCTTCGACGAGATGATGGACGCCGGCGTCGAGAGCATGATGGTCTCGCCCGGATATTCCTACGACAAGGCGCCTGACCAGAAACACTTCATGGGACGCGCCCGCACGCGGCGCCTGTTCCGCGCCATGCTGTCGAATCGCAAGAAGACCTGGCGCTTCAACCAGTCGCCGCTTTTCCTCGAGTACCTGATGGGCAAGCGCAATTACAAGTGCACGCCCTGGGGCATGCCGACCTATAACATCTTCGGCTGGCAAAAACCCTGCTACCTGCTGCAGGACGGCTACGCCGAGTCTTACAAAGAATTGATGGAAACCACGGAGTGGGCAAGCTACGGCACCGAGTCGGGCAATCCGCAGTGCGCCAACTGCATGGTGCATTGCGGCTACGAACCTTCGTCGGTTGACGATACCTTCGGATCGCTGCGCGGATTCGCGGACACGGTGAAGGCGACTTTCTCGCTCTATCCGGACAAAGACGCGCTCACCGATCTCGATCGCGATGTGCGGCCGGTACACTCCTACAATCCGCTGGTGCAAATTAGCGCGCAGATGGACGGGCAGATCGCGACTGCTGCTCCGCAAGCGCAAACAGAAGAGAGCCGCGTATGAGCGGCAGGGAACATGGGCACGATCCCGCGTTACCCCACAGCGTGCAAACTATTGCGGCGCCGCCGCGCCCGACCGACGAACTCGAAGTTGTCCCCGGATTCAAGCGCGAAAATCTTCAGGGATGGATCCCGCAACTCGCCAGCGAAGCCGATGTCCGGGCAGTCATCGAAAAGGCATTCGATTATCGTGGCGACGTAACCATCACCCGCAAAAATAAAGATAAAGATAAAGACGGCTCCCAGATCACCGGCTATCTTTTCGACCGCCGCATTGGGCCGACGCTCGCAGACTCCGTCGTTCGTCTGATGCTTGCCACCAGCAACGAGCGCCCAGCTATTCCCTATTCCGAAATCGCCGCCATCGCCTTCACCGGACGCGACACCGCCGCCGGCAAAAGCTACGAAGCCTGGGTGAAACAATACTGGGAAAAGCGCGCCAAAGGCGAGAAGAACATTTCCATCGAGCCCGAAGCGCTGGAGTAAGGTTCGTGTAGGGACGGCCGCCCCCGGCCGTCCAAGCCGAGCGCAGCTCGGCAGTTGCCTGCGGTCACAGCAATTCTGATTCGCTCTAGAATGATTCCCATGCTCGTACTCGCCTCCGCCTCGCCGCGTCGCCAGGAATTGCTGCGCAACGCTGGGATCACGTTCGAAGTGCAACCTGCGGACATTCCAGAAGACCCGCTGCCTGGAGAAGCCGCCAAAGACTGCGCCGAACGTCTGGCGCGCGAGAAGGCGCTCGCGGTTGCACGCCAACGTCCGCATGATTCCGTGCTTGGAGCCGACACCGTGGTTGTCGTCGATGGCCAATTTCTTGGCAAGCCTTCCGATGCCGCGGACGCCGCGCGCATGCTGCGCCTGCTTTCAGGACGCGAGCATCAGGTGATTACGGGAGTGTGTTTGGTGGTCAGCGGCCAGCCGTCGGTGGCCAGTGAAGCGACGCTCGTTACCGTGAGTGAACTCACGGACGAAGACATCGCCGGCTACGTCTCGAGCGGCGAGCCTACGGACAAAGCCGGAGCCTACGCGATTCAGGGCATCGCTTCCCGTTGGATTCCTCGCATTGAAGGGGATTACAGCAACGTGGTCGGACTGCCGGTAGCGCTGGTGTGGCGCATGCTGCGGAAGGCAGGAGTCGTGTAGCGCAGATTCGCGATTGTGCCAGCACGCGGGCGAGGGCGCCCGCGCCACACAAACCTACGGTTTCTTCTCTCCGCCTTCTTCGTCGTCTTTTATGGCGGACTTGAAATTCTTGATGCCTTCGCCCAAGCCCTTGCCGAGGCTGGCAAGTTTGCTTGGTCCGAAGATGAGGAGCGCGACAGCAAGAATCAACAGAATCTCAGGCAATCCCAGTCTTCCCGGCATAAAACCTCCAGCGGGGTTGCCCGGCGCGGGCTCACATCACTCCAAGGTCCCCAAATTGAATTCTAGGTTAGTTGGACCCTCAGGTCAAAGAGCGCCCGTACTGCCTGCCACCGGAGCATGGGCTCCGATCACACCGCCTCGATCAGGCCGGCAATGAGCGCGGCGCGGCGTGGCAACTCCGAGATCAGGATGTGCTCGTGCGGGGCGTGGGCACCGTCACCCACGGCGCCGAGACCGTCGAGGGTTGGGATTCCGAGACCCGCGGTGAAATTGCCGTCGGACCCGCCGCCCACCGCGGCTTCTCCGAGCTTCCATCCCAACTCGCGCGCGATGGCGGAGGCCTGCGCGTACAACGCTGCCACTCCGGCGGTGCGCTCCATCGGCGGACGATTGATTCCTCCGCTGATCTCGATTTTGCATTTGCGATGGAAGGGGCGCAGGCTGCGCATCTTCTTGTCGATTCCGGCCGCGTCTTTCATGCGCGCGATGCGAACATCGACTTGCGCCGCCGCTTCCGCTGGAACCACATTGGTTCGCGATCCGCCGCTCACGATGCCGACGTTTACCGTCAAGCCCTTTCTCAAGTCGGTGAAGCGGGAAATTCTCTCGATCTGACGCGCCAGCTCAAGAATCGCGTTGACGCCTTTCTGGAAGTCGAGGCCGGCATGAGACGCCTTGCCGGTAACTTTGACGAGGTATTCGCCAACTCCCTTGCGCGCAGTCTTCACGGCGCCTTGCCGTCCATAGGCAGGCTCGAGCACGAGCACCGCCGCCGCTCTTTTGGCCAGCGCCTCGGTGATCGCCCGCGAGGAGTCGCTGCCCACTTCCTCGTCGGAAACCAGCAGCACGTTTACGGGCCGCGGCAATCCGCCGCCCTGCTCCTTACCGGGCGACCCGCCATGCCAATCCTGTAGCGCCGCTAGCGCGTGCAGCATCAGGGCGATGCCGGATTTCATATCGAGCACGCCGGGCCCGGTCAATTTGTTGCGCTCGACGCGGCAGGGCATGGTGGCGAGCGTGCCCAGCGGATAGACGGTGTCGTAATGGCCAAGCAGCAGCACCGGCTTGGCCGGCTTGCCGCCGAAGTTCACTTGCAGGTGACTGCCAAAGTCCTTCGCCCGGTGGAAGCGCACTTCGCCGCCGAGCCGGGAAAATTTCTCCGCGATGGCCTCCGCAACGCGGTCCACCGCGGCTTTGTTGTCGCTGGGAGATTCGATTTCGACCAGCTCGCGGATGGTCGAGACGATCTCATTGCGCCGCTCGTTGAAATAAGCGAGACGGCGCTGCGCTTCGACGGAATGCGTGGACGCTTTTCTGGAAACCGAATTCACGACCGACTGTCCCTCGGGGGCTAAGGCCCCTTCCTAAAATAGAAGCTATCAAGCTATCTCATCCATGGCCGTTCGGGATAGTTGGTGTACACGCCCGTTTGCGACAGTTAGCGTGCTCCCACCTTTCGCGTGATGCAGAAGAAGAGCCGCCCAAACATCGGGCGGCGTAACATATTGCGGGAACTTCGGTAGGGCTGGGTCCGCCGGATCCAGTCCCGGCGCCGTATCGTCGGGCTGGAGGTTGGGCTTAAAGGGCCGGGAACTTACTCCCCCCACTTTTTCCCCGCCGCCTAGCTAACCGTCGATAATGTCGCGGCACAGCCGGGCAACGCTATTGGCAAGGTGGTTGGCCTCGACGTTGCGCTCCCGGGGAATGCGAGTAATCGCGAACTCCAGGCTCCGAGCCAGTTTGCGACAGATCCAGTTCAAAGAATACAGCCTCGGACTCCGGCAAGCATATTCGCCGCACATTTGACGCACCACCACGTCGGAATCCGAATAAACACGAAGCGAAAGCGCTCTCCTGGCCAGGGCACATTGCAGAGCTTCCAGCAGCGCGACGTACTCGGCCACGTTGTTGTCCTGCCAGCCGATCCACTTGGCAATTCGGATGCAGCCTCCCGCAGAATCTTCGACGATGACCCCGATACCGGACGGACCAGGGCTCCCATGTGAGCTGCCGTCCACGTAGGCTACCAGGTGGCACATGTCATTTCTCGATCTCCTGATAGCACAATGCGGGAAGACGGTTTGTCGCGTCAAGAGAATTCCATGGTTCTTTATGTACCTCTCGTAAAATGATTTCCACAGGCCGGCAAAATGGACGCTGAGGCGAATTCCTTCCCGTGTCCACAAAAGCCTTGACTGACGCGCCATTTGGCGCCTTAACGGATCCGTCGCCGACCGGCTGGTTGCACAAAAAACGGGCGTTGACAACTTCGCTAGATGCGTTAACCTTGGTACCGTCGATGGCTGAAAGGGTTGGCTTCAAAATCGTTGCCAATCTGAAGTAGGCTGGGTGATTCGTAGGGCGGGGCGACCCGCTCGACGGCCAGACCCGAAAAAACCGACGGATCTGCGAGGAGACGCCGGGGTTTTGTACTGCGAAAGCAGAGATCGCATCAGGGACCGCGACGGTGCACGTATCCACGTCGCTAACTCTCTCGCAGGAGTTGGCGGCTAGAGCGTAACCAATGTCGCGGTTCTTTTTATTTCCCCCCTAGTTTCGTGCCCGCCGATCCGTTCTCTCAGCGTCATTCCCTCGAAGAACTCCATCACGATTAAGCGTTGGCTGCCCTCATCAGCGATCGCAGGGCACAGAGGAAATTACGGTTTGGATGCCAGGTGGAGGGCCGTACGCGTGTCATCACCGTCGCTGGTACGCGCTTCCAGCTTATCTGTCGCGCGCCAGCTTATCCAGCTGATTCATCGTTCGCGCTAAGATGTCGCCAGGAGATCCCTTGGCAACAATCGGCAGCAGCAGGCCGAGGTCTTTGTAGAACTGGATTAGTGGCGAGGTGCATCGCTCGTATGCTTCCAAACGCACGGTGATGGCCTCAGGCCGGTCATCTTCGCGCTGATAGAGCCGCCCGCCGCAGTGATCGCACACGGCCTCGACCTTCGGCGGTCTCTCTGTAACATGGAAAATCGACTTACATTTTTCGCAGGTGCGGCGACCGCTCAGGCGCTGGACAATCTCGTCCACCGGCAGTTCGTAGTTCACCACGGCACTGAGCGATATCTTCTCCTTCTCCATCAGTTCTTTCAGCGACTCGGCTTGGCCGAGCGTGCGCGGAAATCCGTCGAGGATGAAGCCGCGGCAATTGAGGATGCAGTGGCTGCGCTCGCGCACCATCTCCCACACGGTAGAGTCGGGCACCAGTTCGCCACGACGCATATACTCCAGTGCTGCCTTCATCGCCGGGGTTTGATCACAGTCACGCTGCTCCTTGGCAGCTCGAAAGACGTCTCCGGTCGAGAGATGGCAAGCGTCCAGACGCCTCATCAGGAGTTCGGCTTGCGTACCTTTGCCCACGCCCGGCGCTCCCAGGAGAATCAGTCGCCAGGGGTCCTTGTGTTCTCCTGGAGCCGTTGAGCACTCTGCCGAAGGCCCTTGCAACCACGCTGCGCGATCGCTCTTGATTGTTTTCTTCATTCTCATAAGATTGCGCAGGCGCGCGGCGCTTGCAGTGACCGTCGTCACACAGGAAGCAAAGGGATGCGGATTGCGGCTTCCCTTGCCGCGTCCAATAAAAGAGACGGGACAAGCCCGGTCTCTACAGTATGGTGTATTTTGCGAACGCTGTGAGTCAGCGTCCCAGCTCTGTGGAACATTGACATAGGAACGATCGAGTTCAACGACGGACGGGCAGCCGAGCAGCCGCATCGTGCGGTCGAGGTCGGTGCGCAGAATTTCGATGGCGCGATTGACGCCGGCTTCTCCGCCAGCGGCGAGGCCGTAAGCGTAGGCGCGTCCGCAGAGCACGGCGCGGGCGCCAAGGCAGAGGGGTTTGACGATGTCGGTGCCGCGGCGGATGCCTCCGTCCATGAGGATTTCGATCTGCCCGTTAACGGCCTTCACGACCTCGGGCAAGGCGCGCAAGGAAGAAGAGGGGAGGCAATCGAGCCGACGGCCGCCATGATTGGAGACGGAAATTATCACCGCCCTGCTCGCATCGGAAGATCGTCAAGAAAAAAATCTGACATTCTCAGCGGCCGGCTTCAAGAACGCCAGCTTCATCTACTAAACTGAATACCCAAGAACGAGGACCTGCCACTTGCGCAAACTGAGATCGTGTTTAGGACGTCGTATTTTCACATTGGCTTTTCTGACGCTCACCCTGGCAGCGGTTGCCCAGCCTGTTCCTGCGGAACTGGTGAATGGGCTCAAATGGCGCTTGGTCGGCCCTTTCCGCGGTGGACGCGTGGTGGCCGTGGCCGGTGTGCCGGGCGACTCGACTACCTTTTATTTCGGGTCGGTCAACGGCGGGATCTGGAAAACGACCGATGCCGGAGTTGTCTGGTCGCCGATTTTTGACGGCCAGCCTGTGGCCTCGATCGGCGCACTGGCCGTGGCTCCGTCCGATCCTAAAACCATTTATGCCGGAACCGGCGAGACCGACATTCGCGAGGAGCTCTCTTTCGGCAACGGCGTGTACAAATCCACCGATGGCGGCGCAAGGTGGAATCACATCGGCTTGGAGGACACGCGCCAGATCAGCCGGATTGCGATCGATCCGCAGAACCCGAGCATCGTCTATGTTGGCGCTCTGGGGCACGCCTATGGTCCGAATGAACAGCGCGGCGTCTATAAGTCCGCCGATGGAGGAATGCATTGGACGCGGGTTCTCGATCTGGGGTCCGAAATCGGCATTTCAGATCTGGCGATGTGTGCCGCTGCGCCGCAACTCTTGTTTGCCGGCGCATGGCATACGCGGCGTCCTCCGTGGAGCACGTATGCTCCGAGCGATGGACCCGGCGGCGGTCTTTACCGTTCGCAGGATGCCGGCAAAACGTGGTCTCGTCTCGACGGAAACGGGCTGCCCGAGGGCGATTGGGGACGCGTGGGCGTTGACGTTGCGCCGGACGGCAAGCGCGTGTACGCGCTCATCTTCATCCAGTCCGAGGCAAAAAAATCCGGCCTCTATCGCTCTGACGATGGAGGCGACACCTGGGTGCTGGCCAACGCCGATCCTCGTCTGACCAGTCGAGCGTGGTACTTCAATCGCATCACGATCGATCCGCAGAATCCCGATGTGATCTACATGCCGAATGTCGCTCTCTACCGATCCGAGGATGGCGGAAGGACAATTTCGGTCGTGCGAGGCGCGCCGGGCGGAGATGACTATCACGAACTCTGGATCGATCCCAAGAATTCCGCCAGCATGGTTCTCGGAACGGACCAGGGAACCACGATCAGTCTCAACCGTGGCCAGACCTGGAGCAGTTGGTACAACCAGCCTACGGCACAGCTCTATCATGTGACTACCGACAACCAGTTTCCCTACGTCGTGTACGGCGCGCAGCAGGATAGCGGCAGTGCTGCGGTTCCAAGCCGCACCGACCACGGTCAGCTCACGCCGCGGGACTGGTTTCTCCCCGGCGGAAGCGAGAGCGGATACCTGGCGGTCGATCCGAATGACTCCAACATCATTTATCTGAGTGGGACTTTCGGTTCGGTTGCCCGCTTCAACAAACGGACGGGCCTCAGCCAGGACATTACTCCGTGGCCCGCATTTGCATGGGACTCGGAGATTCATGAACGCAAATATCGCGCGCCCTGGACTCCGGTGCTGGTTCTTTCTCCGGTTGACGCGACAACGCTCTATCTCGGGACGCAGTATGTGATGAAGACTGTCGATGGCGGTCTGCACTGGGAGGCCATCAGTCCCGATCTCACCGGAGCGACTCAGGATGCGTGGGATGTGCGTGATGTGAACGACAAGAAAGACAAGAAACCGCCCAGTCCGCCAACTCTCAAGAACGCGAAACGCGACGGTTATGGGGTCGTGTTCACGATTGCGCCATCGCCGCTCAACCGCGATTTGATCTGGGCGGGAAGCGACACGGGATTGATTCACCTCACCCGCGATGGCGGCAAGAACTGGAAAGATGTTACCCCGCAAGGACTGAGCGACTGGAGCAAGATCTCGCTGATCGAAGCTTCGCATTTCGATCCCGCCGTCGCCTATGCAGCCGTGGATCGCGGACGCCTCGACGATCAGACGCCTTACATCTATCGAACGCGCGATTACGGGGCCACCTGGCAACTGGTCACGAACGGCATTAGTGCTCCCGCATTCTTGCGCGCGGTTCGCGAAGACCCGCAGAGCAAAGGGCTGCTCTTTGCCGGAACCGAGCTTGGAGGTTACGTATCGTTGGACGACGGTGACCGCTGGCAGTCATTGCAATTGAATCTGCCTGTCACTTCCGTTCGCGATCTCACCATCCACGGGGATGATTTGATAATTGCCACGTTCGGGCGTTCCTTCTGGATTCTCGATAACATCACGCCGCTTCGTCAGGTATTTGAGGCGCGAAGGGCGAGTGGCCCGTGGCTTTACCGTCCGGCCACAGCGGTTCGCATTGATAACGACTTCTTTTCCGGCACACCGCTTCCGCCCGAAGAGCCGACCGCGGAGAATCCTCCTAGTGGCGCGACGATTGATTATTTCCTCCCGTCTGCGGCGAGCGCCGTGCGGCTGGAAGTTTTCGATGCGCAACAGAATCTCGTCCGAAGATTCTCCTCAGAAGATCAGAGCACGAGGAAGCACCCGCCGCTTCCCGTCGCCGAGCGCTGGTTCCCCAAGCCTGAAGTACTTGAGAAAACCGCCGGAATGCACCGCTTCGTCTGGAACCTTACCTGGGGTAGTTCCGGCGGTCCGAGCGCTGACGAAGACGCCGAGTATCGCAACCCCAGCGGGCCGAAGGCTGTACCGGGAACCTATCAGGTCCGCCTCACGGTCGATGGAAAAACGCAAAACCAATCGCTGAAAGTCACCATGGACCCGCGCTCGCCCGCGACTCCCGAGATACTCGCGCAGCAGTTGCAACTGGGCCAACAGATTTTCGGCGAAACCATCGAAGCGCGCCGAGCACTGGCCGAGATCGGCTCGGTTCAAAAACAGCTGGCTGACATTCAACAGAAGCTGGGGCAACAGAAATTGGGAGCACAAAACTCAGCGCTCAAGCCGGCACTGGCGGAAACTCAATCCGCAATCAGCAAGATTCTGAGGAACAAGGAACACGCGGCAGAGGAGGGCCCCGGGCTGCAGGATGCCTATACGGGTCTGGCATCCACTCTGCGAGTTGTCGAAGGCGGGGATCGTGCCGTGCCTTCGCAGGCAATCGCGGTTTACAAGGAGTCAAGCCAACAGGTAAAGGCGCGCATCGCAGAGTGGGCGCGATTCAAGCAAACGAAATTGGCGCAACTCAACCAGCAACTGCGTGAGGCCAACTTTGCTCCCATCGTGATTGCTGAAATTGAGCAGCAGGTCGAACTTCCGATGTCGCCCTAGTGTGGTGTCCCGTAAATTCGCGGCATAAGTCTGAGTCATCATCTTGAGCGTCCCGCTGAAGGCGACGAGAAAGGATTTTTCCCAGCTACTGCAACTTCGCGTACTCCGTCTTGGCTGCTTTAAGGATGGGGACATCCAGGTCGGCGTCTTTCCAGAGGGTGAGGAAATCTTTGTAGGCGGTGAGCGCCCGGACGCGGGCGGCATCGGCATCCGCACCCTGCGAGGTTCTCGACTGCAAGGCGTTGGCACGAGCCACTCCCAGATGGGCCAAGGCTCCCGTCCAGCAGTTCACCACAATACCGTTGTGGTCGAGGATCTTCTGAAACTCGGCAGCAGCGGCACGGCCCTGCCCAGTTGCCAAGTATGCCTCTCCGCGTACATATACGTGGTAGAGGCAGGAAGTAGTGTTGCCGAACGGGATGTTGCCTAACTCAATGCGTGAAGCAGCTTGCAAGGCATTCAGGCCGACAGCCGGATTCTTTCTGTCCAGCGCCAATTGCGCCTGAATCGCAGGCAGCCAGAGCGACTGCATCTGCGTGTCCAGCGGGAAGCGTTTCCCTAAGTCTTGGGCCAAGGACTTGGCTCGCGCCGTGTCGCCCGCCATGGCAAAGGCAAGGGCCGCCTCGGCTTCCGCCCCCTGACTCGCGGGAGCCATTTTTAAAGCCCCTGCCGCAGTCTGGCGGGCTTCCGCAGGATTGCCGTAAGCCGCTTGTTGCAGAGCAGCATTCGCCAGATATATCGCCCCATTTTCCTTGCTGTCAGCCCGGATGGCGGAATCCACAGCTCGCTTGGTCAGTTCCCGTGCCTTGCCAAGATGACCGCCATACGCCTCGGTGTCAGATGCGAGCGCAAGCCCCGAGTTCTCATACTCGGGCTGGCCTGCAAACCACCGTTGCTGTTCCGCCATCGCCGCAGAGTCCGCCCCGAGGAAGGCAAGAGCATAGAGCGCATTGTGGAATGCAAAATCATCCATTTTTCGCGTCTGCGCCTGGTGAATGATCTGCCGCGCTTCGTCGGGGCGTTGCACGGCCAGGGCGCAGTTGGCGAGACTCTCGTAACCACCTACCCAATCCGGTTCAATGCGCAGGGCTTGCCGCACCATCTCTGCGGCTTTTTCATACTGCCCCTGTAAGTCGAATACGCCGGCCAAATTGTTGTACGCTGCGGATTCTCGCGGATAGCTCTCAACCCACTCTTGAAGCGTCTGGGCCGCTTTATCCAGTTCCCCGGTTACAGTCAGATAGTAGTTGCTGGTGATATCCAGCCTTTCCTTTTCACTGGCATGTTCCCGTAGCTGAAAAGCCTTGGTGTAATAATCGCTGGCCCGCGCTGGCTGGGAAAGATTGAAGTAAGTGGTCCCCAACGCGTTGTAGCCCATGGCAAAATTCGGATCAAGCTCGATGGCACGTTGAAAGTAAGGCAAGGCAATGGCGGCGCCTTTCTCGTCAGCGGCCTTTTTTCCAAGGCTGTACGCTTTCAGAGCTTCGAGCGAAGACGTGGTGGCCTGTACGAGCGGAACATCAAACTTCTGCACCGTAGCCAGCGATTCGCCCAACTCAGTGCGCAGCTTCGACGCCGCCCCGCCCAGCGCGTCCAACACCTTCTCCTTGGACGCCGCCGTGACCTGCTCCTGCGCCAGCGCGTCTCCGTTCTGGCAATTCACCGCCTTCAATCCCAGCACATATTCGCTGCCCAGACTGCCAATCGCTCCGGCAATGTAGGCTTTGCTGCCCGCACGCTGGCAAAGCTCGCGGGCTACCTCGGGCGTGAGTTTCGTGCCGGCCGGACGAGTCATCTGTTGTAAGGTCTTCGCGGCTTTGCTGTCGGAGAGCACATTGAGGAAAGGCGATTGCCGCAGGGAAACGTTGAGCGCCGTCTTCAGAGTGTCGTCGAACACCGCGTCTCCGGTACTGTTGGCGAAATCGGCGAGAACAATGGTGTCCTTATCTGTTAGGCGCTTGCTCTGATACCGCGACCGATAGTAAAGGCCGCCTGCGATCAACAAGGCGACCAGCAGGACGGGAACCGCAATTTTCCAGAGCTGCTTAACCCCAGCCGCAGGGGCTTTTGCGACATCCAAGGTGCCCGAGCTTGCCACCGCACTCCGTCCGCTCTCGCTGTCCCGCTTCAGCCGTTGCAAATCCGTTCGCATGTCGGCTGCGTGCTGGTAGCGCAGGTTGCGATCTTTTTCCAGAGCCTTGTTGATGATGTCTTCCAGCTTGGGCGGCAGGTCGGGATTCAGCCGAACTGGAGGAACGGGCGCGCGGTTCAGAATCGAATCGAAAATCGTTGCTGTACTGTCCCCCCGAAAAGGCAACGCGCCTGTCGCCATCTCGTACAAGACGACTCCGAACGAAAACAAATCTGAACGTGCGTCCAGTTCCTTCGCCCGAGCCTGCTCCGGCGACATATAAGCGACGGTGCCCAGCGCACTGCCGGGACTGGTGAGATGCTGCTCGTCGACCGTGGCTGTCACGGTGTTCGCCAAGGCAATCTGGCTCGAAGAACTGGCTATGGGCGCGACTTTTGCCAGACCGAAATCGAGAATCTTCGCCTGACCTCTATTCGTCACGAAGATGTTCGCGGGCTTGATGTCCCGATGGACGATCCCCTTGGAGTGAGCGGCGTCCAGTGCGTCGGCGATGTCGATGCCCAGCGACAGAACCAACTCGCTTTCCATTGGACGCCCCGCGATGCGTTGCTTCAGGGTTGCGCCTTCCAAAAACTCCATCGCGATGAACGCCTGCCCGTTCTGCTCGCCGATGTCGTAAATGGTACAGATGTTGGGGTGGTTCAGTGCGGACGCGGCTTGGGCTTCGCGTTGAAAGCGGGCTACTGCCTGCGGGTCGCGGGCAACTTCTTCCGGCAGGAACTTGAGGGCGACGAAACGATGCAGCCGTGTGTCCTCAGCTTTATAAACCACGCCCATGCCGCCGCCGCCCACCTTCTCGACGATGCGGTAGTGGCCCAGCCTCTGGTCGATAACCGTATCCTGGCCGACCGTGTGGTCCGCCATGGGGAAAACACTCCTCCCCCTCGCCCCGTAAGGCAAATCGTAGGCCCAGTGTGCCCGGGCGTCAATGGGAGCCGCACCCTGTGCATAGGCTTCCGCAGGAACCATATAAGGATGTAATTCCCACATTTCCTTTTTGAACTCTGAGTAAGTGGTTGTATGATCGAGCCAACACCAGTATTCATGCGGCTTTGAGAGCAAAACGAACTCTACGGAGGCTCGACCCAGTGGGTGAGAAACAAAATCAGCCCTTTCAGCTCTCGTTTAATCCTTGTTTGAAAGTTGATTTCCAAGGTTCTCACGTCACCTCCGACAGTGGTTTGCTTTTGGTGCGCGAGTTGGATGACGTTTGGGATTGAGTGCGCTCATCGCCGCAGACGTCATGGACGACCGGCGCGGTAAGAACACTCAATTACCGCTGCCGGATCCGCTGCGACAGTCCATCTACAGTCGCTTGGCGGGATACGAAGATCTGAACGATGCGGAGCGGCTGTCGCAAGATCCGACGTTCCGGTTGATTGGCTCCGAGAAGACCTGGGAGCGTGGGGCAGCGTTGCCTTCGCGCCTGCATTGGTTTGAGACCGAGGTGCTGAGCCAAGACGAGAACCTGGACGATTTGGACCGAATCAATCGGGAACTGATTGCCACGGCGGAAGCTATGGATTCACCCCAGAGGGTGGTGCTGGATATGGACAGCACGGAAATTCCAGCCTACGGAGAACAGGAGCAGAGTGCCTACAACGGGCATTTTGAATCGACCTGCTCTCACCCGCTGCTGCTGTTCAACAGGGAGGGAGACTGTCTGGGAGTGAAGCTGCGGCCTGGCCCGGCAACGTACACAGTGCCGAGGACTGGGAAGAAGTGCTTCTGCCGGAAATCGAGCGCCAGCAGGAAGTGGGGAAGGAGGTGGTGTTTCGAGCCGATGCCGCGTTTGCCAAACCGCAGATCTATGAAGCGCTGGAAGAACGGGGAGTGAAATATGCGATTCGGCTTCCGGCGAACGACAACCTGCTGCGGGACATCGAGGAACTGCTGGCGCGCCCAGTGGGCGGCCCAGTCACAAACCGATCGTGTGGTACAAGGGCCCCGACCCACTACGCCCGGGCGCAAGTCTCGACCTTGCACGAACGTTTCTTGAAGTTGGGCGCTCAGGTGGTGGTCTCGGTGCGTCGGATCGTGTTGCACTTACCCCGGTCCCTTTCGGATCGCGATAGCTTTCATAGTCTCGCCTTGAGCTTGGGCGCTACAAGCGGCTAAGTCTCCCATTTCTTCAACCCGAAACTAACCCTGGTCACGCTCTTACTCGCGGTGTCTTGCTACGCGTCAAAATCCGACTGTGACCCTCGCGAAGAACTTTAGAATCAGTCATGGGGGTCTAACCAAATTCTGACCTTGTCGCATCTTTGTTGCGCTCTCACAAAAAACTCTTCAGCGTTCCACTTTCGTGAATAATACAGGTTAGTGCCCGCCATTTAATATCCTTAGCTTAGAGGCCGCAGTGCATGACCACTGTATAAGTCTCGCTCGCCGCTGCGGTGAACGCTGATCCCGTCGAGGTTGTTGCTGTAAATGTGGTCTGCGTGGTCGAAGTCGCGGTTTGCTTGAACAGGATCGCCCCGCCCGACCCAGTGATCGCGCCCACATTCAGTGAGCAAACCGGTGCGGCGGGAAAAGCCATAGGAAAGACGACCCGCACCGTCGGCGCGGCGGCGAACGACCCCGAACCGCTTGTGATAGTGAACTCGTTCAATTGCGTGTACTGAGAAGATGGGCCTGCCAGAGCGACCGATGCGCCCGTTCCCCAGCCCGCAGGCAAGGTGATATTGCCGACGGTTTGCGCGGTTCCCTTGTTGGCGGAAAAAAGCGTTGCCGAGAGCGCGCCGCCGAAGGTAGGAGAGCCTGAAATGTAGAGCGCATTCGCCCCATAGGTTGAGTCGCCGTTGATTTGAGTGCCCGTCACGTGGTCATTATGAGCTTGTGGGTTACTGATTCAAAGCCACTGAAGGTGTCGTTGGTCGGCCCTGCCCACGTAGCAATGTCAACTATGTATGCGGTTGAACCGGTGGCGACCCTTGCCATATTCGCCCCGTAGAAATTAATATTCCGGACGTTCGCCCCAATCTCAACCGCTGGCGTGGTGGTGTTACCCGTGGAGCAATTGGTATTGTTCGAGCAGTTTTCTTCTAGATAAAGGTTGTAGAAGTTGATGTCTTCATTGTAGGCATTGGCGGAGATTAAGATATTGGAGAGACCCACTCCCGGATGCGTAGCTGAAAGGTTATCTTTGCGCGCCCGCGTGACGGCATCGTTGGTTGATCCCGCGCCGCGATGCTTAAACTCCGTCCACTATACCCGCTCATAACGCGGCTCTAATTGCAGCCGTAGTCCCGCGTCTTTGAGCGCAGCTTAGGCCGGTTGGAGAGCTGCGCGCTCGCGGCGGAATGCTCCGTAGGCTAGCTCGAGACCGTTGCGCAGCGATACCGAGGGTTTCCAGCCTAGGCGTGTCAAGCGCGAGACGTCCAATAACTTTCGTGGCGTACCGTCAGGTTTGCTTGGGTCAAAGGCGATAGTGCCCTGGAACCCAACTACGTCCGCAATCATTGCCGCCAGTTCGCGAATGCTCACATCTTCTCCCCAACCCACGTTGACGAGCGGCGGCTCGTGCTGGCTGTTGGCTACGGACAGAAATTGCTCGTCCGGCAGATTGAGAAGGAATAAGCATGCGTCCGCCAGGTCTTCGCTGTACAGGAACTCACGCCGGGGTGTCCCCGTACCCCAGAGCGTCACGGAGTTGTGACCTTGCTCGTGAGCTTCAGCGATCTTCCGGATGATTGCCGCGATAACGTGCGAAGTGTTCAGGTCGTAGTTATCGCCGGGACCATAGAGATTGGTCGGCATTGCCGCCAGATAGCGAGTCCCATACTGCCGGTTATAGGACCAGCACATCTCGATGCCCGCGATCTTGGCTACCGCATACGGGCGATTGGTGGGCTCCAGCGGGCCGGAAAGCAAATATTCCTCTTTGATGGGTTGGGGCGCGAGCCTCGGATAGATGCAACTGGAGCCTAGGAAAAGCATCCGTTTCACGCCCGCGGTATAAGCGTGCTGGATGATGTTGCCCTGAATCGCGAGATTTTCGCGGATGAAGTCCGCAGGGAAGGTGCTATTGGCGAAGATACCGCCCACTCTGGCAGCGGCTAGGAGCACATATTCGGGGCGCTCCGAGGCGAAGAAGCGAGCGACGGGAGGGCCCTCGGCCAAGTCGAGTTCGGCATGAGTACGCAGGATCAGGTTGCGGTAACCGTTTTTCTGCAAGATACGCACGAACGCCGAACCGGCCAATCCACGATGACCAGCGACATAAATCCTGGCTGCTGTGGATAGCGCTTGAGTAGAAGAATCCATAGCCATGTCCTCGTCTGCGGTTTAACGCATCGCCGATCCCGTCTCGGCTTGCAGGTTGGCAGACACGGAATTGCTCCACTGGTGCCAGGTGCCGAATTTCTCTTCCAGAATGCGGAAGCCTTCTCCAGATGGCTTTAAGCCAACGGACTCCATGTCGGCATCCACCATAATCCGAACCAGTTCACGGAAGTTAATCTTCGTCTCCCAGCCGACTTTGTCGCGGGCCTTGCTGGCATCCGCCCTTAGGATATCCACTTCGGCGGGTCGTATGTAGCGCAGGTCACTCTCGACAAACTCTCGCCAATCCAGACCCACGTAGCCGAATGCTTCTGCCGCGAATTCCTCGATGCTGTGGCACTCGCCTGTGCCTAACACAAAGTCTTCGGCCGATTCCTGCTGCAAGATGCGCCACATGCCTTCCACATACTCAGGGGCGTATCCCCAATCGCGTGATGCTTTCAGGTTTCCTAGATACAACTTTTCCTGCCGGCCCGCCAGAATATGCGCCACGGCGCGCGTGATCTTACGGGTCACGAACGTTTCGCCGCGACGCGGACTCTCGTGGTTAAAGAGGATGCCGTTGCAGGCGTATAGACCATAGGCCTCGCGGTAATTGACCGTCATCCAGTAGCCGTATACCTTGGCTGCGCCATACGGACTACGCGGATGGAACTTGGTCTCCTCGTTCTGCGGCGGTGGAGCGGCTCCAAACATTTCAGAGGAACTCGCTTGATAGAAACGAGCCTTGATGCCACTTCGCCGGATGGCATCCAGTATGCGCGTTGTCCCTAACCCCGTCGTCTGGCCGGTATATTCGGGACTGTCAAAGCTCACCATCACGTGGCTCTGTGCCCCCAGGTGGTACACCTCGTCGGGCTGGACGCTGTAAATGAGATGGCTAAGCTCCCCGGCGGCCACCAAGTCGCCATAGTGCAGAAACAACCGCGCGTTGGGTGTGTGCGGGTCAACATAGATATGGTCCAGTCTCTGGGTGTTAAAGGTACTGGCCCGCCGAATGATACCGTGGACCTCGTACCCTTTCGACAGCAACAATTCGGCCAGATAAGAACCGTCCTGCCCGGTAATCCCTGTGATCAAAGCCCTTTTCATGTTGTCACCTCCAGGAAGATGTCAGGTCTGACCTCGTGCTGGTCTCGGATGGAATCGGCAGAGGATAAGAAAGCCTTATCCATGATCTGCACCGTCGTGGTCGACAACTGACGCGCGGGAGGGGCCCGGAACGAACCGAATACAAAACCAGCGATTGCGCCTTTTGAATAGTGATGGGTATCCGCCCCCTCAATTGTCTAGAAGCTGTCGCGTTTCAATAAGACCAATCCGTCAAGTGCGAGGCAATAAAGAAACTGCGTGTGGTAAATGAGGCATCGGCGCCACAAACGACGAGGGTTGCTGATTAAGCGAAACGCCCACTCTAACCCGTTATCCCGCGTCCATCGCGGGGCTTGTCCTACTCGCCCGGCGTAAAGATCGAATGCTCGCCCCACACCCGAAATGACTGGGGGCTGTCAGGAAGGTCTGTGGGAGAAAGTTGGAAGGGGATGGCGGCGCAGCCCGGCGAGTTGAAGGCCGATGGCAACCAGGAAAGCCGAGTTGTTCACCAAGTAGCGTTTCCACAGGCGTCCTGGCTCCTGGCAGAGCCGGTGGGCCCACTGCAGTCCCGCATCTTTGATCCACTTCGGAGCGTCTTTCACGTGGCCGGTATGAATGTCGAAGGCCGCTCCCACTCCGACCATGATCTTGCAGGGAAGCCGCCGGAAGTTCGCGGCCATAAACTTTTCCTGCTTCGGCGTGCTGAGTCCTACCCAAACAATGTCCGGGAGCGTGGTTTCCATCTGCTTTTCAAGCGCAAGCTGCTCCGATGGCGCAAGAGGCCGAAACGGAGGCGTAAAGGTGCCCACCACTGTGATGCCCGGAAACCTGCGCCGCAAGCCTTCCGCGAGTTCATCGGCAATTCCCGGATTCCCGCCATACAGGAAATGGCGGATTCCGGTCCCAGTTGAACGCCGGCAGACCTCCAGCATCAGGTCGGGACCGAAAACGCGCTTCATGGTGGAGTTACCCTGCATGCGTCCAACCCAAACCGTTGGCATGCCGTCTGGGGTTACAAGCAGGGCGAGGTTGAGAATGTCCCGGAACTCGGGATCACGTTGCGCCTCCATCACGCCGTGCACGCTGGTGACACAGACATATCCCTTTGTTCCTTCACGAACGGCGCTTTCGATAATGCTGGCCGCGCTGGGAAGGTCGATCGCGTGTACGCCAACGCCAAGAACGTTGGCGCGGCTCTTAGTCGGCACTGCGAGCCGTGAAAATGTTGGAGAGGCGTCCGGCGTGGCGTAACTCATTCTCAATCCATCGGTAGGTAACATTAAGGCCCTCTTCGAGCGACACGGAAGGCTCCCAGCCCAAGGTCTGTCGCAGGCGGCTGTTGTCGCTGTTGCGGCCGCGCACTCCCTGCGGCTTGGTTAGATCGTGATGCTTGGTAAGTCGTTTGCCGGCGATCTCACTGATAAGATCCACGAGTTCGTTGATCGAGATCAGCCGATCCGTGCCCAAATTCAAGGGCTCGCGATAGTCGGATGACATCAGCCGCAGCAGTCCTTCGACGCAATCGTCCACGTACATGAAAGAGCGCGTCTGCTCGCCGTCACCCCAAATGTCAATGTCCCCGCCGTCCCCAGCTAAGGCCACCTTGCGCGAGATCGCAGCCGGCGCCTTTTCTTTGCCCCCCTCGTACGTTCCGAGTGGTCCGTAGACGTTATGGAATCGCACGGTGCGCGTTTCAAAGCGATAGTCCTGCCAGTAATAGCGGCATAGCTCTTCAGTAAAGAGCTTCTCCCATCCATAACCTGCCTCGGGATCGGCGGGATACGCATCTTCTTCGCGAAGAGGAGTGACCTCGGGCAGCCGCTGTTTGTATTGGGCATACACGCAGGCAGATGAGGAGAACAGAAAGTGGGACACACCGTTCAGCCGGCTGGCCTCGAGCATGTGGGCATTGATCAGAATGTTGTTGCGCGAGATATCGGCGTGGGATGCGGTGATGTAGCCGATTCCGCCCATGTCTGCCGCCAGGTTGTAGACCTGTGCGATGCCGCCACGGGTTGCCAAAAGGCAGTTGTCGTACTTGCGAAGGTCGAGTAACTCGAACTCGTCCGCGGCCGAAGCTTCGTATTCCGGCGCTTTGATGTCCACGCCTCGGACCCAACAACCTTCGGCCTTAAGCCTCTTTACTAGATGGTGACCGATGAAACCACCGGCACCGGTGACAAGTATACGATTGCTTGCTGGCATTCGAAATGCCCTCCTGGGGATTGTCAGTGAGTGAAGAACAGCATAAACGGTTTCTGAATAGTTACGCAACGTGAAAAGCGATCAACGCACTTGCAAAATTCACGTGTTGTACCTGAGCCTCGGGAAACAGGATCTGTAATTTCTTCTTCGTCAGCAGCTCGATGTGCTCGACCTCTTTCATGTAGCCGGGAGAAACGAGCAGGGCAAGCGGTTTGAGACGCTCGGGATAAAATTGGTACAGAGGCAGCAATGCGTGAGGCTCTATAGGAAAATAAAGATTTGGTGTCGTGATGAAGTACCCTCTCGATGCCACCCGCCTGATCTCGGCTGCGAATTGCCGTTGATCTTCCCAATTTCCGACGTGCTCGATGACGGCGTTGGAAAAAATCCAGTCGAATGACTTGTCCGCGAAGGGCAGAAAGCGGTCGTCTGCTTTGACGATGCGAAGATTGTACGGCCCTTCCGCATAGTGATCGGGCGGGTTGAGGTTTACGACGGTCACGCTATCGAATCTTTGATACAAACGCGCAAACTCGCCGTTCATTCCCGTCCCGCCACCGACGTCAAGCAGTCTCCCCGGCAGCGGCGTGCTCAACAAGCCGAGAAATTGCTCGGCTTTGCCGCTCCTGAAGCGCTCATGGATCGGCTGGACCGAGCGGCGAATGATGCTTTTAATCCCTGACACGCAAGACCTTCTCGCCCCAGTCGCGCAGAAACTTGGCCCATTGGCTGACCGCTTGGTGGTTGACCTCAAACCACTGCCACTCCAAAACATCAAAACCCCGGCCAATACCTTGTGCTTCCCCTGCTGGACTAGACGCACCATGGCCCAAGTAGCTCATGCATATTATTCCCCTAGCAAAATTAAATCGACCTTCTCGCCAGGAGAGACGCCCTCGTCCGTTTTCGGTCCGCTCAGAAACGGAGGCCATCATGCCCCTCATATGTGCGGAGCCAGCGGACCGTTTCGTCGACAGCTTGATCGAGGGAAATGGGGCTGGGACCGAGCAACGCATAAGTCGCCGCCATAGGCGCCATTTCAGAGGTGACCATGCTTCGATAACGGGAAGAGTGGATGAGGAACTCGCGCCCGCTGAGCCTGCCAATAAGGTCGCCCATTAGTCCCCCGGCCCGCAACAGCGGCCGGGGCACCACAGTCACAGGCCGGCCTCGCAGAGCAAACGAGAAGCCATTCACCCATTCGCTTAGATCCAGCGGAGGATCGCCAACGTAAAAAACATGCCCGCCGATAGCTGGGGCCTCTGCCGTCATGAGGCCGATCATCTGTCGCGCTACGTTGCCCGCATATCCATAGGAGCGGATGATAGGTGGTCCGCCAGGGTGGAGGTAGAAGCCTTGCCGGATCGCCCGCCACACCTGCCTACGGTAACGCATGTGCCACGGGCCCCAAACGTTCGTGGGGCGAACGATGACCCATGGACAACCCAGCGAAGCGCTCCGAACGGCCCGTTCCGTTTCCACTTTGCTCCATCCATACACTGTGTGCGGGCAGTAATCATTATCCCCTGAGGGTTGGTGGCCGGGGCGGCAAACATATTGCGACGAGGTCACCAAGACTCTCTCCAACGCCTGGCAGGCGGCGGCAGCGTTAAGAACATTGATCGATCCAGTAGTGTTGGCGGCGTATCCCTCTTCCACGGTGGTTGCCTCGTCGCAATCGGTACGGGCGGCGAGGTGAAACAACCACTGCGGGCGGAAAGAATCGAACGCGGCGCGGAGAGCTGTTGCGTCAAGAATGTCGACCTGGTGGTGAAGGCTGTCTTGCCTCGCGTCGAGCGGTTTGCCCTTATCAAGATTTAGGACTTGGTGGCCTTGCTCAAGGAGGCAGGAAATCAAGTGGGTGCCAATGAATCCTGAACCGCCTGTGACAATTACGCGTTCCACGGTACCAACCTCGAAAGGTACGCGGAAGCGGCGCGCCGCACTATCATTGTTGAAGTCATGAGGGTGCTAGATCGCCTTTGATAGCCCTCAAAAGCGCTGCCGAGTTCAGGCCTCTTCGCTTTGTTTCTCATTGAACTTTAGAGGCGATATTCAAAAGAGTCTGATAGCTTTGGTCGGGGCTGTATTTCATCTCGGCGAGCCCACGCGCGTGCAATCCCATCGAGGCTATACCCGATGGGTTCGCTAGAAGGTGATTCACTTTTTCAATTAAGTCCTCTACATTGCCCGGCTCGAACAATATTCCGCTTTTCCCGTCTTCGACCACGTATGGAAGACTTCCGAGATTGGAAGCCACAACTGGCTTTCCTGCGGCAAAAGCTTCCAGCGCAGCCATACAAAACGTCTCGTACCATTCTGATGGCACGACTACGAAGAGACTTTCGCGGAGAACCTGCCATTTCTCGGAACCCTGTTTGAAACCCACCAATTCTATGTTCTTGATGCCGCGTTCTTCGACATACTTTCGCAAACTGATTTCGAGAGGCCCGGTACCCATAATCTTTAGTTTTACTCCACTGAGTCGTTCGAACCCCCGGACGAGGGTCCACAGGCCCTTTTCAGACGAGAGACGGCCAAGATAGAGTACGTAATTTCCCTTGCCAGGACTTGCGGGAGTAACTGACGCGTCAATAAAGTTGGGTTTGATGTGCAGCTTTCGTTCCGGTATTCCTATTTCCAGTAACTTTTGCCGGGAAAATTCCGTCAGGCAGATGATTGCGTCAATCTTCCTCAGCACTCCTGCCATCCGGTTAAACCCAAGGGACAGTGAATACAAAGCGCTGAGTGCATAGCTATGCCGAAGGCAACGATAGCGAACAGCGTTAATGTAGTTGCCATGCTTACATCGCTCGCAGATCTGACCCTGGGTGTAAAACCACCCATTTGGACAAAAAAACCGAAAATCGTGCAGGACTTGGAGGATGGGAATCTTTAGAGAATGAAGAGTGTGATAGAGGGACGGTGAAATCAGAGGAAAGACATTGTGAACGTATGCGAAATCAGGCTGAAACTGTTTGGCAATATCTGTCACCTCCCGTTTCGTCCTAAGTGAATACACGGTATGGATAGGAAAGGCCATCTTCTCTCCAAGCCCGTAATCATTTATTTCGACATTGCGACGCTCATAAAAATGTAGACGATCAACACGGGCCTCCAGAAGTTGCTTCTCCGCGAGGGCCACGGCGTCTTCGCCGCCAAGTGTCTGGTAGAAATCATGTACCAACAGAATCTTCATTCCGCTTTCTGCTCCAAGTGACAATTGCCATCCTGCACATCGATCCAAGGCTGCAGCCCTCGCTTGGAGACATCGAGCACTGCGTTTACTTGGTGCGCGAACAGCATGCACATCAGCCGCGCCCATTCGGACGATTCGGGCCGAAAGCGCGTCAGCTCCCAACCCGTACTCCTCACGGTTTTGCGAATCAATCGCTTCAGCGGGATGGTGCGCTGTCCGCCCTCCGGGCGAATGCGGGAATTTGTCCGAGATAGTAACCGCGAACAAACTTCTCCGAATAGCGAAGCCCGCCGGCCGCTACGCGGAGCGCCGACAAAGCCAGCTTCTTCGAGACTTTACTCTTCAGACCTCGCAGCACTCCGGAATGCCTCATTGCAATCGCATCATGCTCAGCAAGCATCTTCTCGGTGTTCAAGCCCGTCTTACTGCTGGAATGCCAGCGGAAATCCGCAAGCAGATGCGGAATGTGCTTGAACCGGTATCCTTTTTGGGCCAGCCTCAGGAACAAATCATAATCCATCGCGTAATGGTACTGGGTATTTAAGAAATTGCCGTCTTCAAACACTCGCCGGCGAAAAAAAGTCGCAGTCGAGGGAATGTATAGCACGCGATGATAGGAAAGAACGAACCGGCTGAATTCAATCTCCCTTCGGACCTGCACAACTCGGCCGCCCTCGTTGATCCACGTGTAATCACCATACAATACGTCCACAGCCGGGTTCTTCTCGAATGCCTCAATAACAGCCTGGAAGCACCCGGGCCGGTAGCGGTCGTCGGAATTCATCCACCCGACGATCTCTCCTGTTGCCATCCGAAACCCTTTGTTCAGTGCATCGCTTTGGCCTTGGTCTGGTTCCGATACCCACCGGAGGTGTTGCCAGTCGGGCCTTTGCGAATACTCCTGCAAGATGGACACAGTGCGATCCGTCGACGCACCATCAACAGCGATGTGCTCCAAGGGCGGGTAATTTTGATCCTTAACACTCTGCAGTGCTTCTTCAATGAACGATGCCTGGTTATACGAGGGCGTGACTATTGAGATCCGAGGCAGAGTCATAGAGTTCGAGTTGTAGGGAGGCGGTACTTCAGACCGGGTGTGGTAATGTTGCTCGTCCGGCATCCATCGCGAACTGTGAGCATGGCCCAGGTTCCGCTCCAGCTTGCTGTTGGCATAGCAACGGAACAGACGCCACAATTATCCACAATGTAAAGCCCGCGGGGTCAGCCTCAAGTTCACTGCCAATGAAAACAAACGAAAACGTCACGACCAAAAGTCCGATGACAGCAAAAGACGTCGAGGTCAACGGTCCGCGTAGAAGTCGAAATACGTAGAACAGAAGAAAGCACCACAGTAATAAGAAGATCGCGAAGCTCACTACGCCACCCCCGGATAGAACCTCAACAAACACCGAGTGGGCGTTACCAAGCAACTCGGCATACTCCCGGCCATATATCCGACCTGCCGAAAAGTAACCGAGTCCAAACCATGGGGACTTGGTCCACATCGTATTGATAAGGTAGGCCCACAAACCGACCCGGTCGCTAAGCGTCCATATAGATTCCGCAGCGCGGTATTCCTCCAGTTGAGCGAGAACACCTCCGATCACAGCCAGTGGAAGCGCCAGAACAGCCCAGCGAGCGACTCGTTTTAGCAATTTGATCTCAGGCGCCTTCCATAGCGCGAGCAGCAGAAAAGCAACAAAAGCCAGGTATGAAGTCCGCATTAGAGAAAATAGAAGTACTGAGCCAAACAGCGCGATTCCTGCCGTCACAGCAAGCCGCGACCGTTTGCGATCGCTGGACAGCAACAGCACCAACGCCAAAGTGCCGACGACTCCTGTATATGCAATCGCCCCGCCTGTAAAGCGAAGCGAGCCGAACTCGCTTTCTCCGAAGACCATACTCGGAGCGACAAATGCCGCGACGGCGTCGGCTGCACAGAGTACCGCGCTTCCAACAAAAATACCGTCCAAGCACGCCTTTATGCCGTAGCAACGCATAAAAACAGAGGCAAACAGGATGGTTACGAGCAATTGATACACCTTGAATGCTGTCAGCGCGGGACCTTCGGAAAAGAGAATGGAGACCGACAAACAGCAGACAAGCAGCAAGCCTAGCTTTTCCAGCGATGAAGGTCTAAATTCCACCCTCCTTTTCGATAGCCATAGCTTATTCACGATCCATAGCCCGGCAAAAGTCCACACGACAATCTGGAGGATCACCACCCAATCGATCACACTCTCCAATGAGGCGGTCGGATCTCGATATCTGAGCTTGGGAGGTCCGGAAAATAACAAGAAGAACAACACCCTATCCAAAGTCGCAGGTGTGGAGTCGCTCGTCGCGATAGTTTTACGGCCATCGTGTAACCTTTGCGGAAGCATTTAGCAGCCGATTAGCAGAATCAATTCACTGGCGGGGAACGTTCGAGTCTGTCGCACCTGGCTTTGTCGCTAGAACGAACGTATGCAAGCTCCCATTGCTGGCGGTGGGGAAGGTTGCAAACTCGACGCGCTCGAACCCCATGGCTAGGAGTGTTTGGTGGAGCTTCCCCAAGTCGAAGCTGATGCCGCGCATAGGGGGTTTACTACCCAGCCTCATGCGGAGACGCTGATAACCTAACTTCACGTCCAGCGCCCGCTGGACACCGTTGTATAGGAAATCACACACGCCCGTCAGCTCGGAACGGGAAGTTCGCGGAAAATATCGAGGATTTTCGCGACGCGGCTTTTCCATGTGCCCACCTCCAAGAGCCGCCGATAGTTCCGCTCAACGAGAGCCTGAAATGAGCCCAGATTGTTTAGCAGAGACTCGATCTGTTCAAATTCGTATCCCCCCTGCACCTCTATGACCGGGTTGTACCCAAACAGGCCAATCAGTTCTTGAGGCGCATGCCCCACAATGAGGCACTTCGAGGCCATCGACTCAAAGTACCTGTGGGTTACGGTCTCGACTGGCCCCGACCGCTCGGGATGCGTTTGGGAACATGGAAAGCATATCGATACCTTGGTTCGCCCCAGACCGTCAATCAAGCCAGTTCTGTCCGGAAAGATGATTTCCCCCTTGACTCGTTCAAAAAGATGCAATCTGTTCGCTTCGGCCAGCGGTTCTGTGATTTTGCCGTGGAAGAGGTCATTTTTTCTACCTAACTCCAACACGTCTATATCCCTCTCCGACCAGGATTTTGAGGGGCAGTACTGGAATGGGTCGGTAGCCTCCGGGAGCCACACTGACTTCATGTTCGGAAGCGCGTCGGCAAAGTACTGCGCAGACTGGCGCGCCGAGAAAAATGCAAGGCGGACTCGGTGCCGTTTGAACAACGACGCCCAGCGTTCATAGAGATTGGGCCAACAATCAAAACAGTAAGGGACTAGCTCGGTCCAGTACGAAAAGGGCAAAGTCTTGCTCTCGCAAAATCCCATGAAACTCACAAACACCGGGCCGGCAGAAGATCGACGTACATTCCGCGTCAAACGCAGCTTGGATACAACTTTCGCAACAAAGACTTCTGCGTTGCTCTGGCGGTTCGATAAGGATCGAATCCCGGCTTGCTCCATCGCACGGTCAATGGACAGAAGAGGATGACAGGAAACTGTTGGGCAGTCCGTCGTCCTGAGAAATCGGAACTGCGGGATCTTCTGGCTGCCACACACGGTACTTGGTCGGTCGTTCGAAGAAGACATTTAATTCGGGTTCCCGATTACCATCCAATCAAAAGCGTCGGAGGCGCCTGTGCATGAAACCGTGAATCCGCTTGTGCTCTTCGTGCTGAGATTCGCGCCGCCTTTGGTGGTTTCATCGAACACTATGATGACGGGCTGCGAGTTATAGGTGATCGGCAGCGAGACTGCTCCGGTGCTGCTCGAACAAGCCGAAGTCCCTGCCAACTGCGAAGCCGCTGTTCTGGGCAGAAACGGGTCTGCAAACAGGAATGCACCGCAACGCGGCGGACGCTGGAACCGGCAGGTAAGCGGAGCGGTCAGGCCGTACTTGGCGATGTAGGCATTGATCTGCTCGGTGATCGTGTGCTGCGAGATCAGACCGCCGGCGCAGATCGGAGGGAGGTTCGAACAGTTGGGCAATTTGGCTTTAGGCGGAGTTTGCCCGATAGTCAAGGTTGAAGCGAAAAGAAGTGCAGCGGGATATTTCTTCATGGTCCACACCTTCTCAAGACGATATAGGTGTCACTGACGACGGGTGTTCCGCCAAAAGTAAAGACGGGCTTGGTCGCCGAAAGCGTTGTTTGATTGATGAGCGTCGTCATTCCCGTACCACCGACCATCCGCATCTCGCAAACGGTCAAGGCGCTGGGCAAGGGATTCGTGAGCGTGTCCGTGATAGTCGGATTCGCGCCCTGCCCGGTGCCGGTTGAAGTGACGGTCCACTGGCAAGTTTGACCGGTACCCGCTACGGCGGAAGCCGCTGTGGTGCTGCCCCAGCCCGCGCTGAAAGCAAGTTCTGCGTTCGTGCAAGCCGTACCTCGGTTGGCGACGGACAGGGCTGCGGCAACTGTGCCGGATGTCGATAAATTGTTGTTTCTATCTAAGAACGTCTTGTGGGTGGAAGATGATGTGTCAATCAAATCGGCGGTCACGCCGTCAGTTTCCCGGTTGCCCCAGATAATGTAAGACGCCGAGCCGGTTGTCCGAAACACTGTCTGCATCGTCTCGTTCGACTCCGCTCTCCAGTCTCTTGCGATGAGATTCCCAAGGGAGGCGGAAACAAACTCCGTGGGAATCGAACCAGTGGAAAAATCCTGCAGGAAAGTGGGATGGATTAGCGTCAATAATTGCCCAGCGAAAGTTATGAAATTGTTCGTGGTGTTGCCGGTGCTATTCTCAAAAACAGCGTCGATCATCTGCACGTCGGCGGCCCCGCTGATCGAGAATTGTTCGGAATCGAAGTAACAGTTTTGGAATATCTCGGATTGGCCGATGGAACCGCCGATGGTGATCGAGCCTGGGTTCGATGCCGATACCGACTGGGTAAAATTCACATCATCATAAACCGTCTGGACCGTTCCCCCGCCAGTCCCGCTCGTGATCGTGGATACTATCTCTTGCGTATTGCCGAGAAAGGAATCGTGCTGGAAATACTCCATGAACTGAGCTTGCGCGGCTCCGGCAGCCGCGTTCAAGTGCCCGACAGCAAAACCGGTGATGATCGAGTTTTTGACGCTGATCCCGTACATGAAGTGCGTCGAGTCTCCAGTCTGGATTCCTGTACCCGCATTATTCCCCGATCCGCCGTAGCCTCCCGGGCCAATGATCTGACAGTTTTCGATCCCCTCGCCCCAGTCCTGGAGGCCAGCAATGGTGTTATTAAACAGAAAGGCGACCCCGCTTGTTCCTGTGAAATTGATGACCGTGTTTTTGGGATTCTCGCACATGAACTTGATGTTCTTGGAAATGGTAAGAGCGCCCAAAGCCACTGAGTAAGGGGAGCCGATGGAAGAAATATAGATAACGCCGCCAGTGCTGGGCAGGGCTGCTATGGCTCCCGCAATAGTCAAATGCGTGCCATCGACACATTGGATGTTCTCAAGAGTTTGGCATACTATTGGCCCGGTGAATGTCTCGGTTCCGCTGTGGGTGTTATTCCCCGTGAATGTAACGCTCTGATCGAAGTTTGCCGGAACGTTGACATCTATATTTTGCGCCTGCGCAGCGGGAACCACGAGCAAGCAGAGAGATGCCAGAACAGCCAACAGGCTGTACGCGAGAGAAAGTTCACGACGCATGGGAACCCCTTTCCTACGAGGGAGAGACTTCTAAATTAACAACCCGTGACAGGTCCTTAGTCCTTGACTGCTTGCTCCGCCAATGCCAATAACCGATCTACTTCGACAAATGCTATTCGCACACATACACCTCACCGGTAGAGCTAGCCTCGAGCTGCATATGTCACTCTGGTTAACCCCTAATAGTGGCCGATTCAGGTTTTGTGAGCGGACCCTCGACCAAAACCGGTTCCTTCCGGAAGAAGATTGCGTCCAACTGTAGTAGCCGGCCTGTATCGGGATCGACAAAGCCCGGGATCAAAGACCACATCTCGTATCCGCGCTCTTCCAAATCGTGGAGCATAGGATGAAAGAGATGTTCACCATCGTAGAGAGGAACGAGAGAGAGCTCGAGCTGAATTCCTGCGACACGACTGAGAAACTGTTCGGCCCCTTGCAGCACCTTATATTCGAATCCCTGAACATCGAGCTTCAGGAAGATACGTTCGGTGTCCGTTGCGAACTCTGTGCTTACGCTATCCAGCGTGCGTAAATCCACGTTCTCGGAGCCGATGTAGCGTGATTCCGGAGCGGCGCTCTCATGCGATGGCAACATGGGTAAAACCGAACTGGAAGCACTGTTGCCAGCAAGATTGAGGGTAATTGTGCCATCGTGGTCGCCCAGAGCCATGCGGGGAACAATGATCCAGTTGGCCTCGCGCCGGGAGCGTCTGCTCAACGTCGAATGAGCCGCGGTGGAAGGCTCGAAGGAGACAATCCGACCAGAAAATCCGCCATCCCGTAACTTCTCGGCAAACTGTCCAGTGTTGGCGCCGACATCAAACACCACGTCGATTTGGTGGACGAAAAGTTGCCGCACCAATTGCGAAGCTTCCGACGAGCGCGGATCGAACTTCTTGATGTCCCACCCGGCACGGCGGAAGCAGGTGCGAAGGAAATGTTTAACTGACATTGAAGGCGCCCGCCCTCCCCCTGGGCGGTTTGACATTGATCTTAGCTGTGGAAATAAGAAGCGGCAGAGCTGGGTGTGATTCGAAATCCACGACTCCCGGTGAGAGCCCCATGGATTAAGCGGACTACAGATCTGCGGATCATGATGAAATCAGAACCACTTCTTCCCGTGGCGAAACAGCTCGTGCCAGCTTCGTTTTGACCCTCAGCAGATTTAGCGTCGTGACGGCACCGTAGAGCAGCCGTCCAATAGCAGCTCCTACCAGCCCAAAAGGCGGAATAAATAGAGCCACAGCGCCTAGTGACACGATCCCGCCCAACACATTCACGGTGGACACAAAACGGACACTGCCCAATGCCAGGAGCGTGTAATGCGGGACAATATTAATGGCAAGGACCATATGCGCCACCGCCAAAACCGCGAGCACGACATAGGCCTGCTGGGCAAACTGAGCTCCCATCCATAGAGTTAGAAGGGGTTTGCCGAATAAAACGAGGGGCGCGGCAAGCGCGACAGAGAGTCCAACGCTCGTCATCAAAGCAAGACGAAAGACCCGGCGCGGGCCGTGAATCTCTCCGGCCTCATGGCGAGAGCTTATGTGCGGGAAAATAAAGTTGAAGGCGGCAGCGGCCAATCCGTGGATCGGCTGCGCGGCCTGAACGCACAGGACGTAGATTGCGACCGGGGCGGTCCCCAGCATCGCCGCTACCAGGAAACGGTCGGCATAGCCGAACACGACTCCAGCCAGTGCCTGCAACCAACTGAAACAACCGAAGCTGAAAACCTCAGCGAGGGCACTTCTTGCGAAGGTCGGAAAGGGGTTCAACTGGCCGACCACGCGCCGGGCGGCGATGGCCTGCAGAACGACAATCAGCGCAGACCAGAACAAGGTCGCGATCATGATTGCGACTACCCCGCGTCCGATGGCGGCGAGTACTACGGCCGAAACAACGACAATGCTCCGGAGAAACACATTCAATTTGACAGGTGGTCCGTAGCGCTCGAACGCCCGCAGAGTGCTCACGAAAACGCTCTCGATGGAGCGAACCAGCAAGATAATTGCGCTAATCCGGATGGCCTGAATGCTGGCGGCGTGGAACCCGGGCTCAATCTTGAAAAAGTGATCGACAGCGTAGGGCGCCGCGACCCAAACCAGCAGGCCGAACACTCCACCCAGGAGAGTGTTGATGGTCAGAGTGGCACGAATCGTACGCTCGACCCCGGCGGGGTTGTTCTGACCACGGTAGGCAGACACGTATTTGACGGTCGCATCGCCAAATCCGGTGCTGAGTATGCCCATGCTGCCCAGGATCGCGCTCACCAACATCCAAATACCGTATTGTGGCAGTCCCAATTTATGAACCAGGAATGGCGCCGCTGCGAGCATGAACAGG